>Ga0065711_1050204_pt1 | contig 10936 bp, 4 predicted proteins | sample Hoacrofraction12_FD_59098 | JGI IMG/M metagenome (GOLD analysis project Ga0065711, IMG submission 59098) | Hoatzin crop microbial communities from Cojedes, Venezuela - Epithelial fraction 12 v2 (version 2) | ecosystem: Host-associated > Birds > Digestive system > Esophagus > Crop | place... | reverse complement strand
TGGAGTCTCCTTCTCTGGAGATATTCAAGACCCGCCTGGACAAGGTCCTGTGCAGCCTGCTGTAGGTGACCCTGCTTCGGCGGGAGGGTTGGACTAGATGACCCACAGAGGTCCCTTCCAACTCCTACTATTCTGTGATTCTGTGATTCTGTGATTCTGTGTTTTGGTCTGAATACCGTAAGAGGGAAACAGAGGTATACTCCTCTGTTTTGCAGACCATAAGCTTATGAGAAATGCTGTTGAGTACATACGTTGCTGAATCTAACATAGCTTCGGAAATATTTTGTATTCATCACTCATCTCTCATTGAGAGGGGTTCTTCTTCCTCTCTACTTTGCCCTAGTGAGGCCCCATCTGGAGTACTGTGTTCAGTTCTGGGCTCTCCAGATCAAGAGTGATGAGGAACCACTGGAGAGAGTCCAGTGGAGGGCTATGAAGATGGTGAGGCGACAGGAGCATCTCTCCTACGAGGAAAGGCTGAGGGAGCAGGGCTTGTTTAGCTTGAAGATGAGAAGGCTGAGAGGGGATCTTTAAATGCTTATAAATATCTGAAGGGTGGGTATCAAGAGGATGGGGCCAGACTCTTTTTAGTGGTGCCCAGAGACAGCATGAGGGGCAACAGGCACAAACTGAAGCATAGGAAGTTCCGCCTGGACATAAGGAGAATTTTACTTTGAGGGTGACAGAGCACTGGAACAGGCTGCCCAGAGGGGCTGTGGATTCTCCTTCGCTGGAGATACTCAAAACAAGCCTGGACAAGGTCCGGTGCAACCTGCTCTAGGTGAACCTGCTTCAGCAAGGGGGTTGGAGCTGACCCACAGAGGTCCCTTCCAACCCCTAACATTCTGTGATTCTACGATTCATTTCAGTTGTGTTATCTTCTCCGCTAGTCAGGCTAGACTGAAAACATCTAGTCTTTGAGTATCTAGTCTCTTGGACCTGAATAGTGTGTGTACCTCCTAGGCAGATGCTCTGGGTGCCAGAGGTACCACAGAAACTAAATGACCAAAAAGGCTACATTGAGGTCCAGCGCTATTACCTGACTGACATATAGGGATTTAAAATCCTGAATACAAACAAAAATGCAGTTAACTATAAACAAATTAAAATCCTATTTCTATCATTTGATGTGTGATAAAAAATAAATGCTCAGGTTTACAGAAAATGAGAGAAGTTTGTTTTAGAGGTGACTATTTTGATTTGACTTTTCTGTGGGATTTTTGTTGGATTCATTGGGGTATTACTTGTGAGAATAAGGATACATTTGTGTGTGTTTGCTTATATATATGTTCAATCTATATTTTTAGATGTGATGTTAAGTGTCACAACATAAGAACATCCACGTACAAGAAAAGGATGAGGTATTGAAGTTTGTAAGCTCTTTTACACTATTACTTATTTGAAGCTAAAAATGAAAGAACCACAATGATGTCACTGGCAAACTAACGTAACTTTCCTTCCTTGCCATAACTATTACAGAGAGACAAATCAGACTTTAGTTTTTAGTCCCTGAAATATTTTCTAGTTTTTCTTAGTTTTCATATGGGGACTGCAAGAACAGACATAACTGATGTGAAAATAGATATATGGGTGTCTTGCTGTTTTAAACAGCAATGTTATAGACGTTTTTGTCCTCCAATATTTAGCAAAAAAGTTAGTGAGGATGGTAAAATATCTATCAATGTACAGCAGAGAAAGTTTTTTTATTAGCAGATATTTCAAAGTCTGCTCTGTTTATTTTAGCTGAATTTCTACAGTTATGAAAATCCCTCTAGGAGCTTTTACTTTGTGTAACTGAATGAGTTCTTTGCCTTCTCCCACTTCTTTGTTCTAATCCCAATTGCCAGGAGTTACAATTAATTTTTGTCTCATTCTTCCTTTCTTTTTCTAAAACCTGTCTGAAATTGATATCAACAGTTGAAAATGTGGCAAGAATTTGAGGAAAACATTATCTTCTCTATTGTAACTGCACAGCTGAATAGAAGAAATACTGAAAAATTCATTGTTTAAATTTCTCTTTGATAAAAAGCCTGGGCAATATTGTGATATTTATATTAATTAATTTCATAAGGATATTGGAAAAATATGCAGCAAGTTATTTAAAACTCATTCAGTGGTTCCTTAAACAGAAGATGTAGAGTAGCAGATACAAGTTTTAATGTACACTGATGTGGTAGAAATTGCATATTTATTTCTAAATACTTATAATTATTTTTGAAAAAGAAAACATTTATTTTCAAATGCAAGTAACATATCAAATTTTGTAAACATATTAATAAAGGATTCCTTCTTCCTGTTTTATAATACTCAAGACAAGTTGAAGGGCAATTGCAAGGGTTAGAAAAAATATTAGGCTGTTCGTATAAAATTAACATTCCCAGAATTAAAGTAAATTTTGCCAAACTGTGGGGACACTGTAACAGAACACTATTTTACTCTGAGTTCATCTTGCCTTGGATTTTTAGATAGATTTGTGAATAGTATCAGTGTTTTGCTGGATACCTCCTGAAGTAAATCCTTTGCACAAACTGACTAGATTGAAATGTGCATTCTGCTATGGATCAGTATGCGCATTTACATGCCATCAGCATAGTTTAAAGCAGCAGTCTTAACAAAAAGGAGAGCCTCCTTCACTTCCTTTAGAAGTGTAACACCTTATAATGTGCATGAATGGCGTCATTGGTTGAAATATTTGTTTTGAAGATATCAGTTTGGAAGATAGTTTGTGCAGGATATTGTAGTGGTATTGTGATTTTGGTTTAGATTCTCCTTAATAATTATGGACATGGTAGGAGATTTGTGTTATAAAACAGAGAAAGAAATTGCCTGAAAATCTAATTACAAAAATTATTATTTTCTCATAGAAAATAATTAGTAATAATTAGTAGAAATATGTTACCAATAAAGTAAAAAGCAGAGGCTGGCAGTCATTGATTTACCATTCATTGAACTAGCAGGACAGGATTTTGCTCTGAACTTTCTTTTGGAAGTGGCAGGAACTTCACAGAAGACTGATGTTTAAGCTGAACTGACATTCTCATTTTTAAAGGGCAACCTTCACTAAAGTAAGAGAATTGGCTTGGGGTAGTCAGCTGGAATGAGAGCCTTCCTGGAATGAGAAAGCATAAGGGTAAAATGAAAATTGTCTGAAGTCAAGATAAATTAGACCTTGCAAAGAAAATTAATATGAAAAGTTTTCTTTGCTTTATAAATAACTAATAATAATAAAGTAAGAAGTTAAAAACACCTAACTGAACAACAACAACAAAAAAGGTGAAGTAAGCTGTTTTCTACTGAAGATGAGCTAAACAGTGTATAATCTGGGATGATCTAAAACCTAAATGCTTTCTTCAGTGTTCAATAAGGTTAGTGATGGTCATAGTACAGGGTAGAACATGAGGCAAAAGCAGAATAGCAATCTGTATTGAAAGTTTGAAAATGAAAATTACCACAAACTGAAAACAAAATTGAAACACTTTAATAATTTAATAGTAAGGATTTTGGTAGTCTCTCTTCCTATGTACCGGAAAAAGGATAAGATTTTAATACACATGGATATTAACAAATGATATGGCATTACCAAATGTACAATCTCCGGTAGTCTATGCTAAACTGATGACTAAGTTTTTGAACCATATTTTGAAAGAAAGAAAAGCACAAGAAATAGATTTAAAAAGAGAATGCAAATTATTAAAGGATATTCTATGAACTGTAGGTTTTATTTTCTGAATCTATTTGAGAAATTATTATTTTTATTAGAGAAAGTAGGTAAAGTGTACCTAATCTTTCTAAATTCCAGTAGGTTATCTGACAAGATACCAAACGGGAAATGTCACAGTTAGGCTAGAAGTGGTGACCATTATCATGGGATGATGTGAAGAAACTGATTGAAGACAAGATGGCATGAACTATGGTGACTGGCAAGAGTAAAGTTAGAGGTGATGTTTCTCAAGTTACACTTTGACACTGACATTTACACTTTGTAATTACTAATATAACCAAGAAAAAGAGAACTGTGAGTGTGAAATCTGCAGATAGAAGAAGGACTATCCTGATGACAGAACAGTAGAAATAGGATGAAATTTAAAAGGTGCAGTTTGTGCATACCTTAAGATGTGCCAGGGCATGAATATATGTGAAAAAGAAATAATGAAGAAAAAGAAAGAGATAGGCTGTTATGGTCACCCATATTCATTAAAGATGGACAGAAACTGAAAAAGCAGTGCAAAGAAAAGGAAGTAGGATCATCAGTGAATCAAAACCAGCCTTAGAAAAGGAAGCTAATATAGTCTAAGCCATGCAAAATGCTCCTAAAGGAAAGACAAGACTATGATCTCTAAATAACTCACAAAATGACGTTTCTGGGGAGCTAAGTTATGTAACTTAAAGGAGAATGCTAACATATGAGCACAATTGATCTCAGAATGCCAGGAGCCTGTCTCATGGCTTCTTGATTCACCTTCCATAGGAACAGTGGAGTGAAACATGAAATTGTATTTAAGGCAGAGTCAAATAAAAATAGATGATATTTCTGTGACAAGTTTCTTGTGTTTGATAAAAAAGGTTTTAGAGGTTCTCTGTTTCTATATATTTGAAGGTAATTTACTGTTACCATAGTAACAGATGTGGAGACTGAATTTCTTTATTATTCCTAGATGTGACCTAGCTGGCATGGACAATGAAAGAATTAATGTCTCTGTTAATTTTTTCTCAGCCCTGAGTGGCACTTCGAAAGTTAGCTGGAAATGCTGTGGATTCATACTGCGTATATGTCTATGATTAATTTTCTAATGTATTAAATTGATTTGGGCTTTTTGGGTGCTTGTGTTTAATCAATAGCTCTGATTTTTGAACCACTGATGTTAGTTGTAGATTAAAACAGAAAATAACTTGCTTCAAGTTCTGTCAATGTACAAATTTTATGGAGATCAGTTAGTATCAGGTGTTCAAACTGAAAAGAGTCCACAATATTACATGTGGTTCTCTATCTCTGGAAAGTAGTATGTGTGGCAATAGCAACATGTCTTTTCAAAATTAAAATAAATATTGCAAAAAAGATACTGTACTGTTAAAATGTGGATTTTAACATTCTACCCCTAATATTGGATTATTATACTACTATGTTATGTAAGTGTCTTGTGATTATTTTATATTTGATGATGTAAAAATAAGATGAGCACCTGTGCTTTGAATTTGCATTTGATGTGTGAACAGCAGCACATTATCTCCCTGCAGTGAGTCTTCAGTTTTCACTGTTCTTTTCTTGTTTTTTTTTTTTTCCCCAAGAAAAAAACTAATAATGGATTCTTTAACTGAATATAAATTGGCCTCTTTTTAAACTCTGGGAAATAAGAATGTATCTGAATATATGGTGTTCTGGGACTATGTTGACAAAAAATGTCTTTCACTGACTGATGCCATAAACAGCTGCATAAATCTTTACAGCACTGGAGTATCCCTTGTTTTAAGAACAGGGAGAAACTGCAGATATCGTGATTACGCAATGTTAAAAATAAAGAAAACAAAATATATAATTAGATCTGCAGTAGAAACCTGGTTTATATGTACACATATGTTGTAGACCAAAATATAGAAAATATATATTTTTAATGTATGTTTCTCAGGTATTTAATGTTTTCTCCAGAATAAAATGTTATCTTGTGTAATTTTATTTACATTTTATAATAAAACCTGAATAGAGAAAGAGTACAAAAATACACGGAATGGGATATTGAGATATGTTAGACATTGTATTTCTTTTTCTCCAATATGCAGCTGATATTATGGACAGTTGTTGCTCAGATCTCTGTATAATTACATGGATCTGTCTATGGGGCTTTTTACTTTGTGGGTTTTTTTGCTTTTTTTTTTTGTCAAATAGCGCTTTTATGTCTGTCTGAGTCCATCTTCACAGACCTAACTACAATCGTACATTGAGAACAAATACCATATGTAAATAAATGTATGTATTGCATTTCTCTTGTGAAGACTAGTATGAAAAGAATATAAATGTACTGCGCTATGCAGCATACAGTAATATAATTTAATATTTTAAGCTTAGATAGATGCTGATTTGTAGTATAGCACTTGCATGAACCAAACTGACATTTTGTACTGGCAATCATTTATGAGTGGAATCTGGTACATCAGGGGAAAGTTCTTCTTAGAGTCCAGTTTTATGCTCTTATTCTCACAAAGTTCACATTTGCTTGGGTATGGTTAGTAGGAACAGGTAAAAAAAGAGCAATTGAAAACCAGAATATGGTTAACATGTCGCAGGTGAAAGTCTGTGGAGGCTCAGGTACTAGGCAAATAATCCCATTTTGAACCATTGGGACCATTCTTGTTCTCTAAGATTTAAAACAAGGTCAGACATACCTTTTCTCAGGAGCTGGGATTAACTATATTGACATGACTACTATGCAATTCTAAGCAGTGAGAAGACATTGATTTAAAAAAAGAATACAAGGTGGGAAAATTTCTTCCCTCATTTTCTTTACCTGCTCCAATAGCTTAGTAAAACTACCCAGGTTTGACTGTGTTTTACTCCATTTAGATAACTAAGAACCCCTTCTTTTTCAACTTGTATGAAAAAGCTGGATTGTGACAGAGAAGACTAATATTTCTATTTAACATACGAATATAATTTCTGATTAATTTCTGAACAATTTTCATATCATTTCTGAAAATGTTACTGTTGGTTGGATAGTGACTGATTTTTACTGGAATATAGGAATTGATGAAACGGAAGGAAAGAACAGGGTGATGGTTGGGAAAAATACTCTGTGGACTAGGAAAATATTACTGTATTTATTTTTATCTTTTGCAGAAGAATTGCAGTGCCAGTTATTTGTCTGAAAAAGTGATCTTTCTCCAAAACTTTCTACTCTTTGGAACAGTTACAGACAACTTTTTATTATCTGGAAGAGTTTTGTTTAACTATGTGCAGAAGTGCTTGGTTTTTACTCAAAAAGCTGGAGAAATCTATAGTACACTTTGAACCTAGGAGAAGAAATCATTCCCCTAGAAGAGGAGCAGATAACTTGCTTTTTACTTATGCATTTCTGTAGCATTGAATGTGACCAGATTTTCTTGCTAGCATTTTGTAAATGTGAACTCTCAAATGTGTAAATGGAGTGTATATGAAAAGGAAGAGAGAGTCTTTGTAGTGTTGTATGTTTTCTTGCTTTATATTCACTAGGGATGTAGCATGTAGGTAAAAGAAGTTTTGAATTAAGTTCTTCTAATTCATTTGTCACCTACAAAATGCTCGTAGAAATCTTTTCAACACGCAGCTATTTTACTTAAGTACTGCTAACACTGCAGCTACTGCTTTAGAATGCAATTAATTGAGAGATAACCTATGTTAAACCTTCAGTCCATATCTGCTGAAAGATTGACCTATTTTAGGAAATGAAACAACACAAAAGAAAGAAATATCTGCAGGGTTTTTCTTTTCTTCAGAAGCTGTTGGCTAAAAGAATAGGGACTGGAAGGATTGTATGCTAAGAAAAAATACATGCTTCAAGATAAGGAGATTTAAGAGGGTTAGGGAGATATATCAGTGTATCAATCAGCTGCTTAGTTCACTCAGAGAGGGAACAAAGATTTATCCCATGTTATTTTATGTATTTAAAAGGGATATCTAGGATATCTTCAGAGAAGATTCCATTCAAATTGGTGGGATGAACTTAGGCCAAAATCACTGCACAATTTTTGCATGCACTAAACAGTTCCACTTTTGTAGAGCTTTATTTCTCTAAAATGTAGCCAGAAGTTTTATCTGCTCAATCCCAAAGATGAGAAAAACTAGAATCAGTCACACATCTACAGGTCTTTGAGCAATATAAGGTCTAGAATAGCTTTCATCTTCCTTAATATTGTAATTATATTTTGTTGTTCCTTTTTAAAAAAAAGTTAACTGTAAAATACTATTCTCTTTTTGATTTCACTGAACAGTTCAGCTTTATTCCTGTGTTTTTAATTTACACTGCTTGTTGGAAAATAGCATGTAAAACATGACCAATTTAAAGCAATTTTATGTAAACTAGAGTGTTCTAGCCACATGGAAAACTGCAGAAACTACAATGCGTTTCTTTGAGATGATAACTTAAGTCTTCCTCAGTCTGACATTTTCTTGCATGGCTTTTACAGCCTTCCATTTTGTCTAGAATTGAAAAAACGAGTAGACAATCTGGCTTCACCCAGTTTTCGTTTGCCTAGTTACTACTATGTAATAAATATTTTATGAAACAAAAATATTTATTTTAAAGTTAATGAAAATTTTCCTCTTCAAATCAAGCTTAGCTTTGCAGCAGTGCCAATAACATCTTTGGAAAATGCATGTTCTGCAGGCACTCAGAAAATCAGCTTAGACAGTATCTGAATCTTTTCTCATTGGTGTTCATCTAACTGGGTCATAGCTTTGTAAGTTAAATCAATCTCCAGAATTACTTCTGGCATTTTAACACTACTACTGTGAATATGGCAGTTGTAGAATAATAGCCCTATATGCATCTCTGGGAAAGTCCTGTGTGAAAATGTATATAGTGAGTTCCATCCCTGATCAATCACAATTAATATCAATTTAACATCTCTGTATCCACCAGTGTTTGCAGTTGTGAATATGGCAGTTGTAGAATAATAGCCCTATATGCATCTCTGGGAAAGTCCTGTGTGAAAATGTATAGAGTGAATTCCATCCCTGATCAATCATAATTAATGTCAATTTAACATCTCTGTATCCACCAGTGTTTGCATAACCATAGAAATAAATTCTGAGGCAAGAGGTTAGTGTATTTTTGCAAGAAGAGCAAGAGATAAGCAGAATATGTATACTACTTACCCATTAAAAAACAAGAATTAGAAGCAGTTGGATTTTTGACAATTGCTCAAATACTGCTAAGATGCACGGTTTGATGGAGTAAGATATATTTACAGTTCTTTTTGAGAAACCCCAATTTATTACCTGTAGCCAAAAGCAAACTAGTACTAAAAAAGATGATTGCATTCTTTTTTTCCTGGTCAAAGTGCCTCTTATTTTAATTCTGCTATGTTGGGCTGAATCTAGATCAACATATAACTCCAGAAAGATGGCCTTCTGGTATGTCTGCAGACATCTTATGTCTACTTAATTATGTTAACCCACAATGCCTATTTATCAGTCATATGCAGCTGCCTAGTAAGAATCTGTACCAGCAGACAACTTTTATGCAGAAAAATGCATAATTGTCTGTCTAAATAGTCCCTATCAGACATCCACGTAGTCCTTGTTGTGATATTTAAGTATGCAATTATGGCAGAATCAGTCAGTTACCCAGTAAACACAGTTGTTCCAGTTACCTGTTCTGATTTATATTGATGATAAGGTAGAAAAGCAGAAGAAATATGAGATTTCTAGATGACAGGATATTTTTACCATGAAGAAAAAAATGTGGTTAAGAAAAGAGAGGTGTGGATATTCACCACAACATTTTGGCTGTCATGTAGCTGCCTATGATATGGGATGCCCCTTCACAATATACCATAAAAATATTCATTTACTGATGACACATCTTTCCACTCAGGAAGATGGCACAAAAGATCATGGTGTCATACCTACCTGCAGACTGCCATGGCTTCATCTGGAAGAGCTGTATAGAGCGAGAAAAAGTGACAATGGCACTAGAGCCACTTGTACAGACCTTATCCTAAAGGTGAAGTTGACTCTTGGAAACCAACATATGTATGCAGAGAAAACTTTCTTACACAACTGTAATGTTTCCCATTTACAATTTTCTTTTTAAACCACTAGTAGTGTCATCTAGGAATCAACATCTGTTTTAAACCTTGAGTTAAACAGTATATCTAAATAGAATTGTTCCTTGAGTAGTAAGAAAGAGAAAGTGAATGAAGAACAGCACTGTATAAAATATTGAAGTTTGCACAAGAGGAAAGTCAAGAAAACACTTGGGTTTTTTAGTGCAGCAAAAACTATTTAAGTATTTATTTATTTAGGGATTTGAACACATATTCTTGCCTGTAAATTTACCAGAAGCTGAAGTAAACTACACAGGTTAGAAAGAACGTGCATATACGGAGTAGAGTTTTTATCATAAAAAGAATGAAAGCACGTGCCTCCAAAGTCACCTCGGCAGCAGGGTTTTTAAAATAACTGTTTCAGAGGGACAAACATTTTTGGTACAAACATTTTCAATGCAAAATTCAAATAGTCACAGAGAAGAGCTGGGCAGACTGGGACTACCCATTCTTGCCTGAGGCTTTCCAGGCCACAGGGAAAACCTGCCATACAGAAGCTGTTCTTTGAGCTGTGAAAACAGAGAGATGGCAAAGGAGAAAAACAAAAGAAAGAAAGACAACAGAGTTAGAGTCAGTGGATTTTTTTTTTCACTTACTGAAGTTTAATCAATAAATATTTATTTTTAGGAATGAAATAACTAAAACATATAATTTCTGTTCACATACCTTAGTTCATCTGTGACCTGAATGTTAATATTCAAACATGCAATGAAAATATACTTCTGGTTTTGTCATTATTGATAATATAGGAGTACTTCATATTTAGGTATACTAGAGATAGGAAGCTGTAGAACTTGAAAACAAATTTATCTTAAAAAACCCATTGAACATTAAATAGATATATCCTGCATTTTGCACTTCAGACTCTGTAGAATAATCTCAAAACACTGTATTCACTAGAAATACAAAAGGTCTTCCATATCCGATATCTAGGTAATGAGAAATATCTAGAAAAAGGAAAACCAACCGAGAAACCTGAGGCCTGAAGAGAAGGAAAAATTCTGATTTGTGTTAAAGTTCTTGATTGTTTTGGAAATTCTATTCTAATTTGTTTGTATTTATGACCATAAGATTTGGGGACAAGTAAGAAATCTTATGTCTGTTTCTCCCTAGAAAATGTACTGATTCCCCCCCCCCC
>Ga0065711_1050203_pt1 | contig 10936 bp, 12 predicted proteins | sample Hoacrofraction12_FD_59098 | JGI IMG/M metagenome (GOLD analysis project Ga0065711, IMG submission 59098) | Hoatzin crop microbial communities from Cojedes, Venezuela - Epithelial fraction 12 v2 (version 2) | ecosystem: Host-associated > Birds > Digestive system > Esophagus > Crop | place... | reverse complement strand
CCCATGAGCTGGTCTAGTGTAACTACACGTAAAGGATCATCGGCACCTAGCTGAAGGTTTTGCATCATTGCAACCTCACATTTATCCCACCACTTATCCTTCCACAACATAAAGGCAGTGAGGGGCAACACCAATTCTAACAAGTCTCGGGCATCAGCTGGCACTAATATCTGATTTTTGAAAAAGGTGGTAACCAGCGTCATAACTTGCTTGTTATCCAAACCATAGTTCATTATGTTTTTTTGTAACTGACTCACTGTTTTCCAGTCAAAAGGAGCCCATATCCGTTGATTCCCCTGCGTAAACACCGACAATGCTGTTAAACTCTTTGGTAGCATTTGTCCTTCAGTTACAGCATTTTCTATTACCCCCCTTCATTGTTGTCCCATATTAAAATTAGGGTCGCTTATCAGGGGCGTCCCATCTCCACTCCGACCTCCAGTGGCCACACCACCCCTCTCTGTACCGACGGGTCCCTGCAGACCACACCCACCGCGTGCGCAATCAGGCTTTTGAACACCGGATGCCCCCCCTCCTTGCTCTCTCCACTTCACCCCCCTCTTCCACCCCTCACGTTCGTCAACCCCCACCCCCTTACCGTATTTACTGCGTAAATAGTGATCAGCATCAGCTAAGCACATTTCGCCATCTTCCAGCATTACCCTAACCCAGCGCCGTAGCAAATGTTCTGGTGGCGAACTTTCGTTATGCTTCCATTGTTTGACCCCCCTGAAATCACCTCCCCCATCCCGTCTGACTCCCCACATATCTGCTGCTCGACTGCTCGCAAACTGTCCGTTATGGCCTCGTGAGCCTTTCGATACGCCTGTTTAATCGTGGCGTTACGGGATCCTTTACCCAGTCGTTGCATCTCGTCCAGCAGCTTTGTCATTTGATCCTGTTGCTTTCTCAATGCGTCCGTAAGTTCACTTTTATGAATCTTTGGTTATGATAGGGATGTTGGTCCTTTGGGCGAGACAGTATCCATTTGTTGAGAATCGGAGTCCTGAAGCGGCACATTCTCCAGCAGTGGTGGGACTGTAGGTGGAGCTGGTGCCCAGTCTCCCAATTCAATACTCGGTCCTCCCCAGAACTCCTTTTCACTAGGACGAACGGGATAAGCCCAGAGCGCCGTACAGGGGTCTTGGTACTCTCCCACGGGTTGACTGACTGCATAAACAGCTCTCGCGGCGGCTGCAGCCACAGTAGCGTCGTCCTTCATATTGGCGATCATATTTTTAACAGTTCGGAAAACAGGGGCTAATTGACGTGCCTCTTTGTTTCCGACCTGCACAAAGTCCCACAAGTCCATCCCAACTCTGTGCCACGCATCTGGATTGAACAGCTGATCCATTGTTGTTATCAGCTTTCGGCGGCGGCACCACAATAACAGTCCCGATATCTCTCCTTCAGTTAACTGAGCGTCGGCTCGATCCGCCAATTCCAACAGGCTTTTCAGCGCAGTGTTTTCCAACACTGATACAGTGGAACCCATACTGCCGATGTTTACACCCCCCCTCGGTGTGCTGCGGATCTGCTCCTGCCTTTCTCGGGCAGCCCGGCTTACCTCGCCGGCCGGCAGTCTCCTGCGCACTTCGGCTGCGATAAATCTTCAGGGTCACCACAACGCCAAGTTTCAGCATCTGTGCAGGGACAGGAACGACTCACACACTCTGATACGATGCACAGTTGGTTCCCTTTATTATTCCGCTTGTGTGGTTATATACATTTTCCATATCTGCACACGCGATCATGCTTATTCGGATAGGCTACAGACATAAATCACACGCTGTTCACATGCCCCACATTCCCTTAGAATTGGTAACTATACACTAACGCCAATAGCAACAGACTGCCTCCATGTCCTTGAACACTTCTTGTTTTTGCTAACCCACACCATGTGCACTATCAGAACTTTCTCAATGGCTATTCTTAGCCGTCTTTTCCAGCAGCCTGTTCAGTTATGCTGTTTTTCTTAAGCAGCCTAGTCGTGTTAATTCTCAAGCTACATCGACCCCAACACCGGAAGTGTTAGGTGGTTCCAGGTGAACACAGCTTTGTGTAAACAGTCATGTACCCGGACGTTAGTTCCTGGGAACTTTTTATCCCAATCAGGCAGTTACTTGCACGAGAGTCTCTGTTCTACTTTTGTTCAGTCCGTAGCGAAATTACACGCCAGGTCAGCCAACGAGGTTGCTGCTGCTGATGAGGTTGCGCTGCCCATGCGCTGGCTGGCAGTACACAACCGCTGGTTATTAACTCCTGTTCATGTACTCGGCTCCTTCAGCACATCCACAAGTCCTGTTTACTTCAGCATTTTTCTCTTCTGTTTGTTACAGCAATCTGCTTTTGTCCTGTTCCTCTACATCTCCCTCGTTTTTACTTAATGAATTTAAAGCAAGCACTAAATTGACATGTGTAAGCATCATTATTGGCATTATGGTCCAATAATAGCCCTGCAATACTAAATATACAGTGCAATACTAAAAATAAACCTAAGAACACAAATGCTAATAAAAGACAAATAGATGTGAAGTGCATACCATAACCTGTATTCATAGTAATCACCTAGGCTAAAATCCATGTATCTAGAACTTAGGACGCATTAACAATATAGGCTAAAATTAATGTACATAAAAGCACAAAGCTGCCAACATCAGCACATCTATTCCTTGTTGCATTAAATGCTTGCAGAGTCCCGATACATCAGAGTCCAAACACAACAGTCTGAAGTCAAAAACCAGATATAATCAATACCTGCAGAACTTACCAAACCGGAAGACACAAAACCTGTTACTTAGTCCAGACAAATCCGTGAGATCACAGAAACCAAATCAATCCAACCGATCACAGAAATACAAACACGGTAACATAAAACCACACGTTTATGGTCGCCACCACACACACACACACAGGCACACCAAGTTTTCAGCATAAATCGAAACATTGACTTATGAACAGACAGGAACTTATGATGTTATTCTACATTTAGCAGACAAATTCCTGAGCCTCAGTTTCAAGGAGAGTACTCTCTTTTCAATTCTTGTTTTAGGAAGGGCACTTTCCCTTCTCCCCAGGAATATAGCCCAGTGCTGTGAAGCTTTCACTACGACTAACAGGCAGGCAACAAGAAACAACACTGGAAGAGTGCCTTTAACTTATTAATGGTCCCTGCTCAGAACTTTTTGGTCCAGGGATCAGAGGTTCTCCCCGAGAATTCCTCGGTGCTGGCTGGAGGTGCTGCGATCCCTGGGACCATTGATGTTAAAGAGCAGGATCCTACCTGGGTACCCAAAATCGATTACTAGAAAGCAGCAAAATAATTCACTCTCCAAAACTTAACCCCAGAGCCCTAGAAAGCAGGCACTCTCTACTGTAACTCCAGGTGCACATGGGACAATTCCACCTAAATATGTGTATCGTGTCATTTTTTGCCTTTTATTTTTGGTTTTTTTTTTTTTGGCTTCTTGTAGCCAGCAACAGGTAAATAGCATCAGGATCACGTCCTGTCAGTTGCTGACAGCAATTCCGACCTTGTGTTATTAAGGACCCTATCATGTCTACCTTTGTGGTTAATGTTTTCCTGGGCGTATGAGACAAAAAGATCCATTCCAGAGTCTTCAACATCTGCACATTAGAAAACCACCGACCTAAAAGAGCATAAGGCTGGAAAACAAAACCTCATAAATTATACACAAATTTGTTGGTAAATTGACATTAATTCTGGAGGTAAAGGCAATTGCAATTTTATCCGAAACCTTTTGTAAGACAGTTTTTGCTTTTGGCGTTGATCTTCAGGAAAATAACAAATCTTAGTCCCTTTTAACAAGGTAAATAGAGGGGACAACTCTTCACTCGTGATGCAAATATTTTCACCTTTCAACAGAGTGAAAAACATCGTCTAGAATGGCCATCTGAACCGTGCACAGATAATAAAGTCCAGCTGTTTGTCCACAAGGAATTCTACTGCACTAATTGAATTATACACACTTTTTCCAACCGAGGCCTTGAATGTCAGGAAGATGGTTCTCGCTGCGCTGCTTCTGGGTTGGGCTGGGCTGGGACAGCGCTCTGGGATCGGAGGCTGTTGGGGGGGCCAGGCGGGGCCACTGGTAGCCCGGGGGGGGACCGTGTGCCCTGCCAGGTGTAAGGTTCACTGACCCATCTGGTGTGGTGGTTGCTGGCGCTGTGGGCTGTGCTGTGTCTGAGGGACTGTGCAGTTTTACGCTGGAATTCACCCTGCTTTGATCTCAGGTCGGGTATGCCAATTGCTGTAGAGGGACCCTGTTGTACACTTTCGGGATGCCGGATTTTGCACCCCACTTCCCATTTCTCTGGATTTGAGGTATCATCAGGTTCTGGCGGATTTACCTCCCACATCTCTCGTGTTGAGTTAGGAATTTCATCGTATGTAGGGTGAAATTCAAAAGACTGAGGCTCTGTCCTTGCTTTGGAGATAACAGAGGAGGAGTAGCAGCCGCTTATAAGATACTTTCTGTGGGCTTAAAAGCATTTAAAGCTGTATGCACTAATTTCAAAGTAATAATTTCCTCAGGGATTTTAAGTTGCAAGACTTTGTTCTTACAAAATTTTCTGTAAAATCTTTTAATGGAGCCTTCTCTCCTTTTCTAGGTGACTGTCCCATCCTCCAGCGAGCCGGAGAGGGGGGGCAGACCCGATTCCTGCTCAGGGTTTGTTGGACCCAGCCCCTGCTCACGGCTTTCTTGCGGTGGTACATTTGCAACAAAAGGACTTTTCTGAATGACGCTGGCCACTATTTTCTCTGCTCACACATCTTTTAACCCTTCATAAACCAAATGCCAAGTTGTTACTACTCGACTCAAATTCACATCACCTCTTGAAGTATGTTTAAAAGGTAATTATCCTGACACCTTCCAAGTTTAAACACTGAAAACATGGGGTCATTCCGCGGGCACTCCATTACTTCTGAGTCAGGCTAACAACAGCTCGAAAAACAGGAGCTGATAATCGCTCCTCTTTGTTGCCGACCTGCTTGCACAGAGTCCACGATTCTCTGCCAAACATCCAAGTTGAACAACTGATCTGTTTCCCAATTTTCTGCATTCGTTGGTATTGTGGTTATCTCGCTTACAGTTCACACACCACTTTCTTTCCCCCTGGCCAACCGGTCCTTTGACTCCACATTCCTTCCAAAAGTGACCCCTTTTTCCACAATTAAAACAACTTCTGTCCTGGTTTTCCCCTTTCAGTTTTGTGACCAATGGTCGCACCGCCGCCCCAACTGCAGCTGCCATCACTGTAGCCATCCCTCTCCACCGTACCCCCGACCCTCCCCCGGTTCCCAACCCCCAATCACACGTCACGGCGCAAGGTGTGGATGGAAGAGAAAATGGGTTATGCGAGTCAGGGACTGGTGGCTCCGGCAGCGACACTTCCGTCACCTTCTCGTCTGTGCAACGAGTCCTGGGAGTCCCGGGAGACGGCCGCATAGGCGGAGGAAGTGGAGGATACCACGGTACAGGATTCGGGGACATGGGACGATCGGAAGGGGCAGCAGCGGCAGCTCAGTGCACACCTCTCCGCGGCGCGGTGGCGGTGGTGGTGACTCTGGCGGTGGGGATGGAAACCCCTGCGACAGCAGGTCACTCCGTGTGTACTCCTTCTCCTGGACCGCAGCTTCCCCTGCCTCCACGGGCCGCCGACTCTGACCCACTCCTGCTTCCACAGGCCGCGCGAGGATGCTGGGACCTGCAAATGGCAAACTAATCGCCGAGCTGGACCCTGCCTCGGGTGTTAACACAGCGAAAGCAGAGGCAGTGGCTCCCCTCTCAGCTATCATACCTTTTAAAGTCTCATAGTTCAAGTTCAACCTCCACAAAGAGGAGAATTTGCTTGCTTTCTTGGATCCCATCCTAATTTCTTCCCACAGTTTCGTTCCTATATCAGCCCATGTCTGAACTTCAAAGGCAGCATTAACTGAAGGGATTAAGTCCTTTCTCCGTGCCGCAGCAACAGAGACTTCAAGGTAGCCGAGTCATATTGTAGCCCTCTCACAGAGAGGATATGTTGGAGGAGCTTAACCACTGCTGACTCTTCCTTTGTCAGTGTGGACCCCATCTCCTACCCAGCCACCTGCTTGATCAGGGTAGGATTTCCCGGGATTTCTTTTCCCGATTTTTGTGCTAGCGACTCCCAAGTGCCGGGGCAGCACTCACCTTCGGCCGGGTTCCACTCCCTCGGGGTTCGGTCTTCCTGGAAAAATCAGCCGTATATGCTAATGCCGATCTGAGGGTAATTGTTCGGGTGCCATTTGTTGCGGCGTGATCTACGACTCGACCAATATGATCCATAACAGTCAACTTCATTAGCAGAGAATCTGGATTATATAGACAGCACTCGATTATGATTAGTCACTATACATAAACACTCGGTACAGCACTCAGCTGTGATTGGTCACTATGCATAAAACATCTATCAATAAAACACCTGGGTTACATAAGCAGTACTCAACTATGATTGGTCACTATTCATAGAACGACAGTTTACCAGCAGCTGGCCTGAGAAATGTCTGTTTACCCGCAGCCAGCCTGAGAATGGCCTTGAGGCATGTGCTGCTAGAAGCCTGTGCTGTTACAAACCGATCAAGTCCATAACAGAGTGTCTGGGTTGCTCACAATATGTCCCTGTTCTTCCAGAAATCCCACAGTGGTGTTTGATTGTCCTAGTTCACTTCTTCCACGGAAAGTTTTAGGTCTTCACCTCCCCTGTCTCCTGGTTGGACACCTGTGAGTGAGGGCATTTCTTTCTCTTTTAGGTGCTTAAAGAAATTGTGAATGAAGTTCAGAGAGGTGACATGTGGTAGTGTGTGTGCCTCTGACTGCATTCATGCTCCCTAGACTTTGTGCTCCGTGATTTGTGAAAGGTGAGAAAGGACGTCTGCTAGAGGGCAATGCCACTCCTGCTTGCAGAACCCTTTCTGACTGCCAGGTGGAATGCTCAGCGGACGTGCTTCTTTCCTACTGTGTAATAAAAGGGACAGGCCATAACGACAGGGGAGGGTGACACAGCATGCAGGGGTATTTGCAAAGATTTGGAGAAGGCAGGTGAGAGAAGTCTCATTGGGATGGTGGAGGTTGTTCCTGAAGACACACACGGAAACGTCAGGGCTCTGACGGAGGTGTTCAGAGACACGAGTTTTTGATTGCACATCCACAGGCAGAGGACTTTAGCAGGCATAGTGAATCCTTGGCCCGTTCTGCAACTGACAGACACTGGGAAGCACTTCAGCTCTGCATCATCCTGCTCTGCCCGCCTCTGAGGTGCCCCACAGAGTGAGGAATGGACGCAAGGACCTCAGTTCGTGCAAGTACATCCCAGTGCTGCATCCAAGTGATTTCCCTGGGGACGTTACTCTCAACGAGAAGTAACCTAAAGACACTGTCTGTCCCACAGGCCTTCACTGCACTCCCAGAAATAGCTGATGGCATTTGTGCTCGCTTGGGTTCATCTCAGCACAAGCACCTGATGTGCATGATTAAGTCTCCCCTGCACAAGGCAAACGTGGGCCAGGGCTGGGAATGGTGGGTATTAGTGGCAGGCCTGCGATAATTGCCCTGGGGCAGCTCCCCTGGGGTGTCCAGCGCAGGCGGGCACAGACCAGACCCTGCTCTGCTGGTCCTTTCTGTCTCTCCCAGGATCCTGGCTGTGCAAAGAGTTGCAGGTTGGCCGAGGCCGGCAACAAAGGGCCACGCGGTCGCTCTACCACCTCTCCCCACACAGGAGTGGGGAGGAGAGGGGAAAGAAAAAGGCAAAAACTCCTGGATCGGGATAAGGGCAGTTGAACAGAACAGCAAATGAAGCAAACAGTAAAACTACAATACCAATAAGGAGAATATACAGAATAAATGGTGACACGCACAGAGCAACTCTCACTGCCCGGTGCCCTGTGCGCCCCTGAGCGCGACTGCCTTACCGCCCGGCCTGCTGCCCCAACTAGCACCCAGCATGACGGCACACGGTATCGAATACCCTGTTCTGTTTGTCCAGGTTGAGTCAGCCTGTCCAGCTGTGTCCCCTCCTGGCTTCTGGTGAAAATTAACCCTGTCATGGCCAAAACCAGGACAGGCTTTAAACTAAAGGAGGGTAGATTTAGAGTAGACATAAGGAAGTAACAGTTTACCATGAGGGTGGTAAAACTCTGGAATGGGTGTCCCAGAGTGGTAGTGGAGGCCCCATCTGTGGAAACCTTGAAGGCTGGCTTGGACAGGACTCTGAGCAACCTGGTCTAGCTGAAGATGTCCCTGCTCACTGCAGGGGAGCTGGGTTAGATGGCATTTAAAGGTCCCTTCCAACCCAAAGAATTCTATGATTCTATGCTCTGATTGGTAGAAGGCTGGTGTCACTTTTTATGCAAGCAAAAATATGAAGAAAACTGGAAAAATTTATTTATTGTCCCTTATTATTTAAATCTTCTCCTCTTAGCTACTCACCTGAAATTTCCCAAATTAGCCATTGAGGCCTGAAGTATTGTGGAAAATGATGCACGGAGTCATGGCTTGTTATGGAGTTCTGCCTGTTAGTGAGCCCTCTGGTGCCAAGTTCCTGAACTGCAGGTACAAGCTCTACAGAAGTGGGAAGAAGACGCAAACACAGAGTTTCTGATGGTGTTGAGGCCCCGCTGAGGGCCAACACTGACAAAGCCATGAAGGGAATGACCAGTCAACTTGTCTGTCCCTGGGGTCTGCTGAAGCAAAACATTGGAGGCGCTGGTTGCAGGTGGCCAAGGCAATGTGCCAGTGGCTCTGATGCCTCGTAAGCCCTTGGTGTTTGTTTGTCACCAAGTCCTGACCCTCAGAGCCTGGTGAAGGATGTCCTTTCTCTCATGTATTGCTACAGGGCTCTACACAGGGTCAGGGTGAGTGTGTGTGGGGCTGTGACTTGGAGGCAGATTTTGTGGCTTTAAACAGAAAGCTGTGATTTTCTGGGGCTTTGGTAATGCCTGTGAATTCCCCACAACCCGTCCAGCTTCTTTCATAGCCTTGCTAACAGTCCTCAATCACCTCAGATGTCCCAGTTCCAGACATGCTTACGTCCTCAGTTTGGATCCATATCCCAGCATATTCACCTCCTGCTGCTGCTGTAAAATCAAAACTTGAATTATTCCACTTAAGCGTGACTGCCCCTTGCTCTTTCAGCTTCTCTTCTGGCCTGTAACACACTCTCTGCTACGCACACCACACTCTCTGCCTGCACTCACACAGGTCTCACAGACCCTTCCCCACTCCAGGAGGTTCAGGCATTCTCCAGGGCCGTGTATGTTTCCAGAATTGCAGGCAAGTGTGGGTAGTGAAGGAGAGGAAGACAGAAAGGTCAGCTCATGGGGCATGAGGAGCACTGTTCAGCCACCTCCAGCAGTGGACATTTCCCATCTCCCAGGCTGAGGCATGACCGCATGATGGAAACTTCCCATGTGACGCCTGCTTTGTGCAGGGTCCTTCAGCCACACTCCCAGGACACAGCTACTCCTCCCTGACCTGCAGACATGAACTTCGTTCCGTTGCTGGGCTCTCATATGGTTGTGAGGTTGTACTAAAGCCCTGAACCTTTCTTCTCGGTAATTTATTTCCACTCTCCCTTGCATCCCTACACATTGCCAATCACTGCCTCATCACTCGCTGAAAACAGAAGCAGCTCTCCAGGCTTTCCACCTCATTCTTCGGTGATGACCATGTTTCTCCATTCACCGTGCATGGATCCAAGAAACACCAGTGGGGGAAGCACATCTTGGGGAGGAGAGAACCTCCCTGAGGCACCTCTATGCTCTTTGAGGAGAGAGTGCTTTTGCAAGACTCCAGGAAGAGGGGTGATTTTGCCCACATTTATATTGCAGGTGTTTGGTGTGCAGTGGACAGGGACTGAGATGGAACTGCTACCAGGAATCTGGGACTGCAGATTCACTTTACAGCATATGGCTGGAGTGGGGTTAATTTTCTTCATAGCACCCGGTATTGTGCGATGTTTTGGATTTGTTACCAAACCAGTGCTGATAACACACCCACGGTTTAGCTACTGCTGAACAGAGCTTGCACAGTGTCAAGGGTTTTGCTGTTCCTCACACTTCCCTGCCAGCGAGTAGACTGGGGGTGGGCAAGGACTTAGGAGGGGACATAGCCAGGACAGCTGACCTCAACTGACGAATAGGATATTCCATACCATAGGATGTACAAGACTCATCCATAAACCTGAGGTGAGCAGCCAGTGCTGGAAATAGCTGCTGAGAAAGGCTGGGGGCTGACAAAGACCACCTTCCCAGTTTGTCCATGCCATGGAGAGCACAGGCTCTCATAATCCCCGCATACACCCACACGTCTTTGACCCCTCTCACGAGCCCTGACTCTGCACCACAAACCCTCCGCTGTGAGTGCTCCCCCTGCACGCTCGTGCAGTACAAGTTCTACACTGGTGTTTTTCTCTCCCAGACACTTTCCAGCCCAGCTGAGCTCCTCCCCAGCTCTCCCCATCTCCACTGACCCATCCCCAGCCCAACAGAGCACCCCAGTCATGTTGGCCCCATAGCAGTGCCCAGCACAGGGACCTGCAGAGCTCTGAGCACTCACCCCACAGCCACAGCCCCTCGGATGAGCACAGCAGGTCCTGAGGGACAGAGAGGAGTCTCAGACTCTCCATCAGCCCCAGGGCTGTGAGCAACCATGACATGAGGAGATGGAGGCCAATGTCTCCTGAGTCTGCTGGCCTTGTCTGAAAGAGAAACTTGTTGCCTAATTCTGGCAGCACCTCTGTACCAGTCCCTCTCCCAAGCACAAGACTCCTGTCCTGAGGGTTCCCCAGGCAGCTCCTGCTACACCAGTAAGAGAAAAGCCTGCCCAAACTGGTGCATGCAGAAATAGCTCTGCTCTTGACCAGGGATGTCATCTTGGGCATTGCCCTGAGTTGG
>Ga0065711_1050202_pt1 | contig 10937 bp, 6 predicted proteins | sample Hoacrofraction12_FD_59098 | JGI IMG/M metagenome (GOLD analysis project Ga0065711, IMG submission 59098) | Hoatzin crop microbial communities from Cojedes, Venezuela - Epithelial fraction 12 v2 (version 2) | ecosystem: Host-associated > Birds > Digestive system > Esophagus > Crop | place... | reverse complement strand
GAGATATTCAAGACCCGCCTGGACAAGGTCCTGTGCAGCCTGCTGTAGTTGACCCTGCTTCGGCAGGGGGGTTGGCCTTGATGACCCACAGAGGTCCCTTCCAACCCCTACCATTCTGTGATTCTGTCATTCTATGATTCTATGACTCTTTTTAGTTGGGGTGCACCAATAAACAATTTCACAGAATTCTCTAATGGTGTCTACGCTGACCATTGGAGCTATGTGTGTTCTTCCAAGACAGCAGAAACTCCAGTGCCTTGAAGAATTTTGTTCTGAGCTTTCACACAGCTCATCTCTAAATACAGCAGCCAAGCTACTAGTAGTAATGTTCCACCTAATTTAGACTTTAATCTTTACCCTTATTTTTGTAAGCCCAGCAGAGGCGTTCAGTTAGGTCTAATTTGCACTGATGAGACAGGAATTTTAGGAATGCAGGAACAGCCATACTGTGTCAAACCTGAGTTGTGGTGTCCTGTTTCAACAGTGTCTGGTGCAGGAGTGTTTAGCTGAAAGTGCTAGATTTCTCCAAATGGTTGCTCATGGGGAAATTTCTTACTGAATCCTCTTAGCTAGTGGTTGGTTAGTGCTTTGAAGCAAAATGGCTTCCCCCCAGTCTGTGTAAAGTGCATATGCACTGTAGTCTAGGCTGTAGCCCTCAGAGTAACATTACTTCAGGTGAAATAATCCCTCTACCCATTTCTTGCATTTTGTCTTTAATGATTTCCCTTTAATGTTGCATGATGAGAAACAAGCCCCAGATCTGCCTGTCCGAAGTGGTCATTACTAGGTATTCCTCTGCAGTCCCTGACCTATATCAGTTCCTCACTAAAAATTTATGTTTGTAGTTTCTGTCTTGTACGTGTTTCAGCTGTGCCAAGCAGGTTTTTGAATGCTGTTACCCGATGTGGTGGTATTTAACCTTTAGTTTTATCATGGACCTGTGAAATAATTTACTGTTTTATAAGGCTGAGTTCTATGCATATATATAAAGACTTCTGTTGTCAGTGTAGCTCCAGTAAAATTCTGCTGTATCTAATGAAATTAGATGACCAGAACTGAGAGCATTTTTCCAGGTGATGGAGGACAATCAATTCATATAACATCATTAAAATATTTAATTTCCCCTCTGTTTATGAGAGATTGTAAAAAGCTCCTTCACTGAATTCCGCTGTGTGACAGCTAAGTGTGACTGCTAAGCCTGAGAAACATTATAAAAGGCTTTTATATGTTATATAAAACAGTGTTTTATAGGAATCCAGGCATTTTATGTGTGATTTTCCATACAATCATTCAGAATTCATCAGACGTAAAAACTAGAATGGGATCAATTTTGTTTAGTTTCCAATCTGGTGTAGATTTAAAATTTTCAAGGCTATTCCCAGGTAAGAGTGCTTACACCATTGTAATTATTTAATGAGAGTTTATATATTGTAATACTAAGCATCAATATGATGTTATTTCATGATACAATTTATGTATCTTTCCTAAACGTTTTGAAACATCCCTCATCCTAGCTACCTCAATTTCACAGCCTGGCAAGCTCTGTCCTGTCAAGAAATGCAGTTAGACAAGGAGGAATTCAGCTTCCATGAGCAAATTCTGAGACCTCACTGAACAGAGAAGTGGGACAACAGAAGAACTGAGCAGGGGGAAAGTAGCAGTTCTTCTAAGAAAAACTAGAAAGTGATACAGAATAGAATCATAGAATGGTTTGGTTTGGAAGGAACCTTAAAGATCATCTGATTCCAACGACCGTGACATAAGCAGACACATTTTCCACTAGACCAGGTTGCTCAGAGCTCCATCCAACCTTGTCTTGAACAATTCCAGGGAGGGGGCAGCCACAGCTTCTCTGGGCAACCTGTGCCAGTGCCTCACCACCCTCATGGTGAAGAATTTCTTCCTAATGTCTAATCTATATCTGCCCTCTTGCAGTTTACAGCCATTCTTTCTTGTCCTATCACTACACACCCTTGTGAAAAGTCCCTCTCCATCTTTCCTATAGGCCCCTTCAGGTACTGGAAGGCTGCTCTAAGGTCCCCCCGGAGCCTTCTCTTCTCCAGGCTGAACAGTCCCAACTCCCTCAGCCTGTCCTCGTAGGAGAGGTACTCCAGCTCTCTGATCATCTTTGTGGCCCTCCTGTGGACCCGCTCCAATACATCAATGTCCTTCTTCTGTTGGGGGCTCCAGAGCTGGATGCAGTACTCCAGGTGGGGTCTCACGAGAGTGGAGAATGATTAAATATACATCCTCACAACTATATATAACTATTAATGATTAACTATGCATCCTCACAAGTATGTTCTTTCAGAATACTTACCCTTATCCTGTTAAATGCTGGGAGCACTGTGCTGTAGTAGGGTGTGTAATCTAGCCCTATGAAAATGAAGATATTAGTAATGACTGGGTAAATGGTGCTATTGCCAGCCCTATTGTATGTACACAAAGAATTAATTTCCTGTGCTCTCTGAGACATACAGGCTTAAATTCACAGTGTTCCTTCTACTCTCAATGTGCTTTCCCAAACTAGAGACCAAATTCACATCCAAAGTTCTGAGACTAAATTGAAGCTTTCTCAGAGGTCAGAAGGGAGAATCAAAATGAGGTGTTTCTGAAAACTGGTGTTTGTCAGGTAATGATTTTAGTATCTTATTTGCTGTGTTGTGACTAACTGGGAGCCGTTAAATTATGTCAGCACGTAATTTTGGGTGATCCCTGAAGGATGCATAGGGCATCTTGGCACTTGGAGTGCTTAGCCCGTGTGACAGCTAGGTGCCACTGTTCCTCCATAGAGAAGATGTTGGGCAGAAACAGATCTTGCAAAAAGCGGATGTATGTCTGCCTCCTATCAAGCAAGGCCTTTCATCAATCAGCTAATAGGAAAAAGACTAAATACGCTAACTTACTACCTTCAGAAACAGTTACATTGTTGTTTTTTTTTTTTTTAATTTAAAGCTGAGGAGACGGTTTAGATCTCTGGCTGGACAACACCACCACAATTTAAATCTGAAACAGGAATAATATTTTTTTTTTCCTTGAACTGTAAAGCATCTCAGAATAGATGGACATATGTTTTATTTGCTACAGTACAAAGTCAAATTCGGTATCCTTTTTACAAATGCTTGTTTAATTTAAATCTTTTTAATCTAGAAAAAGAGAGAAATAAGATGCTGTTTGTAGAAAATCTCTAAGTGGAAAAGATCTTGTTTAAAATAAAAATTGCATCAGATTTCAGGTGCCAGTCAAAGGTAAGCTTATATTGCTTATGATAGTCCAGTGCAGCACTGGTTATAAACTCACTGAAGAAATTTACTCTGACAAGACAAACATCTTAAAATCTTCTCCCAGTTGGTTCTAAAGTTTCTGTGTTAAATGAGAAAAACATTATTACAACGCAAAGTTCAAGATGAGAAAAAGCGCTCCTCCTTGCATGATTTCCCAGAAGGTTAAGGTTACTCCCTCCCAATGTTTGCTTAATGCCGCAAATGTGCATCACCTGGCAAAACAAGCACACCAGCCCCAACAGGAGCCACTCCATAGTTCACAGTAGTTTTTTTACATTGGCATCACAGGACTGGTCACACTGGTCACTGTGCTGCAGAACAGGACAGTGAGGGTAGAGGGCAAAGGCAGTGGAGCTTTGCCAAGGAAGGGCAGAGGTCCCTCTGCATCAGCCAGGTAACCTGTGTGTCCTGAACTGAGGAGGCAGGAGGGGCTGGGGTTCAGGGCGTGTACCTGTAGAAATGGAAGGACTAGGGGAGACAGGGTTAAATAAGTTTGCAGATGATTTGTTTGGGTTCCTGTTAGGGTGTCAGTAGTCACCATGCACAGTAGATGCACTGTAATAATAATCTGACATCATTTGTACTGGTCAGCCCAGTCGTACAAATAATCAGTGGAAAATACTGTTCATGAGTCAGCATAATGGAGTCTAAAAATAGCATCAGGAATGGCATAAGGAAACATGGACAGGAGTACGAGATCTAAGAACACATATCAAATGTGGAGGCAGAGGAGATGGATCTCAGCTACCTTGGTACAAGAAAAGGCAGTGGAAGTATGTCTCTGAAGTATCAAGCTTTTACATTAGAGTCAAGCTTTTATACTAATTGCATCTTAACAGAATGTTGGACAGAGTGCATTACTGATCAGTTCGTAAATGCTTTAAAATAAATATTTGGAGACAAAAGCCCCAAAGCTTTAAAAGCAGACATAAAGTTATAAACAAATGTCAAAACCTCACTGAAACATTGCAGCCAACATAAATCATAGGAAGAAGCAAATGCTTCAAAACAAAGGATTTTAAATCTCCTGATAAGTTATTAAAATATATCAAAAAGCAGTTACGTCTTCCTTTACGCCTGTGGAAGATATAGGCCTCACTGCCTATATCTGGTGGATTTCTCTTCCAGACATTTTAGAAATATCATTTTACTTTTGCTATTTTTTTCTGCCATTTTATATTTAAGTGACAGCAGTTGTCTGTGTACATATCTGTTTTCCATTTTAAAAACTGAATTTATTATTATAGAATTTAAAAATTACACAGTTTTTTTCCTAGTTTTCTTCAGGTAGTACTGGTCTTCTGTCACTAGTATATTCCTTTAAAATTCAGAAAGGCCAGTGCATATAAGCAACAGTTCCGTGCTCATTTTCAGACTGTGTATTGCATAAAGCTCACTCAATTATATATTTTTTAAACTAATAAGTGTTAAGGAATTTCATACCTTGAATTATGTGAGCTCATTTATCTGTGCATTTTTTTATAAAACTGTTTTCTCTCCATATACTTCCCCCATTACATTTGTAAAATCTTGCCTTTCATGATATCACTATTTAACATAAATCATCGAGCCACAGAATTAGAGAACCACATAATGCTTTAAATGGGAAGGCACCTCGAGGTCAGCTTGTCCAACCTCCCCTGCTCAAGCAGGGCCACGGAGAGCTGGTTGTCCAGGATTGTGTCTAGATTGCTTTTGGGTGTCTCCGAGGAGGCAGACTCCACCGACTCTCTGGGCAACATGCCCAGCGGTCAGTCACACTCGCAGTAACAAAGTGTCTACCAATGTTCAGCCAGAGCCTTCCGTGTTTCAGTTTGTGCCCGTTGCCTCTGGTCATGTCACTGGACACTGCTGGAAAAAGCCTGGCTCTATGCTCTTTGCATCCTCGCTTCCTGTGTGTGTATATATATATATATATACAGACACACATTGTATATCTATATATATATATGTACACTAGTAAGATGCCCTCTGAGCCTTCTCTTCTCTAGTCTGCACACTCCCAGCTCTCTCAGCCTCTCCTTATACGAGAGATGCTCCAGTCCCTTCATCATCTTTGTGGGCCTCCTCTGGACTCTCTCCAGTATGCCCACACCTCACTTGTACCGAGGAGCCCAGAACTGGACACAGTACTCCAAGTGTGGCTTCACCAGTGCTGAATACAGGGGAAGGATCACCTCCCTTGATCTGCTGCAATACTTTGCCAAATGCAGCCCAAGATACCATCAGCCTTCTTTGATACAGCCTGGCTCTTTTTCAACTTGATGTCCACTAGGATCCCCAGTCTTTTTCCGCAAAGATGTTTTCCAGCTGGTCGTGGCCCAGCACATATTGGTCCATGGGTTTTTTCCACTCCAGGTATAGGAGTTTGCATTTCCCCTTGCTGAACTGAATGAGGCTCAAGTCAGCCCGTTTCTGCAGCCTGTTGAGGTCCCTCTGGATGGCAACATGACCCCCTGGTGTATCAGCCACTCGTCTCAGTTTTACATCTTCTGGAAACTTGCTGAGGGTATAATCTGCCCCATCACACAGGTGGGTAATGAAGATGTTGAACACGACTGGACCCGGTATTGAACTGTAGAGTAGATAATTGCCTGGGAACCATAGGCATCATTACCCAGCATTTTCAAGAGGGTGCTAACAATTTGAATACTAACACTACACAGATGCTAAACAACATAAGATGCTAAAAATATGAAACTTCCACTACTTCACCACTAGGATAGAGCCGTTACATAGGCTTTCTCTTCTTATTTTCTGCATTTCAATATATTCTGAAGTGTTTTGTTTAAGTTTCCTTCGGAAAGTTTAAAAAAATCAGAACAAAAGCCACAAAATTCCATTACATTAGAGGTAGGTTAGTAATCTCTGACAAACATATGAAAACTTTTCAATGATGAAAAGTCTCAAAGAAAGGAGTTGTCACTTTGCAAGAATGTAGACTTCATTTTTCTTTACTTCATACAACTAATTCATATGTCATTTATATGATACTTTCCTTCTCAAGAATTTAAAAATATTTTTACCCTTTTTGTAGTACAGATACCCAGTACATGTTGTCTAGCTTTTATTTAAAAGTTGCTAGGTAATACTTTTGCCTTGGAAATTATTTTGAGTCTAGTATTGTCCTTCTCTCTCCTTCTCTTTCCTTCTCTGGCCTCCTTGGTAATTTGATTTTTTCCAATCATAGGTTACTACAGAAGTGATCACTGGAATCTTTTGGATCTGATCTGAATACTGAAAACTATTTAATCCTGTGGATAGCCACACTAAACTCATTAGATATACTCATGCATGAAGAGAACAGCACATGAGGTTGGTGTAATCTTACTATGCACAAAAGGAGCCATTGCCTACAAATCTTTGACAGGCTATGGCTGTAGGTAAATTCCCAAGTCATGCTGACTTTCTTGCTATACTGCTTTCTTGCCTACAATCCAACTCCTTTCTTTAAAGTTATTTTTGTTCAACATACTCTCCTTTGTTTTATTCCAGATGGTACTTGGAATAATAACTGTTCTTCATATTTATCCTTCTTTTAGATTCACTTCATTTTTCCTTCTGTAATTTTTTATCTTCATAATGTCTAGCTTATATTCCTGTTACTTTCTACTTCCTATCCATCTTGAAAACAGTAAAGGAAGAATGATTTGTCTCTGCTTGGTACAGTGCCATTGTAACCACTTTTGATTGTATGTATAATAAAAATAATAAAAAATCCCTATATATAATACGGTTTTAAACTAAGGGAGGGTAGATTTAGACCAGATGTAAGGAAGAAATTTTTTGCAAAGAGGGTGGTGAAGCACTGGCACAGGTTGCCCAGAGAGGTGGTCGATGCTCCATGCCTGGAAACATTCAAGCCTACGTTGGACGGGGCTCTGAGCAACCTGGTCTAGTTGAAGATGTCACTTCTTATTGCAGGGGGTTGACTAGATGACCCTTCCAACCCAAATCATTCTATAATTCTATGGTTCTAAGATTTTTGTGTTTATGGATTGTTGCTAGGCACAGCTTAAACCATTTCCTTGTGAATCTTCCAGGCTATACTGTGTAGCACTGGATTGAATGCTTGCCAAAGTCCCAGTGCTGATATTCTATTCTGTTTTTTTTCAGCCACATTTTAATATCGGTAACACAAAGCTACCATTAAAGAGCTGGCCTAAAAGATTGGGTGACGAGATAGGAAGGCACTTGAGCATGTAAGGGATTATTAGGGTCCTGCCTACTGTGAAGTCCTGCATGTAGTCATAAACTTGTTGAAAGGGGTTGATATATGTAGGTGTGGGAAGTCACCATTTCTAGGTAGGTGATTAAAGGACTTACACAGCTACTACCTCTGGGATAACTGGCTTTTTAAGGGACTTGGATGAGATTTCGGTTGGTAAGGTTCGTGTTAGTCAAAATTAGTGTAAGTTAAGTTTATTCTCTACTTATTTGGTCTGAGCTGGTAAGAACTGAATAAGTGGCTTTACAGGAAGAAGTGCATCTCCTCATCTTTCTGTTTAAGAATCACCTTCTGTTCCCTGGTCACAGAAGCAGAGGGCCAAACTCAGAGGTGAAACAGATGATGGTGTAAGACCTGTGGAGAAGGTTCTTTGTGAGACAGCACATAACAGATTGATGTCTTGCTTTGCTGCTCAGCTTTTGACTCATTGCTTTGTGTGGTATACCCTCTGCTCTCATCTGGAAATTATGCCAACCTGTACTTCTTTCAGGGTGCAAGCATTTTTCCTGGTGCAAGAGGGTATTACTCATAGCATCATTTCTCTCGTTCTTGTGCACTCAGCTGCTGTTCCTTCTTTCCCTCTGTGCTTTTCCAGTGGTCTAAGCACACATCAAAAATGTCCAAGCTGCATGTCTGCAGGCAGAAGGCTCACTGTTCCAATGAACGCAGCAGAGATACATGCATACCCCTTGTTATTTCATAGCAGAATGTATAATTGTAACTCATATTTTCCATATACTGTACTAAGTGTTTACCCTAGAGTATTTGCATGCCTATTTGATATGCCAATATTTGCAAAGGAAACCTAATTTCCCTTCAAGTTATTAAAATATGTATTAATTTTTGTCTGATTCCTCAGGTTCTAGCTGCAGATTTCTTTTAGAAAAGAGGCCTCCAGTCCTTCAGTACTCTTTTATGCCCTAATACAGTAGTGAATTATTTAGTTACGTCTCAACAAGTTCTTTGGAAAGATTAACTGCTTAATAAAGGAATCAAGTTTTTTCCTACTTGGTGAGGAAAAACCATATGCCTGTATGCCTATAAATCAGCCTGTGTTTAAAGCTGTGCCCGAACTCTAAGCTGTGTTGTAAAGGTAGTGCTATGCCAAAATATTTCAGAACTAGCTGTGCATTTTACTAAATGTTGTAGCAACAGTTAGAGAGGGATGAAGACTGCATGAGGGACTGCCCTGATACGTGGGCCTTGGGAATCCAGCATGTTCTGTGCCTACAGGGCTTCTCTTTTTAAGTCAAGCAGCCACCGGAAGGGAAAGTATGGGGAATAATTTGAGCAAAGCAACAGCTGCTTCATTAGCTTGCATATTACTAGTGCTGTATAAGAACCTGCATGATTATGAGTGCAAACCAACCAAACCCATTGCCAACTGAATTAGTTATGGAGGCTAGTCAGTAGCGCATAACTTGTCAGTTTGTAATCTCCCTGGAGTTAGGGGCAGTGGCCTGACTGCTGCTGCAGGAACTAAAAAGCTTGTGATGCCTTTCAAATGCTTGCCTAGCTTGACAGATTCAAAGGACTTCTTATTCCTTAGTGCGTTTTGCCCAGTTGTGAGAAGAAGATGTGTAACAGCGTGCAGTGTCTGCTACCCCTCTTGTGCATTACTACTACTTGAGGCAGTATTGATTTTATGGTCTCTCTCTCATGTCATCAAATAACTTAGTGGAAGTAAAAAAGGAAAATGTGCACTTTGAGATAAAGTTTAATAATTTCTTAGTCTGCATTAAATAGGCCAAATTCTGGGAAATCAGTGGACTGTATTGTGAAAGGGCATTGGCATTTGGGGCTCCTGATGAGAATTGATATTTCATATCAAATGTGACCCTGAGAGGAGCTCACACCATAAATTGTCACTGACATTAATACAAATGTCAGTGTGAGTTATGCGGTTCTCTGTAAAACTCAGCCTTTCTCTGGATCAGTCCCAGGAACAGTTTTTCCCAATCAAGTCTTGAACAAAAGCTGAATTACAAATTCTGGATAAAAAGCTCATGAGTATATCGGGTTCCCTTCACTATTGTGATTCAAGCTTAAAGAGTGCTCAGTGCTTTCAGGATACCATCTTACAATGACGAACTCAAGGCAGTCAGTACTGCCCAGCACATGTCCCTTTGTGTGCTTTTTTCTTTTAAAAATAGTACAAATGAAGTAGAAAAGCACTTTATCTGGTACAATCACCAGAACAGATAATAATGGAACAGGTTGCCCAGAGAGGTTATAGATTCTCCTTCTCTGGAGATATTCAAGACCCGCCTGGACGTGGTCCTGTGCAGTCTGCTCTAGGTGACCCTGCTTTGGCAGGGGGGTTGGACTAGATGACCCACAGAGGTCCCTTCCAACCCCTAACATTCTGTGATTCTGTAATAACTGGAAAATTTTCTGTAAAACATATCCTTAATTACTGGAATATCATATATAGGATCTGGATATTTCTTAAAAGATCAAAGTAATAGAAGTGTTAGTGCTTATGAAATGAAGTGATAGCAACGAGTCTACTTTCTGTTCCTGTCTGCAATGATTTTGGATTTAAGTGCTGTAACATAAGTCTGGGCTAGAAATAAAAGCAGGCTTTAGGTATTGATACTTGTTCATTATTTCAAGTCTCATTGTCAGCATACACTGTTTTCTGTTATTCAGTCTGCCAAAACTATTCTTGTCAGAAGATAATTGATAGAAGATCAGAAAATGTAAATTTGGAAGACTGACGAGAAAAATAAAACAAGGGTAAAGAGATTCTGGATTTGATTTTTGTTGCATTACTGATTGATCTGATCTAAGTGCAAGATGTTGAAGAAGTTAATTTCTCAGCAGTGTGTAACACTCCCATTTGTTTCTCAGGAAAATGAAAGCTTCCTTCAGAACCAACATGATAGTCCCAACTTGTCTGACCCTTGTTTACTCAAGCATGTGAGGAAATTATTATGTACTAATCAAAAGTGGCAAAGGTGGGGCTCAACTTTAAACTCGTTAAAATGTGTTTCTGTAAAGGAGTCCAAACTCTTGTATCCTGGATTTTCTTCTTTTAATATAGTTTTAATTTCTGTTTCAGTCATACCTATTTTGTTGAAGCATTGGAGCTGATGCTCTTAGAAATGATGGTGTTCTTACTTAATGCATCAAGACTGTTGACTGGATCAACATGACGAATATCTGAAGCTATAGACATGAGAAGCCTAGAATCATTGAATCATAGAATCATAGGTTGGAAAAGACGTCTAAGATCATGAAGTCCAACTGTCACCCTGACACCACCATGCCTACTAAACCATATCCCAAAGCGCCACACCTACAGGTTTTTTGAACACCTCCAGGGATGGTGACTCAGCCACTTCCCTGGGCAGCCTGTTCCAATGCCTGACCACTCTTTCAGTAAAGATATTTCTCCTAATATCCAGTCTAAACCTCCCCTG
>Ga0065711_1050201_pt1 | contig 10938 bp, 4 predicted proteins | sample Hoacrofraction12_FD_59098 | JGI IMG/M metagenome (GOLD analysis project Ga0065711, IMG submission 59098) | Hoatzin crop microbial communities from Cojedes, Venezuela - Epithelial fraction 12 v2 (version 2) | ecosystem: Host-associated > Birds > Digestive system > Esophagus > Crop | place... | reverse complement strand
CAACCCTCCTGCCGAAGCAGGGTCACCTACAACAGGCTGCACAGGACCTTGTCCAGGTGGGTCTTGAATATCTCCAGAGAAGGAGACTCCACAACCTCCCTGGGCCAGGGCTCCGTCACCCTCAGAGGGAAGAAGTTCTTCCTCATGTTCAGACGGAACTTCCTCTGCTTCAGTTTGTGCCCATTGCCCCTTGTCCTGGAGTATGTTACTTTGTAATATTTCTAACTATTTGGAGTCATCTAAAGTATATGGAAGTTACACTTATGGCCATGTTAATCAGTAAATACGCAATATTATCTAACAGTTCAAGTGGTTAATTTGGGTTTACAGTTGTATCACATTCACTTGAATGGTCTGAGGTATCCAGAACTCTGTAGTATTGAAAGTCCAGCCCACATACTGCAAAACTATGTAACGAGAAATTTAAAAAAGGTCATAATGTTCATTTTATGAATTTCAGAACTTTTAAAAACTACTCTGAAGTAAAATTTGACAATTTTCAAAACAAATATGCTATTTCAAAATAAAAATTAAAGTTCTATAATGAAAGTGTAAAAACCATGTTTAGATTTTTCACAGTTTTTTCTTCCTAATTCAGCTGAGGCAGTTTGCTGATTTTGACATGAATCTGTTTATTGCTTTTGCTAGCCCTTAGCTGCATTTCCCCAAAAATAAATATTAATCAAAAATACTAGCTCAGAAACAGCAACATTTCTTACAAACACTGAAGTGGGATGTCCCTTGCCAAATAGTTTTCCTCTAAAGAAAAAAAATCAGAAATAAACACACTAGTTTTAAATCAGATTAATTAATGCTTTGTTAAAAAGTGTTCAGATTAGTATCTATACAGCTACTGAAAAAATATGGAACAGAAAATTCCTCAAAAGTTACTATTCAGCAAAAAAGCAAATGAAAATATAGTAAAAGGGAATTCTTAAACAACCTTAGCATGGCTGTGTTACTGCCAGCCCATACTATAACAGTTCTGTCATAATAACCATGTCCCAATTCTGCATTCCTTGAACATGCACCACTTCCACTGAAGTCAGTGGAAATATTGGATATGCAAGAAATGTAGAAATACTTTCTTAATCCTTAGGCTACAATCTATGATAATTATAGTGCCTGAACTCGTAATATTGCTGGCTGAACAGCTCTGAAGCACCTTTTAGGGCATTAACAGTGTGATTCTGCTGATTTGGTGTAAAAATCATAGCCGGACCTTGCCTCCGTACTCTTATCTGTAATAAGTAAATTGAACTAAGCAGCCAAAAGTTTAGAGTGAAATGCATTTTGAGCTGTTTAGCAATGTGGCCTTACCTCTTCTTCCCCACTGGTGCCCTGTCACATGGGAAATCAAAAATACAACTCAGGATTTAAAATCCTAGCTTTCCCTTGTTCTGAGCAGAGCAACTTAGACAGCTCTCCTTTCATGGCAAAGCACAGGAGAATATTCACCTCACAGTTTAAGAGGGATGGACTGCAGAAAAGAACAGTTGTGGAAAACAAGGCAAAAGTACTTGCATTGTAATCAGTGGGAGCCCATCACAAAACCAAACAGCCAGAGGATGCTTCTTTCTTACCATATGCAAATTTCCAGCAACACTCATAACAGCACTTCCAAGCTAGTAAATGTTTTCTATTCTTGGCTGCTTAGCAGCCTCAGCTTTTTCCAATTAGGTACTGTTTGTTTAGTTAAAAAAAAAACAAACACAACAAAAAAAGCAAAAAAAAAAAACCTCTAAAGAAAGGATTAAGCTCTGTATCTTATGGAGAAAGATCATAAATTAGAAATTCTTTTTGAATCTGGAGTATGCATTCTTTAATCTTCTGCCCTGCTGGGAAGTGTCATAGGAATAATGGCAGAAAGAAGCTTTTTTGCTTCATTAGATTTCCTCAGCTAAAAACACGCTTTTGACTATCTGGAACTAAATCTCAAAATTCATGACAACTCAGACAATACTCCCACATGTTATAAGCCTGTGAGTTAAACAGAGAGCTGGGAAAGCTTACAGAACCCACCTGGTCAGCAAGCTCTCCAGATTCAAAAGGGGAAGACAGAAGGCCATATGGATGTGAAGCAAGAAAGCCGCGACTGTGAGAAGATGGTGACAAGAGCAATGGTGCTGTTGATGGTGCTGGCAATGCAGTTCTTCAGTGTGTGTGGCCTCAGAACAAAAATAATTTTCAAAATCACCAACGGATCTGACTGATGGGTATCAGTTAGCTAGGGATGAGAAAACCAGTGGAAGAGGAAAGAGTTTGGAAAAAGTAATGTGTTGGTTACCATATACTATTCCTCTGCAGCAGAGTTAACTGAAATCTTAATGACTGTGAGCCTGGGTTAGGACATGGCCGTAGCTGGGAGAAATAGAAGTCACTGCACTCAGGATGTCACTAGTGAGTTAGGGCTAATGCCTGAGATAGCAATGCGATGCAGAATGTGGGAGAACAAAAATTACGTCTGTGTCTTGGTTTGGAAGCAGGCAGAACAACAGCTAAATCAATAAATGTGCCTGGGTACTAGGAGAAGGACTAGGGGTTCAGAGCAAAGGCTGAGCACATAGGACACGAGCTGAAGGACCAGGCAAGGCACAGAGCTTGGCAGAGCTGCTGGTGCGTACCTGCTGGCTGTAAAACCATGGTTGGGGCACGGTATTTTTTTTTCTAAACAGCTCAGCAGTTAACAGCTTGTACCTAACGTCAACAGCCACAGACAGTCTTTTCTGACATGCTACAGGGTTGTCATTCCTCCTGCCATACAGACTGTGCAAAAATGTTCAAGTTCCTGAAACCAGAAGAAAGGTAAAACAAAACCTATGTGGATCCCCTTGAAAAGCTGCACTTCTTTAAGTCACACATAAAGGAGCTTTTGGTCCTGTCTACTGAGATGCTACCTTACGCAAACAAAATCCTTGTGACAAAAGGCCTGTGGTGCAGGGACCATGAGGGATTAATGGAAAAGAGTTTCCTCAGGGTGAGCTGAAAAAGCTGCTTATCTCTGAAAAATTTTTTACGGGAACAGTTGAGGAATATGCTAATAAAGATACTGTGATGTTGACTATTTTTTATTCTCCAGCTTTTTAAAAATGTCAATCATTCATACAACATTTATATCCCACAACCAACCTTTAAAATACCAAAGACAAAGCTACATAGCTTAATAAAGCCAGCACACACTTCTTTCATGTCAGGTACAGCTTAAACGTGTGCTGAACCCTTTGCTCTCCCTGGGGCTCCTGAGAAAAGTGGCATGGCAGTAATGCAGAGGAGAATTACTAAGTAATTTGGGACTAAACATGTTTCTCTGCTCTATAGAACAGATCCCCCAATGCATCTAGCAATGCATTTCTTTCCCCTGAATGTGCTAAGTAGACGAGTCTCTTACACATCTTACACATGAATGGTTCTCACCATGCAACTGGGGCTTAAGCTAGGATAAACCTTAAATGATCATTATAGAGCAAAGGCAAGAAAGATGAAACAGAGGAATTCAGTAATAAATCTCATGTGTTAATGGAATAATCATAGGCCTCAACGAATCTAATAATTTTGTTCCTAACATGCAACACATGTCATTTTCAAGCAAAGCCTTGAGGGGTTTGCACACTTTATAGAAGCAGAGTATTTTGGAATAAATCCAAGGCTAGGACGAGAGAAGCCAGTCCAGAGCAGACAAGACCAGGCAGAAGAATGAGATGCACAAAACAGAGACAGGAAGAAAAAGAAGATCGGTAAGCATAGCATATTGCTCAAGATAAGTACCTACACCCATTCCTCAAGTGAAGTGTTTGTTCAATGGGTGAGTTACAAGACTTTTATTTATTGATGTGGTATGTCTGACACCACAACAGGTTGTGGAATGCCTAGAGGACATTTAGATACTAACAAATTAATGACTGTACCTCATTTTTACTGATCATGGGTATAGCCAAAGAGAACAAAACGCAGAATACCTGCAGATTCAGAGGCACAAGTAGAGGATGACCTGCACAGCTTTCTGAGGGCAAGGATAAGAAGCTTTGAATTTCACCAAAGAAAAAGAAAATGATGACTCAGTAAATAACTATCCTTAGAACGTACCACCAGTGTGTGAAGGGTTTTTTTTTCTCCCCCCCTTGGTGGACATTGCATTCTTCTTAGTATGTATTTCCCCTTGGCAACTTAACATTTACCTCATTCACTGTGAATCATTACAGCATTCAATAGTTCTTGAACTGAATCTTTTTCCACTGTGAAAGGATGTCTTAGAGAAGCTACAACACATATTAGAGATGTTTTTGCACTGTTGGCCAAAACCATCGTGCTTGGGTTTTTTAACTGACAATAAAAACTTTGTTTTCTATTTCAATGTTCTGTACCACTAAGACAAAGGCAGATAATAAAAATACAGAGAACTGCACAACACAAAGACTAACTGAATATGAACAGCAGATGAAGCTTACATGAGCTAACGGAAACAGAAGACTAACTCTGAGCCTGGACTTATGTCCACCTCCTCATCAAGTGCAATGCTAAAAAGTGCGTGTTGATGTGTGCCACAAAACTAGTCAAAACCACAGCAGAATGGTGCTGTATTGCACTTAACCTATCTGGAGTTTGTTTCAAAACAACTTGATATTTACACTGTGTTTGAAAAGGTCAACATCTGGCTGGACAGATGTCCAAATGCAGGGTGAGCAAATCTGGTATCTGTATCACAATTTAAGGCAGACTGGTAAATCTGATAGGCGTTTGTTATTGATAGCTTTGTACAGAGCCCTGGTGATCTTCAGATAACAACTTCTATGCTAGAGTGTGTGGGAAGGAGAGAATGATGAGTGAGGTGAAAACTGGCATGGTTTCAGAGACATGGAAGAATCAAGAACGTGAAGTTAATAGGCGATCTCAGGATCAATCCTGCCGGACTAAGCACTTACTGACTTCCGTCACACCAAAACCACCATGAAAAACCTCTGTGACATCTGTATTCTATTCTTCCCTTCGCATCCTAAGTACCGCTAAAGCATTGAACCCAGAGTGGTTTATCTTTGAAGATCACCTGGGTTTCAAACCTCAGAGATGACTCAAGGAGGGCTCAGTGGAATTTCTGGGTGCTGCACTGGTAACTTTTATTTCCTCTAGAAAACAGACCACTTACAGAAAAAGTGAGGGTTTCATTTATTTATGTCTATTTTCATAGTTAGTCAGAGGGGGAATCACAGCCCAGCAATGAAGAAGGATGATGGTAATGACAGTATTGCTGGCAAGAAGATGGTGCTAGAGTTTTTGTTTTTCCTCCATTAGTGTTTGCGCATAAGAAGGCCCCACATCCATTCACCTTCGCTAGCTCTGCTAGCAGTGACCTTTTGATGCTTATTAACAGCATACACTGTAATTCCACAACCAACATACATTATAGGATCGTGATGTAACGGTACACCACTATAGTGATTATATTCTCTTTAAGAAAACTATGTATAGATCAAACAGAAAACACTCTCCATTAAGTGCGTGCCAGCTGTTACTCTGTCACTTACACTACATTACTTGACTTTGATTGCTTTGATCTGCCATCTGAAAACCTGGGGAAAACCTGAATAAGTCTTTTGCATTCAGCTCATTCAACATACGCATATGTACACACTTACCTGAAACACTGCAAGCTACTATTGTCAATAAAGGTCTAAAGGGCTCTTATGAAGATCTCCCTTTGATTTCTGCTTCGATTTATAGTACAAACACTGCTTGAAAGGCTCGATTGTTTCTTTCAGTGTCCTGATGTCCCACCAAACAAAACTGAATTGATTAAAATACAGCCCGCTGATGCTTTTGTATCACTACAGAAGCTGATGGCAATCTTCCACCTCCTTTGCTGAATGGCATAATTGGCCTGCCAGAGCAGATTTTGGATTTTAACACGTTCCCTGTTTGGCTGAGCTAACCAGTTATTTTGCAGTTGTTATCAAGGCTGCAGACTTTTCTTCACTGGGGTCATTAAGCTTGTCAAAACTAATTTGTCACCACAACTGCTGACCCTCATTGCTTGTGACAGCAGCACAAGTGTCAAACTAAACAGCCCTTTGCATTAGAAGAAAGTAAATGACTGATCAGAGCCCACCAAGCGTCCTGACCGTATGCCACAGTCTGGCCCTCTGACCCCACGAGAGCTGGAAACAGTACCAGCTAAATGACACAGGGTCACCAAACGACACTACTAATCATTCTGTAGAACAAGTAAAAAAAGCCTCAAACAGCTAAAGTGAAAGAACACTCAAAGGCAGTATGTGACCTGAAATGATGATAATAAAGTTTTGTGTTGTTTTCTTTTTAATTAAAAAGAGACAATGAAAGCAATTTACTCAGAAAGAAAGCTGTATGAAAGAAGTTATCAGCTGACCCAGAGTACATTTTTGGAAAGTTGCTCAGACACAGAGCTGCCAGTGGAGCACTTTGACCCCAATCCAGCAGATCATTACTATGTAATCTTCTGTGTATCCGTGACCACTCAAGTGACATGTGAATCAGGCCAGTGGCAGTTTCTTCATCCGATATAATACTAGCCACAAAGTACTTAGTATCAGTCCACATTTACTACAGTGGGGTAAAATCTGTCACAGAAAGATCTGTGTAGACCTAGAATTTATTTCACTGAAGGTACAGTATACAGTCTTCTAACAGAGTTAATCTCTTCCAATTAGCCATATCACTAAATTCTTTTGGTGACAAATAATTAATAATCTGATCTTTACCGTTGCAATTATATTCTGTTTAACAGGGTAACTTGAAATTAGCACCATGTCCTCAGTTGCGATAGAGTATTTGGCAGGAGAATAAACTTGCAAAAACAAAAGTTTCAGAGGAACACTTTCTCTCAGCACATTCCTAACCATTCAAGGCACCAGTTCTGGAAAGGCCTTTATCCCCAGTGCTCAGAGAGGTCCTACTTTGTTCAGTTAAGATGACTTGTACTGCCCATAAGCTCATCCCATAAACAAACCTTTGCAGTGTCAGGATCTTCCGCCTTGTATGCTACCCTGCAGTACAAGAAAACTTCTGTAAATACAGTGACAATAAGAGGTGTTCAGTTCTGCCCCTAGAAGCCTTCAAATACTATAATCTTTTCTCTGTACTTTTTGTAAAGCTGTCTTTTTCTAAGCCTTTGGAAAGGTACCTCGTTAATGAAAACAAACAGATGCAATATACCTCAGCAAACAGGATCCAGTCTTACGAGACAATGACTGGTTTGGGGGTTTTTTATCTGTGTGAATTACACTTATTTAAACAAGGCGGAGTGACTTACAGTTCATCAGCAATGTAATGACTTTAAGCACCACTGTCCCCATTTAAGAAGGGAAAACTAAAGAACGAAAAGAGACAAAGAATAAAGAAATGGAGAGTAGTGCTGCACAGGATAGCAGGATTTTGTTGAGTCCTAATGATGTCATGCAGTATTTAATCTCTGGTGACAAGAAGATTTTTTTCCCTCCTTTCAGCAAGAAACCAAATTCAATATTAACAAAGCCTTGTATTTGAAGCCAAGATTGGATGTGAATCTTAAGTTGCTTCTAGTCTTCTCTGTATCTCCCCCCTGGACCTAGAGAGTAGCCACAACTAAAAAAAAAAAATGCTTTAAAAGCAACATAATTATTTTAAGCTTGTTTTTAATTTATATTTTGGATAGGGTCTTACAAAAAGTCTATTACATTCACTGGCAGAAAAATAAACAATGGCAATGGTCATAGTGGTATGAATACCAAATGGTATGAATACCAAGCGGTATGAACTGCCAAATATTGCAACTTGCCAAGCATCACAAACAAAAGCTTTTAAAAATATGCACATTCTTTGAGTAGCATCTTTTGTTCTTAAAATCAGGCATGGGTGAACCAGTCAGAATGGGGGAAAGTAAGAGTAGAGAAAGAAATGGGTACGAGAGTCTTCACAGTCCCTAACTACTAATCAGTTCTAGAGGGAGACACTCCTCATTTAAAAAAAATTGCATTAGTTCTTGATGATTTTATTTCATGGAACAGCATGGACAGTAAGAGTTGGTAAGTGTGGAGAAAGTGGAAAGATTTCATTACCCTTTCGTTTTACTTAATGGCTAGTATCCACGGGCAGACAGACAAACTGTTGCTCTTGTGTAATGTACATCAAAATTTTACAGAGTCAATGTGTCTGAATGGGTCCAGTTATATATCCAAAAACCAGTATTCCTAGTTTATATCAGTGAAGCTAAATTCTGAATTTTTTATGATTGGCCATTAGCAGCCAAAAGCAGACAAAGTTCAATGCAAAAATAATGGCTAAGTGCACATGAACTGTTCTGCAAAGGTTCCAAGTCAGGAAAGCAGCTCCTTAAACTGCAAAGTGGATTTTTTTCTTTTAAGGATTCCCACAGAGAGGAAAACAAAAAGACAGAAATTGATACCGTTTTTATTCTCTGTAAAATAAAGACTAAATGCAGATTCTTACCATACTAAGTGTCCTTTACCTTATGCCATCAATAAATGTCAGGGACTGATAGTAGGTGTCAGAGAGAAAGAAGAGGAAAAGATGTATCACGCAAAAGATGCAGAATAAACCACCTACATGCCATAACCTTCAGTCATCTTCTCATAACTCCCCTAATCTGCCCAGAACATGTAACTGCTCCAGAATCCCATGGGAAGGAATTAGAATTGTTCAGATTACTGTCACAATTTTAACCAGAAATCTGGGACCCGTGACTCCTGAAGGCACAGAGGACAGCAGCAATGAAAACATTGTATCTTGATAGTAGCTTTTCAGACCAGCTATTCGTCCCAGAAGCAGACTTGTGAAGTTAAGTCTCAAGGTCAAGCGGCCATTACCTAATTCACATTCTGCAGTGTAAAAACACTCTCGTTTTCTGTTCATATTGGGATAGAACATTTTTCAGTTTTAAACTTAACAGATTCCTGCAAATCCATCCCCTTACTTAGTATGTGGATCTGACTACTATAGGAAATCCATGCTTTACAAATGTCAGAATGGACAGAAACTGACTAAAACTGCAGAGCTGTGAAAGACAGCACAGTACAGCTACATAAAAAGACTGAGAGTTAGGTTTTACAGTAGTATTTGTAGTCAAGTTTAAATCACATCTCTATTCAATCTGAATATTCTGGTAGTCGACATACTTTAGCACAAAGATTTACGAAAAGCTGATTTCACAGCGACATACATGAGTGCTCAGGGAAAACAAACTTTTATCTGGATATTCCTAAGTGTTCATGCTGTCCGTACAAGAACATAAATAATTTTAAGTAATAAAACACAGCTTGTGTACCCAGTCAGAATACTGTCAAAAAGATTTAGAGAAAAGGGCTCAGTAAAAAAGCTTAGGATTAGTATGCAGAGATTAGTTAAGAGTTGTGAGTCACTGCTGCTCTCTGTTATGCAGAGAATTACACCAGTGAGAAATTAATGAGTAAGAAAAAAAATACCTGTAAGAGAAGCAGCATTTTGCATTCATTTTAACCAAATATAAATATCTATACAAGTGCAGGAACACTGAGAATCAAGTCTGAAAAAATGTGTAAGAAATGCTACCTAATATTCCATATTACAAAATATCTCTGAGACTATAACGTGCTACAGGAACGTTCTATGAATACAAAAATATGGATGCACTTACCAGCTGCTCTATACTTAGATCTAGGTGTGTAACAGAACGTATATCCAAATCTGCATTTTCAGAATTATTAAATCATTCAGTAGTGATCTGCAGTAAAGCTCAGAACAGAAATAAACAACTAAACAAGATCCCGAAGGAGGTTCCTTGGAACAAGAGAAACAAATGTGTAACCACAATTTGAATCAGAGTTAGGTGTTCCTGGCATCTATTTTAAACACCTGTGATGGACGACAAAATCACGGTTTCTCACAAAAAATACGCAGGACTTATATTGGAACAATGTAATTTTGTTTTCTTACTCAATTTTGTAAAATTAGAAGTATTCTGTAATGTTTTTAAAGGGGGCTATTAACCATTAACTGAGTTAAATATCATGCCGGTGAGCTGACATGATAATGCAATGTAAACATAATGATATTCAAGAAAATGACAACTGGGGCATCATTTTGATTTTTTTATCATCCATAGCCTGAGACTTGGATGATAGACTAAATCATGTGATTTGATAAAATGTATGGAAGGCAGATGCCCTTCTAAATCCTCCATTTGTATCACTTTATTTCCTTATTAAGTGGGATATATCACAAGTTTATAAGGAAAATTTATGATTTTGTATTTCTGCTATCAACAAGTTATTCTTCTCAATCAGTGGGGACTTGATAACAATTATTGTAATCAGCTTGGTATATACGTGCTCTGTAAAGGTAGTAGGTTGATGTAACCTTAGGTCACCATCAGTTGCATATTGGAACACTGTAGCAATGTAAGTGTCAACTGTATTTCTATGAATGTGATTACACCATATCTAAGCACGCTTCCTTAATGTGCAGTTTTTGTTATTGTGGTTTAACACTCTTTGCGGGAAAAAAGAAAAAAAAAATTACCTCAGATCTGTAACTAAGACCTGTCCACAAATGAAATCATTCATGCCTGTTGAATTTACAAACACTGGATTGCAATGCTGAAGACAAACATAATATGCAAAATTCTGAGGTCACAGGATAGTAGAATCACAGAATGTTCGGGGTTGGAAGGGACCTCTGTGGGTCATCTAGTCCAATCCTCCTGCCGAAGCAGGCTGCACAGGACCTTGTCCAGGGGGGTCTTGAGTATCTCCAAAGAAGGAGACCCCACAGTCTCCCTGGGCAGCCTGTTCCAGTGCTCCGTCAACCTCAGAGCGAAGAAGTTCTTCCTCATGTTCAGACGGAACTTCCTGTGCCTCAGTTTGTGCCCATTGCCCCTTGTCCTGTCACTGGGCACCACTGAAAAGAGTCTGGCCCCATCCTCCTGACACCCAC
>Ga0065711_1050200_pt1 | contig 10938 bp, 8 predicted proteins | sample Hoacrofraction12_FD_59098 | JGI IMG/M metagenome (GOLD analysis project Ga0065711, IMG submission 59098) | Hoatzin crop microbial communities from Cojedes, Venezuela - Epithelial fraction 12 v2 (version 2) | ecosystem: Host-associated > Birds > Digestive system > Esophagus > Crop | place... | reverse complement strand
GTTACCAGCCTCCAACTAGACTCAGCGCCGCTGATGACAACCCTCTGAGTTCTGCCATTCAGCCAGTTCTCAATCCACCTCACTGACCACTCATCCAGCCCACACTTCCTGAGCTTCCCTAGGAGGATGTGATGGGAGACAGTGTCGAAAGCCTTGCTGAAGTCTAGGTAGACAACATCCATGGCTCTCCCTTCATCTACCCAGCCAGTCATGCCATCATAGAGGGCTATCAGATTGGTCAGGCATGATTTCCCCTTGGTGAATCGATGCTGACTACTCCTGATAACCTTCTTTTCCTCCACTTGCTTGTTGATGAGCTCCAGGACAAGCTGCTCCATCACCTTTCCCATTACAGTATCTAATGCTCCTAAGGCGTTTCTAAATGATACAGCTTAATATGTCACACAATGAACTTTTATTAAGCCTTTTTCCAGGTTATAGTGAAAATGGTCCTCTGAATTGTAGTCATTCCTTGCATTGTTGGACTGTTCCAAATTTCTTCTTATCTAATTGCTAATCCGTTATAACATTCTTGTTGGTGAGGGATGGAGTTCATTCACTATGAATTGCCGAAGTTAATGTAAATAATATTAGAAGATACAGCTGATATGCCTTTTGAAAGTGAAGATTTAATAATAAAGTTTAATAAAGGTAATTCTGTTTGGACAAATATTAGCTTTTTACTGTTATGTGAGCTCATTAGAATGACGGAAAGTACACACTACTGATATAGGGATAGCTCCTTTACCAAAATTAAAATTTTTTTAGTGAGCTGTTCTAATATTTTGGTCAGCATCAAAGAAAGTATATTGCTAAAGAAAGACTTTTTGTCTCATCTTTCTTATAGTCCTTAAGTAGATGAAAGGCTTAAAGAGTGTGTTAGAGTAGAAAATGAACTTTTTTTAAATCATTAGGGAAGATGCAGAAAGATAATATTCAGAAAACTGAGGTTTTGTTGGCTGTATAATGAATGAATCAAGGAATTTAAATAAATGGGGACAAGGGTTCTCTGTAATCACAACAAAACGTGATATTAATTCCTTCACTCGGAGAGATATCATAAAGAATAATTAGACCAGACTTCAAGAGTACTGAGGTTATTCTTGGAAGTACAAAATGCAGTGCATTCTTCCTGTGGAAATCGCATCAATGCAGATGCATCATAGAAGGAACAGTTATCTTAGAAGTATAGTTTTCATCTATCATATTGTAGTTCTATCACAATGCAGAAACTTCGGCTGGTAGTTTCTATCAAGGTAATATTGAAGGTTGACAGAGATAGAAGAATTTTCTGGATTTTTTTGTTCACAACAGGAAAGCTGATGTGTGTGTGTGTCTGTGTGGAGGAGGGTGAAGGGAGGAGGAATTCCAGTGTCCTTCAAGGCTGAGGAAGAGAAACTGATGGAAGAAGGTGTATATGTTGAGGCACGCCTGTGCAGGCAGAATGTTTTACACCTGCTTTTTGTTTGGATAGGGAGTGTGTGTTACTCTCTTTGAAACCGTGCCCTGTATGTGTTTTCTTCCAAAGCTGGCTGAGCCATCTGGCCTATAGGGAGAAAAAATGGTTCCTTATAAATATCTATTAATTATTTGTATAAATAATTCATAGCGAAATGACAGATTTCATAATTTTATCATACTGCTTTAGGCTATTGTTTAAATATAAGACCTCACAGATTTCCACTTATGTTAAGTTGAATGGTTTCACAAGCCATTTTGGCAAGCAAGTTATCCTTATTGTTTAGTGTGCAGCCAGAGAAATAGGTGAATAGTTATTTAAGTGTGAGTTCTAGATATTTAAGAATGTCCACTGTGTTTTTAAGAAGTAAACAATATACAGTCTAGAGACTATTTTAAGGAAACTGTGTGAAATCTAGCGTCATAAATTTGAAGCTTCTGCTCTTACTAACTCAAATCTAATTTTGTTAGTGGTGTTTCCTAAAGGTTTTCTATCTTTCACAGATACCTGCCTATAATGTGTGCTCCTTTCTATGTGTAAGCATTATTCTGCAGTGTCTGAAATAAGAAAGCTGCCAGTTATCCCCAGATACAGACTAAAAACTGTGTTTGAAGTGGAAGTTATCTTTGTGGGTTTTTCCATCTTTTTTTCCTCAAAAGCCTTACAGGTGGTAGCAAATTAGCCTTTTTTACAGAGTAGCCAATATATACTATGCTAACCTTATCAAGGCTTTGAGTGCCTGAGGGTTATTTGAATATGATTCACAGCACTTTGCTTTCCTTTTCCTCTCAAGCTGATGCAAGAAGCAAAGGTAAGTAGTAGGAACAGGAATATAGATGTGGCCAGAAACAAAGAAGAGAGAGGGGCGGAAAATTCTGCTTTCTGTGATTATTTTGTAGTCTCATGATAGTGGAGATGGAAGTTAGGCTTTAAAAATTTCTTTTTTTTTTTTTTTAACTTGAAAGGATTGTTGGTGTGGTATTTTCTTTTTAAAGTATTGGAAAGTTTCTGCGTGTGTATAACTGTGTGAAAAAGATTGCACTGAGTTTTTCTTTTAGTTATCATATTTATCATTACTTCCTAATAGATCATTCATTTCAAATGAGTCATGCTTGTTACATAGCAGTGCCAAAACCAGCAGTGGCCAAGTCTCAAAAGCGTATTTCATCCTTATAGCTCTGATCTTTTTATGCAACACTAAAAGACTCTGGAAGGATGTAAAACTACACCAGACAAAAGAATGGGTCTTGCACTGATTATCATGATTTGATAATCAAGGAACTGGTTGCCTGAAGTCAAGTGGCACATGATGTGTCATAGGGCAATTTCAATTATTCATGCTATTGTGGGAGGCATATTACCATGTCTACTGCTGCTGCTTGTACAGTGTCAAATCTCTGCTACTGATTTGAGGTTATACTTGGTTTCTTGGAAGTAACTTTGAAGATGAAAGCCAAGTCATAGCATACAAAACTAAAATAGCATGTAACTAGCGGGGTATGCTCATTTTAAGAAGAATACAACAATCTTTGAGGTACTGCTGGAGGACTTTATTTGAAATGACAGTTCATCACACTAGTGTGTCTCAGAAACGCCTGCTCAGCGAGCCAGTGAACAGGATTGCTTAGTTCGATTGTGCTGTAGCCCAGTATATTAAACAGAGCATGGTAACGTATGCACGAGTGTCTCAACTCTGGCATCTCCGAGACCACAGCCTGTAAGCTGTGCAGCTCATCTGAGTAGTCAATCTGTCTTTGTAACAAGTCCACATTCTATCCTCAACGGCCAAGCTGTTGATCCTGGAAAAATTTAAAAGCAGACATAAATTGACAGATACAAATTAGATGAGACCATTGAAATCTATAAGGATAAATCTTTGTTTGAGCTGAACAGTGTATATTAGGCAACCAAGGAGCCTGATCCATTTCAGGTTAAGGTGCAGATGTCTAACCACCTCTCAGCAATCTTCTTCTCTCCCCTTTACTCTTTCTGCTAAAATTTGGTGTGGGAAGAAGGGAGTCAAAACATTTTGACAGGTCTCCCAGTCCAGGGAAGCGGGGGACTATGACTGAAAATCATGACATGCATAAAAACTTCCATTCCTTCAAGTTTTACCTGTCCGTCTGTTCTCTTATAATAACATTACAGCAGATGTATTGAGTTTGAACGCCTTGGAGTTAAAGAAGTTGTCACTGCCTTGTGCATTCTTCCTTCTCTGTTGCATTTAATCTGATTTTTTGCTTTTATCCTCTCTTTAACAGCCCAGTCTCTTAACTTTCTAGTGAATACTCCTTCAGGCTTGCTTGCTTCTTCCCTTTTGTCTGCTTTTCTCTTCCTGCTGGGATGTGTTTTATTTCTGGCTTTTGTGACAGTCTCAGTGGTCTGTGCCAAGAGTTTAAAATACCAAATTTGATTAAATTCAAAATATGCATTTTAAGCTCTTTGGAAAACAGATTGTCTTTTGTGCACAGCTGTCATCCCTGTTTGGAGCTTCTAAATGCTACAGACCAGCAAATAATAATGATAAATATGACACAATAGATAACATGAGATTTTATGATATGTTTTCCTGGGTTAGTTTTAAAAGTAGGGGTATGAATTGCCATAATCTGGAAAATCCTAGAAGAAGCAGTGGTGTATGAAGGCAACTCACTTCAATAAAGATTGAATGTGTCTTAGTTTTTCAGGTAAATCAGAATGCCAGATAGTAACTCAGTGTCCTCAAAGATTTAGAAAAAAGAACTACCTCAGTCTCCATAAAATTACCATAATGAAGAAAAAGTACCAAAACTTGCTACCTTGAAAGAAAAGGTCAGTAAAAATACTTAGCAATTAAAGACTTCTTTGTGATAAAGAGAAACATCGTAATTCAGTAGGAAAATAGTATTTTGTAATCAAGAGAGTCAGGTAAGTCTAGAGAACTGTAAGCCTGATTAGACTGTAACCTTGCAATTTAGACTAGGTGGCAGTAGGCATGGACTTGTATTGATCACAAGCTAGGGATAGCAGTTCTCAAGCTTTAGTTTGTAAGAACAACTGCAGGAGTCATGTGTTCTGCTTTAAATTTGGAGAGAACTACAAAAGTAGAAAGAAGCTTGCAAGAGAACTGGTTTTGGATTTTCTGACATGCAAAGAGGTATAGATAAAAAAAGATAAAAAGTATAAAAAAATTCCTGTGAGTGGAAAAAAATAGCTTTTTTTCTTACTTTGACTGCTGTGATACCTGTTTCAGTAATTTCTTTGATTGTCTTTGCCTAATTATTGCAAGTGGCATCAAATGAAACTTCTGTAAACAGAGAATTGGGTCCTTTACTGTGAGCAAATAGGCACACTATCAGTGCAGCTTGGACAGAGAAACCCAGGGCCAGCTTGTGGCAAGCACAGCAGCAGATCTGAATGAAGACAGGTCTTCTGGTATTTCTGGGTTGATGAGGAAATCATTTAAGGAAATTATGAATTCAGGTTCATTTCAGGACCTTATCAAACCTGTGCTTGCTCCTACACCCTGAAACATTACTTACCTGCTAGAAAAGAAAAAAATTAGATTTTTCTACTACAGGCTTGCTGTTTATTATTTTTAAATTTTAGTGAAGAACAATGAGACAGGAAATAAACATCTGAGGAGAAAGATCAGGACTTCTAGGAGTCTTCTAGTTGCTAAGGAAAATGTTTATAAAAAGGAAACTGGAAAGGAAAGGCTAGTGATTTGCACATGAGATTAGGAATAACCACAACCACATACAAGAATATGATTTGGCTTTTGTATTTTCTAAGTATAGAATACAAATAAGTTTTTAAATATGTTAGGCAGTGGTGGAAAAAAAAATCCCAAATGATTCAAATGATGCAAATCCAGTGAGAAATAACTGCTAAAAACTGCACTTTTACCTAGATCTTCTGCTTTGATCAGAACAGCTGCCCTCTCCTCCCATCTTATGAAGGGGGTTTACTATTCTTAGAACTTTTAAGTTTTGGTCTTTTAGAGGATATTATGGGGAAAAAAGACAGGGATGTGTGTACATAGGACTGCTGGTTTTTTTCCTCATCTTTATTAGTACTATTGTAGTGTTTTGCTTCGTTCTGTTTCATCCTTGTGATGTGTTGAAACTATTGTTAGGAGCATTTGATTTCAGAGCAGCTGAAATCAATACTGAGCATATAGAAGATCCAATTGTGTGAGACTTCTGGGAAAGTGAAGCTTTTCTGAATATTAATAGAAGGGAAGCGCTTTATTACTGCACAGTAACTAGTAATTACCTTTTAAAGAGTTTTGATTTTCTGTGTTGGAATCCAAGTTTTTCTTTGGCATAGGAGGCCTCTTGGCCATCAAAATCATTCCTATCCTAGTATAGAAGTTTTTCTTTGGCATAGGAGGCCTCTTGGCCATCAAAATCATTCCTATCCTAGTATAGAAATGATTAATTGACTTAAATTTGGAGGAGCATTTGGAATAATTTTCTGCAAATTACCCAGACATCTGGAAGAATTTTACTAGGTGGAACTGGTTTGTGAACTTGACCATTTTTCTCAACTTGTATGTTAGGGAGTGCTGGCCATTGTAGGCTCTTGGAAACGATTATATCTGGCACATTGCTGTCCACTGAAGGAAAGTTATAAAGCAGTAGAAGAAGGGAGCAATAAGAGCATGCTCTTGTAAACCCAGCTGTCTTCTGACACCAAGTAAAAATTACTGGAATGTGAATTAACTTTCAAAATCGTTGCTCAGCTAAGGAAGAGTAACAGTAAGATTGGATGTCCTCCAGATCCTTTTAAGCCTTTTTTTTTTTTCCACTTGATTAAAGCTCCGAGTAGCTGAGGAAGTCCATGCACCTGGAACTGTAAACATTTGTTAAAACCATACTGTTGTTTTAATTTCTTAGGATCGGTATGATAGTTTTCGTAATTTTTCTTTTGAAACTGACCAGTAAATCCTTTTGTATTAATCTTTAGAAAGAACTTAAATCACCTATTATCAGGGAAAATTCTAGTCATCAATTCTATCTATTGTAAAATACACAAAAATGGCAAAAACAGTTTCAAAAAGCTAATCACACAAAAGAACTAGTAATTAGCAGCTTATCAGTTCAGGCAGATATGAACTGCTGTGTTACAATGTGAGCTGGTACATTAACATGGAGGCAGTTCACATGTTAGAGGCTGTAAATCAACTCCCAGATTAATTTGTGTGATTAACATCATTCACAGAAAAGCAATACTGTATTTTTCTAGATAGAGAGGGAAGCTGTATGTGTTTAACAGAAGGTGGGTTTCAATTATATAAAAGATGGCAGAAATTTGTTCTGTCACTTGTAATTTGATAAGAAAAATTTTTCACTCAGGTGATCGTATGTGCCTTTCAGAGTCAGCAACTGTGTGTTAGAAATGGGTATATTTAATGGAAGCAACAGTGTAATTTTATCATAAATGGATAATGGATAAAATACTTCTGAGATCTCATCCAGAACTCCCAAGTATAAAATGTAAACAAATTTCATCTATCTGTTTTGGGAAAATGAGAGCTTGATTTGCATTTTTCGGCAGCTACATTCTCTAGTAACCCAAATTCCTCTCAAGCTCTTGCATGGTAAATGCTGAACTACTATCTATTTCTTCTGCAAAAAAGAGTGTGTTGGTTTTTCATTGCTTGTCGCATTATTCTAGTGCTGAATAGAATCTATTCTGACAAATTTGTTTCCTGGTTTTAGAGATGTCTGACACTTTTCCCCTTGATTCATCAAAATAAACATAATTCAGTTATAATTCAGCAATAGAACAGTGTTATAAAGAGTATTCTAACTGAAATAACATTATAAGTTACTTCAGATTTCAAGTATCTCTCTCCATTCTTTTTTCTAGTTTAAAAATGTTATACTCTCTGGGTTTGGTTACTTTTTGATTTCTCTTTGGTTTTTTGGGTTTTTTATGTCTGTGATTGTCATGTCTCTTGGGTCGCTACAGATGGAAAGTTGGAGAAATTGTTCTTAAGCTGGGTGTATTTCTGATTAAATCTGTAATGATATTTGGCATGTGAGAGTATCTGCTGCATGAAGTTACCTGGTAAGGACTACAGAGTATAAAAGAAATAAAAAGTAACCAGGAAAGTGATAAACTTAGATACAGAAATCTAGCAAACGGAGAAAATAACAAAGACTAAAACTTTTCAGCTACTGACTGAGGAGCCATGAAAGAAACTATTCAGATAGCAATGTTTTAGAAGATTGAATTTTGCAAGATGCATCCCACCTTCATGACAAGGAGCAGTACTGGAATCCTGAAAACCTCAATACATCCAAGCAACTCACAAGTGAAATCTAAAGGATATAAATCAGGACCAAGAGAGATGGAGGGGCAAAACAGAAGCATGCAACAGAATGGCACAGCTCAGTGACAGCATCAAACATGTGCCCACTGATGCCTCACAAAGGACTATGTCCTCCATGGTGGTAACATGTTTAAACTGGATGAACAGGAACTTGTGGTAATATGGAATGTTTCAAGTAAACAATACATTTTACAAGGGAGCTATTTTTTTCCGCCCGTCAACCACAGCTCTAAATGGTGGGGCAAGGCAGTATTGTTTGTCTGTGCTAGTCTGTTTACTGTGAGGATGAGTGACCACTGGCACAGGGTGGTTGTGGAGTGTCCCTCCTTGGAGACATTCAAAGTCTATCCAGACATGGTTATGCACAGCTGGCTGTAGGTGGCCCTCCTGGAGCAGGGGGTTTGGAGCAGATGACCTTCAGTGGTCTCTTCCAACCTCGGCCATTCACTGATGGTCCTGTAGTCTGACTTTTCAATGCACTCGTTTTGAAACTACAGTTGCTAATAGCTTTGGCAAACAGCGTGCTTGCTAGCAGAACAACATGCAGAGTCTGAAGTGCTGCTGTGGGCATATTGACAGCAAACGCCGTGTTTGATCCTAACCAAATCCTGCTCTGCCTTTATCACTAGTTATCCAGGCACACTTCAGAAATCCCGTGCTTACTCTTCATTCTTTGGGGTAAAATAAGATTTTTATTTACATTTGTTTTGTGTTGGTGGTGGTTTATATTTATACTGGCTGTGGCATGTACTAGGCTTAAAGGTGAACCCAAAGGAATGTGGCTTTCCTTTTGTCATGGAAAACACAAGGTTTTTGAACTTTTGCTCGAAAGTCAGTGGCTGTGGTTTCTTATTCTTTTTCTTATTTTCTTGAAGCCCTCTTTTCCTTCTTTGCAGTTGTAGGGACAATTTGGTTCCCCCACAAATGAAGTTTATGCTGATGATTGAGAAGTTACTTTTGAACCATACATGCTACTTTAATTTTAATTTGCCTCCCCTCTAGAATATGGTATAATTCAAGATAAATTAATCTGTAACAAAAATATAATTTCAACATCAGTATTTTAAGTGTACACTTTTAATTTTTGATTTAAAAAAATTTATTTTGTGTCTTCACTGTTAATAATGTGATATATGACATTACTGGATTGTGGAAGGAAAAATATTTTTTATTAGTATTAAGAATGTACAAATAAGAATTATTTTTAAAAATATTTTTTACATTAAATATTTTTTCCAGATGTTTCAAATTAAACTTCAGTTTTCAAAAGACCTTTTCTTATTATTGTGATGCTCAAGAAGCTAATAAACAAATTCCTTTTTTAAACATGCAATTCATAACTGAGAATGCCTTTTGCACATGATTTTCTTAACCTTTGAGCATCAATATATGAAAATGAAATTGAAGAGCTTTTCCAAAGTTTAGCTAGCTTCTATCCCCATACAACCAACTATATTTTGACAATCTTAAATTTAGGAAATTAAAAAAAAATTGTACAATTAAATGGGTTTTGCTGCATTAAAATACTGCCTATGCAAATTTTCTAATTAACAGTACCTTGGTAAGATTATGAACACGTAAGTTCTTTTTCTTTCTGTACATGGGTATCTAGTAGTCTTGTTAAGAAAACTTGTACAGGGTTGGTTCTTCGTACCAGGGGAATATTCAAAAAGTTATTAAGGCTTGTTTCTGGAGCTGCTGACAAGGAAATCAGTAGACATCATAAACAACAAAAGTTGTTCACAGGCTGTAGATCTAGGCTAGTCACTGACTGGAAGAAATACTTAAGCACAAGAGGTATCTTAGTGTGTGTCAGTCTGAGAGCAGCAGTTCCATGTCCTTCTCTCCTGCAGGTTGAAAAAAGACAAACCAGGCAGCCAAAGGCTATATTAACATGAGGGAAAGCCAGAGGTAAAAATAATGCACCTTGTTAAGAAGTAGGACATGCTATCTTCACCTTAATGCTGTGTTGGCATGGTTACGTAGCTTCTGGGTTAGAGCTGACTTGTATCTGATGGGCTCAAGGACTGGACAGAAAGGATATAAATCTTTGTACAAGCCACCCTGTAGACACGTCCTGTATCATTCAACTGTCACTGAGATTTAAGGATGGGAAAACTTGACAGTATTTAACTGACAATTGAATAGTCACTATTGCTGCAGGGGACATAGTTTATTTTTTTGCTAATCTCAGTCCTAGACAGTCCCAGTTATGTATTTTGTGGAATAATTAGTCTGTAGCTTGCTTGGATTTGTGCTAGACCTCTGGTTTACTTTAAAAAAATTAAAAGTGGGATATAAGAAGAGACTTAGAAGGAAACAAATTATGAATCCAAGTGTCATGGATTAGCATTTGCTGAAATTCTAGTTTACATTCTAAGCAAGGGTTTAAGAAGTAAAACCTACCCTCTCCACTTTGACATTTACTTGTCTGTATTGTCCAGTTCTCTGAGTTGCTACTGTTACCAATTGTGGAAAACAGGAGTTATGTTCTATTTGGAGGGCAGTGGTTTGCTAGCTTGCTTGCTTTTTTCTAAACGATGTGATTTAGAAGAGTATATCGTATTTACCAGAGTAATGTGAAACACGTAGGGGTAGATTAATTCAGAAGTATAGTCTAAGGTCTCAGGAATTTACCCAAACCTCGGAGTTCAGGGCTTGAATCGCCAGTAGGAAAAACCTGTTCAGAAAGAGTTTTCCATACTTTTGCAGGGACATTTTGCCTCGGATCTGTACCTTTCAATGTGACTTAGCAGGGCGCATTTGTCTGATTATCTGATACAACCACCTCTGCAACAGAGCACTAAACATGAGTAGTACAACTGGACAACGAATCCAGCTGGTCTGGAACAAGCCTGGATCTGTTGAGTGCACAGGGCATGTAGGTGGTGGAGCAGCACAGATGCACTGGGGACATAGCATGTGAGTAATAGATTTTGTTCAGCAATCCAATGCATCTTGATTGCGTTCAGATACCAGAGAGGAGTATGGAAAACGAAAGCGTGTATTCAGAATGGGGTTAATTCTGCTTCAAGATTTTGTTGGGGAAGTTGGGAGATTGTAGGGCTGAAAAGGAAAATTTTACAGCTCATCCTTATTGAATGGAGAGATGAACAGTTTTAGTGTGGTGTTTTTCTTTTTTTTTTTTTTTTTTTTT
>Ga0065711_1050199_pt1 | contig 10938 bp, 8 predicted proteins | sample Hoacrofraction12_FD_59098 | JGI IMG/M metagenome (GOLD analysis project Ga0065711, IMG submission 59098) | Hoatzin crop microbial communities from Cojedes, Venezuela - Epithelial fraction 12 v2 (version 2) | ecosystem: Host-associated > Birds > Digestive system > Esophagus > Crop | place... | reverse complement strand
GGGGGGGTGTCAAAAAAAAGTTCAAAAAACTGGTGCCTTAGATGGGTTTTAGCATTTTGTGGTAGTGAATTAAATCTGTCTGGCAGATGAACAATGTGAATGAACATTTGGGAAGCACTTAGGAGCTGATAAGCAAATATAGCTATAGGTAGTTACTATCTTTTGTGCAGATAACAAGAGCAGAGAAGAACATTAGTGTCTGAGGTCAGAGTTGCTCACTTTTCCAGTTAAGAGTATTGCAGTGCAGGGTTTGGAGGCACTTTCTGGGGTGGAAGAGGCAGCCTGGAGGTTTGTATCACTTGCTTTTGTTCTCTCTCTGTCTCTCTGCAGAGGGAGCTGGGTGTCCCATCACAGGAGAGGAGAAGTCAGCGTGTGTGGACCACTGGCTCTCGGAAGTAGCCGGCTCTGCTGGATCCGCTGTCATGCAGCTCCCGATGCTGCTGCTCCTTTCCCTGCTGCTGTTCCTCAGCATGCTTGGCCAAGCTGGAGCTCAGTTCCCTCGCCAGTGCGCTACTGTCGAGTCCCTGAGAAGCGGCATGTGTTGCCCAGACTATTTCCCTGTGTTTGGGCCAGGTACCGACCGGTGTGGCGTGTCTACGGGGAGGGGCCGGTGTGTACAGGTGACTGTCGATTCGCGACCTCATGGCCCACAGTACATCCATGACGGGCGGGATGACCGTGAGCAATGGCCCATACGCTTCTTCAACCAAACCTGCCGGTGCAATGGTAACTTCTCTGGTTACAACTGTGGGTCATGTCGCCCTGGCTGGAGTGGACCTACCTGTAGTCAACAAATCAATATAGGTAAGAACATCAGAAATATGACATGAAAATTGCCTGTTGGCAGTGTTTGCATCTAAATGTACTTCTCATATTTCTTTTCTTTAAAATTAAAATGCCCCTTATGTTTATTTAGCAAATGTATATTGCCATAGGGTTTATTAAGGCAGCTGCTAGATGAGTTGCTCGGCTTGTGTGCCAAGCACCTACATTTACTACCCAATAAAAGCAAGAAACAACCTGTAGCCAGTGCAGGATTAGGACCAAGTTCCTTAAAGAACAGAATATCTAAATTGAAGAAATTATATTCTTTGGAATTATTTAAGAGTAAAACAATGTATTTAGACATGTACGTGTGTTTGTGAGTATGTCTGGAAACAATACATACCTAGATATAATGTTTAATACCTTGTGACTACTTTAACTGTGACAGTAGCTCTTTTGATTCAAAATCCCTTACTGCATTTCTAAACTATGTACCTGGTCTTGTAAATTTTTACTTACCTAGTTGCTCTCCATGTCTTTAAAAGTCTTAACTCATGACTATGACCTGTTCAGATGAATCAGAACAGGAACTGGTGGGCCTTTCTGAGACTTCTCTGGTTTCAGTTTAGTCCAGAAGATCAGTAAACAGACGTCTAAAATTTTTTGAAGTGGTTATGAAATACTTGAGGGACTGGAAAAATGCTGAATATTGTAGGTAAATTGAAAAAGACAAGCAGGCTCAGGGACAGATCCTTGCTCTCAAATCAAAACCATCTGAATGAACAGGATTTCAGTCTTCACTAATGAAAGTTTAAAGGTGTTACTGAAATCCTTTAAAATCCATAATCCTCCAGACCAGTAATGGGTTTGTTGACATTAGAAAAAACAGGTCTCCAGCACAAATGTGCACTGGCTCTTGTAGAAACAGAAATCAGCACTGCCATTATTTTCACCAGATAGGAAATGCTCCATGAATATGTGTGCATGTTCCAGCAAGGGTTAACAAAGGACCACTGGCCAATTCAAAATCTTAAAAATAAGATTCCTTGGAAACAACTTATTGAAGCCTATGGGAAAGACCTTAGGATTTTATTCATCATTTGAGCTCCAAGAAGCAAACTAGAAAGCAGAGAGTATGACTCGTAAATTGGATCTGATAAACCAGGTTGCACCCTCTGATGCTCTGGTCTGTTCTCATTAACAATGATGATAACTCTGAAAAATAATCAAGAAATAAATGTTAACACACACCAACTTAGCAAATTAAATCTGAAGCTAGGCAAAAAGCAGACTTAGCTGATTTTTTAGGGTATACAAGAGTTTTTTCTTTTCTCGCTTATTAAATCCTTTACTACTCCGTAAAACGCTAAGCAAATCAGATTTATCATGCATGACAACATGAGTTTAAATAAGGGAAACTAGCTTCTTATTACGCTTAAAGTTTCTACATGGAGGTCACCTGTTTTGTCCGTCCATAGAGCTTGCCCCAGCTGCTCAGACTTTAGAAATAATTATGGGATTATCGTTGGCATATCCATAGAAAATAGCTGTAAAATGCATTTTGGTGCCTTCATGTCTTCTAAATTTATGCCTAACTTTAAACATAGTCCCAATTTTTTGTTGTGGTTCAGTTACATATTTTGAAAAATTAAAAAGTTAAGATGTCTATGTAAATCAAAATTAGCTCAAAATTTTTAGTGCGCTACTTAAAATCGACAACAAAAAACTCTTCAATGACCAGGGCTAGCATATCAGTTCAGTTCTGCAAAACAGAAAAGCATGTTTCAGCATACAGAGTCCTTGAATGAAATTCATGCTTCATGAAAAGTGTTTCCATAAACTTCAATGAAGTCAAAACATCCCCCACTGAATAAACTTTATATAGTGAAATGTAATTAATTTTTATTCTTTATATTGATTCACGCTGAAGACCCATTTCTTCTCATATCAACATAGTCTATTACTCATTTGGACAATTACGGATTTTACAGTATTTTTTATAATGAAAATCAGGGCATGTTGAAGAACCGCTGTGAGGACTTCTTCCTGTGTCTTAGTCTAATCTTGGCCTGAAATCTTCTCAGTCCAGGTGAAAAAGTACTGGACTGGGACTGAAGTGATATGGACTCTGTTCCTCTGGCTGATACACTGGTATTTCAACAGGTCAATTTTCTTCCTTGTTTAACTCTCTATATGTGAACAATGATATTTTCAAATGGTTTTGAGATATACTACTAAAAAGGACTAATATACAGCTGTTGTTAATTATATTAGGTAATGACTTTAAAGAGAGCTGTTGTAAAATTCACAATTCACTGGTGAACCTGCCATTTTTCCAACAAAAGTTCAAACATAAACGATGTACTTCTTCCCTAAATTGTTAGAGCAGTAGAGCTTCTGTTTATTATAAATTACTATAGAGTATTCTTTTCTTGTAAATTATTACCACAGGAAATCATAAGTATATTGAATGAAGTTCTGAAAGATTTGTGTGACAAAGAACTGTCTTTGTCATTTCTCCAAAGGGATGGAAGGATAGCCTGTAATAACACTTCTAAGAGCACTAAAACCAAGTTTTGGGGCTTTACTTTTATTCAGCTCAACATTTCTGGTCATAAATAACAGTTTTTTATTTATAGTCAGTACTCTCTGAATTGCGAAATAAAGAATGGATGAATGTTGCAAGAAAAAGGGTCTTCTCTGGAATTACTAGGAGCAAAATAAATTGGTCCTGTGAGATCTGACTTGACTGTCTTTTACTTTGGAAACTTACTCCTCTGTATCCTTACAGTCAGGAGGAATCTTCTGGATCTGAGCACAGAAGAAAGGAGGCGCTTTGTGAATGCCTTACACCAAGCAAAAGTGACAATCCATCCTGATATTGTTATTGCCACACGAAGACGTGAGGAAATATTTGGACCAGATGGAAACACACCACAATTTGAGAATATCTCCATTTATAACTACTTTGTGTGGTCTCATTATTATTCTGTCAGGAAGACTTTCCTTGGTGCAGGGCAGCAGAGTTTTGGAGGAGTTGATTTCTCTCATGAAGGACCAGCTTTTGTCACGTGGCATAGGTACCATCTACTGCAGCTTGAAAGGGACATGCAGGTAAAGTTCACTTTAATATTGAGCCATGTGTTCATGCTAAGTTTTGTACAGTTAAAGAAGTTCTCACCTTATTCCAAAAGGGAAAAATGATAGCAGCTCTTTCTATGCGTTGAAATAATTCTGCTTCAATTTCAGTAACTCCTTAAGTATACTAAACTTAATTGAGTGTATTCAGGTTTTAGACTGTCATTGTCATGGAGATGCTAAAAATAATATTTCCATCAGAGTAACAGAAGACATAAAAGTTACATCAAAATCTCCTGTAAAAATATATCATAGAAGGCATTTTATTGGACAAAGAAAAGTTATTACCAGTGTTAATTTTAATATCAGGCCCCTGATTCTTGACTAATTTAGACTAATCTAAGCAGCACAAATTCTAAACAAAATTATTACAGAGACAGCTTGAGGATTCAGAATCACATTTTATTTGTATTATTAGTGTAACTGGTTAGAGAAATTAATGCTTTGTTATACTTTGTTCCATAAATCAGTAATTCTCTGGTTTTCCTTTCCTTGTGTGGACCTGTCCATAAAAGGAATATGTTATTTTATGTACCATCATACTTCTTAAAGAACAGAGAATTAGGTTTTCAAGGTCAGGGTTAAATAGTCTTTGAAATCACTTCAAGTGTTTCCACTCGCTTCAATATCTCTGCCCCAGGCTGAAGCACGAACTCCCTTCAATAACTCACACTTGACATCAGTGGCATTTCATTATGTGGAAGCCCTGAGGAGTTCTAGCTCTTGGTGATTTAATACACGTTCTTATTTATGTTAGTAAACTTTATCATTAGTTAAGCTAATTTGGCTGGCCAACACTTCTTGGTTTATAAATACTGGAAGCCAGGACACACTCCAGAACTGTTCAACTGCAACTCATACCAGAATAAAAGAATGACAGTTTGAAGGGCCAGTATCCCTGTTCCTTACTTTTCTATCTGTTCAGTCGTTCCACAGCTGGCTTAGTTCTTCTGTATGCTACAAATGCTGCTGTTGTTGACAGGCTACTAAAAATATCTGGAAAATTGGGGTATCAGTATTAAGTCCTGTTTCTTACTACTCGCGACCTGGTTTCACAGAAGGGATAATGTCTTATTAATGAGGGAGATCCGTAATACAATTCAACAGTCCAGCTATCTTTTCTGTTGAACAAAGGCATCAATGTGAAAAACTGCTGAAAGATTTTACATGGATTTTTCCATAGCTTTCCTCTCCTCCATGAGGCAGGACTCTGACTCTTACTAAGACATATTTAACTGTTTTTTAACACCCTTCCAGCAGTAAACTTTATAGCTATCTGGGGCACATAAGTATTAACACCATATTTATGTGGTTTAGAATATGCTGCAGGACCCCACTTTCGGACTGCCCTACTGGAACTTTGCAACAGGACAAAACACCTGTGATATCTGCTCAGATGACTTAATGGGAGCTAGAAGCAATTTTGATGTCTCTCTTATCAGCCAGAACTCAATCTTCTCTCAGTGGAGAGTGTTATGTGAAAATATAGAAGACTATGAAACTTTGGGAACCATCTGTAACAGTAAGTATGACTGCTGGCAGATATTTGGAGAGAAAATCCTTTTAATAATAAATAAATAGAATACTTTATATTGCAATGGCTTTTACCAGCCAAAAAGTGCTAAAGTGATTTTTTATTATTCTTGATCCAAGTTTCATCAGTCTTCTGAGACAGTATATACTTACCATCTGTCTTGCACTGAGGCACCGAGCAGCTCAAAATCTGAGCAGGAGCTGGTAGCAGAGGAAGAGCTAAATGCTTTGACTTCCCTTCTTATGCAGTATCTATTCATCTCCTGTGCCATAAATAATTAAATCTGGCAGTGTCATTTCTTAACTGAAGATGAAGTTTTCTTCTGACTACTCCCCTTATCACTTTCATGGCATTCTGATCCAAAAAGAACATCTAATAAATCCCCATGTTAACTATGTGGGGCATGTTTTGAATATGAAGAATATTGAATCCTAACGCTTCTACCTCAGCTACAAGAGTTCAACAATACCATTAAGTTTCTTGTACATTCATCACATTCAAGTCACAACTGAGCATCTTTTTGGAAATAGGAGGAAAAAATAGGGGAAAATCACAATATTTGATTAGTCACATAATCAGCTTCTAATAAGAAGCTAGTCCCTTTCCCAGATAATCTAGCAGAACACCTCAAAAATTTTGTCCTAGGTCTCATTAGGAAATCACATTGAAAAACCACAGAAAATTTTCCCAAAGCACTAACAGAACCACAGATTTCATTAAGAGGCTTCTAGATGCTTTATAAAACCCTGGTGCAAAGGACATAGCACACAGGACCCTGTGAAGATTCAGATTCTTTGCCTGACATGAGGAACTGACCTATTCATTCAGTTTGAGTGTCATTTGCAAGGGATCTTTCTTTCCCATGGTTCAGTCATTAGAAGGATGCATTCTGTGGCCTGCTGTTTTGCACCAGTATTGTTTTCTCTTTTCTCTCCCCCTCCCCAGGCACTGAGGGTGGTCCCATTCGAAGAAATCCTGCCGGAAATGTTGCACGGCCTATGGTACAGCGTCTTCCAGAGCCTGAAGATGTTGCTCAGTGTTTGGAAGTTGGTGTATTTGACACTCCTCCTTTCTATTCCAATTCAACAGACAGTTTTCGTAACACAGTAGAAGGTAAACATGGCAAATAGCAGGACCTGGAACAACTCCAAATAAGTCAAGGGAGAAGGCTTCCCATTTTTCCTGTTGGAAGTACGAGTTTGGAGACAATCTGCTGGACACCAAGAACACATTGTTCTTAGCATTAAGTATTAGCTTACCATTAGGTGGAAATAAGCTCTGGGTAAATTATTTTATAACTTACATCTGTTCTTTAAATGTGTAAAAGCTTCAGAAGTCTGTCACTGGCATACTAAGTAAAAACCAGCTGAGATCAGGTCCTTGTAACCTAGTAATAGGTTGCCATTGCTGAAACAGACAGCCCTTGCCTGTACATTGATGCTTCTGCATCCTAAAACAAGACAAACAGGTGCTCATCACACTTATTCTATTATCTGAATTAAAACAAACAAAAGAAAACAAAAGAAATTGTGAGGCTTGGCAGTACTTAGTGAAATGGTATTGAAGTAGTAATGGAGGTCTGGGTACAGGATTTACTGCTGGACACGTTGGTCTTTCTCTCTGGGCCATGTAACTCTGTTCTCTAAGATCTACACATTTAAAATTAAATTTTCAGTCACTGGCACCTGAACACACATACACCAACAGAGAAACAAGCCTGAAGTTTGATGTGTGCTGTTCAGCCAGTATCCTCCCAATCGCTTCTGCACTTTAATAATCCAGAGTTTTTAACAGGAAAGACTAGTATTCATGAGAAAAGACAACCAAGTGACAGTTCAGATCCCTACCAGACCTCCCGTAGATACTATGGCTCTTTTGAAGAGGTGTAACTCCTATGGCAGGGAGGATATGCTCCATTTTCTTACTCTTGGAGAACAAAACCAAGATTTGCACAAGCCTTTTAAGCATACATGAAAGTTTTGGATGCTTGCCATGTTTGACAAATGGGCTATCAACATCTAGATATCTAAACAAGACTTAGCCAATTAACTACACGAAACCCTCTCTGGAAAGTTTGGCCAGAGCATGAAAACAGAAGTTTTCATTATGCTTCAGATCCTAACACCCGACATGAGAGTTACGAGGTGTTGGACAATAACAGAGTTACATAGCTTATTTCCACTGAAAATCCAGAGAATGTGAAGCTTTCTGAGATGTGTTCGCAGTAAGTATGGAAATTATGTGTGGAAACATAACAGCTGGCTCATTAGGATAGATGGCAACATATACACACTTAAATCAGCAGTTAGAAAACACATGCAACTATTTCAGTTATGCTGAAAAATATGTAGGTCCCAAATATATACCTTTATTTTTATGCTATGATGTGGGTTATTTTGGACATTTTTGTGTTACATCCCAGCAGCTTTGCACTCCATATTCTCAGCATTCTTTCGTAAATGTTATTTTAATTTGAAAATTATGCATGCTAGGGACATTTCTTAAATGTCAGTAGGTAGAGAATTAACTACTCATTCATGTTATGCAAGACAACACAACAACATGACAGCCTTTCAGAGATAAAAGTATCCAGCTGGGACTGCAGCTTCCAAACAAAATCTTCATGGTGATTTTTTTGCATTCTTTGTTTGCCTATTCAGGGTACAGCGATCCTTCAGGGAGATACAACCCAGCAGTCCGAAGTCTTCACAACTTGGCTCATCTATTTTTGAATGGTACAGGAGGGCAAACTCATTTATCACCAAATGATCCCATTTTTGTCCTGCTGCACACATTTACAGATGCTGTTTTTGATGAGTGGCTGAGAAGGTATTCTGCAGGTAAGATGTACTCATGGACAGAGGCAGGATGGGTGGATGTCAGTCTTTTTCATCACAGGAGCTCAGCTGCTTCTTGTGGGACAGCAAGATGACCCTAAGCTTAGAAGAGAGCGCTGGAATTTTAACAGTTACTATAGTTAACAAAGACAGACTAATAACAAGCAGCAAGATGCCCCTAAGCTTAGGAGAGAGCACTGGAATTTTAACAGTTATTATAGTTAACAAAGACAGACTAATAACAAGCAAGCTCCCTTCCTCACCCCATAACATCCATTTTCAAATTACTGTCTGTGAAGGGACTTGGTCAGAGATACCAGGCACAATTCAAGAAAACAAAATGTGCAAATACATTGTCTTCGTAGAGCAAAGACAGTGTAACCATGGAAGGTCCAAATACTTCATGGACTTTCCTTTGTTGTGTGGAGCAAATATCTATGTTTCTTCTTGTCAAACAAGATCAGATGCCATGCACCCTCTCACGATTCATTTTGACCACCTTTGTGATTTATTATCAGCATTCCATAATCATTTCGATATCCTTTCAAGGGATGGTCACTGTTACTGCCCTTGCTTCTTTAACTCTGAAAAGAAGAGGGCAAATCAGTAAGGGATGCAATGAAGGAGAGGGTGGAAGGAAGGACAGAAGGAAGGAACAGCAAGGAAGGAAGAAAAAAAGAAATAAAGAAGGAAGTGTATTGGCATCAGTGAACTGGGGGGACAATTCTGTGTAACCCTAACGTCTGTGCATTAGTCTGCACAAAGCAGCAACTGTATTCCTCTTAGAACAATCCAACCCTCTATTTCTCTTCTAGAGAGGAAAGCTGCTGTTGCACAACTGAGACTTTTTCGTGCAGCTTCCACAACTTGCCTCATGTATTTTTCCCACGTCAACTATCAGAGAGCAATTGTATCCTCTTGTTGTACTTACATGACCTATCACAAGCTTTTGCATCATATTACCAAGATAGATTTTATTTTTCTTTTTTTTTTGCTTCAGCTGATTTTCTCCTGATTTATCATAATATTGCAAAATAAATCCATTGGAGTTCATATCAGCTGCCCTGCTGAACTGCATGGGAGAGCTCTTCATCCCTGTTGAAATCAGCCAAAGCCAGATTGTAGCAAAAAGGTTTCCCAAGTCCTCCACATATACATATTTCTCCTTTTCCATGTGAGAAGAAACAAAAAGCCCAACACAGCCAGAAAGTTTCACAATTTACTGGTGGTTTCTGTTTAAAAACAGAGATATCATTAGTGGTCTTGCTATTGGACAGTGCAGAGCCCTCCATTCTGGATCTGTCACACTCAAAAGCCAAAACTTCTAGATTAACTTAAGTTAGGAACGAAAACATTGAGATACTCAAAACCCTGAGTCACTGTTGGAAAAAAATGAAGTAGTGCAAATTATTTTGATTTCATTTACGGAAGTGTGGTTTGACTTTCAAATTTAGATATCTCAACATATCCACTGGAGAATGCCCCTATTGGACATAACCGACAGTACAACATGGTGCCTTTCTGGCCTCCAGTTACCAATAATGAAATGTTCGTTACGGCACCAGAAAACCTGGGATACAGCTATGAAGTCGAGTGGCCAGGTAAACGGTCCTTTTTTCTCATTATGTCTTTCTGCCTCTAAGGTTACACATTACATAAACACGTTGTTTCAAATTTCACAATCAATATTTGATGTAAAGGTCTATTTCTCTTTTTTTGCCTGGCTTTTTAAGTCAGTTGTGTTTGGTATTTGGTACAGCTAAATAGCTACTGATTACAGATTGCTCCTGCATGAAGCTCCCGCTATTCACTTGAAGTTCTCACTTGTACATAATATTTGCAGGAGGTCCTTACTTCTGTTTCACATGCCTTCATTAAACTACCACAGTGAATGTAAATCCCTCACAAACCAGACAGAATAAGAAAGGTTTTTAGGCAGACAGAAGATTGGTTTTAGAGTGTAACAAGAGAGACTGAAATTTTCTGACATTCTGGAACAAATATTATCAACCACTATTTAAACTAGTTCTACTTAATGACCCATTGAATAATGACAGCTACTGAGCTTTCGTCTGTCCCTCTGATGTTTATCCATATACTAGACATTTACTTTTAGTAATTTTCCCATTTTCTTTCCTTCCTGTAGGTCGGGCTCTCCATGTCACAGAGATGATAACTATTGCAATAGTGACTGCACTGATTCTTGTTGCAATTATCTTCACTACTGCTGCGTGTATCGTACGTGCTAAGAAAAATAAGGATGAGTTGCATCAGCCTCTTCTTACCGATCAGTATCAGCACTACTCGGATGATTACGATGGCATACCTACACCGAGCCAGTCTGTTGTTTGAAGAGATGGCATTTTTTTGCATCTGACTGAAACATATTACGCTGTAATTTGTAAATGATGGTCATCCATCTGCTTTAAAATAAAGAGCATAAACTGTCAGTGTTTCGGTTTCGGCTGCCGCCGGCAACAAAAGCGCCATGCGGCCGCCCCTCCCCTCGCCGGCGTGCGGAGGAGAATGGAAAGAAAGAGGCAGAAACTGGTGGGTCGGGATAAGGGCAGTTTAACAGAACAGCAAACAGAGGGAAAACAGGAACAACAACGATACAGATAAGGAGAAAACACAACAACGAACCGCAGGAACCAGACAGCACCG
>Ga0065711_1010956_pt1 | contig 10938 bp, 16 predicted proteins | sample Hoacrofraction12_FD_59098 | JGI IMG/M metagenome (GOLD analysis project Ga0065711, IMG submission 59098) | Hoatzin crop microbial communities from Cojedes, Venezuela - Epithelial fraction 12 v2 (version 2) | ecosystem: Host-associated > Birds > Digestive system > Esophagus > Crop | place... | reverse complement strand
AGCAGGTAAGGTCCCCATGCTGCCTAGGGCACGGCAGCACCCTGCTGCGGGGCTGGATCTGGCCCCAAAGGCTCTTTGCATCCTTTACCCACTTCTCCTCCCCAAGCTTCACAGTACAGGAGAGGAAAAACATATCCAAGTGCAGCAAAAAATGCCAGCCTCCCCCAAGTCCCTTTGCAGCTCAGTTGGCGCTACAGAAGCTCTTGAGATCTTGACCCTGGGAGGTGGGATTGACTGATGACAGGCACTGGCATGGTTAGAGGTGGTGGCACAGTCACCCAACGGTGCTGTTCCCCAAGGACTGTACGGACAGAGGCCGTTCTGCAGCGTTGGGAGAAAGGGGTGAGGTGGGCAGTCTTAAGGGGATGTCTGCTGGGGTGGGAAGAAGAAGGGAGTGGAAGAAGGGAGTGATAAAGACCAGAAGAACTGCAGCTCCTGTGCTGTACCAGGATAAAGCCCTGCCTCCTCCTGTCCTGCTCCCTGGGGATGTCCCAGCGACCATGGTGGCCTTTAATCCCTTCCTGAACTCCCCTCCAAGCTGTGCTCCCCAGACTGTGCCTCCACCCAAGGCTTCATCATGCTTCCAGCTCTTCCCCATCTTTAGGTCTTCCCCCATCTCAGGGCACCTCCTGGCTTTTGCCTCCCACCCAAAACCAAAGCCTGCTCAGGGTTTAGCCGTGCAGGTCCTATTTTATGCCCATTTAACCCCTTGCACAGCGAGGTCCTGCCCAGGATGGAGCTTCCACTGCTAAAAACCACCAGTGCCCTCTTGGCCACGCTGGTTAGCAGGGGTGGATGAGGCAGATCCGAGCTGAAACCATCACCAGAGCCCAGTGGTGAGCGTGGAGGATGATCAGGCAGAGGTGCGACCAAGCGTTCAGCACTGCGGTTTCCTACCCAGGAATTAACCGAGCACGGCTCCCCGTGCCCGTGAGGAGAGCCAGGCAACCAGCCCTGGTCCAGGCAGGCATCACAGAAGCAAACACAGCACCTTGGGTTGCCAACCACCACCATCCCCACCTGCACGTGCAAAGCAACCTTCAGATGGGGGGAAAACACCTACAACAACTGCGCCGACCCCCCTAATTTCCAGAACAAACACGGCAGGCTCTCATCTGTCAAGAGACGGTGATTTTCCTATAATTACCCACATCCCCTATGCACATAACAAATCCATCCTGGCTATGCAGAGAGTTTTCATAACAGGTTGCATGGCCGTAGGTGATTGCTTTAAAAAGCTCCCCACCCATGGAGCCGTGCTTTCCGTGCCTGTTCCCTCCGCAGTAATAAACGCTAATAATAAGGCTTAGTACCACGCAGCATTTTATGGCCTGTCTAGCGCAGGAAGTCAAAGCCACTGAACACAATGGTCTCTTCTGGCCACAAAAATAAGCATAATCCAAGGAAAAAGACAAAGCAGCCTTTTGGAAGCAGCAGAGCACGCTGGCAGCCTTGATTTGGGATATCAAAGCTGAGTTTGGGAGTTAAGCGATGTGCCTGAGGCTAAAAAGCGGCAGAACTCAGGGCTGGTGCTTTGCTCCTCTCCCACCCGTGTCCATGAGCCGGCCTCGGGCGCAACGGGCTTATGCCAAATGTGTCTGGATTATTCTCATCTCCCTGTTAGACTAATTAGCACCCCTCAGCCTGATTGTGTGGCTCCACTGAGGCTGGGGGGTCTTGGGGAGCTGCTCAGTGCCGTGTCAGGACCAAGCAGCTGCTTTGCAGCAGCTCAGGGCAGCCATGAGCAGGGCTGATAGCCAGCCAGGACACCCTTATCTGAATTTCAATCAGAGCAGGTGGAACCCCTCCACCTGCATCCTCCACAGGGGAAACTGCAGGGGGGGAAACCTGGAAAATGCTTCTTTCTGCATCTCAGGAAGACACTGATTCCATGGAAACGCAGTCAGCAATGGGGTGTCAAGGTGGGACGGGGTGCGGGTGCCTGCTGGGGTGGCAGGGTGGAGGGCAGCCATGGACGGGATGGTTTTGTCCTGCAGGCTGGAAACCTGGACGGTAAAAGTAGCAAGGAAACATGGGGAGAGGAGCCAGGAACAAAGGAGATGAGGCTCACTAGGAAACTTCTCTTTTTTTCTTCCTCACAGTGAGGATTTTAGAAGGACAGACATGGACCGTGGCCACGAGAGGTGAAAGACCTTCCCTCAACAGCACTGGCAGCTCCTTGCCCACTGTGGAAGTTGGGGATCCCCCATTGCACCTCTTTTAGGATCACCCAGCAGCAATGAGGGACCCAAACGCTTCGGAGACACATGAGCCATCCTGATTTACACCTGCAGGTCAGCTCCCCGCTCTACCTCCTTCACTCCTGCCCACCACCATGGCCCTCAGCCTGCCAGCGCGGTGCTGTGTCTGCAGCAGACAACGGGATTAGCATCGATTTGTTGAGAGCAGCATCCTCGGCGTCGGCTCCGCACGCTTTCCTGAGCAGCCAGGAACACCCACCCTCCCCGTGGCTCCCTCCCAGCCTCCACATCCACACCTCAGCCACCAGCAGATCCTTCTGCAGAGTGTCCTGGCCCCATATTGCCCCAAGCACTGCCCATCAGAGGGTAGAAAAGTGGGTCCTGACCCAAATACACCATGCAGCTTTGAGAGCTGAGCCCCAGAGTGCTCATCACCTCCCTCCCGCTGGCTTGGCTTTTTGGATATGGCTATTGTAGGACAAAGCTGTTTTCTTATACAGGAGAGAGAAAAAAGCATCCCTGGGACCAAAACAGGCTGTTTTATCCCCAAACGGCTCACTGGCTCCAGTAACATCTGTGCAACCGCAGAGGAAAATGGGGAGAGGGGGTGAACGTGCAAACAAGACAATTCCCAGCACACGTGCTGCGTTTTGGTATGGGGAGATGCCTCCAGCCCGGAGAGCTCCTGCGTTTAAGTTGCTTTTCATAGAGACCCGGTCCCTGGTCGGTACCCGGGGGCTGGCGTGGAGGGGGAGCGGCAGCACGGCTGCCGGGAGCGGCACAACGCGGCTCTGCCATGCGGCCGGCGGCTCCCCCCTGCCACGCTGAGGCCGTGCCGTCACCGGCGATGTCAAAGAGGTGCTGGGGAACAGAGGCACTCAAACATTTTTAATGATGCACGTTCCCCATCGGCTCTGCACCGAATGGGAAGACTTTAAAGTCAGGCTCCCTCTGATTAGACAATGGACCCACAGAGAGAAACGCTTCCTCTCCTCCTTCTCCCCCATCCACCTTCCTCCATACCCCTCCTGCCCCAAAAGTGCTAAGTTTAGAAGCAAAAAAAACCATGAATTGCAAGTAAGGGACAGTGGATGTTGCCCGAGAGCAGAGCAGCAGCCCCACGACCAGGCGTATTCAGCCCATGGTGTCTCCTGGTGGGTTTTAGCAGAGGATGTGGGACACCCAGTGGGCTTCTCGCCATCCACCCCCAATTTATCCCCATCATTTTCTGGCCTGCAGGAGCCCTCGTTCTGCTGCACAGAGCCAATGCATTTCCCCCCCCCATCACGGCCACAACCAAGACCAGAGAGGAGAACCCGCACCTCTCACAGCTTCTCCCCAATCGCCTCCCAAGTGCTGCTCTGGATGGGTTGTTTCGGTTCAACCCCAGCTTCTTAAAAGGCCATTTCTTCCCAGAAAAACCAGCCCTGCCAAGCTCCTCAGCTCATACTGGCTTTCAACATGCCAGTCAGCACTGAGGACATCTTTAAACCAGTTACAGGAATGTGACGTCCTTCTCCAAGAGGGACAAGCACTCAGAAAGCACGAAGAACCCCCAGCTCCAGCTGACTCCCAATTATTCCACTCAGAAATTGCTCTGTGGAATTTTTTTGTGTCATTAACGTCCCATTATAAGTGTCCTGTTACACAGATCTGGCTGGCAGAGAGCTGGGCAGATGCAAGGCTGGAAGGAACCACAGCTCTCCCCTTATGGTAAGTTTTCCAAAACCCACTAGTTACGTCCCTAAATAGTTTCCTTCCACGAACAGCGAGATGGTGTCAGCTGCTTTTTTTAAATGAACAGCAGAAAATAATAAAAGAGCTGCAAATGACAGCTATAAATGCAAAGCAGAGGCTGGAGCATGGGGGTCCCACAGAGAGGGACCGGGGGGTTTGCAGGGAGAAGGGCAACACACTCAAAGGGGACGATGCTGCCGCAGCCTGGCAAAGCTGCTCGGACACGGCTGACCTTCCCTTTGCTTGCAAACCAGAGGGAAATGGTATTTACTCCAGCTGGAAGCAACCAAAGCATCCTTACTGCAAGCTGCTCTTCGGGCTTCTCCCTTCTTCCCCTGGTCCAGCCTCCTGCGGTCCCCATGCACAAGGGAGGACACGATGCTCCGCGGCAAACAGGGCAACGTTTCCCACCAGGGCTTAAATACAACAGGTTTATAATATATCTCCCCCCTCCTGCCCATCCATTCCTGCTTCCCATCGGTGCCGGGGATGAAGCTGCACAAGTCACCCTCTCCCAAAGGAGAGCCACAGGGTCCCACACAGAATTTAGCCGGGTTACAGGAGTCAAGAGATATCTGCAGTGCTGCAGTTTTGGTTTGGGTTTTGTTGTGTGTTTTTTTTGATTTTTGGTGTTCTTGTTGGTTGGTTTTTTTTCTGCAGGCTGTTTGGCAAATACCATTTTCTGTGAGCAGAAAACAAAGACGACTAGCTCACCCCAGGAAGAAACAAAAGGCTGATGATGGAGCAGGCAGGGCGGCCGGCAGTGAGAAGAGGCAGCTCATTTGCATGTGTTTCACACAGCCTCTGAGACACACATGAAAAAAGCTCCTTGTTACCCTCTCGAGCATCTGGCAGGGTTAAGAGTGGCCTGAGCACACAGTCCCAAGCCCAAGGACACTGGGGACTCCCCAGGACTCTCCTGCCATACCCAGGTACCCAGCCGGGTCACACCTTGCATCCCAGCTGAACGGCTGTCCCCAAGCCCAGCAGCGTGGTGAGTGCTGGGGTGCTGGTCCTCTGCTAACCCGTACCAAGCACCGGCCAAAGCCAAGATCCAAGAGCTGAACCATGGACCTCAGACACCAAAATCCACCTAGCAGCAACCCCTTGACTCCATGGGGAAAGACACAGATACCAAGGCTACACAAAGACAAGGAGCTGGGCTGAAATATGACTTTTTCCTCCTTTTATTACCCAGCAGAAGGAAAACAGACCATTTTCTGAACACAGTCTGAAGAGGAACAAGTCCACCTAAATTCACCGTGAGCACAGATAAAAGGCCATCATGTCGGCTGTTTCCAATCCTGGAAAATAACCCATTGGACAGGACCTGTTTCAAGCACGCAGGCTGGAGAGGGGAGAACAGTTATTAATGATAGTGGAAGTGGTTTTCAATTAAAAAAAGCTGATGACAACAGTTTTCAGATCAAAAGAAGCCTTTTCACAGGAAGTATTCTGTTCTGGCAAAAATATTAATCAATCAGACTGAAAAATGCTGCAGAAAAAAAATCATTTTGTTCAGTACAAGTTCTCAACTTGGATTATGCTCGGAGGACATAGGGTTTTAAACATCCATTTCTCTTTTAATGAAAACGCCTTTGAGAAACCAAAGAAGTTTTTCTGCAGATGGGATTTCATTTTTTTTCCCCGCCTAGTTGAAGGATGGGAAAGCACAAACTCTGCTTTGAAAACTGAGTAGATTTGTTCAACCGTGGCCGCCCTCCACTGGTTTGAAAAATCAAAATGCCAAAGCCAGTTGCAGAGGACGTGGCTTCATGGTACCTAATTGCATCAGGGGGTTGGTGGCTCATGCCTGGCTGTGGCCTTCTTGCAAAATCTCCGCTCCATCTCTCCATGAAGCCCACCTGCCTTCAGATCCTGCTGTAGGACGAGATCTCACCAGGAGCTTTGGATTCAGGGAGCCCTTCTGCTCTCAGAAGCAACTCATCCCTCCAGGTATGATCCGTCCCAGCCCTGCCCAGAAGTTGCACACCACCCACGGATCTGTCCCTGCAGATCTGGCAGTCCCATGCAAGGAGGCAGCAGTGGGGCTAGATGCTCCAGGAGCTGACCTTTGCTTTGTGCTTTATATCATCGTGCTTTACTGCTTGGTTTCAGCCTCTGCTGGAGCATGTATGAGCAGTCCCAGGCTGGGTTTTCTAGGTTTCTACGTGCTGCAGCACCACGTGGAGAAGTCCAATCATCATAAAGGGAAAGAAACTGGGAGGAAATGCCTTGGGTCCAGCATGGATCTCAGTGGGTGCAAGGGTAGGGCTTATTTGGAAAACTCATGACCAAGGCAGGAACCCGCTGCTGGGGGCCGTATGAGGGGAGCCCAGCTCCTGGAGTTCAACATACAGCTCATGTCCACATCCCCATCAAAACAATATCTCCAAGGGTGCCACTGAATGAGTCCCCAGACCAACCATCCTGTGGTTATTACGACAAGCAAATGATGTCTCATTGCTGTGGACCAGCCAGCCCCAGGTGTCTCTTGAGAAGTCTTCACCAGTACCAAACTGGGAGCACAGAGTTTTCTGCACACTGACCTGCTTTGCCACCGAACACAGTCACCGCACCAGCTGAGATGAGCCCCCACCGCAGTGCTGGGAACAGGCAGGAGAAATGATATAAATGTCTAGCAAGAACTAATATTATTCTTTTTTTCCCTCCAAATTTCCAAGACAGATGCAGCAGGAAGGGGAGATGGGGGGATTTTCTGACCTAGAAAATAAAGGATAACCACAACGTTTTGGTCTCTTATCTGTGGACATTCTTGTTGCTGACATCATTCATTCTATGAGGTCTACATTGGCCAACAGGCAAACTGAGGTGGGATGGTTCTGTAGTGTGGTTCTAAGCAATCATCTTCATCCTCACGTCCTCCTGGATTGTTCCTTGCTCGCACTCTGCAGACTGAAGAGAACCTGCCCCTGGAAAAGTCTCTTCACATGTGCCTCAAGGCAGAAGATGACACAATGCCAACATGGGTAAGAGGATCTGCTGATTTAACTCCTTTAATTCCTGGAGGTGAGGGACAAATTCCTGGTTCCACCATTTCAGGAGAGCAAACCCAAACCCACCTTTGCCTTGACACCACCTTGCTCCCTTTCCCCACAGCAAGGCACCAAGACCTCCCAGCCTCCACCACCAACTTGGCAAGCCCACCACCCAGAAAACACATCCAACCCCCAGAAAAGCACCAAAGGGGTACGGGATGGCACGAGCAACCCAGCTCACACCCAACCCCCTTTTGATGGCATTTTGCAGTCTAACACCCACATCTCTGCTTCCACGCCTGCATCCCGGGCGAGGGAGGACCACCATGCTCCTCTGGAGCCGGAGCTTGGCCATCCCTCGCGCCCGCTCCCTACCTGCTGCCTTTTTTTTTTTTTATTTTTTTTTGCAAGGAAAACGGGTTGCCCTGGAGCTGGGTCTCCATGGAAACTTGGGTTTTTCAGACACTCAATGGAAAACGCTGGCACGGAGAGGCTTGTGCAGGAATACTGATTCAGCCCCAGCGTCTGTAACACTGACTGCATTTTAATCCCGCTCCACTACCCGGCGAGCTAAAAATACCCCGCGCGCTGTCGCCTCCTGAACTCGCGTAAACAGCTTAAAGCAACACGGTGCCGCCAGAGCAGAAATTTCATGAATCAGCTAAAAAAAAAAAAGGGGGATGGGGGAGGTAACAGTGGGGTCTCAGCCCTCATCATGGCATAGGGAGCAGCAGCTTGGTGGGGAAGAGCACATCCCCGCTCCAGGGATGGAGGAGAAGGAACAACTGGAGATGTGCACCACGCGGGTCCTTGGGTTTTATTTCACCTCTCCGAGATGCCCTTTTCCAGGTGTAAAAGCAAGAAAACAAGGTCTGTCTCAGTCCTCAGCCAGCTGGGAGGAGCAGTGTATTCATCAGCATGCCAAGCACTATGGTGGGCTGGGGGAAGGAGCCAACTGTCCCCAGCAAGGAGTTTGGGGACAATCTGGGGATGGGGTGACCTCAGCTGCCCGCTGGTGAGCCATGACCTGGCACCGTGCTTTCCCTTCTCACATCATCTCTTTGAGAAAAAGATGTCGAGGTCCAGCAAAGGGTTACCTCCGGGATGCGGGACGTCGGGGCTGTCTACGCTGCCAGCACCCTCGCTGTGCTCGCAGCCGTGTGTCAGCCCAGTGTTGCTGGGACCCTAACAGGCAAAGCAGATCATGCTCTCCTCTCTCCAATTAGCCAGGACTGTCCTCAGCTGACTCCCAGAGCTTCTTTTTGCAGAATACACAAACACCTCCTCTTTTCTTTTTATAAGCCTTTCTCCCAGCACCACCCCCTTCCCTAGGAAGGAACACCCCGATGGGGAAACTGAGGCACAAGCCTGCTTGCTCAAGAACTGACTGCATTCTGGGAGTGAATGCAGGTTTCCCAGCTCCCCCCGCCACACATTGCCCTTCACCTCCCAAGCGTTGCAGCCTGAACACCCCTGCACCCATCACAGAAACTCTCCTACCCCCAATTAGCACTGCCTCCTAATTAAGGGCTCTCAAAAGCCCAGGGCAGGGGGATGAGCCCACATCCAAGCAGCTTTGTGGAGGCTCATCCAACCCAGTGGCTGGCTGGGGAGTTGGGGTTGATTTTTCTGGGGAAACTCCCCATTTACACCTTTGCTTTTGTCCCGGCTGCGAGGGGAAGAGCCAGCATTCCCGGGATGCTGCTTTAAACCTTCACCTTCCACCGGGAACCGGAGAAGCTGGAGAAATGCCCTCCCCAGCTCACAGCGGGAGGATTCAGGCTGGGTGACGAACAGGGTTTTGCAATGGAAAACTCACCCCTGCCCTGCCCAAAGCAGGAAAAGCCAATTGCCCAGTAAAAACCATTTCACATAAAGTTTTCTAGGCCAAGGATGGGAGAACTTACAAGAGGGTTGCTGCCTCAGGGAGGGGACCAGGCACCCTGGGGTCCCTCAGCCATCCCCAGAACCGCAGGGACCCCCTCCCAAGCACCTCCCCTGCTGCCCTGGCTTTCTCAGCACGTGTTACAATCATGCAACATAAGAAGAAGGGGAAAAAAACCCCTATTTTAGGTCACTTTTTGTGGAGTTTCAGAGCTTTCTCCAGCAACAGTAGGATTAAGACCATTGGCTCTGAATAGCCAGAGAGGTAAAATAAATCCACACAAGGCTCCCGTGGCCCAGCCAAAGATGGGCTGCAAGTCTCATTCCCTGATGGCAGAGAAAAGCCATCCTGGGCTTGAGTTATTTATTAGATTTCATCACATTAAATGAGTGGGAACCGGAGATAATTAACGCCTCCGTCCCCAGCCCTCCATGCCAAAATCCTCAGCATCAGCACTATTCAGCTAAGAGCCTGAAGCATCACTGATGGGGAGGGGACGCGCAGAGATGCGGCAGCCGAGGACCACTGCCAAGTCCAGTGGCTTTAAACCTCCGTGGGGATGGGAAGAGGGGGGGATTTATCCATCCCAGCCCCGTGTTTGGCTCAGCACCCTGAGCCTACAGCACCAGTTCGCCAGCCAGCGCCATGCTGGGGTGCTGGGACAGACCCCCGTGAGCTCACTGGGCATTGAAAGACCTCTTGGGAGAAATCCTGCCCCCCTCTTCCCAGCAACAAACTGGTCCCAGTTGCTTTGGAGTGGGGTGACACTCTGGTAGAAATAGGGACGGTGGGAGTAAAGCTGCCAGGAAACGCAGCTTGGGGAGGGCGTTTCTGCCCCACACCAATGCAGACCCCGCACAAGAGGCTGGGGCTCTGCTGTGCTGCAGTGGGGCTTGGCAGGAGGAAGGGGCTTCATTAGGGCCCCACCAGTCCCAAACACAGCAAGGCAGCTCCTCACGCCGCTTCTCTTACCTTTACCTTCCCCGCTCCAAGGCCTTGACCAGCAACATCAACTGTCCCAGAGACTCAGGCAGCCCCAAGAGCTGCTCTGGGGTGGCTTTATCATCTCTGCAGTGCTTCCAGCCCCACCTCCTGCAGCCCGCAGGCTCCTCCGGGCAGTGGCAAGCACAGGTATCCTCAATTAAGAGCCAGGATTAAGGCAGGGAAACAACCACCTCATCTTTCCACAGGTGTTCAGTAGGAAAAAGGAGTCACAGCTGCCTGCCAGGGAGCCTCCCCCCTTCCAAAATCCCCCCCAGGCAAAGCCGCAGCCCCAGAGATGGACGCGGGGGGAGGCCAAGTCAAGCAGAGCAGGGCAATGCAAGGGACGGGAAGGTGCCCACTGCTTGTGGCGGTTTAAGAGAGGAACACAACGAGCATCACTGCAGGGTTATAGAATCATGGAATGGTTTGGGTTGGAAGGTACCTTAAAGCTCATCTGGTTCCAACCCCCCTGCCGTGAGCAGGGACATCTTCCACCAGCCCAGGTTGCTCAGAGCTCCGTCCAGCCTGGCCTTGAACACTGCCAGAGAGGATGTTCATGTGCACCTGATGGGGATGTGAACTGGTCCCAGTGTTTCGGGGTCTCAGCACCTGTGTGGTTGTCAGAGAGCTGTCACCCTGCGCAGGCCACTGCCAGAGAAACACAGGGGCAGCGGTGAGAGCTCTTCCTGCGGCCGGCTCAGGGTAACGCTGATTTTAGCAGGCGACTTCCAGCCGGCTGAGAAGCACACGCGGGTCTGCTCACGCCGAGCTGTCTCCCCGCTCGAAATCTCGTCAGGAGGAGCTGCCTGCTGCTGGATTGCAGCAATCGCCTGGTTCGAACGGGCCTGACGGGCAGACTGATGCTCAGCGCAGCGGCCGCAGCTCCAGCTGCTCGCGTCCCCAGGCTGGAGGAGCAGCACGAAGCTCTGGAAACCCGTCCTCAGCCCTGTCTGGCTGCTCCTGGCAGGGATGCTCAGCTCCCGCTGCCCTTCTCCTGAGCTTTGCTCCAGGCTTATCCCACAGCCCACTGCTGCCTTCACCATGCACCCTGCAAGCAATCCCTTCTTTTATCCCCCGACCCAGCACACCTGCCTGTCTTAAAGGGGTGGTTAAGCGTCTTCAATTCGGAAAG
>Ga0065711_1010687_pt1 | contig 10938 bp, 16 predicted proteins | sample Hoacrofraction12_FD_59098 | JGI IMG/M metagenome (GOLD analysis project Ga0065711, IMG submission 59098) | Hoatzin crop microbial communities from Cojedes, Venezuela - Epithelial fraction 12 v2 (version 2) | ecosystem: Host-associated > Birds > Digestive system > Esophagus > Crop | place... | reverse complement strand
CCCGCCTGGACAAGGTCCTCTGCAGCCTGCTGTAGGTGACCCTGCTTCGGCAGGAGGGTTGGACTAGATGACCCACAGAGGTCCCTTCCAACTCCTACGATTCTGTGATTCTGTGACCCACAGAGGTCCCTTCCAACCCCTACCATTCTGTGATTCTGTGATCTAGTACAGACGATGGCAACAGGAGTCTTGAGGCTGACCATCAGCAGACTTGCAGGAGCTGGGTAAACCCACAGCAAATAAAATACTGCTCTGTTAGGTATATTGTATTCGAGTAAACAAAGAATAATGAAATATATTGTTCTGCCCTAGGACTCTGTGCCACAGCCCACAACCGCGTGTCTGTTGACGGGTCTGAAGGGATGCAGGAACCATGATACAATGGAGAAGGGCACCCAAGCTGGGCTAAGGATGAAGAAAATAGGGAGAGGCTAAAAGACCTTCCTCCAAAGAGCCTTAGAAAGCACACAGAAGATTTGAGGAGGATAGGAGAGAAATGGGGAGCAAGGCCAGGAGAACACAGCTCTCCCTGTGACACCAGTGGGTGTCAGTGGGAAGAATGGGGCACCATGGTAAGAAGATGATGATGCGGGCACAGCCGATGGCACCAACACCATCAGGAGGAGGACGCTTGGAGGAGGAAGATGATCAGGTGAGTCAAAACCAGGCAAAGCGCGATGCTGGCAGTATCAGGATGCGCATCCTAAAAACTCTCAACTCTCTCCAGGCACTTGGAGCAGAAACCCACCCCATCCATAACCATCTGCATCTCAGATTATCCTGCTCCGTGGACTGAATCCTGATGAACGTGGTCAATGCTCCAGCAAGGCTTCAGGGACTCATTTTTCTCTCCTTGCTGCCAAGGGGTAGGGATAACGACGGCTTAGTCTAAAGAGAGAGGTGAGCTGGAGCTTCTTCCTGCATCCAGCTTTTTTGTCCATCACAGAGGTCCACCTTGGCTAACCCCCCTCCCTAAACTGATCAAGTTTTCATCTCTTTTCCAGCATTCTCAGCATTGTCCTTTAGAATAGCTAATGTTTAACTTCTCTCTTTTTCTCCCTCCCTGGCTCTTTCTCTCCATTCCCAAGTTGTTTGAAGATCCAGGCCTCCAAACAAGGGTTATTTGATGCCCATCATGCCAGGAGCCCTTTCCTGCATTTCCTCCAGTCTCAGTTCAGATGCCTTTCCCAGCTATGGGACTGGAGACCCGTGGAGCACGGGCTGGTGGCCCTCATAAACCTTCTCCAACTCCAGCAGATACACTGAGTCCTGGTTATCACATAGATGGAAATACTTGCATTGACCTAACGCACCAGATGGAAACTGTCCTCAAACCTTCCTGACCCAGGCAGCTGTGAGCCAAACCAGCTCCAGGTCTTGTAGCTATTCCTCCAGGAAGACACACAAGCACAAATATTGCCCGTCCACATGCTCAGGGGTCTGCAGGGCTGTCTGCTTAGCATGGCCGTGCAGGGGACCCGGCGGGGTGTCTGCCTCATGGCTGCACTCGATGAGGCTCTGTCAGTACAATTTCCCACCCCACGTCACTTTAGACAGCACCATAATGGGTCAGCCAAATTAACGAGGCGGGGGTTAGTTTGAGCGTGAAGGGGAGGAGCGGAAGAAGGAGCCGGGCTCGCAGTCAGGAGCCCTGTCCCGGGGGGAGTCAGAGATGCTTTCCTCCCCCGGTGCAGGACCGGGGTGGGTTTAGTTTCTTGCTTACCCACACTGCTGTGCTGTGCCCAAAACCCGGTACCCAGCAGATGCTTGGGTCAGGACCATGCTCTGCAAATCATCTTCCTCAAGCTGTCAGCCCCATACAGAAGGAGAGGCAGGGGAGGCATCCCCCACCTTCCATCCACGATTAGTTACGGAGCATGAGCACCCCAGGAGTCCAGGCTTAGCCTTCCCTTTCTGCAGCAGAGCTGCTTTTGCAGACACTGACCCCATTTCTCCTCCCTCCCCCCTGAGAGGAACTCAGGCATCCTCCAGCTGGATTTGCGGCTTGAGGTGATGAGACTCAGGCTGCTCTTCGCCCTGTTGGGGTACCAAATATCTTCATCTCACCATGCAGAGCCATTCGAGATGCTCCCAGATTTTTCTACGTGGTTCCAAAGGCCAGATTGGACAGGGCTTTGAGCAACCTGGTCTAGTGGGAGGTGTCCCTACCCACAGCAGGCGGGGTGGAACTAGGTGATCTATAACATCCCTTCTAACCCAAACCATTCTATGATTCTATGATCTTATGATTCTATGATTCCAAAAGGCCCTGTGTCCTGTGGATCCTATGCCACCTCTACCCACCCCATGTGCCAGCCTCTGATAGCTCCCGAGTCTCAAATGGCAGAAGATACCCACACGTGGGTGAGCGGTTGGAGCTCAGACCCTCACACCTGGGCATCCTGCACCAAACACTAACGAGAAGGTGATGGAGACCAGGTCCTTGACTAAGTGGTGGAGTCCTCTCCTGAGCACCATCCTGCAGGCCCAGCTAGGGCATACAAAGGGAAAACACAAAACAAAGGTTTGGTGCCTTCAAGGAACCATCCAAGTTTCATGGCTGAGGTCTGGACAGAGCTTCTGCATCTGATCCCAATTCTCCTGTTTGAAAAGCCAGATGCAATCCCATCCCTAAATCCCAGCCCAAGCAAGACCTGTGCTATGAATTGCCGCTCCTGAACATCAGAGGATGCTTGGGTGTCCTTCAGAGCAGATACGACAGGTGCCGCTCAGTTGCTCACCCACACATGGGGAAACAAGTGCCCATCTCTGTGAATTGACACATAACAGATCAAAGCAGGCACAGAAACAGCATCCTGGAAGTGCCTTCAGCACACCAATCTTCCTGCCGCCAACCCGCTGCCAGGCTCTGGGGGCTTTTCCTGGCTCGTGCACCATCGACAGCAGCAACACTGAGCAGGGACAGTTCCGACGTTTGATGTCCTTCCTCCAGTCCATAGCCTCGTGCTGGCTTCTAGAAATCACAAATCTGGGCAAGGTACCAGCCATTCATTCATGGGAAGCTGGCAGTGGTGAGCAAGGGGTGTGACTTGAGCATTGGGCGTCATAACTAGTGGGGAACCAGGGGGGTGATTAAAACTGTTCAAGGGCAAGAATGCCATGCAAATTCCGAAACAGTATGAAAACCCCGTTTTCCTATCTGCTCCTCCAGTCTGCAGACAATCTGTGCACGGAAAGCCATTTGGGCAAGGTGGAGGAGTCATATCTGAAGCAGAACAATTCATCTCAGAGAGTGTGCAAGGAACCCAGCGTGTGTCCAGGAGGAACCCCATAACTGTAAGGGAGTTTTGGGGTGCAGAGTCTTGCAAAACCACCTGTACATAGGCAACCGTATCAGTAATGCCACAGAAGGCCGAGGTTGCCTCAAACATGACATCAGATATAACAAATTTGAGGATGGATGTAGCAGAATTGGGACCAGTAAGGAAAAAAAATTAATTAGGTGCAGATTGGTCTAAGCAAAAGAGGTGCTAAGGTAGAAATAGAAAAAAAAAGGGGGGGGGAATAAGTTATGGAACCAGGTAAGGAACATAAGAGGATGGGATCTTTTGGTGGTCGGAGGGTGGATGCCTACAGACAGTGGTGATGCTGACCTAGGTACCCAACTGCATGGGATGCGCTTGGACAACTCGCTGAACTCTCCACCAGGGCTTGGTTGTGGAGTCTCCTTCTCTGGAGATATTCAAGACCCGCCTGGACGAGGTCCTGTGCAGCCTGCTCTGGGTGACCCTGCTTCGGCAGGAGGGTTGGACTGGGTGACCCACAGAGGTCCCTTCCAACCCCGACCATTCTGTGATCCTGTGATTCTATGTCCAAAAGACGTAGTGCGAGAGGGTAAAAAGGGAAACACTTGTACCCTGGTGTGAAGAACTATGAGGAGGGAAGGATGGTAAAACTAACTCAGTAGTAGTAGCATGTGATTCATAAGGTTTAAGAGTGATACCTTTATTGTTGTGTTTAATAATGTGCAAAATGAGATCATAGATTAATAATGACAATGTGATCATTCGTTAATGAATGCTTATTCAAGTGATTTACTAGTCTCTTAGTAGGGTATTGCTTAATCAGTGGACAACATCATGGCCTTTTGAATGCCTGCAGTCCAAAGAGGGAAGGCTGGACCCTGAAGGAATGGTGTTCTACGAGAGACGCGCGTGCCACAAGGCAAGAAACCTCTCCTTCCACCACTGGTAGTGCCCAGATGTTCACAGCAAGGGATGGTACAACAGTAGTGTAGACCAGCCCATTGCAACTCCCAGACACCATCCGATATATCTTGGGAACCCCCCTCAAGGAAGACTGCCAAGGCAAGCCTAGCAGGGGGAAAGACAAATAACATTGTTTTATTATCTTGGGGGATATTAGTTTGCAGGATGCTTGCAAGGTAACTTCTCCATTTGATTTGTCCATGAAAAATGAGGTTCCAGGCAAAACAGAGTCCGGAACAGTGTAAAAGCTACGGAACCCATCAGGGAGCCAGCAGAGCATCAAGCAGGAGACGAGTAGTTGGAACGGTGCTTTGTCTCTAACACATCTGCCTCTCCCCTTCGCTGAACCCTCTTTGAACTCATCTGCACACATGAAACAGGAAAAAAAGTAATCTAATTAAATATCCGTCACCGAACACAATCAGGGCTGAGGCCAGGTCCCAGCCTCCATCTCTTTATCCTGCGAGGAGGCAAAATCAGGAAGAAAGGAGGGTCTTGAGCTGCAGCTACAAAAGGAAAATTAAAAGACAGTGACAACAAATCTTCTTTATCCAGAGTAAGGCAGTAAAAAGAGATTTAAAATCATGTCTGATCATTCCCGCAGACCACTTTTAGGGTGGACAGAAAATTCATCAGAAGTTCTCTGACAGAGAAAGGATGGAAAGGTGCAAATGGAATGGAAAATGGAAAACCTTCAGCATTTTTTACTTTCTTATCTTTTCGTTTGGAGTATTATTTATTACATCTTGCTGATGTCCATGTGTGTAACACAATCCCTGTCAGAGAAGGCGAGGGCCACTGCAGACCTTCCTCCATTTTTGTCCATGACTCCATCCCTGGGCAACGCACACTAGCTCTCCTGGCTTTCCTCAGCGCCTTGGAGCCACCCTGGGGTGACAGTGGTGGACCTTCAGTATCAAATACATATGCGGTGATGTGATCAGAGAACCTCTGCGAGACAAGAGAGATGTTCATCTTGCTGCACAAGAATTGGTTCATCATATCCCATGTGGAAAACTCATACAGGATTGCTGGTTCTTTGCTTCCCTCTAAAATACCGTTGGGTTGGTAGCCAGAGCACTCAACACCTCCACTGTGTGTAAGGTCCAGCCTCAGTGTGCAGCTGACTCCCATCACCCAGTCAAAGCCCTCAAATGGATTTAGTCTCAAGCCTTGGAGATGCCCAAGCATGCCTAGGACTGCTGTACCTGGTGAAGCAGCAAGCCATACACTTGTCTTTGCAAAGCCCTTCTCATCAATCACCTCCACATTCTTAGGAGAGCTTTTCCCTCCAGGATCTCCAGCATCAGTTTTTGTTCACAGCAAAGTATTTCCAGCCCTCTGTTCCCAACGTTCAATGTGAAGTGAAATGAAGAACATCCCATGCTCCTTCATGGGGAGACATGGGGTCGGAAAGTGCGTGGTCGAATCATCATGACCACCTTCCTCAAGGAGTAGTAGTCTGTGTCCTTCCACGAGTACCACACGATACCATCCGGCCCCAGGATCTTGCGGTTTTTAATGGAGTATCGGCCGCCCTGTGATGCAGAGAAGAAGGATGGTCAGGCATGGGAAACGCTCAGAGGCCTCATCCTGATGGGAGCATCAGAAAACTGATTGTTCTGAAGGAGCAAAGAGCTTAATGACGATGCGGTGAACAGAGCACGTAAAGCCCAACATTTTTCAAATGGTCCCAATGGAGCTGGCATCCATCTGTCTCAGGCTGCGCGAGTCACCCGTACCACAAGTTTCCACCACGTGGTCCCAAACCCCAGCATGCAGAGGTGTCTCAGCACTCATGTCTGGCCCATGGCACTGAAAAGGTTGGACTGCCTTGGTGCCCAGCACTCATTTTTTTCCCTCCCTGGAGAGCAGAGACTGGTCAAGCCAGGAAAGATTGCTATGATGTGAGGGCCAACAACCTCCTCCCAGCCCTGGACCTTGGGCGCCAACATCTGCATCCTCATCCCTGCATTTTACCTCATAGTACATCCCGCTGAGTTTGGAGAAAAAGCACTGGTTGGAGAAAAAACACTTTGTGTCCTCATCCTTCCACCTTACCTTGTAGTACACCCCATTGAGGTTGGAGAAAAAGCACTGGCTGGACAAAAAGCACCTTGTGTCCTCCTTCTACCTTGCCTTGTAGTACACCCCATTGAGGCTGGAGAAAAAGCACTGGTTGGAGAAAAAACACTTTGAGTCCTCATCCTTCCACCTTACCTTGTAGTACACCCCATTGAGGTTGGAGAAAAAGCACTGGTGGTACCACCAGCCTCCATGGGAAATCTCGGCGCAGATGTTCCCCGAGTCAGGCGTGCTGAAGCTCCTCTTGTTGTGGTACCAGGCAAAGGAATCCTCCACCGTCCCGCTGAACCCGTCCACGTGCAGGCGGTAATAGTTTGCCTCGTCCTCAATGCTGCAAGCGACAGAAGTGGGACTGTTTAATGGGGAGTCTTCGAGTCTCCGTTCCCACCTCGATACTGCGTTCCTGGTGTGGACTCCTAGCAATCATCAAGCTGCTCTGGCCAGCCTCCCTGCTATGGTTCATCGCCTCTAAAAGCCAAAGATGTTGTATTTTTCCCTTCTGTGGGTTGCGTGTGATTTTGTCATGACTCAGGGCAGTTGTTACGGGGCTGAACTGGGCGGACTGTGGCTCTAAAACCACAACAAAGGACTTTCGGCAGCTTTGGCAACACGGTCCCTCTAATTACACAGCACCGCCTCCTTTCCACGTAACAAGCATCTCGCTCTTCTTCTACACTGAGCTAATTAGTCATCTGCCCCTGGATTAGCAAAGGTTTTAAGGTCACTGCCATGGCACGTGATGTCTGATGTGAAATTCGAGACGACCGTTCAGACTTTACATTTGCTGGTGGAGGACGCTCTACAGCACGTTCAGACAATGGGATTTTTTTTTTTTTTCCAGCATTTTCCGCAGTTTTGGGCTCTACTCAAAGCCCTCAAGCTTCAAGTGTCTGTAAGATTCATCACTCCCTTGGACATTCTCCCAGGGCGGATTACTCCACAGTCACGCACAAGCGTTTCCAGTAGAGACGGAGTTCATCTGGGACAGTCTAGACAGACTTGGTCACCCCTGGTTAAGAAAGGGTGTGGCTGAGATGGTATGGGTAAATAAAACACCAGAGAAGGGGAAGAGCTATGGACACCGAAGGACATTACATCAGGCCCAGCAAGTAAAGGCCGTGAGCAGAGAGGGTAAAAACCAAAACACAACTCTAAACCAGACATGCTGGAGGACCTGCCCAGCAAGACCACAGGATTCAAAACCCTGTTTTTGACATACAGCTCGGTAATTCTGGCAGAAAAATTACCCCTAAGCAGCTGGGAACTGCCCATTGGCTCCCTTCCTCTGGGGCTGTGGATGTTGGCCATGGCCAAACGACACTGCACACTTGCAAGCTCACACCCAGGCTTCAACCTGGAGCAAAATTTGGTGGTAAAATCCAGGCGTGGAAGAAAGGATAGACAGCCTGGGCCCAATCTGAAAAGCTCTCTAGACAGAGTCACTCTGACCACAGCAGGGTTCCTACGCCTCAAGAACACTGAAATGAACGGGTTGCGTCTGTGAGGACCAGGGAAGGGCATCCCACTTTCTACCTGAAGACCTGGTAGAAGGCGTGCTTGTGCTTGTTGTTCCAGTCCTCCAGGTCGATGCGCAGAGAGTAGTCCCCTTGGCTCGTCATCTTGTGGATGTTCTCATTGCCCAGCCAGAACTCGCCATTGAGGTCCCCAAAGCCCTCCTTGTACTCATTCCAGGTTCGGTTGAAGTCAACTGAACCATCCTGACGCCTCTGGATGACTGTCCAGCCCCCACCTGCCAGGAGAGAGATAACAAAAAATGGGAGTCTCCAGGGAGCATCCAGGGGGTCCCAGACAGATCCCTTACTGGTGTCACCTCTGAGCATCCATCTGCAGCTCAGCAAGGTATCTCCTTGTCGTGCCTCCTCCCACCAAGTGGCGAAATACAGTGCTGGTTGCTACACGGGGATAAAATGCGATGCCCATCATAGCTCACGGAAAAGGGCTCCCACCTCTCCCATGCTGGTTCACGATGATGTTCCCCTGTTGACTGTCCCAGATCTTAAGATGGTTTTAAATGTGAGCGAGCTGGTAGTTATCAGGAGGCAAATGTTTTGGAACTAGAACAAACTAGAGATCCTGCAGTCTGGAGACAATTCTGTACTGTTCCTGCAGCACCACAGAGGCACAGGAGCTCTTCCAGTATTGTCTCACTGCCTCCATCTGCTCTCCCATCTGTCCAAATCCCTCTCTTCTCTCTCATTTCATTCTAATACTGCAAGCTTGGGGTGGGAGGGGACGGGACTGGGGCCACCTTTTTATTTGCTGTTTGTACAGCCTGTCACTCTACAGCGTCCAAGATTGCATTGGTGGTCACGCATACGATAGTCATGACATAACAGAGATCACAGTGTCTGATCAGCGTGTATCTTAGCGAGCACATGCATCCCAAAGCTGCGATCACCTGTTGATACCACAACAGGGGAGACGCCTACGTGTGGGGAGCTGAACCCCTTCCTCCAGCACGGGACGTGTGGATGTGATACATCCGTCCGTGCTGGAGCAGATCCACGGGGCAAGGGACTGACAATCCACCACACCATTTCCTTGATGAATGGCATTGCTCTTCCAAAACTGAAGTGTCACACACTAATTTTGTTAGTAAGTTTCATAGAATCATAGAATCATAGGTTGGAAAAGACCTCTAAGATCATCGAGTCCAACCATCCACCCAACACCAGCATTCCTACTAAACCATATCCTGAAGTGCCACATCTACGAGGCAACTTTGCGCCTTAGCATGACAATAGTGTGCTCTGTATAGGTGTTCAGACAACAAGGATGTGGGAGGTCACCTGCTCCCTCATTTACACTCCAAAATATCTGTGGGAGAGGATCTACCTCCCCCCTCCTCACTTCAGCACAGCTACAATTAGTGGTTGCCCATGCATAGCCCTCAACTACCTGGAGATGCTCCAGGTACCCCCGAGTGACCAGCTGCTACTCCAGAAGGGCTTCTCTTTCCCTAAGCCCTGTGTCGTATCCACTAGTGTGTTGCAAATATCTTGGGTGCATGAGGACATCTCAAAGAGCACGAAACATCTGTATTTCAGCAACTGAATCCCAACAACGATATTTGGTTTGAAGTATTCATCCAAACCCCTTCTACAGCCAGCAGAGAGGACGAGTCTGTCCCTTGGGAGGAGTCCTTCTGGAGATGTTGCTCTCACGGACTACGAAGTAGCTTAGAAACAACTCGGATATGAGATACAACTCTCAGGTTAGACAAATCCCACCCAAAGCTCTGCTGGAAGACATTGTAGGTTCCTCCTGCAGTACCTTCAGTGTCCATCTCGCACAGCACTTCAATGGGCATCCCTCCGACCGAGGGCATGATGCTGTAGACCCCAGACCGCCGCAGCCCGTTGTAGTAAACGGAAGCACAGTCGATGGGGCAGTTCCTGGCATGCTTCATCTCTGTGCGAGAGAGCAGAGAAACACGGCGTTCAGTGCACGGCGTGGAGAAAGGGGCACGCAACCAAAACAAGCATGGCTTTCATGATCATCGTGATGCAGAGTCGGACAAATAATCCCGGATCCAGAGCTGCTTCTGAAGATGAAAAGCTCTGCAGCACGCTGGCTTCACACCTGAGCTCAGTGGCTGATTAGTGGCAAGGTTCGTTAGCACAGACCTGCACTTAAGGATGATGTGGCCGAGGAATGGTCTTCAGCTCAACTGTTTTTTTAATGGCAACACAGAAATGCTGTGCATTTTGCCAGGCTCAAACTGGATTATATCTCATACCAAAAAGGTCCTATAAACTGATAAAGAATAGTCTGGCTCTCCAGCAATGGTCGGTGTAGATAATAGTGGAAGGGTTTTTTTCTCCCAAACTGCTGCTGTTGGTTTTGTCTTACAAGGAGAAGGGATAAAAATAGTTCTGGAGAACCTCAAAGATGTTTTTAACTGGGCTGTGTCAGGTGGGATTTATTTTGTCTGGCACCAGCCATCGATACTTCAGGCAGGCAGTCTCAGTTAGTCCTTAGAGACTTCTGTAGAGAGCAGCTCATCCCGGTTTTACGTGGGAGAGGAGAGAAAAGCTGCTTGCCCTGTCTCCCTCCATCACCTACTGGAATACGACTCGGGAGAAGTATCTCTTTGTCCTTCTCCGACGCTCCACCTGGACATCTGCTGTGGGAGACGGGCTCTGGGGCACAGGGACCAGACTGGTACATCTGGTCTTGTCTTCTTGAAGACCACCACCCCCTTGCCATGGACCCAGAGACCCAAACAGGTTGCAAAAGCAACCCAGTTACCCTTCCAGCACCTCAAGGTTGAGCTTTAAAGATCCTGGCTATGGTAGGCCCTGGTCAAAATGCTTCCACGGCAGTGGGTTCTTTGGCAGAAAATGGGGGTTTAGCAAAAATGAACCTTGAATTTTTTAATTGAAAGTTCCCATGTTTGCTAAAAAACCCAAAGAAAACATTTCAGGGACCAACAGGGAAAACAACCAAATCCCTGGCAAATATTTAAATGCATTTGTTAAAAAAGGAGCGTGGGAGAAATAACAGAAAACAGTTATTTTTCAAGGTTGAAGAATTTCACCAAAGGCCCAATTTCATGCTGTGAATTTCTGAAGAAAAAAAAATCTTGGTTTTTTTTTTTTGG
>Ga0065711_1050198_pt1 | contig 10939 bp, 5 predicted proteins | sample Hoacrofraction12_FD_59098 | JGI IMG/M metagenome (GOLD analysis project Ga0065711, IMG submission 59098) | Hoatzin crop microbial communities from Cojedes, Venezuela - Epithelial fraction 12 v2 (version 2) | ecosystem: Host-associated > Birds > Digestive system > Esophagus > Crop | place... | reverse complement strand
AATTAAAAAAAAAAAAAAAAAAAAAGATGCTTCGGGAAGATTTAAGACAGATAGCATGAAATGCCTGTAACCAACAGTAAAAACCTACTCAGTTAAATGGATGCCATCTGTGTATTCTGGCATTTGGTAACATAAACAGCTTTTGATATATTTGGATTTAGAAGCAAAACTAGAACCAGTAAAGCTTCCAGAAATCATAAAAGACTAGAGTAAGAATTCACACGTTTCAGCAGCTCATATTTCACATTTGTAACTCAAACTTTGTTCCATGACTTTATGACAGAAACAAGAAGAGGGACTACAGTTACAGCAGCCAGAAAACGTCTTTGTCATTGGCAAGGATTAAGGAAAGAAACAGGAGAAAATGGCTACAAGAGGCTCAGTGCCAGAATGTCGCCCAGTAGACAGCCAGGATGTGGATCTAGGCTGCTGCAGGCTTGCCCGAGTCTAGGTCATCTCTATGATGGCTGGACAGTAGCATTGTAACATAAAAACTGTTTCTTTTATCATAGTTGCTTGCATTTGGCATGTGAGCTTCTAGTAACTTGATTCACCCACGAACCGAATATAAGTTGGTCTGATCTGTGTTATGGGAACACTGGTCTAACTTATACGGCCACTTAAATCTCTGTGCTTACCTTACCTGAGGTAGCTTAAATTGACTTTCCTTAAGTCTTTTAGAATTCCTTTTGCTAAATGGAAACAAAGCAAAACTCCATTTTGAGGCAGACTTGTTTGGGAAAAAATAATGAACCAGTGGTACGGAGTATCACTTTTGGAAGGAAGTTCATATTGGAAGCTCTTTACAGCCTTAGCTAATGCAAAACACTATTCCCAAACACTACTGAAGTGCAGTTGGTTTTCAGAGGAAGGCCGGTAACTGTTTATACAAATCTAGCAACAATATGTAATAGTTTTACCCTTGGCAGAGAGCCAAGGAAATGCCACCAGTGTTTGAAACTGCAGGAGTGATATGCCTATTGCCTGTCTCAACTGAATTTGATCCAGAACGCTGAAGTTAATATAGCTGCTCTGTAGGGGGAAAAAAATAATTGGGCTTTGAAATAAAAAGAAGTCAGGAATTTGGATTTCCTTGCTCTCCAGCTGACAGCTCTCCTAGAGCCCCACACCTTTTCTCAAATGTACACGAGAGACCCGAAAACTGGCAGTGCCTGTAACCTACCTGCATCTTGATAGTTGATTTTATGCAAGCACCAGAGAAAACACTTTTAAAAAGTACAATGTTGATTTTCAATGTTTTCTGAGGAAAAGAGGAATGGCTAGATCAGCAGAGGAAATCAGGCACTAGAGTGCTCTGTGTTCCGGTGGATAACTAGCATAAAACGCTTTAACATTCATTGCAGATGACCTGGGATCCAGGCTGCTGTTATACCATATAATTGCCAAGGAAGCAACTGGCTTCAGTTTCCAAGAGCCGAGTGCAAGTTGTGGCATCATGAATGACACATCAAAAGCGCCCGCAACGAAAGCCTGATTTATGGCAACTCAGTGGTAACGGCCAAAATAATCTTTCTGCTTTGCATTGAGGTAGGTTGGAAAGTCCTAAACAAGACGGGCAATCTGTCCAAAAGTCTGCAAGTATCAGATATTTTAGGAAGTAAATTATAAAAAGGATTCTACAAGGTATTTTGCAAAAATATTGACTACCCTGAAACTCTTTAAAAACCTGGTGTCGTGCACCCATGCTGAATAAACCACATAGTCATTTAAGAACTTTGCACTGAAGCTGTAAATGTAAGTATTGATATAGTAGCTGTGCTATATTTCATGTGTGATAATGAAACATTAATCTTGGGAAAAACAATCCTTTAAAGATGTAAGCCTTGGTCCTGCATACTTTGTTTTTTTTCCATTGAATATGCTAAAAAGTCAGTTGGACTCTGCAAGGGCAGAGGGACAGACATAGTAAATTCCCTTCTGTCAGCTGAAAGGATTTTATGGGGACATTGAAAATATGAAACGCTTTGTTGAATAGTTGGCACTAATGTCTGTTTTAGGAGCATAGAGGGAGTATGGCAGTTCCTTTTCATGGTGTCTGGATAACTTTCGTCAAAGAGGGACTCCGTAAACAACTGCCATGCACAGGCTATAGTATGTAGAATGCTATTTAAGCAGTTAGTGTAAATGTAAGGTAGTGCCTTACATATTCAAAAGGGTTGTTTTCTTTCTTACCCTCTGGTTTCCAGAAAGGATCTTTGCAAAGAGGTAGTTTATAACGTAGCATGCAACATATTTTAATAGAATAGCTGAGATGGGTTGTTCTTCATCTAAAAATTAAAGGGCCCCACCACCATCATCATAAATGCTGCGTTACCTTTGAGGTTTGGCAGGCTTTTAAGGTCACCTCTCTTTAAATTTGAAAATGCTTGCTCACATTCAAGTCTTCCTGCCAGGATGACTCAATTCATTAACTTGCACTTATATAGATGGCTATTTTACTGTTTCTTTAACTGAACTTTTATGCTGGCTGCCTGCTGTGTCCCGAGTGCTGCAAGCATTTCAGAAAGTAGGTGCATGCTGTGAAGGCAGCCCTCTCTGTAAATAATGTTCCAATTAATAAGACAATTATACAGCACTGCAGTACTTTATTGGTGTTCTCTGTTACTGCAGTGTTGGTCAGAGCACAATAGTTAAGAAAGAACCAACATTTTCTTATAAGCCCTTCTGTCTAGAAGCTTAGACTTAGAAATACCACTCTGAAAATTCAATATCGAAGAAGCAGAAAGGCATGCATTTTACAGTGCTTTTGTATAAAATTGTTTATAGATTATATGAGTAAAATTAAAATGAGAAGAGGGGATTTGGTTTAGAGTCTTTTTATATGAAATGCTTTCTACTTTATGGGTTGAAAGAGTAAAAACAGAAAGGAAATGTATCTTTGGTTACATTTTAAAATGTTTACTATAACTCTCCAAAGGCATTTTAAACTGAAATTTTACAGGTCATTAGTCTGTTATATGAACAGGTCCTGAAACAACTGTAGAATGAAATTGTTAAGGTCCAGGCACAACCTATAAAGACCTGGGTAGAATTTAGCTGCCCAACACAAAAGTTCCTTTATCTTCCCCCTCTGCTGAGCTGCTGTGTCACCCTGGGGGTGCCTGTGCTTGTCTACAGAGCTCCTTCGCTCTTTTAGTTGCCCAAATGCCTAGGTTGTGCTTCTGGACACAGAAGGAATTTCTGTCTAAACCACTTGGTACCTATGCCATGTCTCAGCCCAAAAGAGATGCAAGAACTAATGGCTCTTTTTCCCTCTGGCCCGGACACTGTAAGGGAGCCTCAGACTGTCCCCTCCCGGGTAACGATGCCCTGAAGTGCTACTGAAATCCCACTACTGCTTGCTTTTAAGACGATTTTGTCTTCTTTCCATATGACAGTTTTCTTATCAAATAGTTAGAGAACTAATGGAAGAAGAAGGATGCTCAGGGGAGGCCAATAAATAAATAAATAAATAAAAGAAAACAGAAAGAGCAGACCTTACAGCCCGGTGGTGAGAACACGTGCATGGATGTGACAGTCCTGGGTCTCTGCATAAAATACAGTTACAGTCTTCCATCATGTTCACCTGTGAGTAGATGTCTTTATACACATATATAAATGTGTATGTATAAATACACATTCATTTTTAATCAGTTAAATGTTATGAAAATCCTATAAAGCATATTTCAGATGTAATCAACATTAAAATTACTACTTTAAATAATACCAGCCTTGTTTTTCCACACCTCTGTTGCAAGCCATTATACACATTTTAATTCAGTGAGATGTAGAATGTCTCTTTTGTATACTTCTGCAAACTTCAGAGCAATGCAAGTCTAATACTCAGTTGGGATCCTTCAGCTCTGTGATAATATTTAATAAGTATCAGTTTTGCTTGTCTTGTGCACACATGTGGTTATGCATTTTTCAGCTTATCAGTTTTGAAATCCTTCTCCTTTCTGTCCTTATCAGCTCTCATGGCATTATTGCAGGTTATTTACCGTCACTTAGATTTTGCAATATAGAATACGGAATACAAACTTCAGAGTCTTTTCTAATCTACTTGATGTAAAATCCACTGGCGAAATACCTGTCCTCAGCATCATTTACCTGGCAGGGTGAAGCTGTTCTTTAAGCTGGCCATCAGCCGAACCACATGAGTTTGCACTATTGTTGTCAAAGGATGGGGAAAAAAAAAAAGCTGTTCACGTGCTTGCGTTCACTTTTCAGGAGCGCTCCAAGGTCAGCTACTCAAACCAAGCTGCGACCTTCACTCCAAATTCATTCGGCCTCAGTTTAGGTGCCTGTGGTGGGGAGGTCCACACCTGCGCTGGGAACTGGCCTTGCCAGTAAAGCCAGTGGTGTTCTAAGATCAAGCTGATGTGCTCACTACAGGATGAGGTGTCTGCACCCTGTACACCACTGAGTGTATTGTCCAGCTTTCCATCCCCCGTGAAGACAAACCTGGATGATTTCTTTAGCTTTTTTGAGGTGAAGTCACTACTGCCTTCAGCATATCTGCTGACCACAGAGCACGGGCAGACTGGAAAGCTGCCTTGTCATCGTTGTACATTTATGCAGTTTTTTTACACTGGATCGACATGGTGAAATCTTGGTGGGGAAAAAGAGAACTCTACATTTATTGCAGGTACAAGAAAACAGAGAACTGGAAGAACTAGCAAATCTAAGCTACTGACAACAACTGTTAAGGGGCTGTGTGGCAAGCCAGGTCCAGAAGAGTGAAGCCCACAAAGATGTTCTTTCCCAGTGTTGCAGAGAAGGTTTTTTTCCATCAGCCACACTGAACGTCACTGAAGCCCATCGTGTTTCAGTACCTGGATGCCCAGCTCAGGATATCTGTGCTACAACACGTGGCCTGCGTTATGCTTCCCTGCAACTTCATACCAGTAGTTTAGTCTGAAATAGGTATTTACATCACTTGCATGTTTCAGAGATGCTAGCACATGAGCCTGGCGCAGCACAGATAAGACTATAAGCCAAAGGAGAAGCCATTTTCAGTGTCTGGGCAGAAGAGCAATGCTAAGCACGACCCAGCTAAGCTGCTCGTAGGGTGTTTCGCCTGCTCCGTTTTGTCCTCCAGCTCTGGCAGGGCTGTTGTCAGTGTGGCATGGAGGCCTCCGGTAGCACTTACGTCCTTGCTCACTTTAACCAGGCTGACCTGAGTGCAAAATAGTATCACGTTTGAGAAGACAAGTTATATTAGTTGAAGCATTACTTTGTGAGGCTACGCATAAAGGTCTGTCAACGGACCATGGGAATCACTAGCGTGAGACTAAGAGAAAATATGGTCCACTTAAAGATTTTTGGTAAAAAGTCCAGTCTACCCAAGCCTGCAAAATATAAATAAAGGTTTTTCATTAGGCTTTCTGTGGGTGCAGATGTTCCCTCTGCTGGGGGCATAACGCAGTGCAAGGGAGGTGCACTGGTCCAGAGGAAAGGCAATGTGGGGAGGAGAAACAGAGGAAGCATGATGCAGCAGGAGACACAAATAGACCTCGGTAATGTGATCTTTCTCCACTGGGAGCATTGCTTCTCCTAATACACTGCCTCTTCTCGTTGCTGTTGGTGCAAAGGTAGGAAGTCAAAGCTTCTGGAGGACACCAGGTTTCCCTTTCATGGGGGTTGTGGGAAGGCGTGGAGGCACCTGGACTGGGAGAATTTGCATGTGTATATGGCTGTGGGGAAGAGAGAGACAGGGAGGGAGGCGTGCCCCGGAGCCAGGCTGTCCTGCAGGCCTTCGGGAGAGATGAATGTCCTTGCTCTAGAATTTAGGTAAAAAATGTTTTGACAGCTGGAGAAGGTTGGGGAAGGAAGGATGAGTGAGTCAGCTTCCACCACCAACCTCCTCTCCACCAGGAACCAGAGGGGAGCAAGGATGGCTCTGTCCTTGTCACACCAAAACCCCTGCTGTCCTGCAGACAGGGCACTAATGACTAACGAGATTTATCCCTGGCAGCCAGGGCTCAAACACTATTTTGGGTGCCAACCATCACATCATGCAGTAATTCTGCAGAGGGGTATCACGGACAGATCCCAGTGCCTGTTGTGGAGATTGATGTGGCTGGAAGTGCTGAGCAGAACAGCTATTTTTGTGCTGTTCCTGTTACACAGCTGAACAGCTGGCCCTGCACTCTGACAGCCACCGAGGAAAGTCCAGCATGGCTGAAGAGCGAGAGAGCAGTGCACCAGAGAAATGCTGCGTGGGTTATTGTGATGCCCCAAGATCCTTGAATTTGTTTTGGTAGTGTATAAAACAAGCAACAGAAGCAGAAGTAAGAGAACCAAGACTTGTATGTCTGCTTTATAAATATAGACATGTATTTTTAAAAGCCTTGTTGTTAGGTTTCTTCAGGCACCTTGCTTTGGGTTTGTCTGTGACATTACTTTTTCATTTCAATGTTATAGTATTATTCTGGAAGCAATTACTATGAAATCTATAAAGTCATACAAGCTTTTTAAAGGAAATTACCTGCATTCTATTTGAAAAGTCATAGCAGTCAGGAGAAGTCCCTGGTGACTGGAAGAAAGGAAACATTGTGCTCATTTTTAAAAAGGGTAGGAAGGAGGACCCTGGGAACTACCAACCTGTCAGCCTCACCTCTGTGCCTGGAAAGATCATGGAGCAGACCCACCTAGAAGCTCTGCTAAGGCACATGGAGGCCAGGGAGGTGATTCAAGACAGCCAGCATGGCTTCACCAAGGGCAAGTCCTGCCTCACCAACTTAGTGGCCTTCTGTGATGGAGTGACTGCATCAGTGGACAAAGGAAATGCAACAGATGTGATCTATCTGGACTTCTGTAAAGCTTTTGACATGGTCCCCCACAACATCCTTCTTTCTAGATTGGGGATATACGGACTTGATGGATGGACTGTTCAGTGGATGAGGAATCGGTTGGATGTTCACATCCAGAGGGTAGTGGACAGCCACTTGATGTCCAAATGGAAATCAGTAAAAAGTGGTGTCCCTCAGGGGTCCATACTGGGACAAATGCTGTTTAATATTTTCATCAATGACATAGACAGTGACATCAAGTGCACCCTCAGCAAGTTTGCAGATGACACCAAGCTGAGTGGTGGAGCTGACATGCCTGAGGGACGGGATGCCATCCACAGGGAGCTGGACAAGCTGGAGAGGTGGGCCTATGTGAAACTCATGACATTCAAGAAGGCTGAGTGCAAGGTCATGCACCTGGGTTGGGGCAACTCCCGCTATCAATACAGGCTGGGGGATGAAGGGATTGAGAGCAGCCCTGCCGAGAAGGACTTGGGGGTACTGGTGGACTGAAAGCTGGACATAAGCTGGCAATGTGTGCTCACGGCCCAGAAGGCCAGCTGTATCCTGGGTTGCATCAAGAGAAGTGTGGCCAGCAGGTCGAGGGAGGTGATTCTGTCTCTCTGCTCCACTCTGGTGAGACCTCACCTGGAGTCCTGCGTCCAGCTCTGGAGCCCTCAGCACAGGAAAGACATGGATGTGTTGGAGCGGGTCCAGAGGAGACCACAAAAATGATCCGACGGCTGGAGCACCTCTCCTATGAGGAAAGGCTGAAAGAGTTGGGACTGTTCAGCCTGGAAAAGAGAAGGCTCCAGGGGAGACCTTATTGTGGCCTTTCAGTACTTAAAGGGGGCCTGTAGGAAAGATGGGGAAAAATCTTTTTAGCAAGGCCTGATGTGACAGGACAAGGAGCAATGGCTTTAAACTAAGGGGGGGTAGATTTAGGCTGGATATAAGGAAGAAATTTTTTACCATGAGGGTGGTGAAACGCTGGAATGGGTTGCCCAGAGAGATAGGGGAGGCTCCATCCCTGGAAACTTTCAAGGCCAGGTTGGACGGGGCTCTGAGCAACCTGACCTAGTTGAAGATGTCTCTGTTCATTGCAGGGGTGTTGGACTAGACGAATTCTAAAGGCCCCTTGCAACTCAAACCATTCTATGAGGCTATGATTCTATGAAATGCTGGTCTTCCGATGACTTTGTGGAGAGAGACTGTTATAGTACGTCACTTGTGTGATTACTCTCCAGCACTTTCCTTTGCTCAGCCATAACTGTATGCCAAAGACCTTTGCCAAGAAAGCAGGCTGAAATTAGGGTGAAGACTGATTACAACAAAGTTATTTATAACAACCATAAAATTAAGTCTTATCAAGTGATAACGTTATCCCGTGGTAACAGAAAAATACTTCTTTGTTCGGAAAAGCTAATTTGTGTATAAAAAAATGCAGGCTGACAACCGAAGCATGACGGTTGATATGTGCAAGATGACTTGTTTTCCAAGGTTTAGCGCAATTATTGCAGCTCTGAAAGCTCAGATGAACTGTTTTCGTGCCTAACCAGTGGCCCAAAATGTGAGATGTTTGCAAACGTCGTAATGTTTTCAGCAGCTCCATTTCAGGCTGTTGAAAACCATTAATAATACACCACAATAACTGGTTAAAAGAAAAACATACTGTTCAAACAAATCTCCATTAAACTGTCATCTTCATTTTTATACTTCTTTTACTGCTATTATGGGGATGTGTGTGTTTTTTCTGTGTTTTCTCCGTCTCTCCATTATCAAGAGGTAGAAAGTGACTGCCTAAATGGACGTTTTTTCATTATTTGAATTGTACACAAGTTGAGCGCTGCACACAGTACATGGAAATAACACATAGCGGTGCCAGTTTTGTCTGCAATTAAGCGACGCAGAGTTGTAAAGCAAGTTCAGCTACAGCTCCTGCAAATATCACAATGATATCTGATGTATGCTTCTTGCTCACGGGCAAATAACCTTCACCTGGGCTAAATAAACTGCAATGATTCTGGCCCGTGCATTAACAGCAAAGAAATGGAAAGGTGGAAGAGTAGGAAGTTTATTAGACTGAGATCCAAATAGTATTTAAACTGTAAATGAAAACAAAATGACAGAAAAATGCTGAGCAGGCTGTCAGAGCAGGTGTTTTTAAAGGCCAAGAAAGGAGCCCTTCCCTGCCTCCCCTGTGGCGACGGCCTCCCTGGGGTCCTCACTACCTCCTCCCCAGGGAATGAGGAGCGAGGTGTCAGGGCTTCCCTGCTCTAAAAACCAGCCAGGACCCACGGGAGGGATGAACAGGGGGGCGGTGGGTGGCTGGGCTGTGCTGCAAGCAGGGGAGGCAGAGTTTGGCTGGTGAGAGAGGGATGAAACCCAACCCCTCTCCCAGATGCCCAGCAAAGGACAAGGGGTGACACGGCCACTGGTGGCAGCAAGGAAAATGCCAGTGGTATGTAACGAAATGAAATTTTCCCCATGAAGGTGGTGAAGCATTAAAACTGTTTGCCCAGAAAGGGGGTGGATCCTTGGAGATGTCCAAAATTAGACTGGTGTTCGTTATTCCAGTTTTCTGTACAAAGTGAGGGACATGGGGAGCACCACGGTCTTTTGCTCTGCACTTGCATCTAGCTGTGCTAGACAGAGATGTTGTTTAAAAATACTGTGCCCCGCAGCAGCGTGACACTGGCAAATATTTCTGGTGTCGAGCTGGCCTTAGCCACCCATGCCTGGGCAGTGCCTGCTGACGAGTCAGGCTGTGAAGGTCAGAATATCCTATACACTGCATAGGGTCCGCGATGCCTTTTAGCTCCTGCCAAGTCACTTGCTCGTGACTGCAGGGAGAAACAAATGCATGCCCTTGGCAGCCGTGTGGCTTTCGCAGTGCTATGGTATTTATTCACATGCTAGGCATAGCATCTGATACAATGAGCTTTTCTTCCCCCACTCTGTTTTTTTGGTAGGTCTTTTGCTGTTCCCTTCCCAGTCTTAACACTCATTTCAGTGCTTATCTCGCTGCAGGAAATCTGTAGTGCAGCACTAAGTCCACCTTTTGATTTCTCTCTATGAATCTTCAAGATAAACAGATAAATTATTGATGTAACAATAGCAGATCCAAGTTACTTTTTTAGTACTTCTTATCAATAGAAGCAAAAAAATCTAGGCTGCACCAGTACAGTTTTCCATCATAATCACCCTGGCGAAAATTTTTCAGTGCTTTTTGTGTAGGCTAGAGTTTGGTGAATAAGGTTAGTGATTAAAAACAGCTGAGAATATCTCTTTGGAAAACACTCTTTTTACCTTGAAAATATTGCAGTATAAGCAGCCCACTGAAAAGTATTTTCAACTATGATACATAAAGTTCACACAATATAAGAAAGGCATTAAACTACAATGTCAGGAACGTCAGCTGCCATTAAAGGCTATGGAGCTGGTGAACAATTTAATCAGTGATTTGAAAGCACTGATTAAAAATATTCAATTGTCAGCACTAAAAGATCATATGCTCCTTAAAAGACAGCAAATGACCAAAGAGTGTTCCAGCTATAGTTAATTGCATTCTAGCTGCACATTTGCAACATTTTACTTGACTTTTGTAACATTTTCCTGACTTTCTTTGAAAATTTGGCAGTTAAACTAAATGGTCATTTTAGGTCCCTTCCAACTGAAATATTCTATTCTATTCTATTCTATTCTATTCTATTCTATTCTATTCTATTCTAGTCCAGTCCAGTCCAGTCCTGGTCCCTGCTGAAAGGCAGCCTGTTTCTGAAGTTTAAGCAGAAACGTTAGACGAGCTTTGAGCAGGGAAAATACTGGGAAAAAAACCCCTCTTCTGACATAAATATATACATATATACACATATACAGATATATTGTGTATACACACACCTTACTGATTTTTCTAAACAATTATTTTTTTCCAATGCAATACATATTTTGCTTTGTACAGGCTAGCCATGGATTGACCCTGGAGACCATTTGAACAACCCCATGCATCAGTACAGGCTTGTGGCAGACCTGCTGGAGAGCAGCTCTGCGGAGAGGGACCTGGGTGTCCTGGTGGACGACAGGTTAACCATGAGCCAGCAGTGTGCCCTGGCTGCCAAGAAGGCCAATGGGATCCTGGGGTGCAT
>Ga0065711_1050197_pt1 | contig 10940 bp, 7 predicted proteins | sample Hoacrofraction12_FD_59098 | JGI IMG/M metagenome (GOLD analysis project Ga0065711, IMG submission 59098) | Hoatzin crop microbial communities from Cojedes, Venezuela - Epithelial fraction 12 v2 (version 2) | ecosystem: Host-associated > Birds > Digestive system > Esophagus > Crop | place... | reverse complement strand
CTGCCCAGGGAGGCTCTGGAGTCTCCTTCTCTGGAGATATTCCAGCCCCACCTGGACGCGGTGCTGTGCAGCCTGCTCTGGGTGACCCTGCTTGGGCAGGGGGTTGGGCTGGGGGACCCACAGAGGTCCCTTCCAACCCCGACCATTCTGTGATTCTGTGTAATTCAAGAGCAGACTTGGGATTGAGGCCAAGACCTCATCTTCTTTGAGGAGGAAGAGGCAGAACTGAGCTGCTTTCACTCTGTTCCCACCAGACTCATGTTGTGTTTTGTTTCTTTTTTTTCTTTTTATTCCCTCCAGGAGGAGCAGGAATTCCAGAACAAGCGACTCGATTTTATGACCGAAAACTTAATGAAGATGCAAAAAAGTTTGAGCGACATTCCCCAGGGAGTCTTGGACTTTCTGAAGGAGCTGCTGGAATGTGCAAGGAAAGGTTTTACCTCCTGGATCAAGACCATAATAAAAGGTGGGCTGGAAGGAATGAAGTCCTCAGATACGGCAACTGAAGGAGACCACGTAGTCCTTGTTTGTCCCCGCATCCAGCATGGTGTTAGATAAATCAGACCAGAGAAATTCCTAGATTGTCTCTCTCTTATTTTTTCTTTTTTCTTTATTTTTTTCCCCCTAGACAAGACAGAAATCCCTGTCTTTGTGGAGTTGGCATCCATTTCTGCGGGGGAAAACGACATGGATATCGACAGAGTGAGCTTCTTCCGTGACGCCATGGCCGCTTCTGCCCCCATCGTGTTAGACCTGAGTCCCACAGCTGGATTTAAGGAGTTCTTTAACGCTCTGTCTTCCATTGGAGAAGCCATCGTGAAGGACAGTAAGCTTCCCAAGAAGCTGGTGAGTCTTCAAATCCCACATCCAAAAGTCACTTGGATACTTGGGCCAAGTTGTGCATGCATAAGTGTCCGATGCCATCTAAGATGGTTTCCCCGGGTCATCCATGTGGCCCTGGCAGATGTGACACAGGACCCGGGCAAAGGCTGTGCTCTTTTTGGAGCAGAAGCCTGGTGGAACATCTCAAATGACTGGTGGAACATCTCAAATGACCTCGCACCTGCGTGTGGATGACTGGAGGAGACGCAGTAGGTGTTGTGAATAGGAGGACATGAGTTCTGGAGTCTGCAGCTTAGGATCAGAGAATAGTTGAGGTGGGAAGGGACTTCTGGAGGTCATCTATTCTACATGTCCTCCTTAAAGCCCTGGGGTCAGGTAGGGCAGGTTGCTGACAGCGAAGTCCGATTGGGTCTTCAGCATCTCCAGGGTTGGAAGACTCCAGAATCTGTTTCAGAATTTGATAGAAAAAGCTTTTCTTCTGTCGAACGGCCTTACACTCTGCTCCCCACTGAAACCAGAGCGGAGGACGAGAGCTTCACCACACGTCAACGCTCTGGGGCGTTAGGATAGGTCCAGCTCTGGGCCTGTGTCTCCTCAGAAGCCACAGGAAGCTTCGTCCTCAGAAGAAACAGTCACGGAAACCCCACTCATGTCAAACCGGGAGTGGGGGAGTGGTGCTCAACATCCTTCCAGCTGGTGACTGGGTTTCCCTTTGTTTCTTCTTTCACAGAAAGATTCCTGCGACAACAGGGAGTGGATTCAGCTGGTTCACGACTCTCACGGCTCTGTGGAGCTTTCTTCGATCTCTCAAGCCAGAAGCATCAACAGAAATGGGATTTTTACCATCTCAGCACCTCAAAAATTCAAGGTAAAGAGTTTCCAAGATGGTTTCTTGCCTGGCTGGATTTTTTAATCCTGCTGGGAGAAAGGATCTTTCTTGAGGTCATCTTCCGATGTGCAACATCTCCAGTTGGGTTTGCGACTAGCACGATCTCATACCGCCAATTTTCTGCTAAGCCTTGATTATTTTCAGCAGAAAGCAGGCTTTTCTTTCCCCGAGGGGAATGGTACAATATATGAGGAGTCCTGGTGTGCAGTCAAAGCTACCTAAAAGGCCATGGCATTGGTTGTCTTCTCTGCTTCCCAGGCTACGCTCGAGGATTGTGTCTCCTTGCGCCTGCTGAATGACAGCAAGGAGAGCGCGTTTCCAGCTGGGCAGAAGGCCAAGAAATACAGCTTGTCTCAGCTCACGGAGCTCCAGAACAAGCTGATGTTGATGGCCACCAAGGTTGAGCAGGGCAGAGAGGAGGCTAACCGTTTCCTGGAGGTAAGTCGCAGCACGGCGCCGACATCTGCCTGAAAACCAGTGGCCTTTGGGCTTGGGATTTGGCTGGAATGATTTCTGGGAGGCTCATCCATGATCTGCAGTTCCGGCCTTTCACGAGCAAAGGTGTTCCTCAGGGATGACGCCCACTTCCCAAGCTATAGGAGCGGGATTTCCTTCCCTAAGCATTCTTCCTCACTTGCGGTGCCCAACAACTTGTCCAAGACCTTTCGTACTTCTCTGTGGAGGAACTCATGGAATGGTTTGGGTTAGAAAGCACCATTGAAGACCAACTTGTCCACTGCCCTGCCATGGACAGGGACATCTTTCACTGGATCAGGTTGCTCAAAGCCCCAATCAACCTCCAAAAGAGGGTTTTCAAGTACCAATTTTTATACCTTTGATAAATCTTTGGCAGACCTTGGTGAGGTGGGACTAAGTCAGTTATTAGGTGTTGACTGGCTCTTGGCATGGCACATTGTGTTGTCAGAAGCGGGAATCAGTGGTTCGGTACTCCCTCAGGGCGGGAAGCTTAGTACGTGCTTACGGGGTCTTCTGTTTTTTAACTGAAGCAACATCTGGGGGAGTGGCCTTCGTCACACCCCAGGTGCCGCCCAGGTGATAGTGGTGGGCCATCACCCATTGCTTCTGTCTGACAGGATAAGCAAAGCTCCTTGTTCAAGTCAAACATCTCCCTTTTGTTAACGCTTCGGTGCTGGACACACCAGTCCAACCAAGTCTTCCTTTGGCATCGACAAGGCCAGCAAGGCCATCGACCTGTTTCCCTGTTGCTTCCTAAAAAACAGCAGTCCCTGGCTCATCTCTGTTACTCAGAACTCCATCCCCTTCCCGAAGTCCAGTCTAAAGCTCTCTGTAGAGGTCTGGCCAACTTGTCGGTGAAGACCCAGTTGTCCCAGTTGGTCAGATGAATCTCACCATCTCCCAACAGACCCGGCTTCTCAAGGGCAGACCCAGCTCATCAAAAGTAGCCCTGGCTTCTTGAGGATAGACCCAACTTCTTGAAGGTAGACCTGGCTTTTCAAGGGTAGACCTGGCTTCTCAAGAGTAGCCCCAGCTTCTTGAAGGTAGACCTGGCTTTTCAAGGGTAGACCCGGCTTGTCAAAGATAGATCTGGCTTCTCAAGGGTAGACCTGCCTTCTCAAGGGTAGACCTGCCTTCTCAAGGGTAGACCCGCCTTCTCAAGGGTAGACCCGGCTTCTCAAGGGTAGACCCGCCTTCTCAAGGGTAGACCCGCCTTCTCAAGGGTAGACCCACCTTCTTAAGGGGAGACCCAGCTTCTCAAGGGTAGGTCCATGATCGTAGAAGCCCAGACCTTGAGTACGGCACCAGCCATGCCGCTAGACGCTCCTGGGCCTTCACTGCCTTCCCTCCTCCACACATCCATGTCTCTCTTGTACCGGGGATCCTACAGCTGTACAAATGTCTGGAAGAAAGCGTGACCCGAGCGGTGTGTGGAAGCTGCTGGGAACATGCTGCAGCACATGATCCATTTCCCTGTTGTGCCTTTGGTGTGTTACAGATACTGGAAAAAGTTGAAGCAGTTGGAAAGTTGTACCTGGAGCTTCTCGGCGTTAGCAACATCCTCTTCATCAACTGGAAGGCTGACATCTACTGCAACCCCCAGCAACATGTGAAAGTCTACACGGAGTTTGGAATTGCGGGGATCCTTGTTCAGAGCACAAGACCCCTCCTGGAGGAGCTGAGCAACCTCTCCAAAGCATTGGAGCATTGCCTGGAAGAGTGGAAGAAGTACCTGGAGACTCAGAGGGACACCTACTACCATCTCAACCTGTTCACCGCGCACCAGCTCTTCTATTTATGCAGCCAGCTGGCCAGAGTCCACAAGGGCATCGTCGAACCGCAGGTGCTCACCATGCTTTCCGTCATCAAGCATGACATCAGCGAAGAAGACATCAAAAAAGCCCTGGCGGATGCGCTGATGACTCCGCTGGACACCGTCAACACGTCGGCGGGAGGCGAGGAATCCGTCACCTGGCACGACTACATCATTCGTTTTCCCCAGCTCATCAAAAGCTTGGCCGAATCGGGCTACGACGAGTCCGTGGCAAAGGCAGCCTTGCAGAGCTGCCTGTCTGACTCACCCATCACAGAGCAGATGCTCATGGATTTCGCCTTCGAGCAGGGTGACGACAAGGAGTTGGTTGAAGAGCTCAGCAAGCTGTACGAAGAGATGAAAGAAGACTTCCTGCAGAAGAGACGGAAATTTAAGACCGGGAACCGAGATGCTGACGAGGTTTCCTTCAGCAGCCTGGCCGACGAGGAGTTGGCTGCCTCCTTTGAGAGCTTGCCGTCCATTTACGACAAGGTGATTCTGCTCTGGGATGCCTACTGTAAGAAATTCGCTGGACTGGTGTCTGATAAATACATAGGCTTGGATGTCTTCGGGGAATTGCTGAAGCGCTTGGCTGCTCTAGAAAGCACGTGCGTGGAGAGAAGTTTACCCGTCGGCTTCGAAGAGAGAAAACCAATTCTTGTCATGTGCAAGGAAGAGGAAATGTTACCCAACATGTTATTCGTCTACCGGCACACTGAAGCGGCGCCTCTCCCATCGTACGACGAGGTCCTGGTGTGCACGCCGGACACAGAGGAGGAGGAGGTGGAGCTGCTTGTCAGGAGAGCTCTTTCCCCAGGTTCCCGGGACCAGAAGATCTACTGTTTGCTGGGCGCTGACAAATTAGTTTATAAAGTTTCCAAACAACTCGAGTTTCACTTCTTCCGCCTGGTGCAATCTTCCAGCATCCCCAACTACAGATTCATCATCTTCTGCAACGCCAAAGCTCACAACTCCTACGTTATCACGGCCTTCGATGCCTACAAGGTGACTTTCCCGTGCTACTCTGAGACAGAAATCCAGACCTACCTGAAGATGCACCTCAAAGTGCCGAGCGGCACAGCCCCCGTCGCTCAAGCCTTCGACGAGCCCCACCAGCAGAATGTGAAGTTTGTCTTTTCGGAGAAAGCAGGAATGGGTAAGTTTCTGGGGGAGTCGTAGTCCGAGTTGTACCTCAAACCGAGGAGGCAAGGTGGCACACTGTGCTTCTGGGGAGAGATTTCCTTGTTTTGGGTCGCATCCAAGTGTAGAAGGGCAGAGGCTTGACAAGGGTCTTTTCCACTCCTTAGGGAAGTCTCTCTTTGTGGACAACACCATCGGCAAGGTCTGTGCCCAGCTGGGTGGCACGCTGCTGCTCCACAAAACCATCAGGCTGATGGAGTCGGACATTGATTACCAGTTCTTGGTGGAGGAGCTTTTCTCCGTCAACCAATCCGTGACCGAAATTCAGCCCAGCGTCTTCCACATCGACGTGTCTCCAGTGGTGAGTGCCTGGATCTTAGAGCAGACAAGAAGAGGTGGTGAAACACGGCAGACTCTACACACAAGGAGGGAGAGAAGGGGGTGGAAACTCAAATCCAGCCCAATCCGAACAGCAAGCGTCTTTTGGCAGGCTTCTGCGTCGATTTTCATTTGGTTTTCTTCCCCTGCCAGGTATCGAAAGGTCTCTACCGGCTGCTGATCCACCTGTGTATCCTGCGGCACATCCAGAGTCCCGACGGCTTGGTCTGGAAGTGCAGACCCTCTCATCTTTACCTGATTGAGTACCTGGCGAAGGGGAAAGGTCTCAGCAGTACGAGGAAGCAGGAGGTATTGTGGGGGGGAAGTTCTGTGCTTGGGTGGAGGAACCATTAAGGCTGAGCATGAGTCCATCTGCTAAACTCCAACGTCTCCACCGACGCGGTGCATGGCTTAGAGTCTGCCCCTCCAGTGGGGCAACGTCTCACCTACGTAGCAGGAACCAGGCCAAGCATGTCTCTAGTCCAAGGGAAACATCAGGCCCTGCGCTGAGTTTTGGAGGAAAAGGGGAGTTTTTTCATCCCCAGTTTTGCTATAACTTGAAACTCGCGTGTGGTTTCAAAGCTGATCTGCAGCTGAGCCATGCTTTGGAGTTACCGAAGGTGTGAAACGCACCCCAGACTCACTAGCGGTCGATCATTCATCTGTGGTTCCTCACCATACCTTGAATATTCGCCGAGTTCAGGTCCCTCCATCTCCAAAAGGATTTTTTGGAGCAGGAGAAGGTGTAGGGGAAGGTAACAAGATCGCCCAACCCGAGACAGACCTTAACGGTTGTAGGGATTTCAATCCACATGAAGGCTTGGAAAAATCTTGGTGTTTCTACATGTTTTCCAAACCTGCTAAACCGTTTTTTTGACCAGGGGGAAATAAAAATAAAAAAGGATTTGGTGATGTAGGCGGATGTGGGAGGATGGGGAACAATCCTCATGGTGATTTTGTGTCCTCTCACTTTTAGATGTCCATTGAAATGGAAGAAAAATTTCTGGATCTTTTTCCTACCGTGGAGTGTGTATCGCCGCTGCGCGTGCTCGACTTGCTGGGACACGGCAGCTCTGCCCCTCCTGCAGAACTGAGGGAGGAATGGTTTGACCAGGGCAAGCTAAAGAGCGAAGTTTTCCAAAGGTCCTACCAATACCTCAGCAGGTACAAACGGAAGGAAAACCTTGACCATTTCACTTTCGTCCCTGGAAAGATCGAAGGGACAGAGAAAGAATGCCTGGAGTGCTTGATGGAGTTCTGCGAGAGGAGCAACCCCTCCTGGACTGAGGTCAGCAACTTCACGCACTTCTTGAACTTCCAGCTAAGAAAGTGTGAGAAATCAGTCTTCTGCAGCCCGGTAGTCGGAACGCAGTTCGCTGGCTTCAAAACGTTCGTCGTCAAGTTCATGATCGCCATGTCCAAGGACTTCGCCATGCCTTCCCTCGACATGTCCGACGAAAGCGTGCCGAGCGAGGAGTGGAAGGAGGTGGACAGCGTTTTGAGGAAGTACGAGCTGAGGCGCAAGTGGGAGCAGGAGTCTCACCCTTACATAGTCTTCCACGCCGAGGATGATTCCATGGAGTTTTTAGGTTTTCACATCAACCAGAACTACGACGCGATCGACGCTTATACCCAGGCTGTTTTGGAGAAGGCGGTTATGAGTAAGAACTTATACACCACCTTGGCGTACCAAAACGTTCCTTTCAATAAGAAATTCGAAGCCTTATCCAGAACCGAGCAGTTGGAGGCCCTCTGCAGAGTCTTCGGTGTGAAATGCCGGGAGGATCCTGATCCTTCCTACCAGTTGACTCTGGACAACACCATGAAGATGCTGGCCATTCACCTGCGGTTCCAGTGTGGGATCCCTGTGATCATCATGGGTGAAACTGGTTGTGGGAAGACAAAGCTGGTGGAGTTCATGTGCAACCTGCAAAGGGCAGGCAGGGACATTCCGAATATGATAGTGGTGCGTGTTCACGGCGGCACCACCTCCAAGACCATCCAGAAGAAGGTGATGCAGGCCATCGAGCTGGCATGCACCAATGAGGAAGAGCACAACATAGACACGGTGCTCTTCTTCGATGAAGCCAACACCTCGGAGGCCATCTTCGCAATCAAAGAAGTGCTGTGCGACCACAGCGTCAACGGAAAGCGGATTTCCACAGGCCGCTTGAAGGTGGTGGCCGCTTGCAACCCTTACAAGAGGCACACCAAGGCAACCATTGAGAAACTGGAGAAAGCTGGCTTGGGATACCGTGTCCGGAGTGAAGACACCCCGGAGAAGCTGGGTTACATTCCTTTGCGCCAGTTGGTGTACCGGGTGCAGCCCCTTCCTCCCAGTTTATTGCCTCTGGTCTGGGATTTCGGGGAGCTGAATGAGAAGACGCAAAGCCTGTACATCCGGGAGATTGTGAAGTCCACCGTGGAGACCGAGATCCCTGCGGGGAACCTGGACATCTTCACCGATGTCATTTCAACTTCCCAGAAGTTCCTGCGAGAGAGGAAGGACGAATGCAGAGTCGCCAGCCTCCGGGACATAGATCGCTGCATGAAGATAGTGTTGTGGTTTTACGACTTGAGAGACCTACTCTTCCACGAGATTGACGAGAAGAGGAGGAGGAAGGAGAAAGAGGAACCAACCTTAAACGATGCGCAAAGGGCTTTGGTCCTTTCGGTAGGGGTCTGCTATTACGTGTCTCTGGAGAGCCGCCAAGAGTATCTAGAGGAGGTAGCAAAATGCTTCTCGGTCCCCGCATCCCAGCTGCAGCAAGAGATGGAGTTGTGCCAGGAGGTGTTTCTCGATAACCTCTCCATTGGTAAGGCGACAGCCTGCAACAACGCTCTGAGGGAGAACATCCTCATGATGGTTGTCTGCATGGACCTCCGAGTGCCGCTTTTTCTGGTTGGGAAGCCGGGGAGCTCCAAATCCCTCTCCAAAACCATCGCCGTGAATGCCATGAAAGGCACGTTGTCTGAAAAAAAGTTGTTCAAAAGGTGCAAAGAGATCCAGCTGGTCTCCTTCCAGTGCAGCCCCCACTCGAAACCAGAAGGCATCATCTCCACCTTCCGACAATGTGCCCAGTTCCAGAAGGGCAAGAATCTGAAGGAGTTTGCCTCCGTGGTCCTGCTCGACGAGATCGGTCTTGCAGAAGACTCGCCCGATATGCCGTTGAAGACGCTGCATCCTCTGCTGGAAGATGGCTGTGTTGACGATGAGAAGCTGGAGGCCTACAAGAAAGTTGGCTTTATGGGCATCTCCAACTGGGCCTTGGACCCTGCCAAAATGAACCGGGGCCTCCTCGTCTTTCGGACGGAACCTAGCGAGGAAGAGCTGGTGAAGACGGCCAACGGCATCTGCGCTGACCAACCTCACCTGGAGATGATCAAACACTTGTTCCCCATCCTGGCCAATTTCTACTGCAACGTGCTGAAAACACAGAAAACAGAGTTCTTTGGGCTTCGCGACTTCTACAGCTTAATCAAGATGGTTGTGTACTACACACAGGGCATGAAGCGCAGTTCTCAAGAGGAGGTCCTCGTCAAAGCCATTCAGAGAAATTTTGGAGGCTCCAGCGAAATCCATCCGCTGGAAATCTTCCGTAGCTGCGTCAGCGAGGTGCGCCTCAGCCACTTGAAGGAAACCAGCTGCATCCGTCTGCTGGAGGAAAACATAGACAAACGGCAAGTGGGGTTCATGTCTCGTTACCTCCTGTTGCTGACGACCAACAACTCCGCCTTTCAGATCATCCAGATGACGCGGCTCATAGATGCTGGCAACTGCGACATTATATTTGGCTCCGGTTTCCCACGGGACCAGGATTATTCCCAGGTGTGTCGCTCCGTGAACAGGGTGAAAATTTGCATGGAGATGGGCAGGCCCGTTGTCCTCCTCAACATCCAGAACCTCTACGAGAGCCTTTATGATACCCTCAACCAGTGCTTCGTCAGCCTGGGGGATAATTACTACGTTGACCTGGGCCTCGGCACTCATAGGGTGAAGAGCCGCGTGAAGGAGGAATTCCGGCTGATTATTATAGAGGAGAAGAATGTGGTCTACACACAGTTCCCCACCCCTCTGCTGAGCCGTCTGGAGAAGCATTGTTTGGACATGAACACCATCCTCAGCTGGCAACAGCAAGACCTGAAGCGGGACCTGGAGAATTGGGCCAGTTGGTTTGTCGACATCGAGAACCCCGATTCCTTAAGGGCCTGGTCCCAGGCGCTCGCTCCCAAGGAATGCGATGTCTTCATCGGCTTCAGCGACGACACGTCCGCCGCCATTGTGCTGGAGAGCTCCCAGCACCTCCACTGCCGAGGCTACGAACCCTACGGAGATCCGGTCTTCGCCGCCGCCACAAGCAAACTGGTGGAGTGTGCCACTCCTGACTCCATCCTGCGCCTGAAGTACTCCACTCTGAAGGACGCTAAGCAGATCCAGGAGCTGTATTTCATCAAGCAGAAGCACAACAGCCTGGCCAGCCTCCTACACGAGATGATGAACCAGCAGAAGGAGCAAGGGAGCACCGCCGGGCTGTGCCTGCAGGTACTCGTTCTTGGCTGTGAAGCACCCAAGGGTGCTCTTTGCTTTCCAGGTGAGAGTGGTGGCCCCGTGATCTTGGTTAGGCCAGGAAGATATCTGGCTTACCTCCACCTTCTTTGCCTCCACGGCCATCTGCAGCCAGGGTAGACCTCCCAGGGATCTTCTCGGCTCTGGCTCAGCTCTCGGCTGAGATACTCAAGGCCCCTTCCAGTTGCCTGCAGATGAACACTGAGCACCAATGGAGATGCCCTGGAGGATCCCACCTGCTTGAGGTGCCAGGACAACCGGTTTTGATTTCCCTTTTTTCCTCAGGTCTCTACTCATGCCAGACTGCTAAACCAGAAGGATTTGGAAGTGCTGAAGAAGACGCTGAATCTCCCAGATACCATCCACTGCCTCTTCCTAAGCCAGTTTGACACTGAACACGCTTTCCGCCAGGACCTCAGGTGGGCTCTGACGCTTCTTTTCTTTAACCTTGCAGGTGATTTCTGCTTCGTGCAGTGTTTTGGGACGGGATTAGGGGAGACCTTTCTAGGAGGGAGCATTAAAGAGGCCGTTTCATTGCAGGGATCTCTTCAGAGAGCCTCAAGAAACGAGATTGCTCCTCGTTCAGTTGCATTTTGACGAGCCGCAGAGCAGCAAAAGGCTCCTGGCCTGTGCCAAGTAAGAGCTCTCCTCCTGCTTCATCTTGCTTCATCCTTCTTCATGGAATCACAGAGTGGTTTGGGTTGGACGGGACCTTGTAGATCATCTTGTTCCAACCCCCTGCCATGGGCAGGGACCCCTTCCACCAGATCAGGGTGCTCAAAGACCCGACCAGCCTGGCCTTGAACCCTGCCAGGGAGGGGGCAGCCACAGCT
>Ga0065711_1013300_pt1 | contig 10940 bp, 14 predicted proteins | sample Hoacrofraction12_FD_59098 | JGI IMG/M metagenome (GOLD analysis project Ga0065711, IMG submission 59098) | Hoatzin crop microbial communities from Cojedes, Venezuela - Epithelial fraction 12 v2 (version 2) | ecosystem: Host-associated > Birds > Digestive system > Esophagus > Crop | place... | reverse complement strand
TTTTTTTTTTTTTTTTAATTTTACTTGCTGATTATGATACTGCATTTGAAACAGTTCTTTCTGTTCCCAGAAATGGTTCAGTACATTAGTGTTAAACTAATAGGTGACACATTTCTCAAAGGCAAGCTAGGTCTCATATTTGGAAGTGACTCAGGTTCTTTCAGTCTCATTCACATTAAACTAGTTTTGCACCTTAAGTCGTAATACCACTGCAGTGACTTTTTAAACATTTTTCCCATTTCCTTCTTTTGTTGAGCAAGGGTGCCAAAAGGAAAAAGAAAATATCCTTGGGTGCAAGTCCTTGTTCTCACTCTTGCATCTCCTCCCCACACTATCAAGGGATTTTAAATGTGAAAGAATAAATCGCAGAGTTTAAAAACTTGTGTTACCTCTTGTATTTTGTTTTCCCAAGTCAATTAAATACAAGCATAAATATTCTTAATGTGAATCAATCACTTTGAAAAAGAGAGTTGTTACGTGAGTGCTAAATATTGCTATCTTGGCTCAGATCTAAGGTGAGCTTGTTGGATATCTCTTTCTTTCCAGAAATACGTCTCTGCCTTCCGCTGGCCAGTCTCTGCCGGACGGCTGTGCTGAGCATAGATGAGGATGGAATCTGTGAAGTCAGCTTTAAGAGGGGCCCAAGCCGTGTTACAGCTTGGACCCTAAGACAATTTGGGGAGGAGAAACCAGCTCCCTTGAGCCCTGGCGAATCTGAAGGACAGCTCTCTGCCTGTTGGTATTGCCTCCCCATGTACCACCGTTAGTAGATGCCCCTGAAGCAGTACTCCACGTGGCTGGAAGCAGAGGAGCAGAGATGAATGTGCCTGATGAGTGCCACATGGGAAGCAGGCTTTAGGGAATTATTCTTTGTGCACGTTCAGTCGTTTTAGTTCAAACCCAGCAAGGAAGAGACAGTTCTCTGATCTGACCGTAGAACACTGTACTAATTAAAATAAACAAAAACTCCCAAGACTGTAAACGTTTGAAGGCATTGCTGACACCAAAACAAATAACCAAATTTTAAACATAAACCTGGTCTATCTGGCAGCATTGGCAGAATAGCTGTTGGCACAGCATACTTAAACTCTGCCTAACTGAGGAGCAGACTTTATGTCAGACCCCTGCAGCCCTACCCGTTTGCTGCAGCTGAATGAGAGAGAAGCTGCCTGCCTTCTTCGTAACTGGGGGTCACACAGTGGAAAAGTTGAGAAGTGCTGTGTAAAAGTCAGGAAAAGGAGAAAAAGCCTCAAGGAGACTCGTCCTCATGTGGCTGACTCGGATGCTGTCTGAATCATGTGCATCTCTCGGCCTGTGCCTTGTCTCTGCATGCAGCTGGAGCACTTGAAGATGTTCTGTCTGAATTTTACGGAGAAGTGGCCAGGGCCTATCAGCTGGTGACTCTGGAGCTGCACTGCTGCAGGGAAGGCATGGTAAGGAGCAGTCCTGTGTTAATGCGGGTGGCGAGGCTGGCTGACCTTTTCCAGCTCTGATGTTTAGGCTTCTGCAAGAGAAAAATTCCCCTATAAAAATCAAAACAAGTGACAGCTAAATCCAGTCCACAAGAGGTTTCTTGGCTCCTTAAAAAAAGGGAGTAAGGGCAGGGCTGGCAGATAGTCCTCTGTAGCTGATCCCATTCTGACAGTGCTCATTACATCAGATTTGAGCACTCTACCATATGGAAAAAAGGGGGAGTCTGTCTAGGACCACTGCTGGGGAAAGTCTCCAATGATGTTTGTGTGTCTTGACCCCAGGCAATTCTTCCATGCTTCCTTTGTTAAACAAGCGATTTGTCGAATGCCAATGACCCCTTAGTAAGTCCTGAGCTGCTGGGGCTGGGAGTGACGCAGAATTGTCGATCATAATATCTGGTAGGGTTCATCATGGAACAATTTTTAACATTCAGGTCACAGTCATCCCTAGGATTTAAGACAGCGAGGCTGATTAGGAGGTGAATTAATCACAAAGTTATTAAAGCACACTCACTATTATTATTTTTTATATTGTTTGGAAATAGCAGATGCAAGGGAGCTGATGCCTTGGCTGGTTTTAGAATACCTCGTTCCTGACTACTGGAGCTGGGAATAGCCAAAAAAATTCTAGAGAAGCGTGACACAGAAAGAAAAATAGCTTTTAGAGAGATTGAAGGGAGAGAAGGGCAAGACCTGTGAAGACACAGAAAGCTGGGGTGATGGTAAGCAAATGAGACAGCCGTGTTTGCCCTGTTCTGTTATTTTGAAATTTGAATGGAAAATCCCTTACTATTCTTTTGATGATACCTCCTTTTCTTTTATTAATTAATGAGATAGAATCAATGTTCTCCCAGTCCTGCAGGATCCCTTTCGTGTTTCTTTGTGGACAGGTGTATGGCCTCATTCTTCTCCATCTCTAGTATCTCAGCTCCTCTCAGGCAGAGTTCATCGCCCAGCAAAGATGCAGCTTATCTAACAGCTGCTCCCAACCAGGGCTTTGGAAAGGAGCACAGCCTGGGTGTCTTTCTTCTGCAATCACTTCCTGTCTGTACAGTGCAAGTATTTCAGAGTAAACATGCTGGGAAATATTTGCACTGTGTTCTATAAACAGGGTGCATGTTGTTTACCTGAAGCAAATATCTGCCCATCAATTGTATAATAAAATAGTCAAGAAGAGGGAAATTTTAATCTTTTAAAGTTTCATAGGTAATTATTCTTGATCAACTGGTTTGACAAGGAATTTCTTTTTCAGCAAATATGGCTGGGGTGGTTTCTGTAAACAGTTTATAGTTATTTTCTGTTTCAGGTTTCCTGCTTCATCTAATAATAACAAATTGTGGCAGTTCTCTGCCTTCTTTATTACCGCTCTTAACAGCTGAGCTGCTGGAGCAAATACCCCTGGAAATCTCTTCATTCTGGCAGCATCCACAACAACGCACAGTTCTTCACTTCACGGGTGGAGCTTGATCTCAGTTTAGGCTGTAAAAGGTGTATTTAGACATTTATAATTTCCTACAGCTCCTTCCGGCTGGGAGCTCGGGCCCCGCTCAGCACGGCAGGCTGGAAGCTGGCGAGTGGCTTTGTGACCGGGTTGGTGTCGGCGCGTGGCGTGCTGCGCAGGGGCACGTGGATGTCTGCGCTGCTGCGGGAGCACGCAGGAGCTTGCACGTCGATTTGCAGGGATGAGAGGCATGAGTGCTGTCTGAATGAGGCATCTTTCTTTCAGGCTGTCTGACTTTCTCAGCTGGGAGATACCTGTCCTTCTACCGGACAGGCGGTTCTCCTCCCAGCCGAAAGGCCACCAGCTGCACCTGGAGATTTGGCAAGGCTTTGGGAGGTCGGAAGTCAGAGGCTGGAGGGCTTTCCTGTTAGAAGCTGATGGTTCAGACTGCATCAGGGGCTTTGCTCTAGGATGGACTTTGATTGAAAATGAGTTTTTCCCTCTTCAGATAGCTGCCCTCCTTCCTTTGCTGGCTGTGATCAGTTGCCTTGAATGTCTCCTGCTGTCTCACAGGGTGGCAGGCGAGCAGGGTCCCACGGTGTGAGTGCTCACTCGCACTCGAGGCCCCCGTACTCTGCTTCCAGCAACGATTCACTGCACAGGAGGCCCAGTGGTCCAATCCAAACCTTATATTGGGACCACGTCCCAAATTAGGATGCAAGGTAATTAACTTCCCTCTTCTTTTTCATTTTACATCCATTTCTCTGTCTTCTTTTATGATCAAATGGCAAGATCTAGGTCTAGGACCACCTTTTTGTCTTCTGTTAGGCCATCGTCTGCAGGGGTGCGTGAGCCTGTGATAGAGCCGAAGAATTGCTCTGAAAGAATTGACTCCAAGCTCTGCACAAAACTCTCTGGCAAAGCTGAGAAGCGTCATGCGAGCGGCAGGGCTTGCTGATGCCGAAGCGAAGGACGTGGACTGGAGGAGTTGTGGCTATGTGAGAAGCAGGGATGGGAAGGAAAAAATGAGCGTGGGGCAGAAAAGCCAAGGGCACCGTCCGAATGAGTCTTGGGACACCTCCAGCGTGAGCCGAGTGCTGTGGCATTAGGTACTGCCTGGAGAAAGGGTTTGGTTTTATAACCAAAGAAGGCATTTCTCATTGTTTAGGCCCTGCTTTATTCAAGGAACTGGAACTTTTTATGTCCCTTTGCAAATAAGTAGCATTTCATTAAAGTTCCCGAGTGGAACAAGCAGCAAGATCTGCTTTTTGATCTAGTTGTCCTTCTTCAAGAGGGACTTGTATTAGTGAGTTATTGCTCAGTCAAGGTCATTCGCCTCTTGCATACCAGGGCCCCTGGTTTCGTCTGCTACCTTCCCGGTGCCCCGGGCGCCATGGCCAGCGCTGGTCGCTGGATCTGTCCTGGGAAACCGGCTGGGTGGCTCATGGGGCGCATCGTTTGCAAGCGGCTGAGCAAATCTGTGGCAGAGAATGGCTTGGAGACTGAATGGGAGCTGACAGTTTCCTTGGCACCCGAACCAGAAGGAAATCCAGTGCTTTGTCTCTAGCTCAGCAGAGCGAAAGGGGGGCAAGGCAGAGTAGTGTTAAGTTGCAGGTACCAAGCGTGCAGGACAGGAAGGAGCTCAATCCGCAGGCAGCTTTCTTTAACCAGATTTGAATCAAAATAGGCTATTTCACAAGGAAGGCCCTCAAATCTTATCCTGTGAGCTGGAAATCATACACTGACACCAGAGCTGTCTGCTTTGCCCAGTGGCAATGTGACTCTGGGCTGTTGTAAAGTAGAATTTACTCCCTTGGGGTAAGAGTGGGAAAGCAGTGGGCAGGATGTGAGCAGTTACCTAATACTCTGACGAGAAAGCTTGAGCTGCATCAGAGGGCGGTGGGACCCTTCCTAACCTGGCATCTGCTGGGCTATTGCCAAAGGAAATTTTTTTCGTAGGACTGAGGTGGGTGAGGAGGGATGTATTGGGGAGGAGAGGCAGGGTGGGATCAGAGGTGTGCTGTAGGTTGTAGAATGAGGTGGTACAACGTGATCCTTTTCTTTACAGTCGCCTTCCCAGTGGTGCCTGGCTGTCCGTGGGGTGCGGAGGGTTAAAGAGCTGCCTGTGGCCAGAGCCCAGGCGTGGGCAATGCTCAGGATCCAAGTTCACAGCAGCCAGAGGTTCAGAGAGCTGGAGCCTGCGCTCCTGGGGTCTCTGGCTGCTGTCAGGCACGGTACCGGAACGGAGCTGCGCTTCCGTTTTACACAGGGGAAGTTTGGGTTTACCTGCACACTGGAGGTGACAGCAAAAAAAAAAATAATAAAAAATTCAAAGCAACAGTGGGGGAAGAGGATTCAGCAGAGCCGTTGTTCAGTTCCTCTCTGACTTCCCCTTCGTGAAGCTGTTTGGATCCCGTGCCGCTGCCGTGGCTGGCGGTGTCACCTTGTACGTTCATGGCAGGGGCATCCCTCCCTGCCGGGTCCCCTGGCAGGGCGAGGGGCAGCCGTGGCTTGCTTGGCGGGCGGCAGACGGTTCCAAACACCCCGAGAGGCAGCGAAGGCAACCGAGCGCGCCGTGCTGCGGACGGGGAAAGGAGGTTGGCTAGAAGAGGCAGAGGTTAAGAATGCAGCCCAGGGAGCAGCAGAGGGAATGCTAAAGTGTTTGTCCTGCGCTCTGTAAATATAACAGATATGCCCAGATTTCAAACCCAGTTTAGCAACGCTCATACACACACAGTTTCATGGACAGCTTCTTTCCACGTCGCCTGCAGGGCCGCTAACGTTGACGCTAAGCGGCAAACAGTGGGAGCTGTTCCAGTATCAATAAGGGTTTTGACGAGGGAGCAAGTTTGTTTGCTTGGCTGCAAAGGCCTTGGAATCCAGCAAGGGGTACACAGTGACCCCATCTCCCTACCAAACAAGAAAATCTCTCTAACCAAATCCAGCCCTGCCAATATGAGACAGGCTTTGCAGAGTTTCGAAAATCATGAGACTTTAGGTCTTGAAACTCCTGATTACAAAAAAAAAAAAAAATTGCCATGTTTCAAGGCAATTAAATTCTTTTAAAACCTTTGCTTTAAAGGCAAATCTCTAAATTTGGCAGTGTACAGCAAATCATGTTTCTAACCTTTTCTCTACAACAAAACGGTGTGGAAATGGATATTTGTTAAAAAAAGAAAGAAAAAAAAAACCACAACAAAAAACCCTACCTCACTGAATCCATGACTCCATGACTGAATATCGTGAAACTTATGGAAAAACTGGGTGAGCTAAAATTGTGCACTCTGCTGATGCAGCGTCCTCCCTGCAGCCTTACAGATAGAACCAGCTGCTTGCACCGTTCCTTGAGGACGACCATGCTGAGCAAGGAGATAGTAAACCTGTGGGATGTGGCAGCTCCAGTTTGCTGTTGGAGAGGAAGCAACGACGTGCTGTGCTCTGCAGGCTTTGGGAGCTGCCACCTTCCCGCCCGGCTCTACTCCAGCCGGAGGTAATGCCTCAACCAAGGAACCCCTACTGCCATGGAAAACGCAGTTTCTGTTGTTTCCCTGCCCCAGGTTCTGGCACGTTTTGCACACGCAAGAGCTGATCTGGCAGCCCCCCTTACATACCTTGATTTTCCTCTGGCCCATGTGCTGGAGGAGCCCCGGGGCAGAGCGGTGCTGGCCCTCCCAGCCCTGCTGAGCTCCCTGGAAGCTCCTCTCGCCGTGGTTAGAGACACTACCTTTGCTGCTCCGGGGACCCACCCACCACATCTCCGGTCTCGCGACGGAGTTGAAATGCTCACTTTTGCCACCCCACATGCTGAAAGTTTTAGGCTGGTGGCTTCTCCTGAAATGCGTGAGACAAAAATACATTTCCTGTGTAGAAAGAGAGCGAAGATAAGCCCTGAAGTGCAGCCGCCTGCTCTGGCTACCTCAAGTATAAACAGCCTGTGCAGCCAGGTGCTGCTTTGTTTGTTCTAATGCCTTTTTCTCTTTAAAGGTGCATTAGACATAATTATACAAAGTCCATCTTCTGGCAGCATCACTCCCGACTGGCATGAGTGTCGGCTTGTCAGGAAAAATCCTTCTAAAAGCTGCCCCAAGTGTCCAGCATGAATTCCCACCTCTGTTCTCGAGGCAACAGCACTGAGCACCCTCAAAGTAAGTTTCTACTTTGCGTTTCTCGAACACTTTTCCACCTTGGTATCTGAGTGCTCTGTAAATAGTCACTCCTAACCTCCCCAGGGTAGCGAGGGTTTATTTTCTCGGCTTACAGAGAGTGAAAGTTTCGCACTGTGAGTCAGCAGACGTCTGCCGTCAAGTTCAGGACTTGCGTTTTCTGTAATTAAGCACAAAATGGGCTTAAAGCTACCTTTGGCCAATCTGGGGCCGCTGTGGCTTCCAGAGTAAATCAGAGCATCCATGAAATCCCTCTGTGCAGCAAGATTAAGACCTGTAGAGGAGGTCAGGATTGTGCATTCGCTCTGTGTAGCTGCAGCAGAAGAGTCGGAGCTGTCGCAGCGCACCCAGCGCCCAGGGTAAAGCTGAGATGGCCTCAAGCTCTTTGGCTCCTTGTGCTACTTGCCACGTGTGATGGTGCCGAACCCCTGTCCATATTCTAGCAGATACCGCGAGCTCCACTTGGCTGGGTACATGGAATTCAGATAAGACCAGGGCAAATCTATGCTATGATCTAATCCGGCACGAGCAGCTGAGATGGCAGTTGGCTCTGTACTTCCCCCTTTGATAAATTAATCTAGTTTGCAGATTCCCATGATGGCTCAATCCTGCAATGTTCTGAATCTTCTAGTCCTACTTCAGCAAAATCATTAGGTCCATTTATAAGCCCAGAACTGGATCTACTGAAACCATTAGTATAAACAATGTCAGGTGCTTATTGCCATGTTTAGGTGCCCAAGTATATGGTCTATATTTTCAGAGTTGCTGACCCCACAGAAGATCCCACTGGGCCCTTGCCAAAGTGCTTTTGGGAATTAGATCTAGGATCCTCAGTAGCTGTCAGCACGGAGCCCTGCAACGGGAAAATGTAGAACGTGCTCTGCAATCCTTGGCTGGCTGGTGGATGAGTTACAGGAGCACAGCAGAAGGCTCAGCAAATGTCTAGTCTTTCCACACCCCAGTCCTGCTCAGCTGTGGGGAGTTGTGACCTGGTAGATCGGTAAAGTGGTAGTGGAAGGAAGGAGGACCTGAGCCGGCAGGAGTGGGAGTTCCACGGGTGCGTGGCTGTATTTTGCTTCCCGTGGTGCCGTGTGCCTGCCTTCCCCCTGGCGACGTTTAGGGAATGACCACGGGAGGCCTCAGCTCAGGCCCTGCAGGCAGGCATCGGTGTTTTGGGCATCGGGACTCGAACGCTGCGTAGGAGCAGGAGCCAGTGAGAGCGAGTGCAGGGGGAAAGCTGCCCGGGAAGCGCTGCCCACTGTGGTGGGGACCATGAAACTCGAACTTGTGCTTCCTCACAGCTATGCAGTGCTGTCCCTGGTGTGTTGCCACCTTAGTCTGTCGCATGGAAGTCTCTGGCTGTAACTTCCAGCGCTTATTGCTCCAGAGAGCAGTCATTTTTTTTCATTTTTTGGTTTCTTCTTTATCTATGCAGGACTAATAGCTTGCTATCAGCTTAGAAAAAAAGCACGGCCTTGTCCCAAAGAATTTAACCGTCACGAGCAAGAGGCAGTAAATGAAAGCAGTGGCGTTACGGAGAGGAAGGGGCAGAAGTTGTGCAAAGAAAAACCACGCAGCAGAGCGCGGGGTTCCCTCTGCGTTCCTTGTACCGGGGGCTAGCACAAGACGCAGCAGTTCAGCACGGAGCTAGTCCTGCACAGCAGAAGCCAGGTGAGATAAAGCTGTCCCTTAAGCTAAATGTGAAAATGCCTTGTTGAAGCGGTAGGAACGAGAGGTGGGTTCACCTGCAGCTAGAACCCCCGGATGCTTTCCACGGAGGGGCAGAGCGTCTGGCTGGAATTTGAAGAGATTGTTGCAATAAAGACACGTCGCACCAACTGGAGCCTTTATCAACAAGTTGCCAAGTGCTTGTCAGGCTGCGTAAATATTGTTATCGCTGCTTTATTAAAGGGAAAATGAGAGGAGAGATGGGAAGGCTGAAATGCTTGAGTAGCACCTAACTTCTGTAGTGCTTCAATAGAAGGGCATTGGCCATACGCGCTAGGAATTTAAGCAAAGCGTGAAGAAGCTGGTATTTGATGTAGCAGGGTATCGTCCTCATCTGCTCTGTTGTGACTCAGAAGCTCATCTTCCATTAAGCCACAGTGAAACCCACTTTCTGTCTGGTAAATCCAGACAATATGATCTGCCTGTTAGCAACGCCAGATCCCCTGCCTCTGGCGTGGCCCAGTGCCTCGGAGAGGCACAAACCCTGCCCGGCTCCAGGAGGGGCTGGCTCGTTGGACTGGTACGGCACTGTACACGTTAATCTATCTCATGGCTTTTGAGAGTAACAAGCAAGAGTCTCTCTGACCTGCTCTCTCTCCTGTTAGTGTGGAGTGGGTGACACGTGGAGCTGCTGTTTTGCCCTCCGACTCACAAAGCTTCGCAGAACTCCCGGCCTGTTGGCCCGGGCTGTGGTGTCCAGCGAAACGAGCAGAGCCTCCTCGCCGCGACAGTCCGGGGCTATCCACCACCACAGCCGGCAATTTCTTTTTCAAAGCTGGCTGCTTGTGCTTGAACCGAGCTCTCACAGTGAGTCAGAGCCGGGAATAGAAGATAGGAAACTCAAGTTCGTGCTGCCAGTCTAACCACTGCGCCCTGCAACGCCGCGCCCCTGGAGCTCGGTGTGGGCACAGCGTTCGGGAATCCACCGGGTGAGAGGCACACACTCCAGTGCAAAAGGAAAAAAAAACCCCAAAGCAGCAATAACAGCTATTTAATTGCTTGTGAACTTCCCCGAGTAGAAAACAGGGGCAGTTCTCCCCACCCGAACTGGGACTCTGGCAGTTTACCAGCTTAAGCCATAGTCTACCTCTTCAGCGTTTTTTGTTGGGAGTTTTATTTTTTAGCGAGTTCCTCGCTGCATCTGGAGTGCCAAAACCCTTTTTTTCAGGAAACAGCAGTGTCGTTTCTCCTTGTCAGCCACCCCAGCCAGTGAGTTCTCACCAGCGCCAGCGACAGCAAACGCAGGTGCTGCTCTGCCTTTTCCGCCTCGGGTGCGTCCTTTCAGCAAACCTGGGGAGGGAGCAGCTGCTTGCAGTGAAAACAAGATGATCCTGCTGACCCAAGCTGAAATGTGACATGGAAATGGGATTTTTAACCTTGAGAGGTGCAAAGTTGCTCAAAGGAGGGACCCTGTGAAGATTAAAAATAACTAGATCTTTATAATGCTTCTGCAACTGGTAGAGCTGGATGCGTCCATTGCAGAACAGGAGGCCAAATCTTTGAATTGTGTGAACCAGCACAAGACTTTCGATGACCTATCAGCTGAAGAACCAGCCCACGCATTTGCGAACATTAATTTAAGAACAGCTGTTTTTGTCAACTGCATTCTTGTCTCGTTTTTCCGCTCCTCTGCTCGTGAGTGCTCACAGAAACAAACCAGCGTTTGGTGATGCAGATGTTTAGGGAAGGGTTCTCATCTCGAGGGCTACGCGTATGAATAAGAGCATTCATTTTTCCTCAACTCCTGGTTCCGCTCAGCTATTGTTGGACACGTCAGATAGCGATACATCGCCTCCATCTCTCCGTACAGCACAGATACTCCGTGTCGCGCTCTCCCGCGCGCAGACACGCACACGCCATGTGATTTTAAGCAGTCATCTACCACGAGTAACGTCCAGGGGCCAGGTCACAAGCTTCCCAGAGCGCGGAATCTATTTGCATACACTCCAAGCCATGACAAGCAGTTAATAGATTAGTGAGACCAAACGAACCGAGAAAGCATCCGTGCTGCGAGTGATCCCTGAATCACAGAATCACAGAATGTTTGGGGTTGGCAGGGACCTCTGTGGGTCACCCAGCCCAACCCCCTGCCCAAGCAGGGTCACCCAGAGCAGGCTGCACAGCACCGCGTCCAGG
>Ga0065711_1050194_pt1 | contig 10941 bp, 7 predicted proteins | sample Hoacrofraction12_FD_59098 | JGI IMG/M metagenome (GOLD analysis project Ga0065711, IMG submission 59098) | Hoatzin crop microbial communities from Cojedes, Venezuela - Epithelial fraction 12 v2 (version 2) | ecosystem: Host-associated > Birds > Digestive system > Esophagus > Crop | place... | reverse complement strand
CCCTCCCCCGGAAAAACTCCTCTATTACTAGAAAGTGTAAGAAACATTAAATTTAAACCACAGATAAATTGTAAGGTATTTTCTTTGGGTACAGAGTGCCCAGTATTTTTGCCTTGTCTTAGAGGTGAATACAACACAGAAGGAGGAAAAAACCAAGCCAAGGCTGCTAATACTTTCAATATCAGTACCAGTAATTGACATTAGCTTAATCTGAGGTCTGTGTGAACCCAGATGGAATGTAGTTACTGAATTCGTGGTTTGGAACTTGAGAACAGCCAGAAGAGAAGTAGTGTGTGTCCTGGTTGTTGTGTCACATGGCGAGTGAAGGTGCCTGTGCTTTGCTGAGAGCAATAATCATACTGGCTGAGACACAAGGTCTTCCTAACTCAGGGTGTTGTTTCACGCGGTGGTCAGAAGGGATGACTAGGAAAATAATAGAGAAGGAAGGCAAGGATGGAAAGATCTTTCCTCTAAAATAGTCGCAGCTTTATATAATCAGCAGTGCAGAGAGCTGTCAACTCTTTTATGCAAAACATTGTATTTAAATAAAGGTTTTTCGTAGCTCTTTATTCCATTAATTTTTGAACTTTTTGAACTTTTAAAAGCTAATTCCAGTAGGAATACTGTGCCAGTGCTTCTGCAAACAATTGTGGAGTATGGGAAAATAATACTCACAGTTTCCTAACTTAGGCCCATTTCATCAAGGGCGAGCTAATTCTTGTGTTACGATGAGAGATTTGTAAATCTTTTAAACGTTTTCTGCAGTTATTCTTTTGCTGGATCTGCAGTCATTCTTGGCTGTACATCATTCCCAGTTCACAACCCATTTCTCATACCTCTCTCTCTGAATTGGTGTGTATGCAGAGAGAAGGCTCCCTGAGATAATAGAGATTGCAGTGGCAAGAAGTTCACTGAATAGCTACTCTAATTAGGGTGTGACATCAATTAGGCTACAAAGATATTTCTGTGTAGGTCAGAGAAAGAACAGCAACACAGTGAAGTAAAATATTTCCAAGGGGAAGATACAGGTGACAGCAAGAAAAAATGTCTTCATTTTTTCTTATTTTGAGTGCTTTTAAGTTGAACTTGCTAATGAATTGGAAACTTTTAAGTTTTTTTTAATGTTGTGATACTTTGTGATACTATGCTTTGCAGTGAAACTTCATAGTAACAGACAGTTTTGCTTAGAAAATAACTTTAAAAGGATAGTCATGTTTACTGTTACTTTTTGTGTTAAATGTGCTTAAATTATGGGTCAGTCCTGAGTTTTTTGGTCGACATCAGTCTAGGAATGCCAAGAAGTTCTTCGGCTTTGAGTTTCAATAACACTAGGGTTTCCTAAATTCTAAGTTACATGACAGGCCAGTGACATAGAATCGAAAACCCAGCTCAGCATTTCTGCCACATTTGTATTGGATTTTAAGTTGTGTGTTAATTTGATAGAATTTACAAGATTTGCAGACACTACTTCAACTCATACTGAAATAAATGAGGATTTTTCCTTTGTGTTTCTGTGGTCTGTGGAGAACATAGAATTCTAGCACAAAAGAAGCATATTTACAGTGAAATGTCCGCTTATAACAGCGTTTTAAGATGTGGTTCTTGAGTGGATACCAAAATCATCACATACTGTATTCGTTCTTTTGACTAAAACTGCTGAGGCAGGGAGTGTAAATGGTGCAGCAGCGGCTTTTAGAAGTGTGAAAAAATATTCCAAACTGTTGACGGGAATTTCCTCAGCAGTATGCCTAGTAGTAGTATTAGATTTTTGGGCGTAGTGACACTGCAGATTAAAGTCCTTTTGCTGTCGTTACTACCTTGATTGTATAGCATTTTAGTGGTGTAGAGCTTATCTGACTTTCCCTTTAGCTTTTTAGACGTGTATGTGTGGGAATCCAGTCTGTGATTTATTTGTAATTCTCACAGAGAGGCTGGGGGAGAAGAATTTGCTAGCAAAGGCTTCTCTAGAGTGTTGGAGTGGTCAAGAGCTTTGTCAGTCAGTCCTTCAGTTGCAGTCAGGAAATGCTCTCACAATACCATTTGCTGTAATGTTGAGGATTTAATTGTATACAAGGTTACAGTTTTGTTGTTTAACTTAAAATTCAGACTATGAATGATTCGTAGAAGCCTACTCACTGAATCATTATATAAACAGTAATTTACCTATTTTTTTCTTTAATCCAGAAATAATTTTGATGTGTAAACCTGCTCACATGAAAATGTTCAGGTAAAGTGTCAAAACAGCAAGAGTGGTAAATGACAAAATATGACACCTTCCCTTCCCTTTTACGTGTTATAGAAGTATCTTTTATTGTCCTAAATAGATTCTAGTTTTCTTCACCATATTTTCTCTAATCATTTCCTTCTGAAAAATTTTAGAATTCCTCATGTCATGGTAAAGAGTCTTTAGCTTTGTGTGAGGATAGACATGGTTTCCCTTTCATAAAGGGAAACAATACTGTTCCTGAAGAAGGTTTTTAAGGTTCGAATGTGATTCTTAGCTGGGTAGGAAGTTTGTTTGTTGTTGGTTTCAGTGTGTATGGAGAGGTACGGACAGCACTGTGAAGCTTTCTGCACCTACTCTCTAAGAATTCAAATTCTGGTTGACATAGGAAAGAATGATGGAAAAGACCATGGTCTCTTACTACTTGGATGGTCAAAAACGATGACAAGATTCTCAGCCATCCTTTCTGCATTAATATTGTGAAATCTTTCATTTAAAAAAAAAAAAAAATCATAAAATCTTCAGTTCCAAAGGAATTTTGCTTGGGCGAGTCTTTTTTTGAGCTTATCTATGTCTAACATAAGCATTTATTTAATCTTTTAGTAGAGCCATATTTTAGCACTAATGGCAATAACAATCCATTGAAATTATGAAGCTGAGATAAAATTAAAATCTTCTGGACATATTCTACCCTGAATAAAATCCTGGGCAGAAGGTCTGGAAGCACAGCAAATATTTGTGGACCATTTCTTATTCTTGCAGTTTAAGCTGGACTGTAATTTAACTGTGAGGAGAGCATGCTGTCTGTATGTTGGGAGGCTGTAAACTCTGTTTAGTTCTAAGGATCCCTTACTGGCAAAAGTATTTATATGTAACTGTCTTCTATGTTCTAGGATAGTTAAATGCGAGGGTCTTCTGTGTGTGGTGTGTTGTGGTTTTTTTTTGTTTGTTTGGTACATTGGTTTCTTACTCGCAAAAATATGCATGTGTTTTGCAGCTTTGGGAATTGGCAGAAGCATAATACGGCTCCATGTTTCTATTTTTGGTGACAAAATATAATAAATCTGTTTAAAACTCCATGTTCTTTGAGGACGCTATGCTTTGCTAGCATAGCTTTTTCCGTGCTCTGGAACACCACTGAACTTGGTGTCAGTTCTGCATACACAGCGGCTACAGAATTGTACCCTCAGTAAAAGTGACAAGGTAGTATTAGCTGCTAACCAAGGACTCCCTAGAAAGCTTCAGGAAAGCAGATATACAAGGGCTGGTTTTGCTAGGAAGAGCAGAATGACAAAAGAGGAGATGGATGCCTCTTAAGAAGCCAGATTTCAACTTATTTTAAAGGAGCATAAGGAAATAAAACAAGCTAATAGACTTTGTAGTCAAATGGAAATGAGAGCAGCTTTATCGCAGTTAAAAAAAACCAAACATCTACCACAAAGCTTTCCACATATGTATGAGACAGAGGATGGAATTGAGCGCATAGAACGTGAGACACTTTTTTCTTTTATGCATATTATCGACAGAAGGTCTCCTATCTGTAGATAATGTTGGTGATATGAGCAGTTTGGCAAAAATGTGGGCACGCTGGACAGCTAAAAACTGGGAAAAATGAAACTCCCAGGGTATGTCATGAAAATGTCACTGAAATTGAAAGTCTAGTTTTTCCACAAATGCTTGCAATGAAGCCTTGTCTTGTGTGTATATGTGTAATTTTTTAAAAAATATTTTTCTGATTCAGTGACATTTTATTGAAGATGTAAAAATAACCTATTTTTCATTGACAAAACATATAAAATGCAGTTGGATTGTAGAGTTTCCCTTCTGGTTTAGAGGTTTGACTACTGAACCAACAAGCAGACCCTCAATCTTGCCTATGCCTTCCTAAGTGATAACATACCTGTGTGTTTTCTTAGAACGTTTCATATTGCTTTTAAACTCTTTGGGCTGCCCTTGGTATTTAAAGCACTTAAAATGCCTTTTTGAAGCTCAAAAATGCACATATCTCCATTTAGATGTCTAAAAGTAGATATCAGTATCTCAGAGTATATAGCATCAGGAGGGATGACTAGGAAAATCGCTCCAATCTTTGAACATGCAAAAAGAATAATTGCAATATATACTACTTGCATATATATGAAAGGTGTTTTTTTATAATGGAGATAGGTGTTCTTAACCCCATTTGATACATAGAAATCACACCTGTGCTTCACCGAATGATGATCAAATATATTCAGGTGAAACAATTTCACCGTGTTGCGCAGACAACATTTAGCCTTGAGTGAGTATTCACACTTCTGTCAAATGTAATGTAATTCTTCCAGAGGTAACCTACAAACAAATTAGTTTTGTTTTTCTAGGTGTACTTGAGAAGGTTGCAGGAGAGAGTGGGAGATCAGAGAGCATATGTTATTGTTCAGTAAGCCATGCAGCAGATATCAGAAATTAATGAGGCAAAGAAAGCAAAGGTGGGAGAAAATGCAATCAGCAGCAACTAAATTTGAGAAAAGCTCGAGTGTTCTGGGAGACAGGAACATTAAATGTTCTCTCCCTTTGCTATATGACAAACCTGAAAATGTGGAGACTTGAATAAAAGTGTTGATGTAATTATGCACGGAGGTAGCCATCAAACTTCAAAACAAAGCTGTAAGTCACTAGTTCTATGTACCAAGATTAAAATGAGCAAATGAAGAAATGCAAGACAAATGGATCTGTAAATAGTATAGTTTCATAAAACAGGTTTTCTGGATGGGATAAATAACCTAATGTTTCCTTGAGAATCATCAGAATATCCATCGATGATGGGATGCTGTCTTCATTCTGAAATTGTAAGCAGTTTTTAAGAGCTGTCTTCTCTGCCTTGCTACAGAAATATTTGTGTCTTCTGCCAAATGGGAGTGCATTTTAATTATTTTTAGGAGGCTGTGAGATAGAATGAATTTATTGATACTTCATCATAGGGAATAGAAAGATACCTTCAGGCCTGTTTCATGGGTGGAGCAAGAGGCAATCTCTCTGCTTGTTGGGTGGCACGCTGGGTGTCGATACTGAAAAGCCTGACAGTAATGAATGTTAAGATCCTAATATACACAGCGTGCATGGATGTAAATAGGCATAGGCATTTTGAATTTTTTTTGTTCTCTGAATTTTCTGGGTAAAAAAAAAACCTTTAACAGCTAGCGTTACACAAAAATCTGCACTGTTTTTGTGAAAACAATGATAGATTTACTGAAGCGGTTTGAGTTCTGTCTCTATAAATACAAGGTAAACTAAATCAGGTTTATGGCTTTATTGGTATTTAAGTGGGCTTTATGACACAGGAGTAATGTGAAGTTCCTCAACTTGGGTAGTGAAACCATTCTACCACTTTGTGCTTTTCATATTTATAGCTTCCAAGTGAGTCAGTTTCAGGTACAGCTCTATGTACCTTGAAGAATTTTTCAGTTACGTGTAACAGCTTTGGACATCTGTATGTCTTTGCAGAATCATTTGATTAATTTGAGAAAAGGTCTAACAAACTACTTGCCTTTAACTGCTTGGTAGATCCCAGCGCTACATGGTGGTTGACAAAATTCTAAGCTTCATTACTGTGTAATAAAACAGCTCAGCTTTAAATTCAGTCAGTTTATTGATTCTTAGTGGCAAGGGATTTGAATGTGTTCGCCTTGTAGGCTGTTATTTTCCTGCATTCAGAAACCAATCTGCTGTTGAGTAGTGAATTAAGCATGCAGATATTATGATAATGGGAGAAAATGGAATCTTCACACTAGGGATGTATCTCTGAAAATTTGTGTGGAATATCTTTTCTGAAGTCTTTATCACTGAAGAAAGATTTTAGCTTGGATTATACTGCAACTTTTCTCATCTTTTCCATGTTCAACTTTTGGAAACATTATGAGGAAAATGTAAATGTTTTAATTAATGTTTTGTTTATTTTTCATGTGTGTGGCATTTATAAAGAGCCAAGTTATCTATGCCATCATTCCATTACCATTCCACCCTCTCCTGTTTCTTTTCCTGCTAAAAATCTTGGGATATGTTCTATTTTTATTAAATGCAAATACGTTAATTTTGTGCTGTCACTAGGTCAGGCTATGGTACTGGCTAGGTTGTGCCTGAGAACTAAAAGGGGTAGGAAAATTTCTTCTTTGCATGCCCACATCATTTGAATACTACGTAATATCCCAGTCAGGGCCATGAAGCAGCATAAAAGCAGTGAATCAGTTTTGTTTGGAGACAGTTGACTGTTGCCTTCCTCATGGAGGAGTTTTGTTTTAATTTGTTGAAGATAAGGGACTTAGGAAACACCAAACCAAACTTACTGCGAGACACAGCTCAGTCCCTGCTGTGCTCTGGCCCCCATGCCACTCTGTGCTACCCGGCAAATACACAAACAGAAAAAAACCCCACTGAGTCCCATACACAGTGAAACTGAACTATTTAGATAATTGCTTTTCTCAGAATGGTTTTATTCTGATTATCTAGAACTTTTGTATGTTTAATTTTGTTGTGGGTGCTGGCTTTGGAGATAATTTTCCATAAAATTAAATTATGTTAGTTGAAATGAAATCTCATTAGACTATCTAGCCTAAACAAAGACTACTTTGAAATCATTGTGCAGCATTAAGGGATGCATTCATTAAAGGCTGCATCTGATTTTTTGCATTTAGATGTTCTCTGTATTTGCATACTGTTTCAAGCCTTCAGAATTGTGCAGTAAATGTGACTAAATAGTTTTCATTGATACTGTCTACTTAGAATCCATAGCATAATGCTGTGAGTACTGATTTTTGAAGATACAAGTTTTGAAGTAAGGTGTTTATCATTTAAATTGATGTGTGTCCGACTGGGTGCAGTCTTGGGGTTTGATGTCTACCTGTACCTGTAAAAGATAAGCGTAAAGGAATAGAATAAACGTACAGAGTAAAATCCAGACCTCTCAATCAAAATGCTTAAGAAATATGTTTCTTAATTTTCCCTTGAAAGAGAAAGGTCAAGGAAGGTATAGGCAAGCTGCAAAATGGGAAAGGAAACCAAGTATTTGGTGGCAGATATCTTTGTTTCATTGGTCACAGTAAATGTGGACTATAGCTATGTAACTGACATAAATGCTTTTACAAACTTTTAATAATTTCTTCTGGTATCCATTTAATGTGGGGATTAATAAGGATTTAAGAAACAGCCAACATGGATTTTCAAGAAGAAACCATGTCAAATTGATGTCATTTTTTCATGGACTGTTGGGCAGGTGGGAAGCAGCAGCTGTGACACGTTTTGACTTCAGAGAGGTTTCTTACGCTGACCACTATGCATTGTAGAAGCAGATAACCAAGATGTAAATGCACAAGGCACTGAGATGAAAATGTCTTTGTCCTTCATTGTGAAGTTGGAAGGACATTCGTTATGGGTTGAGTCTTAGTTCGGTTTCTGTTAGCACCCTCTGTGATAGAGAAGATATTTATTAAAACTTAAGGGGGTGTTACACTGCAAGAGGTGGCAAGTGCTTGGAATCCAGGTTGGAAATTCAAAATGATCTTGGTGAAATAAAGTTTTGTGATGAATGAGATCAACGAAGACAAGTGCAAGTGAGAAGATGAGGAATAATTTGCTATGCAACAGTGCCAATTTCTATGGAAGCGTAATATCCACCTCCTGCAAAATAACCTCTCTTATACGGCTCAAGCACTTTTGCTTCATCACACAGGGGGCATAGTGTCTTGGTAATTAAAGTCAACGCTGGCTGAATACAGTTGTCTCCTCAGTGGCCTAGATGAATGTCTTGCTAGTTGCAGTGTTCTGCTCAGAAAACAAAGCACCATCCTGAGAATGGTAACAGCGCACCACAGTCCAAGTCAGCAATATGTTGCTGTTCCAGAAAAGCCAGAAGTCATTCTGAACTGTATTAACAGAATTATGGAATAGGAGTTATGCTTATTATTTCTCTCTATTTGGTGCTGGTCAGGCCTCAGCTCTAGAATTAGAAGAGCTGAGATACCTGTAATACGATGATTTTGATGATGATTTTGAAAAGAGACAATAACAAAAAATATTGGAATAATTTTCACTAAATAAACAATTAAAATCTGAGGGGGGAAGCTGGGATATCAGCCTTGCAATAATAATTCTTAGAAAGAAGTGCTCATTGGCTCTTTTAGGGTTTTTGTCTGTTTGGTTGGGTTTTTTTGGTTTCTTTTTTTTGCTAAGAGAAATAGAAGGGAACTTTTTTTTTTAATCCAAGCTGTTTTACAAAAAGCTTTCCACCTGGAAAGTTAAGCCCTGGAGCAACTCCTACAGGAGACTCCATGGGAAGTTTTTAAAAAACCAAACCAACCAATCAACCCAAACAAACCCCGAAAAACTAATATGACAGATTTGGGGATCTCACCTGGAATATGGGACACCCAAATGAATTTACTATATCATGTCATAGAGATTCCATATATTGTAAGTAGACTATTAATTATTTTGTAATGGAAATCAGATTTTCTGCATTTAATCAAAAATATTTTCCTTACTACAAATGAAATTGAAGTGGTTTTTTTAATAAATTTTATGTTAAAGCAAATCTGTGTTTTGCATTGGAAAAAAATATATAGCTGCAAATTCTTCACAAAAACAAGAAATCCAGGATTTGTATACACAAAAAAGTATACAACTGATTAAATTCCAGTTTGAAAATGAGCTCTGTGTATGTCTTTAAACAAAATGTAATTCCAGCGATGCACCGCTAACTCATACAAATGACCCTGAAGGTTTGGGTCTTTTAATCAGTCAACTCTAACTTCTATAGCCTTGTATTTTTTATGCCAAGAGAAGTTTTGCCAACCCTGTTATGAGTTCTGGTACTGAATAACTGAGGGGAAACAGGGAGAACTTCTGTTGCTTAAGGAACCATTATTGTTTATATATGTTTATAAAATGTATATATAAAAATTATAATGTATAATTTATATATACAATTTATAATGTTATAATGTTATAATTTATATAAATACATATGTAGTTATTTCAGAAAAATACTCTGCCAAAGGACAGACTAATTCTATACTGTCGCAGCTATTAAATAAATTGGAGGATGACAGTCAGGCCTTATAAGTTGATTACTTGTTCGTAGTATAAGGTGCCTGTCGTGCTTCAGTATGGCTAAACTCAACTCCTCTTCAGCAGAGCAGCACAAAAAATTTATAATAGTATATCGAAACATAATATTTAGAAATAATATTTATATAGTTTAGGATTTAAAACATAACCAAGTTTACTATCTCTAGAGCATAGGTTGTTACATGTAAATGCAGGTACATGTTTGCTTACGGATATAACAGTATGTATATGCTTGCAACACAAATGTTTTAAAGTATGTTGTCTCATGACCAAATGGCATTAATCACAGTTAAAGAGAAGACTTATTGCCTTTTATGTGCAGTGGCTGACCTTGCAAAGTCTTGTGAAATTGCCTCAAGGGAACAGGAAAAAATAATCTATTTCTTTGGCTTCTTATTTATATTCACCCAGAATAATATGTAAAATAAAATTTGGGAAAATGTGTCTGAAATCTAAAGAAAACAGTAGCTATTATGATGAAACTGGCTGTGGCCTTTTATAGCTTTTTTGTTTGTTTTTTTTTTTTAATCTTTATGACTGCTCTGTTCCCTGCAGCGTATCTGTGAAGTGCAGAAAAAGTTCACAGCAGATGATTGTACTAAGGTACCAAAGCTAGTGAAGTGTGAGATAATCTTTTGAGCTGAGAATTAGTGTCTCAGGCAACCAAGCGAGAAACCAAAGGGGAGTTATTTCTTCAGTAGAGTTTAACATCGAAGACGACACCTGAAGCTGTATCTCTTTATTACTGTTCAAATCAATACCTTTGACCATCTGTTTACATTTTAATAAAGATTTTTTGAGGGGAGAAGGTTGTTTTGACAGGAGACAGCGGGTTTGGTCCAAAACCTTATTTTGGTTTTGAAATCCAAATTTCTAATTTCAAATACAATAGAATTTTCTAGTACAGGCAATATAACATTTACAGATTTGTTTTATACGCTATCCGAATATGTGTATACAATGTATACATTCCCATATTTTCCTTGTAAAAAGTTTCAGAAAAAAGGCAGGAGGAAATGTGAGTACTTCAGTGGATTCTGGTTTTTGTTCCTAGGTTACTTTTTTTTTTTTCCTATTGAATCCCAGAAGAGTTAAAAGAGCAAATTTTGGGAAGAACTGCTTGACTTCTTATCAAAGTCTTAGTAGTCAAGACTGGACGTGGCACCTTTAGTGTCTAGTGGAACTACCTGAAATCGTAGATTAGCGAGTAGATATTGACGGTTTCTAAGTTACACAGCACCCCTTATTTATTATCGTAATGAAGGAAGGGGTTAAAAGGGATTTTAGTAGAAGTAGCATTATCTAATAGTTGCGGTGCTTTTAAAGAGAACTGATAGTGCTTATCTATTGTCTAAATTAATTGAAGCAGAGAGTCTTGCATCTCCATACAAAAGGGTTAGTTCCTGATAGGGTATGGGAGTCGCCTAGAACCGGTCAAGACCGACCCTGCTGTATGGATGGGAACCAGAAGAGAACTGAGTTTGCACAGAAACAAAGGTCAATCAGTGAACACCGTGATGAAGAGGATGAGCCTTCATCTTGGGACCCCCGACGACCACCACCAGGAGGCACTGCGCAAGCGCAGCTGGGAGGAGTCTATGGAAATTACTTCTTGG
>Ga0065711_1050193_pt1 | contig 10941 bp, 9 predicted proteins | sample Hoacrofraction12_FD_59098 | JGI IMG/M metagenome (GOLD analysis project Ga0065711, IMG submission 59098) | Hoatzin crop microbial communities from Cojedes, Venezuela - Epithelial fraction 12 v2 (version 2) | ecosystem: Host-associated > Birds > Digestive system > Esophagus > Crop | place... | reverse complement strand
CTGGACAAGGTCCTGTGCAGCCTGCTGTAGGTGACCCTGCTTCGGCAGGGGGGTTGGACTAGATGACCCACAGAGGTCCCTTCCAACCCCTAACATTCTGTGATTCTGTGTGATTCTGAATTCCTTTGTTTTGGACAGTACTGCAGAAATAAACATACCTTTAATTGCTGGAATCTAACTTAAGAGTGTCAGTGCAAGTTGTAGTTTAATTATTTTGAAACATTATTTGCAGGGATAATTCTGAAAATTGACCTCTCTTTTTCTGCTTTCTTGTACCAAAATTTACTGATATCCTCCTTTCTGCCTTGTATTGTTAACATAAAAGCTAGAAGAGCAGAAGATAAAAATTATTATGTACATGTGTGTTGCTCAGTAAAAGATTTCTATGTCCAAAGCCAAATAATTTCAGTTGGAAAAATCTATAAATCCATGCATTATTTCCTTCTGATTTAGAATTAGTTCAACAATTCTTTGCAAAATGCCCATAGCTTACTTTCTGAGTTCAAGCTCAAGACCAAACCAAGTTGTGGCAGAAGAGATTGGCTAGTATGTTGGTAAGAGTAGCAAACATATGCCATACCTACTCAGCTAGGCAGTGTTTGGTTATCATTCTGTCAGAAATTCCTCCAAGAGTATTAATGCAGGTAGCCATGCAACATTAGTAGATTTATTTGTGACACATACAATCAAAATTTATACCAAACTGTTTCATACTTATTCTACACATCTGTGTTCTGGCTGTTATAAATGAGATAGGAGCTGAGGTTTCACTGAAGGAAGTGTGTTCTACTGTATGAGTATGTACTTAGTTAATGCATCATCTTTGCAGTGAATTTCATTGCATCAGTGTAATGAAAACAATCATCTATCAATTTAGTGTATAACCCATAAAAATTCAAAGGATCAAACAATGTGTTCCGTGTGTTGCAGTATTGTCTTTGCTCTTATAGATCAAAACTTTATTTAGAGTTGAATTATGACATGGGAATGACATGGGAATGACAGAAGATGCGTATCTGCATAGAGCTGAAGATTAATGAGGTTTCAGCTGAACACTGGAGAAAGTAGTCTACTCCCAAGAATATACTGTAAGGTTAATGGTTGCCTAGCATCGTTGAAAACAGCTTTATCTGAAACAGTAGAGGAATTGCATTAGCTACAGTGTTTTCTGAGCTTCAAAACCAGGGCAGACTTCTGTTTTAGCCATTACCTGCTATGAGCAGAAGCAAGTGTCATGCTTTCTCTTGAGCTGAGATGCCTGTTGAGCAATAAGCTGGGTTACAAGCAAGACGGTCAGCATACTGGCCTAGTTCCCTTGTTTGTGGCCTGCCACTGCAAAGAAGTATCAGTCATGATGTCACATCCTCTTGAGTTGAATACCATGAAGGCAGGTACCTTTTTTTTAATATTAAAAAAACCAACAGTGTTTTCTTTGCACTTAGGTCTTCATAATAATGGCATTTGAAAATAATGCTGTTCTAGTTTTAAGATGCTTTTTGTTTTAAATTGTGCCAATCTTGAAGTATGAACCGTTTCAAAAGAGAAAATACTGCTGCTGTTCATCTGGTCCAATGTACCAGAGCATATTCTACCTATCCTTTGTATGTTTCTAAGGAGCTTTCTTCACCCACACAATTCTTGTATGCTGCTCATGGAAAAGTTGCTGGGAGATCTGAAGTTTCATTTTCAAGTCTGAACAGACTAATAAATCCATGCTCGCATCTGGATATTATGTGGGATTGGGAAGTGAAGTCTGGTAATGCTAAACAGTAACTACTAGAATGAATACTAGGATTTTAAGTTTATCTAACTTTGAAAACTTTGAAATGCCACAATTTCCCACATACCCCAGTATTTAAAAATAGCATTACCTGTCCCTTGGAGTTGAAGTCCTTGACAGCTGGGAAAATACGTCCTCCTCGACAGGCTGGAAGGAAGCTGTGATGTGGCTTAAATGTGTTTCCAGCGTGGAGATTTCTGCCTGGAGCCTCTCCCAAGTGTTGCTCCTGCCCTGGCTGAGAGCTGTGTCAGTGCAGGTATTCTCAGCTTTTTGTTTGACAAGAGGGAGGAAAAATCTAGCACCTGTGACTGGGGAGAGTAAATGAGCAAAGTTCTTTGTAGCATTTAATATAATTACAACCCCCCAAAACCCCTCCCCAAATAGTGGCTTCTATCTCTGCCTACTTTAATGTTTTATCTGTGAAATGTAAAATACCAAGTGATAAGAAAACATCATAAAATATAAAATAGAAAGTAAATCAAGAAGAATAAAGCGTTTATATACCTTAGAAATAGCCCCAAGCATGAAGTCTGTCTTTATGATTAAATCGATGGTATTTTTCTTAAACCTAAATTTTAAACACAAGGGTGGTGGGGAATCCTGCCAAAATTCTCCATTTATGTTGCCTGAAGTTAGATGTTTCAGAGCCATATCTTGTGGGCTACTTTCTGGAAGTTTGCAGCTGTGCAGCTCTCATCAGATTGGTCAAATGTACAATTTCAGCATTCGGTGCTATCCAAAAATTACTTTACTTAGAACTTGATTTGAAGAAACACCATAATGTAGCTTGGAGAGGCCAGTTATTGAGTAGGAAAAGTAGCATAAGGATCTGCTAGACAGTATTTAGAAATGGCTGGCTCTGGTTCTCATGCACCTGTTTTAATTGTTATGAGGGGACCTCCAGAAACAATGGTTGCGTATGTTCCCCCTGAAACTTGAAAATTAGAAGTCTTTCCAAATAGACTTATGATTAAACAAAAAATGAGATGCCAAATAAAGCAAATATTACTATATAGACTTTGTTTAGTTACAGATTTACCTGGAGAGGTACCAAATTTCTTCATTTTGCTTCCCTTTTCATTCCCCTGCACAGCTTTATGGAAAATTTTGTGTGTTAATCGGAGCTCAGTAAAATAAAATACTTCATCTAAAGATATGATTCATTTCTTTAGTGACTAATGTTGTTTTCACTTGAAAATTCTAACCTTGGTTAAGGCTTGGAGATGCAAAGTATCTGAGAGTAATTTAATATTGGAGCAGTGAGGGCTGTTTTAAATTAGTTCTGGATAATGTTACATTCACTAACTATTCCCATCCATTTTCAGTTCCTCAGGGAAAGGGTTTACACCAAGTACGGTGCAGAGCCCAAGAGCGTTGCTTCCATTTGTTACACTCCCACCTGAAGTGGATACAGAGACGAAGCCTTTTAAACTGAAGGGAATTCAGATTCTGCACTTGTCTGCATAATTAGAACAAATTTTGCTTTCATATGTGCCTAATCTCATGAGTGCGATGTGCGGTCTTCCAAACCTTGCTCCTGCCTCCTGTATTGCTTGCATCTCTTCTGTACACATCCATGTGATTGTGGGCAGGGGAGTTGGATTTGTTTGTATGGTCCTTGTAGAACCTGGCCCAGAAAAGCATGTGATTAGAGAAAAGTATTCTGCTTTCTGTTTCAAAGTATGTAATATCTACTCTTTTATTATTTGTTTCCACTTAGTTATGTGTTGCTCAAACCAGGGCATGTCTGTGCTTGCTACTGTCTAGGTACAGAGCAGTTTAATGAGTGTAGCTGTCTTCTGCAAAAGCTCTATTTCTGTTTAAACAACCCGTATGCTCCAGGTTGTTCCTCACCACTTAAGCTCAACATATGGGGGGCACTCCAAAACTGCAGGTAAACTGTTTACACAGAGGTGGTGGAGTGATTCAACTAACTCACTTTTACATAAGTTAATACAACGGTGCTGAGACTTTGGTCTCCTATTTAAAAACAACAACAAAAAACAAACAAATAAAAACCAACACCCCACCCCCCCAAAAAACAAAACAAAACAAAACAAAAAAACCCACAAAACGGAAAATGCTACTTTGACATACTGGATTCCTTTGGGATTCTGATATCAAGGGCAGTAGAGTCATTGAATGCTACTTGGGAGGGAAACAAATTTGTCTGGAATGTATCCAGATGTAAAGAGAAACATCCCTGGTTTGCATTGATGTTGTATTTGATAAATGATCTGCCTTATCTCTCCATTCTTCTATTAGTAGGAAATCAGTATCTCATGCAAATATGTTCTACCACTGACATTAGGGCTTAAGGAAGCAGGAGTTCATTTCAGATGGCGCTGGCATTTATTGCCTTTTTTACAGAAGTGAAAGAACTCTCTTAAAACCAGTTGTTTCGCTGAGATGCACTTTAAGTCTCAGCCTCTGAACAGGGGTTGTGACTTTAACTACTCCTCAAGCATTTAGTGTAGATTGTTCCTCTTACTACTTCAGAGGGCCTTCATATTTAAAATGGTATAGCTGTTGGGCTTGCTTCAGACCAGAGGTCAACCAGTGTCGTGCCTGGCAATGGCTGTGTCACATGCTTCATGAAGTTTTTGTAGAGTTACCCTTCCCTGGCATGTAGCTAAATCATGTCCTGAAGAGGGGCAATCTCTGAAGAGGGCTAAGCATATATCTGTTATCTGAAACTGGACTTTCTACTGAGAAAATGTATTTGTTTTTCAGACTGAAGAAAATAGCATAATCTTACTAGAATTATTGGTCTCAATGTGACATTTAGCAAGGGATTGTCTTTTAATATTAATCAAATGTACTGGACAGAGTTCATTTCCTGCAGTATTGCAATGATGCAGGCCTTGCATACTGGTGGTGCTTTCTTCATGTTCTGTCATAGCTTAGGTCATATTCACTGACTTTCCTCTAAACCAGTTACAAGTTAGTCATATGTGTTAAAGAATCTCAGCATGAAATCATTTTGTAGTATTCCTAAGAAGGATGTTAAATTTGTTTTTTCTGTATAGACTTTTTTATATTTACTCATTTATAGTTTTGTTTGGCAAAGTGAGGGTTCTTCTTTCCATGCAACAGCAGGACATGCATTTGTTCAAGAAATGAGCATTGTTGGTTCTTATCTGTAGATATGATATGAAGAAGCAGCATGCTGTACTAGTTGGACATAGAAGAGTTTCAACATCATAGGCCCCAAAGCAGAGATCTTCTCACTCCCTATAACACAAGGCTAAATTCCAGCCTTCCTGCCTTTAGGGAAAACTGTAGTACCTTAGCACAGCCTTAAATAGTAAATATGCAAAATAGGATACATATGCTTGAATAGGTAAGACGTAATTTTAACATTACACCCTTGGAGACAAACTTTCTACTCAGCCTTGCTAGCTGCACGTATGCTTAGGTTGCCTGAGCACGAGGGAACTGGGCCTGTAGTAAAATTAATAAGAATTAACTCTACTTGATCATGCCATGTTGATTCCAGAGCTGCCAAAGCATTGAAAGGTGGCCTTTATTAACGCAAGAGGTTTCTGTTGATTCATAGAGGAATCCCCAGGTGAGGACAGAAGGGCACTTCTTCATTCTTCCCCAGTTATGGGTTGTCTTTGAAAGGCTGAGGAGAAGCTGAGTGAGAGGGGGAATAAAAAGGATTTGCCGGGGAGGAGGGGGAAGGGAGGTGGGGCTGTGTTTTCTGATCATAATATTTATTGCTGCTATAAATTACGGGTCAGATTAGAACATTAAAAAAAAAAGTCAAACAAAAAAAGCAAATAAAAAAGGTCCTAGTCATACCTGGAGAAATTACTTAAACCATGATTCCTTTTCTTTCATGCATTTTAGCCTTTGTGTCACTATGTAAGCCCCTAGCATGCTTACGGGTAAAATTTAGACCTTGGGCTCTGCCACCTGGGAATGCTGATCCAGCAGGCCAGGCCAGAGTCCTGGTGCTCCTTCCGACGCTTTGGAGTGGTAAACAGCAGCCAGGTCCTGAGTGGGGCATCACTCCTTGCATGTGTGAAGCCAAATTTGGAAGGCAAGTGATGTAAAAAAGTGATGTAAAGAAACTGTTCCACTAGCCATCCCCCCATCCTGCTCCTCTTTACTGTTTCACAGTTCTGCTAATTCTCCTTAGTCTTTTTTTCCATCTCTACCACTGCATTTACTGACAACTAGTTCACCCCAATCTGGCTGCTCAAAATAAAGCCCAAACCTGCAAAGGATATTAACTTTCAAAACCTTCTTCCTATCAGCATACCCATAAGGTCTTAGGTGAGCAGATTAGTGAGTTTTCTTTGGTACTCTGTCATGTGAATTCACTGCATGTGATGAAGGAAAACAGGAGTGTTCCCTCCACTCGATTAAAATATCCAGATGCCCAGCATGCTGGCTCCATCTCTGTAAAAGAATAATGTAATGACTGTCACAAGTAATAGAAGGTGAAGATGTTTTATGTGCTTTTAGTTTTAAAAAAATAAAGTTCTTAGAATGTTATTAGAAATTACTTCAGGGTTGGGGAAAACTGACAGGGAATAGTAATTGTGGAGAAGAGAAAAAAAAAACTTTGCACTTTAATGCAGAAATAAAGTTGGCAAGTGGGTCCTAGAGTAACACTACCCATGCCAACTGGCTGCACAGGTTTTGGGGCTGGGGAGGGAATGGGATGGACATAAAGCACCTAAAAGGTTTCTAAGTGTGTGTGGTAAGCATGCAGCCTGCATTTCAGTGGTTTTGCAGAAACTCATCTTAAGTAGTTAAAGAAAGAAAAGGGCAAGAAAAAAAGCAGGGACAGATCAGTCAGACCAAAAGAAGAAAATGCAATGACAGATTGGCTTAAGTTTAAGGAGTTATTGAGAAACTCCTGTGGTAGTTATCACAGAGCTTCAAAATTGCTGAAATATAAATCCTATACTGTTACTAATATTTCAGTTGTTCTCCCAGGGAACAGGTCTTAATTTTTCCGTGGTGCATCAGTGAAATAGCAAAATCTATTAAACCCTCACTTTCGTCAAATGCTTCCAAAGAAAACCGAAAGCACTTTGGAGAAATTGGCCTCTTAAATTTATAGCAAAAACCAATCACAGGAAATTGGCCTCTCTAGTGCCACACACATTAAATGTGTTATGAATCAAAGTCACTAGTAGTTTCTTTTTGAACGTGAAAAATGCGCTATAATACTGTGCTTAGGAAAAAAAAAAAAGTTGTAAAGATTCCTCCCTATGGGGAAGTGGTATTGGGGTGAATGCTTCGCTGAGATAGGTTTTACAAATTCTCACCAGGGCAGTAATGATTTGGGATGAACTCTTGAGGGTTCCTGAGAGTTCCTCATAAAATGCCATCAATTTTCAAAATAAATATTGGGAGTACTTCTTTCACTGAGGTGGGTGGGATTCACGCTTCTAGCTGGGGACTGCTGGCCCATCCTCAGCAGAGGTTACATCGCTGAACTTCAATCTTTGCGGAGCGGCTGTTTGCCTTCAGTGGCTTGTGCTCGGATGCCATGCGTTGCAGCAAAAACCAGCCCAGGCAATGAATCCTCCAGGTTCGTGTCTACTGACAATATCGCAGAGAAAGCAGCACGCTCTAAGCCATGGCTTGCGTTATGGTGCTAATCCTAAAGGCTCAACCCAATTAGAAGAAAACAACAAAAGAAAACAGCCCCAGCCTTCGCTTTCTCCCCAAAAGCACACATTTATGCAGTCCTTCACATGCCTAGCACTTGACCTCCATCTTTGGGTGTGTTTTATTGTGTGTTTTTCTGTGTGTGGCATTTTTAACTGCATAAACTAGGGAGGGAGGGAAGAGGGTTGCAGCAGCAGGGAGGCAGAGATCAGGGGAAGCTCAATAGCTTTCTCATTTCTGCTTCTATTACGAATAAGTTAAGGTACTTTTGAGACGGCCCATTGGCACTCAGGATACCTGGTTGTCTTTCTGCAGCAGGTATTAGGCAAAGAAAGTTAACAAGGAATATTTGTTTCCTGCTCTGAAAATATTTGGCAGTTACTGCAGTCTCTCACCGACGTAAACCCCACCGTTCTTAAAATTTCTTTCTCTTTTTAGCAATGAGAAACTTTCTCCAACTCCTGTTTCTTTACGTTATCGTATCCCTGCATGAATTGTCCCCAGAGCAGAAATCCAGGAGTGACCTAGCTCACCACGTCACCAGTGACCCATGAAGGGCCTGCTGTGTGCTGGGAGGGAAGGGGCTGGTTCTCCCCTTCAGGCTGCTGGGTACTGTGGGTGGGGAGCCTGCACTGCAGCCACTGAAACAAAGAGAGGTGGTGGGGGCTAAGCATGAGGACCAAACACTCACTCATCCCAAGGTACCTGAGAAAACATAGGGGAGGCTTCCTCATTGCTGAAAACAGCTTGAAATGGCTCCTCTTCCCCTCAGACTGACAGAAAAATCAAGTCCAGGTGATGTAAACCAGCGTTCTTTTAGCTCATGTTCTTTTTCCTTTACAGCCTGAATATTTTTTCTCCCTTTCGTTCTTTAACGTGCTTGTGTTTGCAACCCCAGGAGTTACTCCTGATTAATATTTTGTAACAGGGGATAGGATAAAATCCTCAGGATCAAATATTTCCATTAAACAGCCTAGCAGAGATGCTGTTGCTTCGGATTATGAGGATTTGCATTCGTTTTGCAGCAGCTCCTGGGATAACGTGGGTAGGCCAAGCGGAGCTGGATGCGTAACAGAAGGACAGTCTGGATAGGATTCGTGTCACTCAACAAGGGGTATGTTCAAGGGAGGTATCTAAATCTGAGCCAATCGTCTTGGGCCCCATTTACAGACAAAAGAACTTAAGAGACACTTCAGGGCTCTAAAGGAGCAATTCATTTTCCATACATTGGGGTAGATGAGCTGCTGTCATCTTCGTCCCCACCATCTTTAAAGGGAGCTTAGAGCGACTACCTCAGATGTAAATGTTTATGCTACAGCGTGTTCATGTTGTGTTTGTAAATACATACAAAAGAGTATTTTTTATCTTGGTAACTCAACTTTACAACTGCTACAGTGTTGTCTGGGATTCGTAGCACTTCAAGCGAGAGTATAATGAAGTCTTCTATCTAAAACTCATCGTTTAAGAATGCTCTGTCCTTACCACAGTTACCAAACCCACTCTGAACCTGTGACTTGAGCCCCTGCTGATTCAGTGGTCTAACAATAGTGATAACAAATAAGCTTCCAAAAATCTGAATGTGGCAAACATGCTGAACTAGTTTTATATGAAATATCTTCAATGTTTATTTGCTTTTTTGAAACGAACAAATCCATAAGTATTTTTTTTAATAATACTTAGGAGACTACAGAATTAAACGGCTTTCTCGTGTTTTAAGTTCAAACTACTTCCGAGGAATTCTCTCTTGAATTTTCTTAGCTGTTTGTTTTGAATCAAATTATAACATTTGATTTAAAGGTAAGAAAATAAAAAGGAAACAGCGTGGCTGTCAAGAATTCAGGCTGCTATGCAGAGCTTGATTGAAGTGGGACGTTCTCTTCAGCCTGACGGCCACACAGCTGCATATGTTTGTGATGAAGAGAGACTATCAACCCTCAGCTGGATTTCATAGGGTGCTTCTCCACCCCAGAAACTTCCAAATCAGAAGATGGAGAACAAAACAGGGAGGTTTTCTCACGGCTTTGTTTTTCTTCTGCACTTTGGAGTGGATCTTCAGTGAGTGTAATGATGGAAAGAGTTACTAGACACTGCTTTCTTCAGTGGATGCTGCTTATGTTAGGGGATTTTTTTTAACTAAATAATGTGTACACTTATTTGATACCGTGTTTTAGAAGAATTGTCTGTTTCAAGGTAGGAGATAATACACTGTTTCATTGCATTCTTTAAAATGGGTTTCCAGAATGGAGTGTTGTTTTACTTTGACAGTAACTAAGACCCATATTTGAGACCCTCTAGGATGGGAGCCTGTGAAACACCACTGCAATTCTCCCAAGCCAAAGCTTTCGTGAGCAAACAGGCAGACAGTTTTAAGATCTCTAATGCTTGCTGCTGGGATGGAGGAAGATCCAGGTTCTGAGGGGCTAAACGCGCTATGTGGCAAAATGTTTTCTTCTGGTAGTTGAAGAATGGTGTAGTTCACAGCCTGGAGCAACAGCAAGGTGAAAGTCATTTTTGGTCTTTCTGAAAACCTAAAGGTATTCTCCTCATTTTATGAGTACTTCACTAAAATTTTAGCACAAAGAAGCAGCAGATGCTAAAGCACAGACCTGCAGCTATTGTGTATATATGAAGAGATGATTTTCTGGTTGTAAACAGAGGGTGAGAATTAAATGCATGCCTAGCTGTCTCTGTGTTAGAGACAAAGATGTACATCAAAGGTCAGGTCTATTAGTTAGAAACTGGTGTACCTGTTATTTCCAGTAGAAGTTTATTTCACTTACTTGCAGATTATGCTGGGTAAGGATTTGTTTTGGGGTGTTATATACGCATTTAGCCCAGTGTCTTAGTGAAGTGAGCAGATGCTGATACCTGTAGGTAGATGAATATTGTTCAAGTGTATAATCATCTTTAAGCTATGTGGGTTAGCATAGCAGAAGTGCTGCAATCATCTGGTAATCAGTGGATTCAGTTATGCGTAGGTAGGTCCTTGCAGCCATGTGTGTGTTGGATATGTGCGCAATGGTTTCAGGAGAGCCTCTTCAGTGTAGCTACCTTGGCACTTAAGCTGTAGATTTATTCATGCTACTGTAGTGTAGCATTAAAGTCAGACACTGTATATGAGAATTACGCCTCCCATGCATCTCCTCTTGCTCTATTTTCCACTTCATCAATACACTCCAGTAATGATGTCTCAAGTAATAGTTTCTTCAGCATCTCTGCCTGTTCAGCACGTCTACATTCAATGTCCTGCATACAAAACTTTGGTGAGAGAATCTATTGCCCTTTCATCTAAAGTGTTTCATCTGCGTTATGAAATGATGAGGTGCCTGCAAACTCTAATTCACTGTAAAGAAACTTTAGTGAAGTACTGTTCTTACAAGCAAACTACTGTCTTGGAAGATTATTTTAAACTATTATTCCTGCAAAAATCTGCTTGACCTTTACTTGGCGACGTCCCTCACCGTGTAACCTGGTGCAGGGGCGGGGAGTCCTTTGGGAAGTCACGCTCTTCAGAGCGTGCATCTGTG
>Ga0065711_1050192_pt1 | contig 10941 bp, 5 predicted proteins | sample Hoacrofraction12_FD_59098 | JGI IMG/M metagenome (GOLD analysis project Ga0065711, IMG submission 59098) | Hoatzin crop microbial communities from Cojedes, Venezuela - Epithelial fraction 12 v2 (version 2) | ecosystem: Host-associated > Birds > Digestive system > Esophagus > Crop | place... | reverse complement strand
GGGGGGGGGGGAAGTTTAAAAAATTGTGTTTGCAGCCTTGACCTCCAGTTCCAAGAGTATGTGTGCATGTGTGTCCCAGTGAGAACGCTGTTTGTGCTTCTGCAGTGGGAAAACACCCACTGTTGTTATAAACTCATTCAATGGCATCAGTACAGAGATTAGTTTACCTTCCAAAACAGATTTTCAACACACTATCGTCTCAAACACAGCCAGCTCGCTGCACCCAGCTGCGTATGACTTGTGGGGGGTGGAGAGGGGGGGCAGACTTTTAAAATTAAAATCCTCTGCTCTTACATTTTTGGACCCTATTTACTGCATACCTTCTTTAACTGATCAGCATATGCTACTGCTGATTTGGGGCAAAATCATTCTTCCAGGGAACCGGCAGCAGGTCAGCCCTTCACTTTCTGATGTAAGAAAATTAGTAAAATTTTCACAGGCTTGATAGAGAAAAAGGTACAAAAAAATATTGTGTAGAGGTCACAGGCTATGAGTTCTTTCAGTTCACTATTAGGCTAGGATGGCTATAAGCCAGAAGTAAAAATGAATCCACAGACAATTTACTTTAGCAGAAATATTGCATAATGTTCTGGCTATCATATAATTCAACCCTCATATATGAAGAAAGAAGTTAGAAATCAGGAGGCACATTCAAAAAGTTCACTGTGGAACATTTTGTTGTCCAACATCAGAATATAAATTCAACCAAGTAGCTGCCAAAATGAAAGCGATCACAAAAATTCCTTAATGATAGACTAATAAAGAGACTCATCACCAAAGTATTAAGCAATTCTTCAGGGAATGTGAATAAGAATTGCAATGTATGATGTACCAATTCAGCTATTTGGTGGCATTTAAGAAAAAAACTTGAGTTTTAAGGACATGAGGTTACAATACAGCTGCAAAAATTCAGTCCACAACAGTCTCTTGAAATGTGCAGAGCAAGGGAGTGTCACTGAAGCTGTCTTGTGTGTCTCGTCAGGTACCACAAAGAGAGCGGCATGGGACAACAGAGTTTTAGCTTGTCTATAGTGCACGCTCCCAAAGATTTTTGTTCCAAAATTCACTTTTTGAGAGCACTCTACACGTGTGTTCACTTGAATTGTAAAACAGCCTGAAGAATGATACTGGAGTCACTTCAGCAAGAAACGCCCCGATCATTCTTTTCTCCAAAAGAATTTCTCTAAAATTTTCCCCAAGTGTTGGTGGGTTGCCCTCTCTCAGTTTTTCAAGACCAAAACAAGGCTCTGAGCACGGTCTCCCCATCCTCACCAGCTACCACCCTGCAAGACTGCCAGCCCTCTGCCGAAGGGAGAGCAAACTGGGGGAGGAAAATCCTCCGAGGAGGTGCTTCTCCTGGATGACCGTTCCCATGCACGTCCAAGGAGAAGCCAGCAACCCACTGAGCACTTCTGCGAAGTGGACAGAGCGCAGCAGCACGCATCCCCCTTCTCCGTGTCCAGAGGGGAAAAGGCAAGTGCCTCTGCAAAGGGCATTCCGAGAGGGAGTGAAGCACAGCGATAATCATAGAATCCTTTAGGTTGGAAAAGACCTTTAATAATAACACCATCCAAAAAAATAAAATGCATATGTGATTTTGATCAGTGAGTAAAGCTGCAATCACTGGCTGATTTCAAAGCACCTGACAAATATTAATCCTTACAAGACTACCCAACTCAACTTTCTGGCTCCTGGAAAAAAAAAGCAGGTATTGAATTTTTCCCTAATGGAAAATGGAAATGAAAGCACAGAGTAAATAAAGCAGGGTTTCCCAAAGAGACTCAGAATTACCAATAGAAGTGGATTCTGGATCAGAAAAAGATGGGATTTGCTAGATCAGAGACTCATTTATACTTCAGAGCACAGGCCCGCAGGAGAGTCTGAGGTGGCACGGAAACCCCAGCGAGGACTGGGTCCAGAGGCAAGGAGGTACATCAGAACTGTGGAATAAACATCCCTCAGCATGGTGTACTCTTGGAACTATGCTGTGTCATAATGTGTATATATGTATGTCTCCAGGTATATTTTTTATATATATATATATATACTCACACATATAAAAAATAAAATATGTTTGTATCTCCACAGATACTGCCCCAGGGCCTGCATAAACATACAGAGAGAGATTTTGTGACAGACACACCCTTAGCTGTTTTGATACTAAAATGTCTCCTCAGACCCCATCAAGCAAGCGATGGTTAGTGCTTTTTACAAATGAGATATAAAGACAGAGATTGCATGGCACCTGTGGAGCCAAAGACAAAGCCCATTTCCCTACAGGGCAACAGTAGGGGACTTAAAAATTCCAGAGCATTACAATAAGGCAGATCATGTTTTTATGAGTGATTGCATCCATGAAAAAAAACGCAGAAAAGTACCCAGTCCGCAGTTTGTATTGAGGAGAGACCCCGCAGCTCGCTACCCAGCTCAGCTATAATCCACCGTGACAACAGATACAGCAGACTAAACAGAAAGGCTCTGCCTGGCCCACACTTGCGTATGCTCTGTCCTCATGCTGAGTTAAAAAATCAGAATACTGACTCCCAAAAAACAACTCTAAAAATTAGGCGTTTGTGGTTGATTTATTAAGCACCAGCGTGATAGCTCGCATGTCATGCGTTTCCTCTGTGAAGGCACGGGAGGGTGTTTGCTCGCAGTGAAGTTGATCTCTGACAGGTTTACACGTATCTTAAATAGCCTAAAGATCCTTTATTTGCAGGCGCGCGGGGCTCTGCCCTAGTAACGCAGGGCTGTGGCGACAGCCCTTCCCAACAGTACGGCGATGACGCAGCAGCAGCTGATGAGGCACCGCGCTGGAATGTCTTGGATGGGGATTGCAGAGGAGGTTTCTGTGACGGATCAAACACGCTGCCAGCACAGAATAATTAACCCCCATCTCTGTCGCAGGACAATCTTTGCTCTGCCTGGCCCATGAAACCACCGTGAGCGCTCTGGGGCAGAGACCGGCCCCCACTGCGCGGCCGCACCGCACCCAGGGTAACGGATTATCAGGGTACGTTGGGGCTTCCTGGCACTGCAGCAGCTCACACATTCACATTTTTTAACCGATATTAGACAATAACTCTGAAAGAAGCTATTTCTGCTCAGTGCCTCTACCTCAAGAAAGTTAAATAATGAACTGACTCAAAATTTCAGTAGCCAGGTACATGTGCGGGAACACACAGCTTATTAAGTGTTACGGAAATGCTGATTGCATTTTTTATCTAAAAACAAGTTGGGTTATTTGGGTTTGCTATTGGTTTTTTTTTAAAAAGATTTTTAAGTTCTGAGCAGCATCTAGATTGGAAAGAATGAAAACGTGGAAAACAGAAGCGCTGAGAATCAAAAAGCACTTCTGCTGCTCTGGTATAATTTGAAACACGAATTGTCTAGCTTACAGCTCCTTACCTTACACAATTATCTCTAACGGTTGCAGCATACAAGACAAAACTCTGAAATTTGAATATATTTTATATCTATTTAACAGATATATAATAAATATAAATAGTAAATGCTATTCCGAAAGGAAAACTTGGACACCAACAGATCTTTCGGCTAATCCACGAGCAGGAACAAACAGCCTTTACTTTTGCAATGCCCGGCTCAAGCCGGAGTGCTGCAGGTTGTCAGCCTCGGCAGGTGAACGTAACAGAGCGGGCACCTAAAACACGAAGGGTGAATTTTGTATTTCTGGTTTGGAGGAAGATAATTAATATAGAAAAATCTGCATTCTGAGTTCAAACAACCAAGGAGGACGGATAGCTTGCAGGCAAGCCCCAGTTTCTTCAAGGATTTTAGAACCTGGGTGAGGGACTTTTCACTTTCCTGGCGGGTGCAGGTCTTCTGAACAATGGTGCACATCTATCATATTAAGAAGAATAAATATTTGCCAGGAAGACGGAAGTTCTGAAGATTAGCTTGGTGACCAGAAGCCATTATTTCTCTCATTATCTGTACCTATTAAAACGATTTTCCTCCCATGGTTGGTCATTTAAGGTCATGAATATTTGAAAAGATCTGCATTTCATCTTCTTTTGAGGGGAAAGGGGTAAGGGTTTAAACACCACATAAAATATTTTGTTTACATGCAAGGACTGAAGACAAATCAGACAGAACTAGTCCGCGTGCACTTCTTCACATATGCCCCCACGTTTCACAGCCCAGAGATGGATTTCAAGTTTTTTTCATGGTACCTTCCAAGTCAGCTCGGGGGAGGAGAAAGAAGGAGAAAGATCTTGCACAGACCAGTGAGGTGACAACACTGACAGTGTGCCTACAACACACTGAGAGGCTGGTCTTAGCTCAGAACTTGCTTCCTCCTGGCTTTTCTGCAAGCTTCATCTGCGCAAAAATTCTCTTTACTGCCCAAACAAGAACCCAGTCTGGGTAAACAAAAACAGGAGACTCCTGCTTGCTTGCCAGAAAGGCCCCAGATCTGGCTGACCCACTGGAATATCCAGCTCTGTGCAGAATCCACACATCCATCAGCCTCGCTTCCCATGAACATCTCCAAGCTGTCACCTGCCCACCTTGTCACCCCTCTCCAAATCCTCCCCTTCTCCAGCTGTAGCCTGGTTTGCAGTGGGCTAAAGAGGTTTGGCTGAGCAGTGAAGAACAGGCACCCTCGCTCACGGGAGGCTGTGGTACACGGCTCCGTAAGGACAGTCTGCCTTCTCCGTCCTTCTCAGCAAAGCCCTGCTTTGCCCAGGTGGAGACTCAGCTCTGTCCTCGGACCCTGGTGACACCCTCTGCCACCACGGCTGTGGGGTGATGGCAAGGGGAATGCCATCTGCATTTGGAGTTACCACCCCTGTGCCTTGTTAACCAGTCCCACAGCCTTGATTATACACTGAGTAAAGGATATTTAGGAAATTGTCTAATTGTGAAATTGCCCATTACCAGCCAGTAAAGCCCTCTGAACCCATCCTAGGCACAAGACCTAATCCAACCCACGCGTCATCAAGCACTGGTTCAGCTCTGGAGAAAGCCAAGCAGGGAAAAGAAAGAAAAAGGCCTTTTCACAGGAGCTGATTAGAGCTCCACTATGTTGGCAGCCAGTCCTGTGAGCAAAAAAACATGGGAAATCCTTTGTGCAAACGCTGTCAAACGCAACATGCTCAGATCATTTGGACTGTGCCATTCTAGAAGACATATGCAGCCACCATAAGAAACCTTTCCAAATCAAGTGAACAGAGTAACTTCAACCGGTGGTGTATTCAGGCCGTTGCTGCATCACAGTGTAGGGCTGCTGGGTGTCTATATGTGATAATAATAAAAGTTCAATGCTCAGTGCCCTGGTTTCTCTAATCACTGTAGCACTGCTTTCGGAAAACAAGGGTCCTTGTAAAGTGTCCCACTGTCTACCTGCTCAGCTACACACAGGCAGGCTAGTCTAACTCACAGACTCCTAACACAGAGTGTATTTGCTACTCAGACCAGACCAGCGGAACAGGATCTTTACGGCAGTTGCTTTGTGAGTTCACGATGGTCACGCTGCGGTCAGGCAGCTCCTCAGCCCGGTACCCCACCATTCACACACACACTGCTAACGAAGCGGAGGAAACCAGTGACCCCCTCTACCCAAAGCTGGCTATCTGTGATTAACACGCCACACCAGAATTTTCTTTATGCTGCCAATTAGGCTCGTAAACACGAAGATTTAGGTTCCTCCTAAAGTGTTGCCTTACCTAGCACAGGTAGGGGTATCACCTGCCAGCACAAGGTTCCTTTTTCCAAAACCCACCAAGCTCCCAGCATCCCAGATACCCTCCACCAGAGATTAGAAGAAATAGAATAATTAATACAATTCCCAAGACAAGGTAAGTGTTTGATCAGCTGTGTGTTAAGCCAGAAATTATCAAGAATAATTCCAGGGTTGTCATGGTGGCAATGGGATCTTAAGCTGATATGAAAGAATAGTCTCACAATGACTAACCAGGTGGCAGCAAAGGAAATTGCTTATTATGCTTTGGTTGTTTGCTTATAATCATTCCACCCATGCCTCTTCCTTTCTCTCTTCTTTACCTGAAGTTTCTTGTCAGTCTTAACTAGTGGCATCGCCAAAAGAAGGGGCAGCCTTAATTATGGGCTCAGTTCAGTGGGGCCCTCTGCCTTGCATCAACCTGAAAGAAACACGGCCCACGTAATCCCAGACAAACTCCTGAATATCTGGTGCACTGCCGCGCAGATTCAGCATTGATTTCATCCTAGCGCTTCCGAACAAGTTGGGCACTTCCAAAACTCAGCTATGGGGACAGAACCATCTTTCTTCACGCCCAGATTGACTCGTGCCACGGGGACTTTACAAAGATGACTTGCCCATAACATGCCTGTCAAGGTGTGTACCAGCTCAGGTTCAGTTCCTGATGGAAAAGGCAAAAATCTGCACTCCAAAACTGTCTGGGACAAACATAAAAACCAGCCGTGAACCTCTTCTCTAGAAAGGATGGGGAAAATATAATTTCACATGCAAACACCTCCATCAGTGTACAACGCCAAGAGCCCCTTGGCAGCTCAGAGGGGAGCGGCAGGACTGGAGGCAGATCTCCCGCCCCAAATGCTGGAGCTTGCTGCCGCGTACCACAGCACAACCCACGTCCTTTCCTCTGTGGGCAGCCGAGCAGGCAACGCTTTGGAAATCCCAACCCACGCTGTGAATTTCTCACAGCAGAGTGGCGTCAGCTGGCAAGAGCGCAGAAAGGAAACACACCCCTTCGGCACTATGTACGGGAGCAAAATTCACAGCACAGATGCAGCAAGCAACAGAAAAGTGCTTTCGACAGCTCAGCTGGCCCCAAGAGGCAGGACAACTCCTGAAGAGCAGGTGCTGATCTCCACGGACAGACGCTGCTACACGCATCTTATCTTGGCCACGGCAGCATCCACAGAAGCCTTCCTGCCTCCCGCTTTCACTTTGTTCCTGGTTGTGTTCTGCATTTTGTTTGTAAGGACTAGAGACTTTGTAAAAACTAGAGATGCCCTGAAGAAGCCCGAGCATGAAGTCAGCTCTTCCACAGAGGACAGGGACGTGTCTCAAACTGCTGGTGTTCATCACGGCCTACATGCAGGTACCTGCCGTCGTTTGTCCTCACACGTTCAGACAGCCCTGCACATAAACCACCTCAAACAGAGCAGTGGAGACTGGACGGTCATAATATGCTTCAATGAACTAAATGATGCAGCAGTGAGGAATATCGCTGCAGTCAATGCAATTGTTTCTTCTGTCAGCTTCTTGCTAGAAACACTGAGGATTTCCTTCAGCATTGATTTGTGACAAGAAAACAAAGAATCTTTGTTTGTTTGTTTCATTTGCTTTAAAGTCATCACTGGCACAGCATTCCGTGATCCCTGCTTCTTTGAAAGCAACTGCAACCTTCAGTTGTTAATCTCTTTCAAAGCTTCATCGCTACAACACGTTTGTACTATGCTGAGACTTCTTTGGCATTTATTAAGCTTAGAAATTCTTAATTTCTTCACAGAAATCTAATTTAGAGGAAAAAGCAAGCTTATCCATCGCCTTTAAATTACTTTTCAAATGCCTTCATTTGGCATTTCTACAGCTCTTAACTCTGGTGTAACACCAGATCAATAAAACAGAATAGTTTATAAAGTTCTGTCTGGGAGGACTCTTGCTTCTGTTGCAATTTCAAGTACTCCTTGTAAATTTAACGCTGGATAAATACTGCTTAACCCCCAGCATCATAAGAATATGATGAGAAGATTTTCACATTCATTGATATGAAATCACATGTCTACACGTGACTAAATACTGTTTTAACAAGTCAGCTGAATTACGCAAATCTAAACTTTTCTAGTCCTTGTGTTTTAGCTGGGTGAAATGCAAACATAGCCATCTTCCATAAAAACATCGCCCAAAGCTGAAGGCGGGGTTTCCTTTTTTGCCTTCCCCCCCCACCTGGAAACAGTTTCTGTACTGAATGGGCACTGCAATAACTGCCTCCATGCTTTCTGCGTTAAGAAAAGTGATTTTCTATGCATAGTGCCCCATACGAAAAGGTTCCTCTTTGTTCAGCGTATTAATGGGTACACAGCTTGCGCTGAAGAGATGTTTTGTTTTCTATTTATGCATTCATAGCATAATTAGTTCATATGCTACTTAGACAGAAACAGCCTGACATGAGAAAGCCAGCACATTCTTAGACAATAAGGTGGATTTGTGAATGTTTAAACACAGGAATAAAGAACTGCCAGTCCAAATAAGACAAAATACTGAGTCTCCAAGTGCAGATTACAGAAAGAAACCTTGCATATGTTTCAAATATCAGAAACATAATCCCGTCTCATGCACTGCCACGGGGAGAGGTTGGGTGCTCCTCCCCGCAGCACCCATGGCAAGCCCTGGCACGCCGGTCCGGGCAGTGCTTGGCTCCAGCTGGCGAGCATCCAGGCGTTAACTGCGCTGGCATTTGTTTCGAGGGAGGGAAAGAGGGGAAAACTTGGTTTAAATATAACTCGGCCGCCTGCAGCAGAAACTTTGGCTGAGAAGGCGAGCGGCGAGATACGCCTGTTGAATCAGCACTGCCCTCCCTGCGCTGTGACTCTGCACGCCGCAGGACGCTTTTAGCTCTACAGTACTAAAACTGAACAAGGAAAATATGCTAGAACACGTTAACACAGCTATGTTTACAGGCCTGTATTAAAAGCAAAAACATGTTGTGATTAAACATAGCAGCTGTCAATGCTCTGAGGTGTTACAAGCGTGAGACTATTTAAAGGCAATGACTGGCGCCGTCTATTTTACTGCGATGGAGCTCGGAAAAGCTACAGATATTAACCACTGACTGAAGCTTCACGTTTATGGGAGCCCTGAAGAAGTTGTCACAGCAGAGGGTAACAAGTCCAGGGGTGACTTTTAGTGGCAATGAATACTCTCAGCTGGAGAATTTACCCCAGATAGGTAGGACACACAACCTCAGCAGCACTAGCTGCTCAGGTCTTCAATGATTATGGCCTTCAGTTATCACTTCAGATTTCCACATGCAAAAATATACAGAAAGCATATTTTTAATGTACCTCTGCGTATGTAACACATGATTTAACAGCTACTCTCACACTAAGACGTAAGTCTTGAGATGGGTGACCCTGTCCCTCCCTCCCACTCCTGGGGACTGAAGGGGACACGTGGTGCCAAGCCCCTCGATGGAGATGAGCCTCCATTTACACGCCAAACCTACAAATTTGTTTACCAAACCTACCAAATGCTCTTTGTGAGGGCAGATCTGATGCTAAGGGAGAATGGGCTGCCCCAGGCCGTGACCACAGCACCCAGCGCATTGCCTTACGTTGTCTTACACCCTCCCCAGCTGCGTTGCGATTTCGCACTCACTCAGACCCTTCTGCAGCAAACGGAGCTGGCACGCAGGGCCCCAGGACAGGGACACGGTACTACGAGAGGAATTCATGAGAAGCAAATGGCACAGCAGGGAAATGCAAAGCAGGGACTGCCTGTGGAAGCCTCGTGAGAAGTCTGATGGACCAGGCTCTCGCATTGCTCTGGAGCAGCGGATGCTCCTATCACCATCCACGGAAGCATCGGGATCATTCCCATTTTGCAGCAAGCAAGCCGGGACAAAGAAATTCCAGTTGTCAACCCCTCGTTTGCTTTTGTGTGTGCTTTCACCCTTAAGGCCAAGATCCTGCAGTTACCCGGGAACCCAGATTCTGTTTGAAAAGACAAGGATTTCCAAACCTCACTGTTATGGGAACAGCTTTGAGAACATGAACTCTAAAGGCTTAAAACAAAAACATGGAGCAAGCCCACATCTGTATATCCCAAAAGACAAATATAAAACTTCTCACAACATTCAAATGAACTTCTTGTTCCTTGGGACAGCAATACTGAGAGGTAAAGAACCAGCAGCTTTTTAACATACGAACCAAGATTTTCAAAATGAAACAATGAGCGATGCTGACGGAGCCACCGCATCCCAGTCCTGACATCAGATACCCAGCACCCACAATTTGCTCCTGCAAGTGTGGTTTGACTGACCTCACCTGACTTCAGCCCCCAAGTCAGATGTCCAGCCTGGCTCACCCTGGACTCCCTCAGCAGATACCTTCAGCAGCTGATTCAGCCCATCCTGAAACCGGTGACCGTGAGAGGGCCTTCCGAGATCTCCTCCCTTCCTCACTGACTGCCTTCCACTAGATGCACAATTTTAAAATAAAACCTGAGATAAGACTGAATCCATCTTAAAATGACTGAGGCAAACTCATACTGAAAAGTCAAACAGCAGAGGCACAAGGAGCTGCAGTCTTTGGGAGCTTAAGGCTTACCTTTTGAGACTGCTTTTTTTTCTTCCTTTTTTTAAACCGGCAATTACTCTCTATTCTCAAATGATTTGTAACCGAAACAGCAAGCTGAAAAGTTTGGGCAAGAGCAGATAAAAAAAACCTTGACTAACAAATGAATCTGAAGCTGAGCACGGTCAGTTTAAGGATATTCCAAGCCCAAAAACATAAAGTAAATTTTTAAAAAACTATTATTTATTCCACTTTGCTCTTTAATTAGTACGGTTTGCTTCTTTCAATAGCAAAACCAAAAAAAGGCTTTAGAGTAGTATCTCAGTCAAAGAATGGAAAGATTTAATCAGACTGCAGGAACTCATGCTTGAAATAGGCACACACAGAGAATGCTGCTTTAACAGGAGATGAGTCTGGTTTCACAACGCACTTTACTCCAAACAAACACGAGAAACCAAGTCAAGAATAGATGGCAGACACTTAAAAATAGGTCTTCTTCCAATTTCCCCTCGTTTCTCAGACCCAACTAGAAAGCAAGTGCTGGGATTTCGAGCTCTGGCAAACTACAGGGATGAGCCGGAGTGGAAATCACCACCACCCCCCCCTCCCCCCGCTCCCAGCGTACCGAGGAGGAGCGCCCGGGGGAAAGGGAGACGACACCAGAGGGATGCAAAGCCG
>Ga0065711_1010120_pt1 | contig 10941 bp, 11 predicted proteins | sample Hoacrofraction12_FD_59098 | JGI IMG/M metagenome (GOLD analysis project Ga0065711, IMG submission 59098) | Hoatzin crop microbial communities from Cojedes, Venezuela - Epithelial fraction 12 v2 (version 2) | ecosystem: Host-associated > Birds > Digestive system > Esophagus > Crop | place... | reverse complement strand
GCGGCCGGGGGCCGATGCTGCTTTCGCCGCGGGTGCCGGGCAGGGCGCGGGGCGCTGCCGCCGGCCCACAGCACCGCGACGCCTCCGCTGAAGTCCCACGCTGGAACACCCCGCGGCCTTACTGCTCCTTCCTTTCTCTCCCAAAGCCGTCTGCCCTTCGGAGGAGGGAGCCCGGCGCGCTCGGCAGACCAGCAGCACCCAGGCCGCTCCCTGCGTCGGCGGCTGCTCGGCATCGGGGCTCTGCCGGCGGGTGCCCGCGGTGTGCCGGCCCATCCGCTCCCCGGCGACGCGGGTGGCTGTGCCACCACAGGCAACCAGCGTCTGGCTTGCCGGGGCGAAGCGGGGTGCTGCTGAGAATAATTGCAAATTATTGCAGAGACCGTGAGAGCCAGCCCCCGGCAGGACTCGCCGCCCTGACGGAGAATCCCGGGAATCCCAGGAGACTTTGGCCATGTAGAGTCGGGAACTTTCTCTTTCCATTCCCGGCTGTCCTTCCTCGAGTCACAGGTAAGTCCCTTTTTGCCTGGAGAACTACTTGCCAGTAAGGGAGGGGTCCCCTCCTGTCCTCCAAGCCTTCAGGGCTTGGTGCTTGTACTGCTGATTTTTTTTTGAGAGAAAGGAAGAGGGAGGGAGGGAGCCAGCCCGGGGAACCTCGCACCGGGTCTTGCAGTGGAGCTTGAAGCTTCCAGCCGTGTACAGCTTTGCGTTTACCACATTGGGTGTTGGTACTGTCTGGCGCTGGCTGGAGAAGATCTGGTCATAACTTCGGCATTAATTCTGCAGAGCATTTTGTAGCAGATTGTCAGGAAGGAAAAGAGAAATGTAAAATAAGTCTTGTTTACTACAGATGATGATGTGGCAAAATAACTCAACAGCCAGTTCTCAGGAGTTTATGACAATAATCATGAATATGTTTTATAAATGTGTAGCACTGTGAGTGGACTCAATTCTGGCTGAATTTAAATAATACAGCTTTGTGCAGCAAAGCCTAAATCAAATGGCTATAATTTATGCTGAAATGTACTACAGGATGCATTTATTCACAAGTATGTGCTGATTGTAGCATTGTGCCTGATTTATGGTGTTTTACTTTTTCATATGAAAATCCCTACCAAAAATAATATTTAGAGTCTCCTTTTATTTACTGAGCGCTGGCAGTTTTCCGTAGGCACCGTGGCAGCGGGTCGCTGATCTGTCTCCTGTGTCCCTCAGCAGCCGGCCTGGGGCTGACGCTGGACGCGGCTCGCAGTGCAGCACTGGCCGCGCGGCCGTCGGAGGAGAGGAGCAATGCTCGGCAGTGGGAGCAGCTCGGGAGCCCGCATCACCGTCCTGCTGCAGTGCAGTAAGTGGCCATCACGTTCGGAGCCTGATTGAGATTAGTAGGGGCAAAGTGAATTAAAACCATTCCCCGTCCGTCTCTGGGGCATCAGCGGGCGGTGGCGGGTGTCAAAGTACGTGAGGGAGAGCAGGCGTTATCGCGTGCCCCTGTGATTTGGTTGGCGACTGATGGTGATTTGGACGTGGAAGGCATACGGGTGCATTTGGACTGTGGAGCTGTAAACTCGAAGGATTCACGTCTGCAAGCTCTTTTCTGACACGCCAGCAGGCTGAGATCCGATCGCCTCTGACATCTTTGCCGATTTCCCGTGCAGCAGACCGGCCGGCGATCCCGGAGACCGATGTGCGGCTCCGGCAGCTTTCAGATCTCATTAAACCGGACCCTTCACGGGCCCTGCCGCAGCGCGGGGCTGGTCCTGAGCACGGTGCCCGGCAGGGCCACGCTCCCGCCTCCACCCCGGGACGCTGCTGCGGTGTGTGGGTCCCCCCGGCAGGACCCTGCGAGGGTCTCTGTGCGGGATCGAGCCCCGTGGGCACCCCTGCACCCGGCTCCGACCGCCAGCGGTGCCGGGGCTGGCACGGAGCTGCCTTGGCACGTGCCTCAGCCCGGGGCCGGCTCCCACCGCGCCGGCACATGCAGGGCTTCGGGTGGGAGGAGCAGGACGGCACCGGGCGCCTGCTGGAATCCTCGCTGCGGGATCCGTGCATGGCCGGCGGCCGGGGCAGTGCCCCGGGCATCTCGGGGCGTCCGTGCATCCCCAGCCACGCGGCCTCGTGTCTCCCGTGCACTGCGTGCCCTTGTCGGCGGTTTGCGTCTGTAATTGGAGAGGCTAAAGCAGCTGCTGGCGGTGCTGGGCTGTGCAAGAGCAGCAGCAGCGGAGCTGGTGCTGCTGCCCTCGTGATGCTCCCCGAGCGACTCGGTCCGCTGCTGGGCACTGAGGAGCTGATGGCGATTGCCATCTCCGTGCCCGGGCTCGTCACCCCACCGGCCAGCCTGCCTCGTGTAAGGCCTTCTGCAGCTGTTGGTCAGTAACGACAGGCCCGTGTGCGAGCCGCTCTCCGCGGGTCTCGCCCTCGGTGTGCGGGTGGTGCTTGGCAGCGGGGGTAGCGCTCGAGCGGGCGGCTCCAAAGCGACGTTTCCTCACGCGGGAGAGCGTGCCCCTGCGCCCGAGCAGCGTTCCCGCGGCAGGCGTCGCGCCTGCAGTGCTTTAATTGGGTGCGACAATGCCCCCGGCACAATTCAGCTGAGAAGCTTCACTGATCACTGCTACCGAAGGCGAATGTCAGCTCCTGAGCACCCTTGTCTGTGCTTTATTTTTTGGAAGTCACAGAAGAGGTTTCTGTTGCCAGGTGAAGGGAAAGGTTTGGGTAATCCTCGCCTTGTAGAATTACCTCAGGAAAGCATCTCATCTCTGGCTCTGCTAGAAAAATAAGTAATTCAGAGGCTAAAAGAAAGATTTATTTAAAGCATTTGAAATCCCTAAATAAATCATTTTATCTCATAATAGTCCCAAACCATCTCACGACCAGCGTGCACATCCATTAGGAGGGAGTTAAGATCCAGCAGTGCTTCTTCCTGGGTTAAAATTAGTTGTGCTGAAAGTTTATCAGTGATTTATTCTGCAGAGTGACTCCATTTGTAATTCTCCTTCCTGAAAGTTTCAGCACCATTGTTTGTAATGATAAGAACTTGTTGTAGCAACCTCTGTCCCTAAACACTTGGAAATTCTTGTTTAAATAAACATGCAACTTGCAAGCAACACGCAGCTTAAATGTGTATCTTATTAAAAGCTGGCAGGAGTGGAGCCTCCCGGCTTTCTTGCCAATGTTTGGAATACAGTAGCATTTCTACTCCGTAGTAATAAATTTCTGTAGAATCAAGGGCTGTAATATTTGCCATTTTTAGGGGAAACTGCTTGGTTAGATGGAGAGGTGGAAAATATTCCTGATAAATAGGACACAGAACAAAGCAGGTAAATATTTTGGTTGTTAAGATTGTGCTTGCCTTACACAGGGCTGAAGCTCTCACCCGTATTTTGAAGGAGGGAAGGAGACGAAGAGCTCTCACCCGTATTTTGAAGGAGCGAGGGGCCTCGTGGTGAGTCATCCGGAGAGCAGCGGATTTTGGACTTGCTCAAAGCGAGATGGAGAATCTGCTCTTGGCCCGTGCCCGGCGCCGTCAGTGCGGGACAGACCGGGTGGAACGTCTGCAGGTTTTGGTCGCGCAGCTGCAGCCGGGAGATTTGAATCAAATGTTCTGCTGGAGGTGTTCAGCCGAGTTGTAGCGTTTAGCAGGCGGAGTCTTTAGCCCAGCCTGGCTGTGTGTTTGCAAGGAAGGAGGCCGCTGCGGAGAGCAAAGCCGGGCGGGCGTGCGAAGGGCCGAGCAAGCCCGGGCTGCAGAAGCAAGCGGTGGAGGGTGACGAAGTCTCGCGCCCGCGCCAGCACAGACCGACGGCGGCCGCGCTGGTGCTGTCCGGGGACGTGTCGGGTCCTGCCGGTGCCTGCGGCACGCCGCCGCCGACAGCCCGGGGTGGTCTCTGCGGCTGCGTCCGACGGCAGAGCCCCGGGGCTCGCCGTGCCTCCGTGTCGGTGCCTCCGCAGCGGGAGGGCTCGTGCCTCCCTCGCTCTGGCCAGTCTGCCCTCACGGAAGGAACTTCTACTGCTGTCTTGAAGTTAGTGTCTTCTAATTGCTTCACTATTAATTAAGGGGTTCTGGTGTTGTGATGTGAAAATTAGCTGGCAAACCAGGCTGCCGTTATCCAGAATCTGCAGAATTAAACTCTGAATTCCAAAATAACTTCTTCATTAATAATTTTTATTTTCCAGACGTTACACAGAAGCACTGGTGATTAGCAGAAGTGTGATGTGTTCTCATTCACAGTATCCCTGATTAGCAGTAATTTAGTTATTAACTCTGTGGTGCAAATGAGCAGGGGCAGGACTGGGGAGTGTCGTTGTGTTTTTGCGTGGGAGCGCTTTGCCCACCGCGTTCAGGTTTCGGGCCCCACGGAAGCTTTGTCTGCCCAGACCCTCGGTTCGCCGCGGCCGTTTGTGGGACAGCTCCTGTCCTCGCGCGGGCAGAGGGTCAGGAGGACAGAGCTGCCGATGAGGTGACGCTTCCCTGTGCCGGGGGAACCCCGCGTGGGGCCCCTGCACCCTGCAAGCCACGGCTGGGGAGCGCGGGGAGGGCGACGCGTCGGGCACGGCCGGTGCTGCTCGCTAGCTCCAGCCCGGCAGCTGGGGCCGAGGCATTCCCTGCTTCATTCATAACTCAGCGAGGGTTCAAGTGGGCAGGAAGCTGGCCCTCTGCCTAGGAGAATTTGTCACAAGATTAAAGAATTAATGAGAAAATACAATATATTAAAGAATGAGAGATTTTTCTAACCTCTTACCTTGTCTTAGCCTTAATTGCCTTTAAAAATCATGGGATACAATGAATTATCATTGATTTTTCTCAATACCTTTTATTTCTGCAGAAGCCAGATGAATGGCAGCGGGAGGTCGTGGTTCAGATGGACCCCGGAGATGTGTGAGGTGGGCAGGGTTGCAGACATGGCCGCGGCCCCGCTCCCTCCGTGGCACCGCAGAGCCCGTGGCAGAGCTCCGCGCTCCCCCAGCCTGCCCGGCGCTGGGCTCGACCCGCTCCCGCGGGGCCGGCGCTCGGTGGCCGCAGTGGCACCGGGCTGGCGGCGGTGCTGGCAGCGTGCCGCCTGCTGCCGCCATGGCCCAGGGCAAGGCGGTGAGGAGGACACGGGTGCTGCCCGCCGGGCAGGTCTGTGTCTCCGTCTTTCCTGGTCCGAGAAGCCAGGCAGCCCTCTCCAGAGCAGTGACTTCTGCCGAAAGCACGTTGTCTCGGCTTTATTTTATATCTGAAATCTGATAGTTTTGGCAATGTGACTGCTCCCGGAGCTGATGTAGGGCAGAGCTGGAAGCTCTGTGCTCCCCGTGCAGCTCGTGGTGCTGTGCCCCTCCACAGCCGTGGGCCCCTGAGGGTCGTGTGGGGATGGCACGCGTGGGGACAGCACTAGGACAGCGTGGGGACGGTGCAGGGGCGGTGAGGGACGGCGTGGCACAGTCGCCTGTCCCGCTCTGGACATGCCAGGGCAGGCGCCTGGCTGCCGGCTGCGTCCAAGCCGGCGAGGGGGTTCTGCTGCCGGCTCTGCCGGGCGCCATCCCTGCACAGCGTCCCCACTGCGGGGAGTGGTGTCGATCCCCAGGGGAGCACCACTGCTATGGCAGCGCCGTTATCATCCTGGGGCTCTCCAGTCGTGGCGGTGAGAAGTCACCCTGCTGTGGGCCCTCAGCCCAGACCCATCCCCTGCTCTCCAGAGGACCCCCCGTGCGGGGCCTGAGCCACAGACACCGCGCAAACCCACCCTGTGGCACCCGCCAGCACGGGGCCTGGCTGGGCGAGACCCCTCGGGCCCGCTCCCCTCCGCGCGGCACCAGGAGGCACCTCGGGGTGGGCAGCCCGGCTGGGCTCCCCGTGGTCTCCCCGAGGAGAGCCATGGCCGGTGGTGGGGCTGGTGCGAGCGGCATCGCGCTGGGGCTGCGGGGTGGAGAGATGGGATTTGTTCAAGCCACTGGTCCATATTAACGTGTTTTTATTCGGAGTTCATCTTAGAAACAAGCAATGTTGGGAAATTCAGTGGGGCAGGTCCAGGTGGATAGAGAGCATGAAAGATTTATAAAGCCTTTTTGGTGGCAATCAATACTGCTTCTTATTGCAGCCGCGTCCTTCTAAACTCTTCCGTGTTCATTTTTCTAACTCCGCTAATTTGACCAAAATTTAATGGATGAAGTACAAGGGGGGACCTGGATATTTTAAAGATGCTGTGCCCCATTTCAGAGGCTAAGCCTGGTAATTACTCTTTCAATCTGATTCCTTCCACCGGTGATGGAATTTTATTGCTGAACCGTAGCGACTAGCAGTGTCGGTGTTTATTTGCATTGCTCATGCGCCTGCAGACCACCGCCATGGGCCGTGCCCCGGCTGTGCTCGCATGTGCTGCTGCAGTGGTCCCTGCTCGGAGAGCGGGCGTTGTAGGGACAAGGGACGTGTAGTGGGAAGGACAGAGAGCGAGCAGAAAGTGCGCGGAAGCATGGGAATATGGGTCATGGTGTCAGGCTGTGTGCTCAGCCTTGCTGCTGCGCTTCTTGTGAGTGTCACAAAAAAAATGCAGAAATCAAAGGAGAATGTTCCCATGGCTTTTCCAGCGGTAACGAGGAGGTTCTGCCTGCAGGAAAAACAGCATGGGAAAATGCAGGGAGGTATTTGCAAATATACCCAGCGGAGAGAAGAGCTGGCACCGCTAGCTCCTGGGAGGCGAGCGAAGATCTTGCAGAGAGAGATCATTTGGCTGTGAACAGCCTTGGAAGTGTTCAGTAAATGTTTCTCATTTTCACTGTAGTTTTGAAAAATATTTCATTACCATGCAGCACAAAATACGACCTCGCCGAGGAGGATGTTCGCTGACAGACCTTGGGAGGGCCACCGAGACTGGACCTTCAAAGAGCCGGCGAACGTAGGCACTCAAGCATTTCCAAAGAGCAGGAGGAGATCCTTCCTGGACTGTTAATGGTAACTCTGCGTGCTGGTTGCTGCGCTGAGGACAGTCCAGAGGAGAAAAATTTGTGCAAGAATTTGCAAAAGACGAAGAGGGTGAGCTGAACTGCTAGAGGTTTGTCAGCTGACAGTCTCGGACGGAATTATTGACAGGCTGAAGGAAAGGTTTTAAAGAAAGCTCTGGAGAAGGCAGCCTGAGCTCCACGTCTCACTGAGGGTCTGCGTCTGGTCGGTTCACAGCAGAGCCGCGGTGGTGGTGGAGAACGGGGCAGGAACACGGCTGCTGGGGATGAGCGCGGCAGTCCTGCGCAGGACGGGAAGCGCTGGGCGAGGGGCTGGTGTCCCCGCGTCGAGGGGCTGGTGTCCCCGCGTTGAAGGTCTGGTGTCCCCGCGTTGAAGGTCTGGTGTCCCCACAGTGAGGGGCTGGTGTCCCCACAGTGAGGGGCTGGTGTCCCCGCGTTGAGGGGCTGGTGTCCCCATGTCGAGGGGCTGGTGTCCCCGCGTTGAAGGTCTGGTGTCCCCACAGCGAGGGGCTGGTGTCCCCACAGCGAGGGGCTGGTGTCCCCACAATGAGGGGCTGGTGTCCCCACAGCGAGGGGCTGGTGTCCCCACAATGAGAGGCTGATGTCCCCACAGCGAGGGGCTGGTGTCCCCACAATGAGGGGCTGGTATCCCCACAGCGAGGGGCTGCGGGAAGCTCAGCGGGGTCCAAGGGGGAGGCTTTGGATTGAGGTTGTGCTGCGGCAGACATGTGCAATCAGGAGAGATGTCGGCAGCTCCGTCTCGTTTGAGTACTCGGAAGGAGGCGTGCAGGGGCAGGCGCGGAGGCTCCGGTTGCTTCCTGGGGAGCAGAGCCCGGATCACAGCGGTGTCCTGTCAAAACTACAAGCGCGGACTCAGGATTTGTATCGGGAACCAACACAGAGAAGCCCTCAGGTCTGATCTCCTGCCTAACACAGGCCAGATGAGCGTGAGGATCCCCCTGGCCTTAAACGTGTGATCTGTTATTAGAAAACACCTGGCAGCTTGACTGGCATCGCTGGGAAGGGTCGGGGCAGGAGCAGCTCTGAGCTGCAGCTCTGCTCCCGATGCTGCGCGCAGGGCTGGCCCCAGGCAAAGACTAACGGCCCCGCAGCCGGAGGCACGTTCGCTGCCGAGCACGGCGTCTCCAGCCGTGAACAGCAGCAGGGTAAGCTCACATTGTGGTTCCAGCCAGCGTGAACTTGTGACTGCCCGCCTGATGGCTGGCCTGGCTCCCGCACCGGGGAGTCTCGCGGCGACGTGCCTGGGCAGCTTTCCGGGTGGGACCGCTCTCCCCAGGGACCGGCAGCACCCCCGGAGCCGCCTCGCTTGCTGTGCCGTGCGTGGGCCACCCCACGGCAGAGCCTCTCCCTCCTGCTAGGTATTCACGGTGGCTGCTCGGAAAGCCTCCGTCGTAATGGGATCATTTTCCTGCAAGCTGTTTCAGAAGACATCACCCAGCCAGTCGTATTTCTGTGCAGCATCTGTCAGGCTTCTGCACCTCAGCAAGCTTCAGACAGGCCCATTTATAGTTTCAATAATGCTTTATTCGGAGACAGGTTATGATAACTTCCATCTCTCTGTTTTGCAGATATGATGTCATTTGAACATGCCGATGGAAGTTTGAATGAAGGAATTGTCTTGTGTATATGATGAATATTCTAATTGAGAATAATATTCAGTAAAGGCCAAGGCAGGTGCTTTCTCCTTCTTGGGATTCCTAATTGCCGGTGTGTGACCGGAATTTGTATGTCCTCTTAAGCATTTTTCCAGTGGTTTCCCAGATTTATTACTGTTCCATACTGCTGAACATTTGCATAAGAAGAATTTAAATTAGCCTTTGCATTGGTATTTGATAAAAGGTGGATATTGCTGCCACGTGCAAATTCCACATGCAAACAAAGCACCAGTCCGAGGGCAACTTGGATTTTACTCTGGCTGTGGAAATACCTTGGCTCCCTGCCCCTGAACAGTTTAGAGTTGTCCTGATGTGGCTGCTCCTGACACCTTTCTGGCTTGCTCAGGCAGTTAGACGGCTGCAGAAGTCCTACTGTGGTCCCCAGGCTTAGTCACCAGAGGCAAGTGAAAGTGTTTTGGAGTGGAAAAAGGAGATTCAGAGGTCTGGCTAATGGTGCTACCTGCCTCAGATGCTGGAGAAGCGGCAGACCCCCTTTCAGCTTCCATCCTCAGAGGTGCTGACCCAGAAACCCATCCTGGAAATGTCTGTCACCGTATGGGAAACAGCTGGAAAATGGCGGTTCATGTTAGCAGCCTGGATTTTGCCTGCCTGCAACTCCGTTTTCCTCAGCTTTTCATCCTTTCCTGCCAACTCTGTTCTTTGGGAAATGTCGCCGTGACAGGACAGCAGAGAGGGAGACAAAAGCAGCCCTGTCCGCTTTGTCCTCCGCATGGCCCCCCGGCGTCAGCCAGCCCCGGCGCCCTCCCGTGTGCTTCAGCTGTAGAAGGGCATGGACTGGGGCCGCTCGTTCTCCTGGTTTCTTGGCCTCCTTTTCCCCTACCCTCTGGGTTTCCCTAATTTTCCTGGCTGTTTTCTCAATTTGCAGACCCTGGTTTTGTAGTTTTCCTCAGCGCTCTCCCGGACCTCCCGGCGATCCTGCTGACTGTGCCGGCGAGCGCAGGTCTCCCAGCAGACCACCTGGGAAGCAGGAAACGCTCCGAAGCGCTGGATTAACCGAAGGACCACGCGGAGCTCCCCCTTGGCTTCTCCATTTCCATCGCCCGCTCTGATTTTGGGCCCTCGGTCCTTGCGGCCGTAGTCGTGCTCGCAGATGGAAGTGGCTCCAGGCGAGCCGGAGAGCCCCGCACGCCGAAGAGTAAGTGTATCTTCCTCCGGAAGAGCCGGGGGTGGACATTCGGGCTCTCCCACAAATCTTCCCACTTTGCTGACGTCTGGCTTGAGAACAGCTCTGCTTTGCGAGGTGCTGCGGAGGAGGGGACGTGCTCACGAGGCAGCTCGCTGGTGGCCTCGAGCCTGCTCGAGGGCTGGCACCGTCTGGCCCCTCGTTCCTCGTTGTCACAAGCTACTTCTCTGTTTTGCTGGCAGGGCTTTGCTCGGCTGGCGGAGCGGCACGGTGCTGTGCATCACACGCAGCGTGCCTGTAGGCCTGGGGAAGCCTCCCAGGTCCCAAGTCAGGAGTGGAGATTGCATCAGCAACCTCTGCACAGCACCGAAATACAAACGCAGGATTTTGCGTGTGCTGAGGGCCTGACAAAGCGCCCTGGTGCCGCAGCCCTCTGACGGCGGGAGCCTGCGGCCCCGGAGGCGGGCGGCGTGGGCGCTTGGCCGCTGTGCGTCCCTGTCCCCGTCCCGTGTGTGCCCCGCTGCCGCTGCTGCTGGGCGCGAGTGTCTGGCTGAGCGGGTCGGGGAGTTGCCTGTGTGCCCGCAACACGGAGCTTCTGAAACGCGGCCCTCCCCGCGCGGCCGCTGGAGCGCGCGGCCCGGCCTGCAGGCAGCGTGCAGAACCGAGCGTGATTTGAGCCAAGTGCGGGACCGGGAGGAGCGCGAGGGCCGAACGCAGGCGTCTCTGCGGTACAAGCGCTTTCTTTTCCTGTGCGGTGCTGGACGTGATCCTGACGAGTGTCTGCTCCCGTTGTTTTCGTTCGTTCTCCTTTCCCAGCCCCGTTTCTGTCCCTGGGCAGCAGCACCTGCTGGCAAAGCACCCCGCGTGCCAAGGAAGTGGCCCTGGGACGGGCCCGTCCCAGCCGCCCGGCAGGTCCAGCGCAGCGGCCGCGGGGTTTCTCGGACAAGCAGGTGACCCAGGATGTGCGTCCAAGAAAAGCTTTCAGGAAACAACCCCCCTCCCCGACCTCCCGATTCCCTGGCTCAGCCCCGTCCTCTCCTCTCAGAGTTTTGGACCCGTGCCTCGCGACTTACACAGCCACTGCTGCCTGCACCCAGCCCTGCTGCCTGCACGCAGCCCTGCTGCCTGCACCCAGCCGTGCTGCCTGCACCCTGCCCTGCTGCCTGCACCCAGCCCTCCTGCCTGCACCCTGCC
>Ga0065711_1050191_pt1 | contig 10942 bp, 8 predicted proteins | sample Hoacrofraction12_FD_59098 | JGI IMG/M metagenome (GOLD analysis project Ga0065711, IMG submission 59098) | Hoatzin crop microbial communities from Cojedes, Venezuela - Epithelial fraction 12 v2 (version 2) | ecosystem: Host-associated > Birds > Digestive system > Esophagus > Crop | place... | reverse complement strand
AAAAAAAAAAAAAAAAAAAAAAAACAAAAAAACACAAAAACAAACCTCTTTGGAAAAATATGCATAAATTGAGTCACATAGAAATTAAGTCCTACCCTTGAAGGTAAGACTTTTTGGCTGCTTTACTGGAGCACTGTAATAAATGTAAACGTTTAGAACATGTAATTTAATTATCATATTCTGGTCATAAATACTTTAGGGCTGTAGTACACTTGCAATCCCAAGAGCTCTAGCTAAGGTTGCAGCTGCAACATCAATTACCATTTATCCATTCCAAGAAAGCTTTGCCTGTGCCCTTGAAACCTTTACGTTCTGGAGAGTATCCAAAAGGGAAAAAAAGTCGCGTCGCTCACTTGCGTTAGTGTTCCTCTCTCCCTCCTGTGCGAGCTCTAAAATGGTAGCGGACGCCATTTCGGCGCGAGGAGCAGGGGTGGCTCTGGGGCCGGTGGCCGGGGAGCGGCCGGAGGCTCTGCCGAGCCAGCCCGGCGCTGGTGTGGCCGTGCAGGAGGGCACCGAGTCTCTGGTGCCACGACGCTCGTGCTCTTCATCCCGAAGCGAGGTGTTTGTCCCAGAGCCTGGCGCGGGCGTGGGGAGGCATCGGAGGGCCCGGCGCCATGGGGAGCGGCCGCTGTGTCGTGTGCTGGGGTTGTTCCCTTGCGCTGTTTCGGGGATCTCTGCATCTTACTGTTCTGAGAGCATGCTGTTGGCGTTCGCCGGGGCTCTCAGGGATGATTTTTATTTATTAGAGTATAATTTGTGAGTAATGAAACAGCGGCGCTTCAAATGAGAGTCCCTGCTGCCTCTGCCTGCCGCTGGAAAGGCACCGGCCTTGCCGCGCGGCCTGCGCTGCGCAGCGCGGGTCTGTGGCTGCCGCTCTGCCAAGGGTGGGACCGCCGGGCCCGTCGGCCAGCGCGGTGCTGGGGGTCTGTGTGCGGGGTGTCTGTCAGGGGTCGGTGGGGGTCTGCGTGTGCGGGGTGTCTGTGTCAGGGGTCGGTGGGGGGTCTGTGTGTGCGGTGTGTCTGTCAGGGGTTGGTGGGGGTCTGTGTGTGTGTGTCCAGGCGTGTGTGTGTCCCGTCCCCAGCAGCCACAGTCTTACCTGCTGCCAGAGCTCGCGTGCGCGTCCCGGGCAGCGCCTGGGTGTCATGGGCCATGGGCCATGGGCCATGGGCTTGGGGCGGTCGTGGGAGCGGGTGGGACTTCTGCGTGTTCAAAGCCTGCATGTACTGGCTTTTCTAATGAAATCCTGTTTTTTCATATACATACGGAGAACAGAGCTTCGGTTTGCAGTTCAGGTTCTTCAAGACCTCCGGGCTGATCAAAACCTCTCCAGCATCAAGCTTTGACTGCTTCTGTACAACGATACTTACAGGAAAGGTGTTTATGGCAATTTGTTTTGTTTGCCAATAGCAAGGGTATTTTTATACTTAAAATCTTTCATAAATGATACGTGTAAAGTCTTTTCTCGGAGTGATCTGAAGTCACTTTGTTGTTCTGAACTCCGTCGTCATACTTTGGTCAATGCCCTTGTTATGATGTGCCTGAGTTGCTGGGAACATCAGCGAAAACGTTAACGGTATTTGAGGTGACTGTACCAAACAATGAATCCTACAGCCTGCTCGAGCTGTGTTAAAGGGGTGGTAAAATCTATGTTCTGCAGAAGGAGAGGTTAATTATGAGCCTTTGCTGCTTCAGGTATGTCTCAATTTTTTCTGTGAATTAGAAGCCCAGTGCTCCACGGTAAGTTAGCGATAAAATATATCCTGATGTAGAGACAGCAGCGGGAGGAGGAGGCACGATGGCACCTGCCAGTCTGGTTGTAAAAGGACAGGTTTCTCTGCACCGAGCTTCTCCAGCCAGCAGTGAAGCGACTTTGGCCGTGGCCTTGCTGGGTGCCCTGTTCCTGGTGTTATCTTGGTCGGGTAGTAGGCGTGGGCACAGCGCTGGACCGTTAGCTCGGAGGCTGGCTTCCTGGTTTATCAGGTCATGAGAGGGCATTTATCGAGGGGCAGGATGGAGGAAATGGTGTTTCATCAGCTTGGGTTTCAAAGGGGCTGTGAAACAGTAACACTGGATGGTTTTATTTGCAGGCTTTGGTTAAATACTGTAATCTGTAGTAGATTTCTAATTTATTATGGCGTCACTGGGGACATGCTTGCGATCAAGAACAGCGCTTTCAGCAAAGCAATTCAGTTCTCTAAGTACGAAACAGGAGAGAGAACTTTTATACAAACCCTACCTATCCTGAAGCCATTTGTTGTTTGTTAGTTTTGTGGGGTTTTGGCGCGTTCCGGCAGTGGAGCTGCTGCCTGCCGTGGCGGCGGGACGAGCCGAAGGCTGTGGCTCTGGCTGCAGCCGGGCTGGAAAACGTTGGTTCTCGCCAGCTCGGGCCAACTGTAAGTCTCTTTGAACTTAAGAGAGGATCTTACAAGAGACAGAAGAGACCATCGCACCCAGTGGGTCAAGTTCTCAGCAAAATGTATTTTTTAAATTATTTTCAATTGGCAAATAGACTTTTATTTTAATATTGCAATAACAAGTGTAGTGTCAGTAGCCTTGTTTTACAATTTTTTCCTGCTTGAACTGAGAACTACTTTCCTGCCTAAGAGGCTGTAAAAAATAATTAGTAGTTTCTCTAGTTAATAAATAAGTAAGCAATTCAAAAAATGTAATCAGTTGGTATATGCAGCTGAGTGTTTATATTGTTCTCAGTGCTAGAAGATAAGAATGAGGCCCAGATGGCAATGACATTGAAAATCGTTTCTTTCCTGTTAGTGTGGTGATATTACTTACACAGATAAGGGACTGGCTTTTCAGAATAGGTGAGTTCAACATAAGTCACCTTAGGACGGGAGAGCCAGGACTGATGGCGTGCCGATGGTGTGGTCTGGGTGTAACACGTGTGAATGCGACTTGTAGGCGTGCAACATCAGATCAGAAGTAGGGGCAAAATGAATAGGCTTATCAAAAGACCAGTCAAAATAAAGAGAGTCAAATTCTGAGCGGTTTCTTCCCACCCTAGGCATACTGCGTCCATTGCTTTCCTTTGGGTTGGCAGTTGGACAGAAGTAGGAGCCAGTTGCCAGTGTTTTGTTTTGTAATTTAGAGCAGCACCAGGGAATAACTTAGTTGTCTGTCTGTCTAAAAAGATTTTGTATTACACATTTCCCTTGAACTTTCCGTCGGGTTAGATTATTTTTTGAAGATTGCGGAGGTGACTGCCACTTCTTTGCCTAGCAGCCCCGCAGGTTTCCCCAGATGCTGCTTCTCCTGTTCTGTAGCTTGCAGCGTTTTCCTTACATGCAGTTAGTGTTTAAAGTGTTAACCAAGTTCTCTTCTCATTGCACATGTGTAACTTGCTATTGGTGCTAATTCATTTTGCATTTTAATAAAGAATTTACCCTCCAGCAGAAGGGCACTAGGGTTTGGCGTGGTCTTGGACGAAATCGGCGGAGGCTGATGGTCCTCTCTCTTGTTTGCTTGGAAAGAGTTGTCGGTTGTAGACTGTAAATGACAAATCATTCTAGTTGGTGAAAGTATTTGTCTCACTAAAGATTTTTTTTTTAATAATGTAAAGTAACAGGAAGGTAGATTTTTAAAATAATGTCCTAATGTTAGTAAGTTGAACATACGGGAGTGTGCACATTCTGTGTTATGTCGTGGAGGTTGTATATTCCTCACAGTAAAGACAGAAGAAAACAGAAAGAGGAAAAAGCAACTGTTGTCTTCAGTAACGAACGACTACGCTGGAGGACGGCTTCTGCAGAAGAGCAGATAACTCTCGTCCGCATCTTTCTGCTCGGATGTCCGTGGCTGACGGCAGGGCTGTGAGTTCGGTGGCCCCGGCTGCGAGGGCCCGGCTGCAGCAGGCGGAGCGTGGGGCTGCGGTGCTGCCTCCCCGGCCATCAGCCGCCGGCCACCGCAGCCCACGCTGGACGGGGACCCCAAGAAGGGAGAGCTTCCCGGTGACACAAACGTCACCACACCCGACTTCAGTGAAGTTTGAACCTTGAGCCTGGTTTGAAAGTCTGTGGTAAATGATTAACACAGAAATTGCTTTGGTTAAACAGCTTGATTTCTGCAGAGCTCGTTACTGTGGCTGCGTCTTCTTTTCTTTAAGTCTTTCTGTTTTACCCCCATATGTTTCCTTCACTGGAGACGATAAATGTATCTATACAAACAAATAAAATTAGATTATATATATATATAGTTTCTGAAAGTACACGGGAATGAAGCTCAGTACCCTTAAGCAAATAACACCTTACCTACCAAAATAAAATTTAATTAAAGTTTTTACAGGTTTGTGACCCTTAAAATTTGGAATGTTTTTTCTCTCTCATCTATGCTTCTTGACTTTTATTTAGACAAGAATCATAGTTTGTTAGGTTTTCGTTGAGTTTAAAAACAGTTCTGCAAATAACTGAAAGGTAACTTTTTTGTTACTGTATTATCTCGACCTATAACTTCCCTCCCTTACCTCTTCCTTAGGAAGTGGTTGTTTGTCTTTTACTACATATAACTGTATAGGTATAAGATTTATATTAAACCTCAGGCCAGTCTGTCGCTCTTGCAGGAGCCCTCATGCCCTGTAATCCCTCCTGTTCTCCAGGCTTGAGGCAAGCAAAACGGTGTTTGACACGGCCAGGGGACAGCCAGGTCTGGCAGCTCTCCACACGGTCAGTAAATATTGGCCCGCTCTGATACAGCCGGGCTGGAGAAGATACGCCAGAAGCCCAGACTAGATTGCTGGCTACTGCTTTATTAATCAGTGTAATCATTTATGTTTAGTTTTGGAAGTCTTATCATCTGTTTTCTTTCTCACACTACATTTTCTGTGGTACTGGTGCAGAAGGCGAGCCCTGTTTAAAAATTAAAGGTGATTGAAAAGTTTCAGTGGAACACGTTTGCCGCTACCGTAGTTTCTATGACAGCTGATGAATGTTTCCTTAAAAATGCTTTTGTCAGAAATTTGTAAGGTGTAAGGTATATTAATTTTTGTGTCTAAATTAGCTGTCTTCAAAACTATGCATAGAAAGATGTTTCTATCTTTTTTTAGTTTCACTCATTTTAATGAAGTTCTCAAGCTACATATTCCTTATTTAAAGTCCTAGGCTCCCAGCCCGTATTTCAGTGTTTAAACTGAGACTCGTAGTGTCAGAAAAGGAGCTCCTGGGCCTAAAACTTTAGAGGAGATAAGGCAGGTTGGGTAGGTATGGATTTGTCAGTGATTACTGGTTTTAATAGGATTTTTTGTTTGGTTTTGAGGTAAGTTGTTGATACTCTGTTGTGTGTGACACTGCAAAGTGGAGAAACAGGGGAGCTGCTGGGCAGCAGCAGGGCTGCTCTGTGCCTCCCAAGGCACCCAAAGGCACCGAGCCCTCGCCTCTCCGAGCGCGGGGTGGAGCCCAGACCTGCTGGGGAGGACAGGAGCACCCAGACCGTGGTCCGTGTCGGACGCGTGCCCAGCTCCCGTGGCCTGGCGCGGCAGGGTCTGCTCGGCCGGCGGCGCCGGGCATCGCTCGGCTCGGGGCACGGCTCTGCTGGCGTGGGGCTGGTTTGTATTAGCCAAGTAGCATCACGCACGGCTCTGTGGTCAAGGCAGAAGGAGGTTGAATCCTCGGCTTCCTCAGCCATGGGGTTTCTTTTCCTGCAAACCCACAGCCATGAGCTTCTGTCAGCCGCCTTCTTCATCAGAGATCATGGGGCCATGCAAACAGCCGCTTCCATCGTTCCAGTGTTAATTCCTAGAGTGCCTCTGCACCGGGGAAGGCAGGCATGCTTGGTAGAAATCAGGATGCGCATGTAATTAAAGATGCATGTTTGTAAGGACATCAAATAAATCTGACTGGGTTCAATTACATTCTGCCATTGCTTGGATGTTGAGGGCTGGATTGTGCAACCTTAGCATTTTATTACAGTTTTCTGCTCTTTAAAAGAAGACAAATTAATTAGAGAACACAGAAAAGCCATCATATGGATCATAAACGGGATTACGATCTATTGGTGACTGCCACTTCAGCTGACAGACGAGCTAATGATGGCTGTCAGCTGCTTGGTAGAGCGATAGAGTGGAGAAGCGTTGCAGCCCTTCACAAGTGTTTTCTGAACGCCAAGGAGTGACTTGATGGGTCTGAGTTCTTTCCCAAGTTCTGGAAAGACGCATCCTTTCCTGGGTCGGCGTTCTTCTTCCCTTTTTCCTGCAGGTTGAGTCATTCTTCATTCCCACTGTGAGCCTATTTCTGTTGGAGCCTTCGCACCACCCTTGTTCTGCTCTTCCTCGTTTCTCCTTCCCACAGCTATTCCAGCATGCTCGAGCTGTTGCTGTGTTCTGTCTGTTTTTCACTTATCTGCTCAGCACAGGCTCTTTTTGTAGGGGGGGTCTGCATCTCTGCATCTACCTTAGGTCTTTGCCTGCCTGTACGGTCTCATCTTTTCCCTAACACAAGTGGTTGTCGCTGTTCTCTGCCCTCTGATTCCATTTTTGTCAGAGTGTGGATTTCATTGACACGTTTATTCTGGTTCGACTTCCATCCCTCTGCATTTGAGTGGTGGGATTCCTGCTCCCTGTGTCTGCTTTGATTACCTCCCTCCCTCCCGGTCCGAGCAGCCGCGCTCCGGGGCTGGGGCACGTGGAGGCAACCTGTGCGAGAGTAGAGCCTCCCAGGGGTTGGAGGGTTTTAATTTGGGCTGGAATTCGAAGGTTTTTGTGAATGTTGGGAGAACTATGGGTTTTTTTAAAACGTGTGACCAAATCTGGTCAGGCTTTCTTGAGGAGAGGAAAAGGAATTTTCCATGCAAAGCCAGCCCACACATGAATGTTCAGCCCACATCAGGGAGCGTGGATGTTCTGCAGAGCTGCTGAGCAAAGGTACCAAAGTCTTAAAAAAAGTGTTATTTTCCACCTTCATCTGGAATGTGGCTGGAACCCTGTTGGACAACATTTTCTGTGAAAATCACTTAAAGTTAAGCATACAGTATAGAAACTGTATTTTAAAAGTGTAGAACTTTGTGAGAATAAACTCAGCAAAATGGGCCTGGGAAGAGGAGGTGTGGAGGCAGCCGCAGCAGGTAGCGTGTCGGGTCTGGGCTGTGTTGTCCACACACGCTGAAGAAGATTAGCCTCTGAACTTTGGCACAGCCACTGTGGGCTCAGCCCTGAGCATTAGAAGCAGCTCAAAGGTGATCATGGTGGATTGTTTATGGTTCTAACAATGATTTTTTTTTTTTTTTTCTTTTGGTGAAAGAGCTAACCCTTCGTCTGTAGATGGCCTGTATGTTTACGCAGGAAAACCCGATCCTGAAATTAGGAATAGATACTCTTTTCCTAAAATGCTGGGGTGAAATGCTAATTTGTTACTGTAAATATATATAAATATATGGCTTAATTTGCACAGCTCCTTGAGCAATAGTATCCCAGTATCATCTGTGGTGATACTGGAAAGGAAGCTCTTGCAGGACTCAGTGCAGACGGGAGGGAATGTGACAGTAATGAAAACAATATGGAATGAGAACGTGTTTTAAGAGTCAATTTTAAAGGTTAGGATAGTTGTGCAAGAAACTTGGCTTCAGAGATGTGTCGGGGAAGTAGTCTTGACCCAGTCAAATAGGCCATGAAAAAGCTGTACAGCTTTACTTAGGTTTTACAGAATTCGTTGTTTAACTGTTTCAGAGTCAGCAAACGTTGCGTGCAGAACTGCAATACCGGAGGACAAGGGCAAACCATTTCTTGCAGTCATGAAAATTATGTTTGCCAGTATTCCATAGATCTTAAAGTATTTTTATGCCCTTTTTTCTTTTTTTAGCCCTGGAATGAGATCAGATGTAAGCTCTTCTCCATCCACAACCTCAGCAACTGCGGGACCACCTCCCAAGCTTTGCCTTGTCTGCTCCGATGAGGCCTCTGGCTGCCATTACGGTGTTCTTACTTGTGGCAGCTGCAAAGTGTTCTTCAAAAGAGCTGTGGAAGGTAAGACAGGTTTTGATGCATTTGCTGTTTAAAAATATAAAATCCACAAACATGTCATCCGCATTCAGAACCAGTCTGTTTAATCGTACTGGAATCCCTGGTTTTGCTAGAATCCTACTGGAAAATCCCATCCATTATATCACTGATCTTTTCATAGTAAATAACATTGATAATAGTGTATTATCTGATGCATAGATTCTATTTACATTTATAAAATGCGCCCATTCACTCCCAGTGTGAAAGGATGCATTGTTGTCTTGCCTTTGTGTTTCTTTTGTTTTCTTTCACTGTTGTTTTTGTTTATGTCCTGTTTATATAAAGATATTTGTCTGTGTGCCTTAGATTTGTAAAGTTTGTGGGTTTTAAGTTTAATGTTAGCTGTTTTGTGTATAAAACCGTATGTGAAACTTGCTACATTGTATGCAGTTTTACAATTTTTCCTGTAAGCACTGTTGGTTAAATTACATACGTGTCCACATGTGTTGTTTGCAGGGGTAACCGGGTAACAGGAACACGTGTGTGGTTTTGGATCATTGAGATTCCTCTCTAATCACAGGACAGAAATCGTTCTGGAAAGTAGAGAAGAATAACACAAAATGTGAATCTGTAGTGTGTATGGCAGAATTCGTAATCTGTGATTTGGGGGCTGCCTGAGTAGCCATTTTGTAATGCACTGGGGTGGAGCTCCGGGTCTGACTCTCCGCTTCGTATCGGAGAGATGCAGAAAAGCTGGGGGATGTTCTCAGTGTCTCTGAGGGACAGCGATTCCTCTAGTCTGAAATTACTTCGTTCTCAGTTACAGCCTTACAGGGTTTCCTGCCTTGTGCCTGCTTCGTGCAGCCATTACGGGGTATTTTGAAGGGAATCAGACTATGGTTTTTTGATGACATTTTTTGGAGGTTGTGTTTCACTGGGGAAGAGGGAAGGCTGTTTCGACAAAGACGAGGCACCGTTCAGTCTTGCAGCAGTAGCACTATTTTCTCCCAGTTCCCAGCCTGCTGGATGCAAGAGGGAGCTCCGTGGAAATGCAGAGCCTCTCGGAGGGATCGAAAAGTCAAGTCCATATTGCAGTTTTTGCTGGTCACTGGGGGAAAGGAGGTCAGTTCTGGGGGAAGCTGAAGCAGTTTCTGAAGTATAACGAGAGAATATGAGCTCAAATGCAAAGCACTGAGCTGCTTGGGCTCTCCGTGACTCCCAACTGCTCCTGTCTGGAGTTGCAAAACAATTTGAAGCAAACGATCATCTGCATCTTTGATTAAAATAAGGTCACTGGTTATCCCTCACAAAAAATGTTATATGGCCGCTGGGTATATGTCATAGCAACGGTTTGGCCCATCCTCAAGATCAAACGAATCGCCAAAGTATTGATACATGAAGAAATCAACCCAGTAATTCCTTTTGATCAGCAGTGAGACTTGCCGCGTCTTATATCAACGGTATTAATGTTAAAAATGCAAGCAGGCTTGTGGCTGAAAAATTGCAATAAATTGCTCAAGGCTTACCTCCACTCTCATTTTTATTATTCCACAGATTGTCCCAACCTTAATCCTTCCAATTAGATAACTGTGGATATTTTCAGGAGCTCTTCCAGGATCTGTTAGTTCTAGTATGTACTTTAAGGAACAAATAATTTGCTTTTGTCTCTTACAGGCATTTTTCTTATTAGAAACATAAGTACAAAGAATTTGTTTCTGCAATATCCTTCTCATTAGTAGCTGCCAGGCACCTCTTAGTATACAGGTGAGGCTGACTCTGCACATTGGTTACCCAGCCTTGAGGCCGAAACCCTTTTTTGCAGCTTTGTCTAAACGCTTGTGTACTGTGGCGGAAACAGTCACCGAAGCTGAAAGTATCAGTATCTAGACAATCAATATGCAGTGTATGTCTTTCAGCAAAAGGGAGAACTGGAGGAGAAGAGGAAGGATGAAGGTGGGACACTCACTGTATATTTATACGCAGTTCTTCATGCAAACAGGGTCCTTTCTTAAGGAATCCAGGATGGCCAAAGGCAAGCCAGCCAGTTGTTACTGTCCTGGTGCTTCAGAGCCCAGAGCCCTCGTGATTCGGTTTCTTCAGTCCCAGAACCAACGCTGTTCACCTCCCAGCATGTTACCCACACCCTCCTCCCGACCCAGATCTTCACCGCTCCGTCCCGCCTTGCTGCAGATCCTCACACCTCCCCTCCGCTTCAGATGCGCCCAACACCTCTGCCTCCTGCTCTGCTCCAGGTTGTCCTCGTTCTGCAGCGTTTTTAATGCCATCTGCCAGGCTCCTTTGGCTGCAGTGGCTGACCTTTTCACGTGCCGGTGTGCTCAAGTGACCAAAGGCTTGCTCAGTCTCCTGGTGCTGCAGAGCGCCAGGCGCCAGCCCGTGCTACGGGTGCTGCGCCGCGGAGGGCTGTCCGAGCGCGCCGGGAGATGCCCCTGCCTGCCACAAATCCCTGTGGGAACATCTCCTTTGCTCCCTACCAGTGTATTGTTTGTGAAGTGTCTTTGGGTTCTGAGCAGCAAAGATAACTGAAGTGCATTCCCTTGTGCAACTGGCGTGTCCTCTGGGCAGCAGGCAGGCGTGAAGCAGAAGGTGCCATCGGCTTCCCTTCTGTTTTCCACAAAATCTTCCTGTGACAAGAAGGTTTTAATATAATGTAATACAAAGAAATAGTGTAGCGTTCACCTAAAAAAGGCAAGAATCGGTAAGGAGTAAATACAAGAAAGCAAACAGTACCTTCACGGAGGTGAAGTTCTTTGTTAGGAAAAAAATGGGGCCGCTCAGGAGTATCTACAGCTGAAGCATCTGTATTGCCTGTGTGACACCGTGGTCTCACGGAACATCTTTGGGAGACCAGAAATTGTATTCTCTGTTCTGCTGCAACGATGACAGATGTTCATCGGTTCATATTTCATGCGTGTGCACGTATATTTGTTCTATAGGTATTAGTATGCTAATGGCAAGCAGAATCGTGAATCATGGCTCTATTTT
>Ga0065711_1050190_pt1 | contig 10944 bp, 4 predicted proteins | sample Hoacrofraction12_FD_59098 | JGI IMG/M metagenome (GOLD analysis project Ga0065711, IMG submission 59098) | Hoatzin crop microbial communities from Cojedes, Venezuela - Epithelial fraction 12 v2 (version 2) | ecosystem: Host-associated > Birds > Digestive system > Esophagus > Crop | place... | reverse complement strand
AAAAAAAAAAAAAAAAAAAAAAAAGAGAAAAAAGAAGAAAAAATAAGGAACAGCTTTATAGTAAAAAAAAAAAAATCAAACCGAAACACCCAAAATGTGTACCTATTTTAAAGCGACTTTAAAAAGAGATTGCATCTGTCTAAAAAATGTAGACAAAATAAAGGTACAAAAGCAAGGGAAGACAGACTAACTGTTATTCATCTTCAAGGAAAGATAAAGATGTAATGATTACATGGAGTGGATTTAAACTGTAGCAGGGAAAATGGGGTTAATAAAGGGTGTGAGGGAATTAGATGCAGTAGAACACTCTCTTTTAACAAAGAATTGGGTTCTCTGAAGAACAGGAAATCACTGAAAATATCAGTTGTTCTTTCTTTTTTTTTGTGGAAAGCTATGAAGAACTTTTTTTTTGCTTTTATTTTTTAATTAATATATATATTTCTTCCCACAGGAGCAAATCTTTTTAGAATTCTAATTACATTCAGATAAATTCTAACCATATTTTCACATGGACACCAATCGGTTTCTAACTGGCTTCTGAAGGGGTTATTTCTAGAGACAGAATTAGCATCTATCCTCCTCAGAAAGAGTTCTGGCATCGGAACAACCAGACAAAGAATGGGCCAGGATTTTCTTCAATGGAGAAATTCCTTGTTGTGAAATCCAGTCCCTGATGTGAAGAATTACCTACCAGCACAAACTAAATGTCTCCGTAATATGTTTTGATTTCACATTGTTGTCTGAAAAGTGGATTCTTTTAGCCGGTGTGCAACAAGCCAGTCCCCACACACTCAGGAAGGATACTGTTTTATTCAGGCCCGGGTGCTCAGTGGAATTTCCATAAATCAAGCACACCCAAGGCTGGCCTCTTTCTTACATTTACTCCTTAAATTCATGCATATTCTACCTATCTAATACATATTCATACTGATCCACATGCATTGTGCAACTATGTGGCGTCATTCCTCTTGGCTCCTTTTCAGACCCCTATGCACACATCTTCCTCCTTTTCAGGGGTCTCTGGTGATCCTCAGTGGTCTTTCCAGATGAAGTATGCTAACTCCTTTTATCCATATATGGTCACAAGTCACCTAAGACAACTTAAGGCTACTTTCTTTTGCTAATTTTCCTTTGTTCCTTCAAGCAAGAGAATTTGTCTGATTAAATGGATAGTGTAGATGGCCAAAATATTCTGCCTTTAAGCTTAGGTTAAATGTTAATGCAATTCTGGTCATGCACTGCTTGATCAAAGGGATACTACTAACCACAAACCATAACCCTTCTTTCCAAGGGAAGAACTTGTTCTGTTACAATATGGTACTCTATATTGGAAATCCCAAGAGCTGCCTAGATAAATCATTTAGAGTACTCAAAACCAGAAATGTGTATATATACAAATAATTAACAGCATCTTCCTGTTTTATTGTCTTTTGTTTACTCTCTTGATTTGTTGTCTTTTATTTGAAAGAAAAGATAATGTATTTTATATTAATTGGTCTTCTGCAGAGTATAAACCCTTCACCTCTGTGTACCTATTATTATCCATTAATTGCTTTCCCATCTGATCTCTCATATTATGTTTCCTTCAGTGGTGGTTACTTGTGTCATGCCATATTCTTATGAGAAACTCCACACAAGTGAGTGATTTGAACTTTGATTGAACTTCATTGATTTCAATCATATTCTGTCCAGAAATCATTCATATAAAAACTCAAAAATTTACAGTGACTGCATTCTGAGCCAGGCTTCTTATATCTAATAGTGCTCCTTGGTGTTGTGAAATCAATTTGTCAGTCATTGACATAATAAATGAACTGCAATAGCAAGAGAATTGCAAAGAAATTTAAAAGCCACATCATTTGCCATCCTCTTCACCAACACTGTCCAAAGAGTCAAGAATCAGATTTGGAGTGTTTTCCTTATGTATTTTGCACATGCATATTTGAAAAGCTCATGAAGAATTTCAGAATCAGACAAGCTGATTGACACTCTGAAAAACGCTTTCCTCAGTCTTCAGCTGACGTGTTCTTGATGTCTACACAAGAGTATATTTGCTCGTGGAGACTGAAATTCTCCAGAGTAAATTCTAGAAGCGATCAGTAATAAAATCAGTACTTTGACTCTATCCTCTGGTGGCAGATATGAGATCATTTACAAGGTATAAATTTTACTTTGGTTGTGTTTGAGGTCTCTGGATCTTGTTGTCTATGAAATCATTAAAGGCTAGGCAGACATGGCAATGAGGAAAGCTCTCCATTGTGTGAAAGATAAACCACACAGTACTAGACTGTGGAAATCTCCCACAGATCCCACTTCAAGTAGTAAAACAAGGAAATTAATCTGAATCCATGGCTAAATACTGTCTAGCACAATTATATATGGGAAGGATTAGACAATGGAATTGGTACCAAAAGTACTGAAATAAACAATGAAATGCTGTCTCTGGTGCTACGCTTGGCAAACTTCGAAAGTCCAGAGCTCTCAGGCATCAAACTTGGAGAACTTTGAAAGCCCAGATAGCTCCTACGTCTTAGCCAATATCATGTATCTTAATAATACAGGCTGCCACTGCCTCACTTAACTTGTTTTCTGCTGCGTAAGTAGAACATCGTATCATACAAAATGTCATCCCTTACCCTGAATATACTATACAGAAGGATATCTAAGATCCCTGAATGAAAAGCTGTAAATGAAATGCTGAACAAGTTGGTTTATTTTGTTCATTCCCCAAGTCTGTGCCATACACTATTAGACCTAAATTATTAATGTACTCACAGGTTTCTCTTTCGGGAGATGATAAAAAAATAAACAAACAAGCAAAACCAAGAACATCTACTCATGACAAAGAGTAACATCTATTAGTAACAAAATTTAGTAACAACTCTTTTCTCGCCACTGGCTGTGGGTAAGACACATTTTGGCTGCAATATTTTTCTTCATTTTATCATAATACATACAAATAAGGGCACACTCAAACTTGAGATAAAGGGTACAACACTTTCGTCTTCAGTGAGGTTTATCATGATTTGGAAAATAGCCAGAATTGTAGTAGTTTAGCAGAAAGGATGATGAATGGATAATTCAGAATTTAGATAATCTCAGTTATTAAAATTACCTCCTTAGAGCCCTTAAAACAGCCCTTAAAGTAGCCTCAAAACCTATGATTGTATTTTAGAGTGGTTGATACTGGCATAAAGAGATTTAGGGACATTTTCTTAAATTATTTGATATTTGTGTTAATTAATCTATTTAATCAAAGAGCATAGGCCGAATTCAGCAGAGTGCTTATGATCTCATCTGCCTAGTGTGGTACTAGTACATACCCTGACCTTCTATACCTTAGGTTCTCTAGTCAGATCCCAAGGCTGTTATAAATGTTAAAATGAAGCACTGGACCACCACTGTGAAATTTGTTGCTGTCCTGGTTTTAAGGTGTCCATTTTTCACAGTGATGGGACATCAGGGAGGACATGAAGACTGCTAGAGTAGACCTTTTACAGAAAGTTCTCTGAACTGAGTATCTTTATTGTACGTACCAGTCATAAAGACGTGTTTCTGGCACGTCACAGACGTCCTGGCTGGAGAAAGCTGAAAGAAAAATGTGTCTATAAAATGGGAAAAGGCATATATATAAAAGAAAGAGACAGTAGTAATGCAAAATTTGTTACTGAGAGGACAGTAAGGTGTACAGTAATAGGAATAGTGATGATCAAATGACCCTTCCCTCATTGACAAGTTTGATGGGACCCCTACTAATTCTTATTTCATAAGACTTTCCCCATTCACCTGTGCCTGGAAAAACAGTTTTACAAACTGAATTTCCAGGACGTACTTTTCAAAATTACTTTCCTAGTTTTTTAACTGTTGATAATACTCAGTCTATGCACATGGGGAGAGATTTTCCTGGTTTTCTGTTTGTTTATTTGCTTGCTTTTTTTCTGGAATAGACAAGCTGACAGATCTTTCCTTGATTCTTTCTTTGCTCATTTGTGTAAACTCTTTTTTTCTGTAGTATCTTTCACTTGTTAAATAATGAGAACCAAAATGAGTAGGTAGGTGTTCTATTCTGAAAAAAAGTCCCCTTAACTCTATCTGTACCACTTCAAAAGAAAGATGTATATGATTTTCTTGGATGGCTTCATAAGTTGAGGGCATTTGAGATATTTTTCTCATTACTCCAAAGACACAGTGCTGGTGGTTGCATAGGAACAACACTGTGTTTTCTTGCTACTATTGGGGAACTTGGTAGTACTGACATAATTGGCTGACTGATTGAGGTAAAAAGTGATTTATGTACAGATGACACAGTGATGGCATTAAAGTATATATGACAAGCCTAGAGCACACTGACCTAATGGGTAAGAAGCCACAGACCTTGAATGCAAAGAATAGGCTTTCAAGAAAGTGAAGATCAGATGCCAAGATCTCCAAAGTTTCTCGTATATTAATTAAACCACAAGGTCTGGGCATGTATTGTATAAGGTTAGTGCAAAACCATAACATTTTGAGGTGTAAGCCGAAATAGTTCCTTAAAAATCTCCGAAGAACTAAATTTTCAAAAGACTTGAAGCAAGATTTGGGCATTACAGCGGTGGCTACATTCTGTGACACAGCAAGGACAAGGAGGGATGTTAAATTTAGATATGCCTTAAAGGCCACAAACTTCTATGGGCAGAAACATACACCAAGATACAGAATTAAATATAAATAATACACAAATAAGCTCAGATGCCTAACACAGAGTCTGATGAACGACCTTCTGGAACTGCCTGTTCTGTCTTTGACTAAGAGTCAGACTAGGACAAGCTTAAATAGTGTTTAAATAGCTAGTCTGAATTAGTCTAGAGAAATCTAACATAAATGACTCAGAACTTATGGAAAAAAACACAAATATTTACGTTGCGATTCGTGATCTTTACTTTTAGATATCTATGCCAGACATCAATTTCTGAGCCAGTCATGTAGGCTCCATTAGAGTCTAGGGAGAGGAATAGTAATTAATCTGATATATCCTGAACATTTTTTTAAGGGTAAGATGAATCATGACCTTGTTTCTCTCATTGGCTGGGGTGACAAGATAAACATATGTGGCTACCTCACTGTTGTCTACATTTAGTCAGGTGAATCCCAGCCTTAATGACCAAGCACTAGCTAACACTCTCTCTGATTGCTATTTGGAAGTGTCCACATTATCTGAATCATCCTGATGAAATAAAAGTATGCTAGTACCTAGATTTCCAAACCCTTAACAAAGTGACAGCTGGCTCCCTCAGGAAGGATGCTAAAATTTGACTAAAGATGGCAAATGAAAACCATCACTTTTCAGTAGGAGGCCTCTCTAGGTCATTTGGAAGGCAAGCTAAAATTATTTTCTTGAACACAGATTGCAGAATAAGATTCCAGTCTTCAAAGTTCATAATTTTTTGTTGAAAATATACATTTTTATCATGAGTAACCATTGCTGAGTGACAGGAGGAAATTCATATTCAAATATGTAAAATATGTTTCGTATGGATTGATTTTCAAGACCACTAAGTAGATTGCACAATTAGATTGACATTAAAAGATTTATTCCACTTCCATGATTCAGTCCGAGATTTTCAAGCAGTGTTACATAAAACTCAAATTCCACCCCCTAAACTAATTGAAATAACATTAGGTATGACACTAATGAAATGAAACATTATGCATGAATTTAAGTAAATATTAGTAAAATAAAAGATAAGACCTATTATAAAAAAACTTGCTATCTAATATTTCTACCCATCTAATCCATTAATCTAATTTATACGTAATGTGTGGAAGAAAATTTTCTTTCAGCGTGTTCTCACCAAAACCAGATACTATTTGGAAGACATGCACACATATTAATTGTAGTATGTGTTACAGATAGAAAAAGCTCACCCTTTCAAAAAATTCATAAACTTTTACATCTGTTTAGTTAAAACCAAGGTTATCAAATAGCTGAAAGGTTCTTTGACCAATACTTACATTTTCAGATCACATTTTCTATATAAATATGGAAGACATGGGAAAACATATTGCCTTGGCCTGTTATTCAAAAATCTGTATTCAAAGGTGCCCTATATGTCCTTGCTGTAAGGGGGCAGATTAGGGATCACAAGCTTAGCCAAATATTAAAACTTTCTGGTCATTTTTCATCTCATATGTCAAGTTGCCTGAAGAAGAAAAGTGGAAGCAAGCTATCGTTTTAACTTGAGATTTGAAGTTCTCAATTCATATACAGAGCATTTATATACACTGCTTATAAAATTAGTAATCCCTAAGAAAAAAGTATTAATAAAGGACCAGTGACTGTTCATCATGTTCTCAAAGCTCTTCTTTGCACAAAGGAACTGCAAATCCATGTGAGGGAAAGTGATATTTTTCTGAAAAAAATACTTCAAATAAAAAAAGGCAGAAGAGAGAAAGACATTTGGTCAAAAAGAAGACAGATGAGAAAACTGAAGATAAAATGTACAAAAGAAAAAGGAAGAAAAAGGAATTACAGAAGGAAAAGGAAGGTGTGAAGTGGCACAAGAGAGTAAATAGGAGGAAGGAAAGTCAAGACACAAAACTATCGGAAACAGGATGAGCTCACTGAAGGTACTCACACAACTGTTTATTTGCAACTACTGTACAATGTTGTTGCATGTGACATCTACATATCTCCAGACTTATTGTGTAAATGGTAAGCTTCCACATCCTCATTTCAGCTCCTATTCTAAAGGGCATAATTTTCATATATTCTGGATACTCAGAACATTTGACAGTGCCAACTGAAATTGCAGATGGTCATCCCCTCTGAAAGTCTCATCAACACAGATCCCCATGTGCAAAATCACATCCAGGAGCTTCTGCTTCACTTTCATATCCTTTGTGGAATAAACTTTGGACAAGTTAGAAATTATTTTACCATTCACTGATACACTTTTTTTTACAGAGGGAAGTTCCTTTCAAAAAGAAGTGAACTGAATTGTGTAGCAGATCAAATTTAAGACCACAGAAATTAATCCAGTTCCCCTTTGGTACCTAAACACATCCCCTCCTCCAGCCCCACCCCTAACCTCAAAACAAAGCAGAAAAGAAACATTTATTTATTCTCCTTTCACTAAAGCTATTCTGATTTATGACAGCGTAAGTGTACAATGAGTAAGAGAATTCAGTCACAAAACTTTTCATCAGCTTCCTTCATAAGATTCATTAACAGCATGCAAGTGAGTATTTCTATGCGTATACAAATTTTTTTAGAAATGTTCTTGCATTACTTTTAAATATTTAAACTTTTTTTTTTTTTACAGGAACATGTACAATGAAAACTTGGTTACCACAGGTCATTATTGAATTTCCTCTACATTCATTTATGGTTCTTATTAAATACTAGGACACAGCAAAATCAAATCCAATCAAACCAATGGCATGGTCTGTCCATTATATCCCGTTCATAGGAGGAACTAACCATAAAATTTTACTGCCTTTTGTGATATTCAAACTTGGGCGATTTTAGTGGCATTGCTTTTCTCCCCTCTTGCAAATAATTTGAAGACAAAGTTCTCATGCAAGCCATGAGGCCCCAAGGTACGTAAAGCCACAGCCAAATAGCAAAATATTTTGATGCAAATTGAGTTTTCTGTGCAAATTAAAGAATCTGAGACAGATACACAGTACTCAGCAAGATTCCCCCAAACTGAAAATAGAACAGTAATAAAAATGCCAAGAAGTGATAAGGCAGTAATAACACATGAGAGATTTTATGCATCACTTGGAAGAAAATAGTTACTGTAAATGAGTGGGTGTTCTTCTTGTGCTGTATTTTCCCTCCTTCTTTCTTGTTTTGTGTGTTTGTTTCATTTTCCTTGATTGCGGAACAGAAATGTGTCTGCAAAATGATGGATTAATTAGAAGAAACACACAGCTCTAGTTCCCACTATCTCTCTCTACTTAAAAAAGGAAATAACTTCATCTCTACGAGATCCCTTCCAAAGTCCTCATTATTGCAGTGTGGTGGGCTTTGAAAATCATTTACATAATAGCTAACAAAAATGTACTTAGAATACACTGGGCCCACTAAACACGGGAGATAATTACACCGGGAGAATGATATTCCACTGCCAGCTCCATTTTCAAGATACATTTATTTGCCCTGTACACAGCCCAGAACAACCAAACACGCATTAACATATCGCGTAGGTGTGCACTATTGCAGTCTACATGATGGGGAAAGGGAAGAAATACAACACACTATTCTTGGCATATATGTACCACCTGAATGGTATTTTTCATTATCTCCTGCACTGGGAACATTGTATTATTCCACTGGGAAGTCATAGCGAAGAGGATATAATTATCAGCAAAGTAATGGGGATCCTCTTGCTAATGGCCAGCTATTCAAATATCTCAATATAATCGCCTTGCCCAATCTCTCCCCATTGCCTACTCTTCTGGAGAAACTCATCATTTTTCCACTTACTCCAGCATAATGAATTCTTTTTGCATTTTCTTTGTGAGAAATTAAGAGGAATAGCAATGTAATGTGTTGACATTTGAAATGCAGCATAGAAAAGTTTAGACTGGCAATTTAGTTTAATCGCCCACTAGCAGGGAGAGGCTGCTTATTAAATTAGTTCTTGGTGTACAGGACATGTATTTCTCAGTTGATCTCGCCTGTCTTTTTTTTTCTTTCATCCATGACTGTTCACTAGAAAGAAAGTAGAAAAATCACATTCACGTCAAGGATTTTAATCTATATATTTCTCTTTATGATTGCTGATGTTGACGAAGAGGATGAGTGACGGGTGAAAATACTTACATATACACAAGAAAACACATCTTCTGAAAACAGTAGAAGTTACCATTAAAAGCCCCTTTAAGATAAGTCCACGTGGAACTGTACTGATTATTCATTCTTATAAAAGCTCTCATGGTACTTTTCCAAAGCGCCCGAGTACGTCCTTGCATTCTGATGAAATTTCAACATAGACATTAACACTCTACTAGTGTTTGTTCTTCCTTTGAAGTTTTAACACTGTACAGAAGTATTCCATCCCAAGATCACTCACTTAAACACTAGTCTGAGAGGTAGAAAACCAGCTTCACATATTATATTTTTGAAGTAGATACATTGGAAGGGCAGCTGGACAAATCTTCTTGGTTTTTTTTTTTAAATATTTGTGGGTTTTACACGGACATAAAATATGAATGTAGTATATAAAATTGTGGTCATCTGTGTTTGGGATGTCAATGCAGCCTATTACTTGTAGAAAATGCTGGTGATGGGCAGGTCATCCAGAATGCGGACAGGACAGTGAAAGAGTAAGTACTACGTAAAAAAATTTGGGTAACATATATTAATTGCCATAATTATTTCCCAATATTTTCATACTCAGGAAGTCTTTCAGGTGCCTCAGAACAGTAAGAATACACTTTTATTTGCTTCAAGTGGGCAAAAGTATGGCTAAAGTGATTCATATTGAAAAACTTGACAAGTTAAACATTATTTTTATGTTAACATGGCTTTACCTCAATGAAAAAAAATTGCTTAGTTTTAAAAATGCATTTAGATCTACTATTGGTGACATCATAAATTCTACACCAAGAGATATTATCTGTGGCTAAAAATGGCATCATTTCAAAACAAAAGTATGAAATAATCCTCTCAGATTATATGGGTTGATTCTGGTGTAAGAAATGAAATGGAAGAAAATAAAACGGAATAGACTGTGTTTCGAATCCTTTCATCAAGGACCTTGATAGAAGAAAAATGCTAAAGCAGAGAAACCAGATTTTTCTTACCATTTACCTCAAGGAAATATTAGCAGAGATTTCTAGAGAAAATTAGAAGAACCTAGGTATGGACAAGGACTTTCTCTACTTCATGTGAAACACTGTGTTAAGAACAGTCCCTATTTCAGAACCTTTTTAGATGACAACCATAATGGCTGCCTGCATATTTGAAGTGTATTGCGGTTCCTGAGCAAACAACTGACCAGGACTATTCTTTTGTCACTTGAGAGAAATAGTGCAAATTCTTCTCACGCTGCCTTGTTTTACTCTGGCAGAGTATTCCACTGGCTTTTCCTGAATTACTCCTGATTTACATGAATGGAAGAAAATATTCGACTTCCATAAGATTCTGAATTTCTTCCTCTGGTAGTTTTTCTTCTTCGGTAACTAAAGTTGTGTGCTGTGACTTACTGGCTTAAAAATCCCTGCAATTTCCCACAAACATTACTCAGAGCTCAACACATACTATACTGGAGCAAGATGCCAACATCAGGTCCTTAACAAAGCTGTTGATTTCTCAGAGTAAAATAGAGTTTTCTGCTTGAAAAGTCCTGCAATTTCCTCTTAGTGCCAACAAGCCGGCTTTCCCCTTCTCCCTGCCAACATATATGCCAATATTTTTCTTCTCTTTCTTGCAGTTTCCAAGTGTCTGAAATATGGGCAATTTTTTTTTTCCTTATTGAGGTTCTTTAGGAGTATGCAGGCTGCTCACCACTATTCCATCCTCCTGTACTTAGCTTCTGCAAAGGAGACACGCTAATTTTCACATCAGAGCCTATCAATTTGTAAAACTGTCTTACACCACTAATTTCAGGAACGTTGCAATGTCTTTCAGTAGAAAATTAGCAGTGAATTTTCTTTAGTTTGCGGAAACAGCAACCATATCACCGATAAGAGCGACAACTCATACATCTATCAGTCATTAAGAATAGAATTTCTGCAATTACAAACGCATACATTGTCAATGGTGAGTGAAAGGAAGAGGCAAAAGCAAGAGGTGAAGGGGGAGAAAGTAAAAGAGACAGAAAGTGCCACAATAGTCTCCAAAAGTTTCTGCGTTAGTCAAAACCTGTCAGCATTCAGCCTGCATTTCCAAATGACTATTGTTAAAAAAGTATTGTTCATCTCCTGGGAAAAAAAAAAAAAAAAAAAAAAAAAAAA
>Ga0065711_1050189_pt1 | contig 10944 bp, 20 predicted proteins | sample Hoacrofraction12_FD_59098 | JGI IMG/M metagenome (GOLD analysis project Ga0065711, IMG submission 59098) | Hoatzin crop microbial communities from Cojedes, Venezuela - Epithelial fraction 12 v2 (version 2) | ecosystem: Host-associated > Birds > Digestive system > Esophagus > Crop | place... | reverse complement strand
GGGGGGGGGGGGCTTGCTGCTGGACGCTGGCTTTCCACCTTCTCCATCAGCCCCATCCCTGAGCCGGGTCGGGCAGGATGCGAAGGGGAGCAGCGGAGCACCGGCGGCCTCGGTGAGTCACGGGTGAGAGCATCTCCCTCCCGGTGTCCCCGGGGTGACGAGTGTGGGCAAACGCCGCCCTGACTCACCCGCTGGTGGTGGGGCTGCCACCTCCCTCCCGACACGGGGGGCTTTGCTACCCAAAAGCAGTTTTCCCTGGCTGCAGTGCTTCCCCTCTAATCGGGGACCAGGGACTGCGCAGGGGTTTTTGCTCTCTTGCTGTCGCTGTGGCCTCCATCCCAAATTTCTAATCCGCTCCCCTACTAATTGATGCCCCCCAGGCCCCGGCCAGGAGGGGTTTTCTGGCAGCTCGGAGCCACGGAACACGCCCGGAGTGCGTGCCCACGGCTTCTGCTCTTCGCAGCCCTCCTCCCTGTGTCAGCACAGACAAATGAAAAGCCCCCCAGATCCTCAGTTGGCCCGAGAAGACTGGGGGCAGCTCTAGGAGCATGTCCATGAGTGGGAAGTGGGCTTTGGAGCAGCCACATGTGCAACCTCCCACGCCTCGTAGCAGCATCCCGCATCTTCATGCAGGAGCTCGCGTGTGCCTGACACGCCTGCCCGTGGCACACGCTGTGCCCTCCCAGCCCTGGCACCGGCATGACTCAAACCGTGGCGGTTAGCCATATTTTCCATCCATCCCGCTGGAGACGTTGGGCGGGAAGCGTTGCCGCATGGGCTGGGAGATCCCAGGATCCCGCTGCCCCGTCACAGCTGGGTGGGGACGCCCGGGCTGCTCTGCCAGCGCGTCCCTCCCTGCAGCCGCGGGGTGCAGTCACGGCAGGAGGGGGAACGGGCTTCATCCTGCGTCTTGCTCCCGGCTGGGATGCAACGGAGCTGGTGGGGAGGCATCTCCTGAGCGGAAGGGCTCGGTCCCCTGGGATGGCATCGCTGCCAGGCTGCTCCAGGCACCGGGAAGTGTCCAAGGCCGGGCGTTACGGCCGCCTGCCCGGTGCATCTCGGGAGCTGGCAGCAGCCCCACGGGCCATCTTAAGGTGGAGAACAGGGGAGCTCGGCCTGGGGCTCGATTAAGGTGGTGCTGGGGCATGGGAGGCTGCTCTTGCCTTGGACCCCATCAGCTTTTTCGTGGCTCTTAATGCAGGGGATGACCAGGGAGGCAGTGAGGCGAAATGCCATCTCCCATCGCTGGCCTCCGCCCGGGGACGGGAGGGCTGTGAAGGCTGCTGGGCTCCCCGTTTGCTCCCCGTTTGCTCCCCGTTTGCTCCCCGTTTGCTCCCCGTTTGCTCCCCGTTTGCTCCCCTCTCTCCAGGGTCGCTGCATGCAGCTGGAGGGAGCAGCAGCCCAGCTCAGGGCTGCCCTTTCCTTTCCTGGGGCTCTTCTCCTCGCTCCCACCACCCCTTCTCGGCAGGGGCAGCCCCGTGTCTCCTCCAGCAGCTCCCCGTGGGAGCTGGCTCGGCCGCGCTGCCCCAGCCCCTGTGGTCGTGACCCGGCCGTGGGCTCGGCTGAGCTCGGAGACGCTCCTGCTGCTCCGAGTCGCTCTCGGTGGCGGCTGCTCCTCCGAGCTGGCAGGAGAGAGGGATCAGGTGGCTCCGACAGCTCCGAGCGCCGCTCGCGGTGCCAGATTTACGGCTAATTTGATGCAGCATGTAAACAAGCCGGCCAGTGCCAACTGGCATTAACTGGCACTCGGGCGCTTTGCGAGGCTGCAGCACTGGGGAGAGGCGGCTCGACGTGCTCGCCCTGGCCCCTGCGTGCTCTCCTGCCCGTGGCTCCGGCAGTGTCCTGTCCCACCGGCTGGATGTCCCCTGCCCCGTGGGTGACATGAGCAAAGCCCTGCCTTGGCTTCTCCTTGCTTCCCCTCGTGCCCCTGTGCAGGCACGGAGCTGCTCCTTGCGGGGGTCCCACTGGTGCTGGTGGGGGGCAGTGGTGGGGTTTGCGGTCATCTCCATCTCTCACCTCTCCAGGCCTGTCCGGGAACCCGACCGACCTGGAGAAGAGGCGGCAGGTTTTCGGCCAGAACTTCATTCCTCCCAAAAAGGCCAAGACGTTCCTGCAGTTAGTGTGGGAGGCACTCCAGGACGTCACGCTGATCATTTTGGAAATCGCAGCCATAATCTCCCTGGGCCTGTCATTCTACCACCCTCCGGGCGGTGACAATGAATGTGAGTCCCTGGGGTCCCCACGGCGTGGTGGGGTGCTTGGTGGGGGACCTGTGTGAGCCGCTGTGCTTAGCCACGGGGGAGCAGGGCTTTGGGACGGGTGCTGTCTCTGGAGTGTCACCCAGTTGGTCCCTCCACCCTGGGGCAAATGGAGCTGGGAGCTGCTTCTGCTCACCCTTCAGGTGGTGGCTTCTCCCCATCCTTAGGGTCCTTGGCACAGTCCCATCTGCGTCCCAGGACCCGCACTGGTGGACGTGTCGGGGCGCAGCTGGCACCATGGCATGGCTCAGAGCTGCTCCTTGCTGCTTCCCCAAAAGATGCTCAAAGACCAAGGGCTCCGTCTGGTCTGGTGGCTTCCCAGGTCCCATGCGGCTTCCCTTTTGGTTTGGGCGTGGAGGGACAAGGCTGTCCGTCCCCTGGTACCTCCGCCTGACCAGGGACCCCCTACGTGTGGCTGAGTGATGGTGTCAGGCCAGTGTCTTTTCAGTGGCCCGGGATGTCTGTGTCGGTGAGGAGTCGAGGAGGGGCAGGGATCTGGAGATGCAGGGAGACGCTGACTCACTCGAGGGTCACGCAGCAGAGGGAGGGCTGGGTGCTGCAACTGGAAATAGAAGCCAGTTGTCCCGGCTCCCAGCCCAGCTCTCTCAGCCCAACCTCGGCCAAAAATGAAAAGTGAAAAGAAGAAGGGGGGAAATAAAAAAAAAACCCAAACGCCTCCAGGGATGTAAAAACCCTCTCCTGAGCACAGGGGAAGCCCTTGGACCAGCTCGGGGAGGAGGAGGGGAGGAGTAACTGTCTTCCAGGCTCTGCTCTGCATGTGTTAGGGGAAAGCAGGGGTCTTGTTGTGCAAACGAGTTTTCTCCGTCCGACCGCAGTGTGTGGCCAGTCAACGGGTGGCGTGGAGGACGAGGGCGAGTCGCAGGCCGGCTGGATTGAGGGGGCAGCTATCTTGTTTTCGGTGATCATCGTGGTGCTGGTGACCGCCTTCAATGACTGGAGCAAGGAGAAGCAATTCCGGGGCCTCCAGAGCCGCATCGAGCAGGAGCAGAAGTTCACGGTCATTCGCAAGGGGCAGGTGATTCAGATCCCAGTGGCCGAGATCGTGGTGGGAGACATCGCGCAGATCAAGTACGGTGAGTGGAGGCGGCGGTGGCTGGGGTCTGTCCCTCCACCCTGGGAGCCTTGGCAGTTCCTCCTCTCCGCTTTGCCAGCCTTTTTGCCTTGAAGGAAATCGTGGCTCCTCCAGTTACTCCCATTTTGCAGCATGCCATGGCCAGGAACAGTGGGAGATGCTCCATTGATCTTGCTGCTTGTCAGCCTGGAGCCGGACTGGCAGAGCGAAGCCAGGCTCTGCGCACAGCTTCGGGCTGCTTTAGCGATGTACTGGTCTCAAAAATTACTCATTTTCACGACCCTGTCCTTGTTGATGACCATCTGCTTAATAAGGAGGAACATCATCTTAGCAAGGAGATGTAGCCCTTGGGCTAAACTAGGTCCTGCTCCTTGTTTACCAGGGGCTGTGCTCATGCCCTGCATGTCCTGCCAGAAAGGAGATTGGTCCAATGTGGTGTTCATTTGCACATTGGGCTTGTTCTTTCCTTGGTGGGCAGATGACTGAATGTATCGGGAGGCTGTGGGAAGGATGTGGTGTTGATTCAGTTAAAACCAAGTGGGGGAAGAACTGTCCGATTGAGCAAACGTCCTCACAACGAATGCATTCGTACATCAGTGAAGATTTTGGAGCTATTGGATATCATCTTATAAAAACCATCTGTCGCTGCTCCTCCCTCTAGATTTGGTCTGAGACTGAATTTTGAGTCCTTTTGCTGACATGTGAAGCCTCCTCCTGGGATGGGGCAGGCAGGGGTGGGCTGCGGCTGCTTGGGCTGGGGCTGAAGCCCCTCTTTGCTCCTCTCCTAGGTGATCTCTTGCCAGCAGACGGGATCCTGATCCAGGGCAATGACCTGAAAATAGATGAGAGTTCGCTGACCGGGGAGTCAGACCAAGTCAAGAAATCGCTGGATAAAGACCCCATGCTGCTGTCAGGTGAGAATCCCGGGCAGCTCTTGCATGGTCGGTGCAGGGCTGGGCTGGGTTTGTGCCATGATGGAGCGGTGGCTGCTCCCAAGTCCTGTGTCCCGGTGTTGGGGAGGAGATGGGAATGGTGTGCCAGTGTCCTGTCTCACCGTGGCCTTCCTGCTGTGCCAGGTACCCACGTGATGGAGGGCTCCGGCAGGATGGTGGTGACTGCCGTGGGTATCAACTCCCAGACGGGAATCATCTTCACTCTCTTGGGTGCAGGAGAGGGAGACGAGGAAAAGAAGGTGAAGAAAGGTAAGGAGATCCGCTGAAACTGCTTTTTCCCTCCTTTTGCCTTTCTCCCTTTCCTGGGATGCATCCACTGGTGTGAAACAAGCTATGCCCGCATCTGTGGGACGCGGTTGTGTGTTAGTGCCCAAGACCCAGGCAGGTACGGTGAGCTCTCGAGGCGGCGGGGAGGATCCCTCCCTTCTGCCCCTTCGCCTGCAGCGTGGGGACCGTGCTGCCTGAGGAAAGCCCCCCGTGCACCCAGACTTCTGCTCACCGGCTCTTTCGGATACAACTCCAGCTCTCTCTTCTCCAGCTGGGAGCTGCAGGGTTGGGGGGGGTCAAGGCTCATCGGGAAAAGTGGTCGATAGCGATGCCCCGTGGTGCTGTGGCACGGTGCTCATTGCCCGCCCCGTGGTGGGAAGGTGAGTCCTGGTTGTCCGCAGGGTGTTCGTAGCGCATCCGGAACCTTGAGGACTTTGAAGATCTCTGCTGGCATCCCCTGAGCTCCCTGGGAAGGGGGCAAGGCACAGAGGATGGCGAGAGGGAGCAGAGGGGTTGTGTGCGGGGGGTGGAGGGTGGGAGAGCAGACAGGCAGGCTGAGGTGTTCCTCGTCATGCTGGGATTCAAATGCTTTCCTGCCTCGGCTCTCACATCTTGCTGCTTATTCCCCTGCTCTGTGCCAGCTCCGATACCAGCTTTAAAGCCAGCATCGATACGAGCCGGGCTCGGGAAGCTCCTGCTCTCCCCTGCGTCCCCGCACCGCTGTTCAGCGGGTCTGGGCTCACTGGGAGCAGCGCGAGGTGCGAGGAGCTGGCAGGAGGGAGCTGCCGGCTGGCACTGCCGGCTGTGCAGCCATCCCTGCTCCAGGGAGTCCTTCCCGGGAGGCAGTGCCAGGCGGGGAGAGGCTTGCTGGCCTCTCCTGGCAGCCGTTTCGGCTCTGGGCCCCATGTGCACTGGGTTTCTCCAGCTCTGCTCACCCACGGCGGGTGGCTGGCTTGCATCGCTGGGCTTCGGTGGCTGTGGAGCTCTTGAGGTTCAGCTGCCAGCTTGGAGGTGGGAGCGTGGGGGGAGATGTGGGAACGGTGCTGCTGTTGGAGCTGAGCAGCAGCTCGCCAGGCGCCCAGGCACGGTGCTCGGTGTTTTCCCAGCCCCCAGGCTCTGTCACTCAGTCCCGCAGCAAACCCAGCTCTGTGCCTTGCAGCCCTCGATTTGGGAGCAAAGTGGGGCAGGGGGCTTCACGGGCTTGTCCCCCACTGTGGTGCTGGGGGGTGATCAGAGGAACACGTGTAAACCTCTTACCACTCAAGGCTTGTTTATATTGCAGCAGCCCTGTGCTCCCCATGTTGTGGAGGCACATTAGGGACCCCCATGTGCAGACCTTGCCCACCATAGACACAGTGGGCAGAGCCCCCAACTGCAGGGACAGTGCTGCCCATGGTGGGGGACAGATCTGTGCCTCCCGGGTGGATCCGTTTGTGCCTGGTGGCACTGGGAGGCAGGGAGCACCAGTGCTCTGCACGTGCTGCACGGAGGTCAAGCTCCTCTTATGGTTTCTTCTCCCCAAAGGTTTGGGACACCACTGGCACCCTTTGAAGCACTGACAGGGGTTGTAGCGGGTGCTTTGCAGGTGGGGAAGTCTGAAGCCTTGGGGACGGGGTGCCTGGGGGAGTTGGGGAGCTCCAGAGCCTCCTCAGTGCCGTGAGCTGTGGACCAAGGCACGTGTGGTGTCCGGAGGGTGACCGCAGGGTGCTGAGCCCTGCGCATGGATGCTGCTGGAGTGGTGCACAGCCCCTCGGAGCAGGGCCCTGGGCTGTCCCATCAGCTGGACAGTTGAACGCGGGTCCACGTGCTCAGCCCTCCACCCTTTCTCTCTTTGAACAGGTAAAAAAACCGGAGCCCCTGAAAATCGCAACAAAGGTAACCAGCCTCTCCATCCTTTGAACCAGCACCACACTAACTACCGAGCATTCCTCCTTCCTTCCTTCTTCTCATCAGTCTGTGCTCTTTGCTGCTCCGGCGGGACTCTCGCCTTGTTGTCCTGGGAGAGGGTGCAATGGTCCCATGGCCGGTGGCCCTGGCACGGCATCGTGGTTCCCTCTGGCAGCCCACCATGGGGCTGTGCGTAGCTGGGATGGGGCTGGCCGGCTTCCCCCGTGGCCGCCTTGCCTCTGCGTGGGGCAAAGCCTTTGTGCAGGGAGGACAGGGCTTCTCCAGCAGCCTGGACCACTGGCGGACCATCCCCTTCTCGGGGCAGACTTTGTCCACGTTGATGTGAGCCGCAGCCGTGACCTGGTGGCTCTGAAGCCCCGGTGCCCCGCAGAAGCTGTCCGTCTGCAGGGTTTGTGTTTGGGCATGGCTGAGGGAGAGATGTGGGTCCCCTCCTGCTGTTCCTGGGATGAAATGTCCCACAGGGCCTGGCCAACGTGATGGTTGCACCCTCTCCTCCCATGGCCTCGACTCCGTGAGCGTCTCCTCGCCAGTGTTTCTCACACTGTTCTTTGCAGGCTGTGGAGGAAGCCCATTTCTGCACCTCTCTCTCCACCTCTCTCTCTCTTTCTCTCTCCTCTCAGCAGTTTGATTTTCCCTCCTTCCTGTCAGACTGTGTCCGGGTACTTGTTTTGTCCGTGTCGGGTCTGTTGTAACTATGGAGGTGTCCGATGTGGAGCAGCCATGAGCTCCGGGGTGTCTTGAGCCATCGAGCGGTGGCAGCCGGGAGGGGACAGGTTCCAGGGGCAGCTGTGGGGCCACTGCTGCTCCTCCAGCCCCGACAGCTGAGGAGGAGCCTCTCGGGGGAGTTCCCATCCTCTTCCCATCCCTTTTGCATCCCTCTCCAGCTGACCTGGGGCTCCTCGGTGCAGACCTTTACCTGGGCTAGAACAATTATAGCAGCTGAAAGCCTGGCTGTCTCAGGTCCTAGAAACATGATGGATGGCTCAGGGCTGGGGTTCAAGGAGCTGGCTCACTCCTCTTCAATCTCCATCTGAATTTCTAACCGTCCCCCTCCATCTCACCCCCTCAGTCGCTCCGCTGGCAAGTGATTCCTGCTGAGGTGCCCACAGGGCACTGCAGAGGTGGCATTGGGAGGGAGTGGGGATGCTCATCAGGAGGCCGGGGGGACTGGAGCCTCGCGGGTCAGCCCGAAGTGCTCCCCATCTGCGGCAGGGGGTAAAGCAGCTCGCAGGGAGGCTAGAAGAGACCTGCCTCCACCCCAAAGCCTGGCCGGAGGGTTTCTTGCAGCGCTGCCTTAGAGGTGTGACCGGTGCAGGGGTCACATCGCCAGTGTCAGCTCTGAGGATCCTTCATCCACGGAGCTGGGGTAGACAGCAGAAATCTGCCCCGTAGAGAGGTGGCAGGGCCCCGGGACATGAGGTTTCCATGTGCTCAGATGCGTGTGTCATCGGGAACAGTTCTTGTTCTGGGTTTTCTCTCTCTCCCACCACCGTCTTTCTCAGTGGTGTCCTACAGGTTTTCCTGGTCTCTCTCCTGTTCACACGTGGTGTCTTGTTTTGCTCTGGGCTGTAGCTAAAACTCAGGATGGTGTGGCCTTAGAGATCCAACCCCTGAAGAGCCAGGAGGGGGTGGAAAATGAGGAGAAGGAGAAGAAGAAGGTGAAGGTGCCCAAGAAGGAGAAGTCTGTGCTGCAAGGGAAGCTCACGCGCCTGGCAGTCCAGATTGGGAAGGCGGGTGAGTGGCAGTGGCCTGGCACAAGCTGTCACCCCCACCCCAGAGCTCTCAGTGGAAGTGGCACAGGGAGAAGGGGCTGTCTCCTTCCCCTGTGTCCCCTCACCTGCCACTCTGCCTCTACCCCCAGGGCTGATCATGTCGGCCATCACGGTCATCATCTTGGTGCTGTACTTCGTGATCGACACGTTTGGGGTGCAGGGGCGGCCCTGGCTGGCGGAGTGCACCCCCATTTACATCCAGTACTTCGTCAAGTTCTTCATCATCGGTGTCACCGTGTTGGTGGTGGCTGTGCCCGAAGGGCTCCCACTGGCGGTCACCATCTCCCTGGCCTACTCCGTGAAGGTGAGACCACGACACAGCAGGATCTGTGGGGGCATGATGGGGAAACTCAGGCTTTTGGCTCTGACCTTCCTACTTATGGTGCCTGTTGCAGAAAATGATGAAGGACAACAACCTCGTGAGACACTTGGATGCGTGTGAGACCATGGGCAATGCCACCGCCATCTGTTCGGACAAGACGGGCACGCTTACCATGAACCGCATGACCGTGGTGCAGGCCTACGTGGGGGACACCCACTACCGCCAGATCCCTGACCCCGAAGCCATCCTACCCAAGGTCCTGGACCTCATAGTCAATGGTGTCGCCATCAACTCAGCCTACACGTCCAAGATCCTGGTGAGCTGCAGAACCGCAGCCTCGTGTCCTCTGGCCTGCCCGCTGTTGGCCATCCCTGCAGCTCCCGTTCTGCTGTACCCAGGTTTGGCATTGCTTTTCCTTTCCTTCTTCCTCTTCAGCCACCCGAGAAGGAAGGGGGGCTACCCCGGCAAGTGGGGAACAAGACCGAGTGTGCCCTGCTGGGTTTTGTGCTGGACCTGAAGCAGGATTACCAGGCTGTGCGGAACGAGGTGCCAGAGGAGAAGCTCTACAAGGTCTACACCTTCAACTCGGTGCGCAAGTCCATGAGCACGGTGCTGAAGAACGGCAACGGTGGCTTCCGCATGTACAGCAAGGGAGCCTCCGAGATCATCCTCCGCAAGTAACCGTCCTCCCTTGCTATGCTGGTCCTCTCCCTGTCCCGTGGGCTTTAGGCTCTCGATGCCCCGCAGAGCGGTTTTGGGGGGCTGTGGGCTGAAGGGTGCCCAGCTGCTGTGAAGCAGGGTGGTGACTGTTGGGAGGTGCTGTCATGCAAAGTGTTTAACTCTTTTGGGGTGGCTTTAGTAAAGCTGTAGGGAGCTGTGGGTAAGGGGGGTGCCCCCGTTTTGCAGATGGGGAGGCCGGGTGCTGGGGGGCGGATTGCTGAGCCAGCAGTTTGTGCCACTGCCAGTCTCCCTCACCCTCCATCCTGGTCCTGCGTTAGGTGCACCAGGATCCTGGACAAGAACGGTGACCCCCGGGCGTTCAAGGTGAAGGACCGGGATGAGATGGTGAAGAAGGTGATAGAGCCCATGGCCTGCCACGGGCTGCGGACCATCTGCCTGGCCTTCCGTGACTTCCCCGCTGATGCCGAGCCGGACTGGGACAGCGAGAACGAGATCCTGTCTGACCTGACCTGCATCGCTGTGGTTGGGATAGAGGACCCTGTGCGGCCAGAGGTACTGAACCCCAGCTCTGCCCTGGCTGTCCCGGGCCAGGAGCCCCTTTCCCTGCTGCTCCGGACCATGAGCCCCTTGTGAAAGTATCAACAGCTCCTCTGCATCCATCCCTGAAGTGTCCCACGCTACCAGCTCCCTGCTGGTGGCATTTCTCTCCCATACCTGGACAAAATGACCTGGTAGCAGGCTGTTTCCACCCAAACTTTCCCCCCAGCTGCTACCCAGGAGTTTGTACAAAGGCCAGACTGGTTCCACGTGCAGTTGAAAGGTACGTGGAGACACCACGTAGGGGTGGCAGGGGTGTTGGAGAGGGGCAGGGCTGATCTAGCTGGTTCTCCCTCCCAGCTTGCTGCCCCCCTCTGCCTCCGCCACGGGGGCGATGGGCAGGCAGCTGGGCTAATGCAATAAGCCCTCCAATACCTGCGTCTTGATTACATTTTGGAGCTTGCCCCTGCGCTCCTGCCTTGCTTGCATCTTTCCTGATTAGATGTTCAAGTATCGGGGCCTGGGAATTGCATTACAGATGCCCCGTCTGCACCGGCTCTGGAGGCTGTTGATTCAATTTGCTAATTTCTCACTAATATCCTCTTCCCCACCGCTCCATAACAGATAAACCCATTAGTGCTGCCGGAGCAGCGGGGCGGATGAAATGCCCCCGTTGTGATGGATCGCCGGGCCTTGGCACCCGGCACCGCGGCGTGCTGGGGAGGAGGCAGTGAGCTTGCCTTCCCCTTGGGGCAGGGGCTGGAAGATCTCACGCTGTCTGTGCCGGAGGAGCTGCTCCGGACACACATGCATCTGGCTGGAGCTGCAGTGAGGGCAGGAGGCTGCGGTGCCGGAGGAGCCGGCTGCGGCAGCGAGCAGGGGCAGGCATCCTCTCTGGTCCATGGGGGCTTCCCCCCATGCCCTGGGAGGGGTGGACGACGGGTTGACCATGAGCCAGCAGCGTGCCCTGGCTGCCAAGAAGGCCAGTGGGATCCTGGGGTGCATCAAGAGGAGTGTGGCCAGCAGGTCGAGGGAGGTTCTCGTCCCCCTCTGCTCTGCCCTGGTGAGGCCCCATCTGCAGTGCTGTGTCCAGTGCTGGGCTCCCCAGTTCAAGAAAGATGAGGAGCTACTGGAGAGAGTCCAGCGGAGGGCT
>Ga0065711_1050188_pt1 | contig 10945 bp, 6 predicted proteins | sample Hoacrofraction12_FD_59098 | JGI IMG/M metagenome (GOLD analysis project Ga0065711, IMG submission 59098) | Hoatzin crop microbial communities from Cojedes, Venezuela - Epithelial fraction 12 v2 (version 2) | ecosystem: Host-associated > Birds > Digestive system > Esophagus > Crop | place... | reverse complement strand
AAATGTAATCAGTAAGGTCCGTATGACTTTTTTTTAATGTTAGGTGAATTTGTGACTGACTACACAGTGTCATACTTAAAGGTATAAGCTGTTTCTCTGGGATCTTTGGGTCTGTGTTACTTCTATGTGCTAACGTTATAAACCTTAATCTGGGTGTAAAACAAATGAAAGGAAGAAGCCCACAAGTTAGCATTTTCTCTGACAATTTGGATATAGTGGAATACAACAGTGCTGCCATCCCGGCTATAGTGAGATAGTGGTCTGGAGTGGGCCATAAACTGGACATTTTCTTTTTGTAAATGCTTATAAGGAACACGCATGAAAGTTTTAATGTCTGAACAAGGAGGATAAAAGTTCTCTAAGAAGACTTTCATCTCTCCTAGACGTTTTCCTACATGGAAGTATGAACTAGGGTGAAACACTGAGTCATAACGCACTGCAATAAGCTTTACGCCCCACTAGCAATGCATTTGCAGAACAGGGCTCTAAATCTGGTTCTAATAGTTGTTATTCAAGTAAGCCTCTTCCTGTGATTTTAAATTACAAAGGCGTATACTTTTTTTTGTTTAGTTTGGGTTTTACTGTCTTATATGAGATGTATGAAGTTATTCTGACCGATTCTCTTTTTTTCGTCAGAACTTTTTGGTGATTTGTTTCATGGAAACGACTTTCGCTTTCCAGAGCTTTAACTCTACACATTGATTTGCAATAATTTCTTGCTTTCAAATGTATTTATTTTCTGTCAGTGATAGTCACTGTAGAGTGCACAACCCTCGGTGAAAACAGCCTCCCCGATTCTACAATAACACTGAATGTGAATGACTTGAGATCAAAGTTGTGAGTGAACTTACTTGTTCTATCCCTTCCGTTTTTCTTTAACTTCTCTTTTTTTAAGTGAGGAATGCCTATTGAGAAATCTTATTAAATATCAAAACTGAACAGCAGGTTTTTTCTGAGTCCCAGAAACTGTTTTAAATAGAGGGAGAAATCTTTAATCTTCTTTGTAGCATAACGACAGTTGTTCCAAAAAACATCTCCTTCTGTCTTCAAAGGATAATTGCTTTTTGTTGAAATAATTCAGTTTCTCACTGAAGTTTTTTTCCCACTTCTGGATCTTGTTCTTCCATCTTCATTTTTCTGGACTTCTTACTACTTTGGTACTGTGTGACTGTAACCAACATATTACCATTGATGTTGTTTAGCTAAATGACGTATATTTTGTTTGGCCTATGTTTTTGCTGATAGAAATTAGATTGTCTGTTTAGATTTCTAATATACCTAGTATATTAGAATACCCGACCTTTCAAAAATTTGCAGTTCACTTTTATCCATCCATGCATACGGCCACTTCAATATCTGAGGTACTTGTATCACGCGGGAAAAAGAACAAATCTCTTGTACAATATTGTTAATCTTAAAGAAGAAACGTCTCTTTGGATTTTGAAGGGTAGCTGTCAAACTGCGGATGGAAAGTAAGAGCTTAATGGTCTGATTATAACAAAACTTGCTTATCTGAATCTGTTCTGCTCCTGCATGCCAGTCAGCTTCAGAAGGGTGTTTGTAGCAGTTTCCAGGCTATTAGGCCATTTGCAAAGGAGAATTCAGGAGCTTTAGCTGACAACTGAACGTACTAAATAGTGCTCTGAAAATAATCTTTGTGTTTGAAATGTTGAAAGTTCTTTTTAAAAAGAGCATCAAGTAGATCCAGTGTCAAGAAACAAAAGAATCATGCTGAGAATGATGTACCAAACCTGGAGAACCTACAGTGTTTCGCTTGTCTGTGCTGTAACTATTGTATAACTTCTGCACATGTGGTATGGGGCATAACAACTTAGAATTTAGGCAACCTACTGATTTCAGTAGAATTTGGTTTAAAATTTATGTGTCTAACCATATGATTATACACCTGAATATTTTTTGGTTTGCTGTAGGTATTTTCTTTTTTTTTTTTGTTTCTTTAATACCTGTTAATGTGAGAGGTTAGATTTATGATACCTCAACTGTCTCACCTGATTTTTTTTTTTGAGATGATTCTCCTAACTTGATACAGTGCCTGTGGCTTAATTACTTAGTTAACTTTTTTATTTTTTCATGTACAAAGTCTTTCCTTGCTGTCTTCTTCATTTGCATTAGCAACATCTACCCATGTAGCTAATACTTTCTGTTCATAGTGTTATGGGCACAGACAGAATTCTTTATACTAAATAGATGTTTGAAAAGATGTTAAAATACTTTGGATTCCTGGTTTCAGTCCTTGAGAGTATGATCCATGTGTTCATTTTTTGTCTGTTGGATTCCTGGTTTCAGTCCTTGAGAGTATGATCCATGTGTTCATTTTTTGTCTGTTAATGTAAGTCAGAGTTTTGTGTCCCTGTGAAGATTTTGGTTATGTTAGAGCTAGACACCCATGGAAGCTCTTCACAATAGCTTTGAAATTGTTTATGTTCAGAAGAGTAAATAAGCCTTTGATGGAGATGAGCATAACAATACTTAATTCCCATCTCCTTGCTAGAGTAGGTTGCAGAGTTTCCCACCGAACATTGCTCCCACTAGAAGAATGCCAGGTCACTTTAAGTAAAACATTTTGAAGCAACACCTCTCTTTTGAATTAGATTCAGTACGGTGAGGTTTGTCACAGGAAAGCAAGCTAATTTCTCTACCTCCTTAATAGGTAGAGTGGAACCCCAGCTTGAACAAGGCTTTTACAATTTCTAGGCTTTCCAGTGTATGGTGGAAGAGTTATCTGACAGCTAACGATTTTTCAAGCTGCTCTTATTTATCATATTTTTCGTTTCCTTCCTGGACTTGGAACAACTAACCATTCTGTTTTTTTGTGAAAATGCTGCCATTACTTGGAAAGTAAAAAAAAAAATTAATGTGATTTTCAAGGTAAAAATTAAAATTGTTTTTCTGTTAATTTCAGAAGCACTGGAAGAAGCATTAGCCTGTTTCTACACCCTTGCTATCAGCAGAACTGCAGATACACCTCTTGATGATTGGACAGTCAATCATGGATGCCTTTGTGCTGTTAAAAAGTTGCAGACAGAAGTCCAGTGTAAAGTCAGCTTGGATATCTCTGTCTACCTTCGTGCAGATGCCATGAGGTGGCCTTTCTGGTGTGGCGTAGCTGCAAGCATTGCTAACCATTTTTCTTCTGGCCCCCTTATATAACTGGCAATGGGTGTGTTTTTGTGTCTTTTAATGACAAGCTTCTGCCAAATCCATACAAAATCTTTGGTGTTTTAACAGCATTATTCATATGTTATGTACAAGAGGCAGAAGGCAGGGAAATAATACTAAAGCTTAAAACTTCTTGCTCTGTGGGCCATTAAACGTCTAGGTTGTTTTTAGTTAGCAACATTACACAATGTAAATGATGACACTGTTGAGGCAGGGAGGTGTGGGAGACAGATAAGGTGTCTGAAGTGATTAATTAGTGCTCTAGTGACAATACTAATTGTATGTGATGTTGGACTCTTGTGCATGTTGTCTTGTCTGATGGCAACAAACACAGACATATCCTCCTCCCTCTCCCTTTCATTTAATTATTGTCCGTAACAGCTAATCCCTTTCCCTAGCCTGAGAGTATCCTCCTCTGTGAGAGGTTTGTTACTCTTTCTCTCTCTCTTGTACTTTGTGAAACCGTGTGATTCTTCAAGGTAAGGCACAAAGACCAAACATGCAGAATTGTGTGTGCTCAGAAAAAGCGCAAAAGCTTGGTGGCAGGCAATTGGAAGTTCTGGTCAAGTTCTTTAAAGGTGAGTGTCAGTGTTATTAAGACCAGATGAACTTGCCTGTCCCACTGCTCTTCAGCTGCACAAGAAAAGTACATTTAATTCAGATCCAACAGTGGATCTGTACCATACAGTAGTATTGTTAGCAGACTCTCAAGCTGCCTGTGCCCAGATGCTTAAGTAGACTCTGCTCTTCTGTGAGTGACCCATCCATCTCAGCATCCAGGCATGCTGGTCAGGCAGTACTTGTTGTCTGTGCTGCATCTGCCTTTTGGATTACTAGAGAACTTTTAGTTTCTCTTGCTGCCTGCTGCTTTTTTCCAACACTTAAAAACCAAAACCTTTTAGAGCATACTATTATTATGTCATAGCTCACAATGATTTGATCAAATTATAGTACTGAACTGCTGTTTAGTGCAGATATGATGACGTTGTAGGATGGTGTTGTTCAAATGAAAGACTAGATCATGTCAGTAAACATAAACTTAGAAAAGTGTGGCATGCGCAGAAGAGATGAATGTTAAGGATAAGCCTGGGCTAAGCATTGGTAGGGCAGACATTAAACTGCAAAAGAAAGGCAGAGTGCTCCAAGGCAGTTGAGGGAGCAGAAAGAATCAACAGTTGCATCACTGAAAGTTAACTCAGAGGTTAATTCAACAGGTAGATTTGCATGGAAGCTTGTTCATATTTTCTTACTGTCATGTGGAGTTTTGCCTGAATAAGCCAGATTTATTGAGCCTGCAGATGTTGCATTACTACTAAAATTATTTGCATTATGTGAATTGGACATTCCGATCTCTTAGGCAGCTTGGAAAATGTCGGCCTATCCACGTAATAAATACGACCCGTATTAACCTACTGCAGGACTTTGTTTCCCTTGTTCCTGGACTCCTGAAACAGACTATTACTGCCTTCAAGGTAACTGTCCTGGTCTCTTACTTCAGGCACAGAAGCCTGTGCATTTGTGTACAAAGGTCAGAGATTCAATATGACCAGGTAACCTAGTTCTGGGCATTTATACACAAAGGATAAGTCAATCAAGTTTATTAATGGCCAAGCTACACAGACAATACCCTGTTATAGGACTGAGTCTATTGCTGCTGCATCCAATTTATGATATGCTTATGGAAATTTAAATGTTTTTATACTGATGCACGAGAACGTCACTGAAATTTATATAAAAAAAAAGGTAGACAATAGACGATGAGGAAGGCTGAAAAGGTTCAGTATTTAGACTGAGCTCAGGAAAATAACTGATCTGAAGCTATATCCAGAGTTTATTCAGTGTACCTGCATTTTGTGAAGGGAAAGATATGTCCTGTTGTTGCCTAAGTTTGCTTTTTAAGAGCTGAGAACTTGATGTTTCGGGTTTTTTGGCTGTGTGTGTGTGCACATCTTGTGTGTCTGTTGAAAAGATGTGGAGCGATTTGCATGTCTATAATAAGAAAAAGAAAAACATAGGCCACAGCTTGAGAACCACCTGTGAGTAACTTGCTCTTTTATTTTTAGCTTGTTTTGTTTTGTGGTATGTTGGCATGTATTGGTTACATGGGTAGATTTTTAAGATGATGAGCTAAAGAGATTGAGCAGCACATGCAGTGAGAATAAAACAGTTTAACGAAGAATGCTGTTTGTATCTTCAACTTGCATGCTACTTACATTTTGCCAAATTCCATCTTTACCTGTTCACTGTTTAATTGCTCTGTTGTGATCTTAAGTATAGATGAATCTGAATTTAGCGTCACAAAACTGCTTTTTTCCTGACTTTTTCTTTTTTTGATTTTTACTTTCTTATTTTGCTATTATTTTCAATTTAAACTGACTCTTATACATCTTTCATGGTTTATAATTGTGAAGTTATATCTATACTAATTCCAGCTGAACGATGTAGAAGTGGTAGGATAGTCAAACCCCATTGTTTAAGGGTGTGTGTGGGGGAAACTACAGGAATGCTTAATACCGTAGAAATTAGCACTAAATGGTTGATGGAAAAAGAGCTTTTCTCACTGTACTTTCTCATCTCACTGAAAATCTAATGGAATATGAGAATAACAGCACTAAAATATGTTAATTGGGTAACTTGCAGAATATAGAACACGGCTTTTCACAGGAGCATACTGAATTTCAGGAAGGATAGGCACCAATATAAAGATCACATTTACGGTGTTTTAAATCCTGTCTATCTTTATTTATTCTTCCCACATACTGATTATTTTTTGTTGTTATTGTTCCAAAAAGAATTAAGTAACTAAACCATTTCAAACTGCCGTAGGATGTACAGGGAATATACTTAAACATGAAAATTGTGGAGGTTGATAATACTGAATAGAATAGTCTTCCCTCCGATTTGAACATGTAGGCTTGCTGTTTAATTAGCTTGATGTCTGGTGCCAGGAACCACAAATAACAAATCAGATTTTTTTTCCCCCCTTACCATTTTTCTTTCTCACAAAGTTTCACAGTTACAGCGTGTGGCTCATGGGGTAGGGGACTGCAATCTTTGTGGCTCTGCTCTGGTGGAGATGGAACGATTTCTTGCTCATAAGGAGTTATTTGAAATAAAATGAGCAGCAGTTGGAGGAAGCCAAGGGGAAAAACACATTAAGTGCTGTGTATTACACCCTGTATGGGGGGGGGGGGAAGAGGTTACAGTAATTTCCTCTGCCACAGGGGTTTTGGAACCCACATCTGTGAGAGAATGTCCTGAGCTGACCAAGTGTGTGCGTCTGGGAAGGTGACTTATAGTCCCTGCTGTTGACCTTGCTCAACTCTGCATAAACTGCTGAGCATGCCCTGGAGCCATGACTGCAGTCATCCTCCCAGGTTCATCTTCTAATTGCCAGGGGATAGTGTTGTTTTGATGCACTCTTCAAAATTTTGTATACGGTGCATCAGCACTTTTGGGAGCGGCCTAGGGAATGCACCTGAAAACCCATTTGAGCATCTGAAGTGGGGAAATTCTTCAGCTCCCTTTCCTGTATTTCAGGTACAGCAGAAGTGAAATTGTCTCTCATTTCACAGATGATTTTTTTTCCTTCCTCTAGATTATGTGGCATTTAAAACAACATTCCTCAAATTACTTCAGTGCATGAAGCAATACAATGGATAGAGAAGCATTCTTACACTTGGCTCTCTGTAAGATGAGGACTTGTAGTTTCTGTGGAACTTCTACCAGAGTGAAAGTCATTGCCTTGCAGCAGAGCAAACAGGACCCCTGTATCCCAAGGAAACGTGCCTCACCTGATCTGCAGGTGCTCAGCAGAAGCAGCTGCAGCTGACCTGTGTTATCAGGCAAAGATTCCTGCCGAGTCCCTAAAACCAATGTCAGAGCAGCAGTTTCCCTGCAGACAGTGTCTGCTTGCTGAACTTTGAAATAATACTATGGCAATATGGCATGTTGCAATGCATCGCTGACAGCGAGTGCACACCGGCCCTGTTGAACCAGCTGAACTTCTGGACATGATGTACCACATTATGCTTGTCTGCTGTCCTGGAGTTGTGCCACTGAGGTCAGAAAAGCCAGCTACAGCCTAATGGAACTACAATGGTAAATCCCTTTTTTTGTAAGTTGTCTGGTTCTGCTGCTGTGTACCTCAACTCTGGGGGGGGGGTACAACAGCCCCCCACCATATTTCATTAGTTTTTCTTTCTCCAGAGCATCTAAAAAATGCAGATAGATGCAGTCAAAGAGGACATACCACAAGAGGCATGTTTTATAGTACTCTTTGTGTATTCCTGGGAGCCTTTAGCAAAAAAGCGGGATACAGGAGTTGGTTGATTCTGTGCCTCATGCAGTACGACAGCTTTGTGATTTCCACCACCACCCTCTGACCTGCCTTCCACTGGTGGCTCTGACTGTGCCGGGGGGTCTCTGCCAGCCTTCTGGCCTCTAGGAACTAGAAATGACTGTGGTGAAACTAAAACAGAGGCTGGGTCCGTGCTCTGTGCTGAGTCTGCATGTTTGGGTGGTGCTTTGAAGAAAATATTGGTAAGTCTGAGGATGAAATCTGCAAAGAGTAATCAATGTATAAGCTAGTTGATGGAACTAGAATCTAAGGGAGCTTGTAGGTACTGGGGGATGGAGGGGGCACCTGAGGCGCTGTCCTGTGCACTGGGACCTCTGCCACCATCCGTGCTCCAGCAAAGCCCTGTACTGCGAGTACAGCGCGTACTAACAGAAGTCTCTTTCCCCAGGTAGCTGTACTGTATTGCAGACTACCCGAGCCAGAGAAGAGCTCTTTTCTGTCAGATTAGGTCAGTTTTCTCCACTAGTCTTGCCACAGTGGAGGTTTTAATGAGGTGACAGAAATTTTTGAGATCCTGATTTGAAATGTGAAAGGAGCAATGCCAAAACTTGTTTGGCTTTAAAAGTAGCCTGAGCTGCTTTTTGTGAAAATACTTTTAGTGCTATTGCAGTTCAGCTGTGTAGTTCAGTGTAGTAACATGGTTCTGCTAGCTCTGTGCCATGAAGACAAACATAAAAATAATGCAGAGAATGCCTGTAGGCAGTGTACTGCTTTTACTGCAGTAATGCAATGTAGTTCTAGTTTCTGCAGCAGGAATTCTACAGCTTTTTACGGTCACAACTAGATGTAGGCAAGAACACACTGAGTTCCCTCCCTCATCTCCTGTCTGATTTTTTTTTTTCACTTCTGTGTTTAAAATTCCTTAAAAATACTTAGAATACTTGTATTGTGTTTTAAAAGTCAAAATTTAAGCTGTGCATGAAGTTAGCCTTTATGGCAGCCCGGCCCTCACTAGGCAGTAACGTCAAACGGGGACCACGTAGGCATTCCTCCCCATTCCCTCCCAATATCACTTTCTTGCAGATTGCTGCCGCACACTCTATAATCAAGTGCTCAACTATTGTGAGCATACTTTAGCTTGTTGTAATTGCCCTTTGTTTCAGTCAAGAGACTGGTAATTACTCCTGTGGGCCATGCCTTTTGCTTTAGCAGCATTTGATTGAAACCAGTCATTTATTGTGGTAAAATCGTAAGGCTTTCTGCAGTGTTTACAGATAAGCTTTCTGTGTGACAGTCATTTAGTCTACCCAACCATCCATATATTAAAGATATTGCACATATTCCCTTTCTCTATTCAGACAAATCAACTGCTGTCTTCAGTTTGATTACATTTCAGTTCATAGAGATCATCCTATGAGTCTCTTCTCCTAGCTTCTGCTTGGAGCAAGACTGCCTTTTGGTGGGCCTGTGCGAGTTTTTTGGTTGTTAGAAATTACTGATCTGAAACTCGTTAATACAAGGAATTAAATACCTTTATGTATACTTTATTATTATTCTTCCCTTTTCCTTAACAACGCAGAAAAGAATATACCACTGCTTCGTGAGACCTTTTAAATATTAGTGGTTTGTAACCTACTGATCAGTTACTCACAAATTATTAACTAGTGTTTATTTACAACAACATAAATAGTTTGCTTATTACCAAGTTTTCTTAGAAACTAAATATTTTAAGTCTTGAAGTGCTTTAGTGTTAGGATGGAATTCCTTTGAGCACTCTCGAAGCAGTGAGATGGCTGATATGTGTCAGAGGGATAATGGAGTTGTTTCTGGGATGGGCAGTCTGAGTAGTAGAGAATGTTTGGGTGATTTTATGTCCTAAGAAATTGAAATGGGCATGTTTCACATGACTCATTTGAAATTAGTTTAAAGCTAACCATTGATAACCTGAATCTTGTTATAAACTAGAAGTAAAAAAAAGTACAAGTTGGATTCGGTGACCAGTGGGTCATTAGGAGCTCTTTCGCTTATTTTGTTGAGCTTTGTGCAAGGCATTACCTGTTATCACTCCCTCGGACATTTAGGGCTCTTGCTCCCTTTATAAAGACAGCATTCAAAAAATATTATACCTGTTCAGACTTTCTTCTGTAAATGAAACGGGCAGTAGTTCAGATTTTGACATTTCAGAACTTTACCTTTTATTATGCAAATCTTTCCAAATGACTCATAGGAGCTACAGTCTCAGAGTTTGTGTCTCGTCTGTAGTCACATAATGTGTGGCCTGGATGTTTTGCTTGAGCAATCAGGACTTTTGGTTTTAGATCATGTGTAACCATCTTCCAGGTTTACCTGGATTAGGATCACTTAAATCCGTAGTTTCAAGTCTGTAGGTTATGAGTCTGAACAGACTTCTGAAGTCTGTGTGATCTATCACACTGAGACACTGAGGCCCACAGTCTGCTAATGGCACTTGATGAATACCTTGTCTTTTCAGTTTGCTTGATCTTTTCATAGCATTTTCTTTAGCAGTGTTTTTGGTAGGTACCTATAACATGGTGCTTTTGTTGGCAGGGCTGCTCTTGAAGGTCATAAGTTTGTAGAATACCTCACAAATTAAGGAATCACATTTGATAAGTGGTGATTCAAATTGGTGTTATTTGTTTTTGATATATCTCACCAAGGCTCAAATCCTTGACTGTCTTTGTACTTGAGGATGAATTTTTGTGCAGTCAGTGGCTGATGTTTTTGCTTCTATTGCTGACATGCCAGCAGTTACATAATGCCCTTCCATGTTGTATTATTCTGCTTGGTCTTTGTGGGAGTTCTTATTGCTGCATTTATGCGCCTGAAATCTGGCTAGTGATACGCAGTTACACGTGGGGAATTGTTTTTGTGATCAGTTTACAGAGTTTTTAATCTGTCTTTACCATTGTCTTCCTTGTAAGTACAAGCATTCCTTCTGGACTTGTTTTACTATCTTTGCTAGTATAGTAAAGGTTTGGGTTAGAACAATAACTGATCTGGAGGGGATAGGTGACATTTCATAGCAAATCAATTGCTTCTTGGATCCTAGCCTCGACGGTCTGTCCTCCTTTGCTATGGAAAGGTGAGATGTAAGAGTTAGCAGATGGATATGATACAAGGTACAGTAAGAATTTGAAGTATAGCCTGTAGCTTTGTGCCATTCTTTGTGTGTGGTGTTTTGTTGGTTGGTGGGAATTTTTTGTTTTGGTTTTTTTTGTGATCCTGTTTTATGGTCTGTGCTTATGTGTGTGATTGCAGGAGACTGAACTTGAAAATGCAGTAGTGTCTCCTTGTTCTACTTTTCTATCTATCTATTTGTTTCTTTCTTTCTTTCTTTATTGTAATACTCCTTTCGTCTTGTACCTAGCATGGTCAAATTTGCATGCTACTGAGCCCATGGGATTTGTATTGTCACAAAGGTCCAGATTTTCTTTCTCTTTTTCC
>Ga0065711_1050181_pt1 | contig 10945 bp, 4 predicted proteins | sample Hoacrofraction12_FD_59098 | JGI IMG/M metagenome (GOLD analysis project Ga0065711, IMG submission 59098) | Hoatzin crop microbial communities from Cojedes, Venezuela - Epithelial fraction 12 v2 (version 2) | ecosystem: Host-associated > Birds > Digestive system > Esophagus > Crop | place... | reverse complement strand
TGTTTTTGATTCTGATGACTGTTACAGAAATGTAGGAAAAAATGAACTCTAAATCCCGTTTCTTGTGGCAACTGAGGCTTTTTTTGTCTTCTCCTGTGTACCTTGGACATGGGGAACAGATTGTGGCTCTCCTCTTTTCATCAATCTTTTATGTATTTGAAGGCTAATGTCATATCCCCCTTCAGATGTTTCTTCTTTAGGATAAATTACTCCAGGTTGTTCAACTTCTCCTCATAGCTGATATTTCCGAGCCGCCCAAGCTGGATGATTTGCTCTTGCTAATACTTGGAGCACGTTGATGGAGCGGAAGGTTTGCTTGCATATCTTGACATGGCATTTCCATGTTTTATCATCTCAGTGAGATGTTTGCCTTTCTTTGCAACAGCCTGATATTGCTTCCTAACTAGTTCATCCTACTTGCTGCCTCCCAACCAGTCTAGGTCTACACTTGGTAGAATGGATGAATTCTTAAAGTACCTCCACATTCAGCCCATACTGAAGCAGGGGGGGTCTGATACAATGAGTTTTCTCTGCTTTCTGGGCAAAACAATGCAATAGCATTCCTCTAAGTTTGTAGATATTTGTATCTGAACTAATCAGCCAGTATCCCTTTGTAGTTAAGGGCAAGAAAAAGAAACAGGCAATTCTATGGTACAATTCATCTCTGCTATACACTCCTCAAGTAGGTCAAATGAATCACCCACTATCTGATTCAAAAGTCAGGAATGTGAACAAGGAAAACTGGGAAACAGGAAAACAGGTTTATCAGGGCAGACGGAGAAAATTCTGAGAAGAAGAAAGTGTAAAGGAAAAGATGAGATGGAAGAAAGTGGATATAAATTATGAAAGCTTCATAGGTCTTTTACAAATAGTTTCTAAGATCAAGTGAACAAATGGTGTATTTGGCTATTGAGTGGAGAAAATCCAAAGTGAAAATAACAGATTCTGTATGTATTGGGAACTTCTCAACTAAGCAACTTAACTACTCACATGGAGAACTCGAATACTATTGAGAAGTACTACCTTCTGTTAAGGAACATAGCATGTCTACTGGAAAAGGAAATTTTGTCGTGGAAGATGCAGGAAAAAGAAAAAGAATGGATGCATGTAGGAAGCAAAATTTTGGTCTTTCTGGGCTAGATACTGAAGTGTGAGAGAGAGAGACAGAAGTAGAGAATGGGGGAGAAAGCAGAGTGATTCAGCTGGAAAGGCATCAGAATAAAGGGAAAAGAAAAGCGAAGAGGAAGAGGAAGAGAGGTGTAGAGGAGGAAAGGCAAACACAAAGCCATGGGCTGAATTATAGGTTAAAGAAAAGCCAGGTGAATAAGGTTGGATTAGGTTTATCCACCTTCAGGAAAAAATACACTGGCGAAGCATTACATGTAATTACACTGAAAATATGCTTTTGCAAGTCACTTTTATTCTTTATGTGAAAAAACAAGAAGTAAATTTGTTACAGGAACACTTTTGTACTTATTCATCTTGGAATATCACAGAACAACATTTTACATTATGATGTATCTTTTGCAAGATGTGTTAAGCAAATGTTTTAAATGTTCCTTACTCAAACTACTCCTTAAGTAGATTAAAAAAAAAAGAGTAGAAAAATATATGAAACCATTGTAAAAATTGTTTCAAGTTCTATACTTTCATTACTTTAAACACCTTACCTGGAGGTTTTTCTATATTCATCTCATGTACAGAAGAAATTGGCCCAAGAAAAGAAACATTCCTGGATAATGGGAAGCAACATGTGCATATTTCTAAAAACAGAGGAACTCTTTGAACGTCTTCCAAAAAATCCAAGTATATGCACACATTCTTCCAGCTAAAAGGAGAGTTGACACTCACTGTCTTCTTACATGTTGCTTTATTTAATCTTATGTATTTGTATAACTCCTGCTTTTATCCTTCAATTGATCCATTAAGCATAGTTTTAGCTGGGTGCTTTTTCCCCCTGCGCCCATCCGTGCTGGACTTAGGGAGGAATTGTGTCTCAAGGCAGGTGGATGAAATTTTTTCAGGTAGTCCTGTCAGATGGGACACGGGCACCCCTCATTATAACAGATCTTAATCCTACCATCTTCTATCCTGTCTTCCGGTTCAGCCCGTGAAGGTATTGCTCTTGGTATTGCTCACACTCAAAGAAGTAGGAAGGAATCACTTAAAGAACAAGGAGACTGCAATTACAAAAAAAGAGATAGAAAGCAGCTACTGCTGTGCTTTCTCGTTTGCTTCTGCAGTCATTTCACACTCACAGTCTCACAGTCAGTGAAAGTGAATGACTCTTGGAAATAGAATTAGTGCTAGGTGCTATCTTCTGACAGTAAGTTTTAAGTCCTTTCTCATATCAAATGATTTAAATTATCCTCATATTAACTGGTAAAATGTAACACGGGCACAGTTTAAGGAAAGAAATTTTGTGACATCCGAAGTAATTGCTCCTCAGAAGCAAGCTCAGAAATATCCAAAGAAAGGGGAGCTCCTTCAACCTAAATAAAGCATGAAATTGAACAAGAAGCAAATTCAGCAGTGCTACTAGGAATGGGCAGTAAGGGGTCAGATGATGGCAGCTATGCTCCCGTGGCTCCAAAACTTAATCCTATGGTCAAACTCAGTGTCCCACCAAGGGATATTTAGGATTCAAATATTCCTTAGAAACACTTTAAAGAATCAAGAAGTTGGTTAAAACACTACTATGAAGCAAAGTAAGTCATCCATGGGACAGAGAGCTTTAGAAACAGGATGGCTTCTGCTTTTCGCTTCATGCCAGAAATGTCTTACAAATGATAAAGTCAGCTAAAGACAAAGGCCTTGAAATGGCTTGCTTTTACCTCCTCATTTTGGCCATATTTTTAGAACTTCAAGAATGGGCAATGCAGAAAAAGCAATGCTAGTGGAAAGGAACGGGGTACATACCATGTACCTTGACAGTCGTGGTTGGAAATTAGGAAGATACTGAGGAAAGGTGAGAGGGAATTTGAAGGGTGAATGAGCAGCACTTCACAAACAAATGAAGCCAGTGATGTCAAAGAGGTCAACCATCTGTGTTTTTGTAGATTGTAGGGCAGGGATCTTAAAATTTTATTTAAAAGGCACATGTAATTGTACAGCAAGTGCCAGAATAAAGAAGTAAATATCACTTGTACCATGTGTAAAACCAGCCTCTCCTTGGAAACTGCAACAGATCTACAAGATGTTTAGAAAACCACTTTTTTGTCTTCAACAGCAGAATAAACTGGAACCTAACCTGGTCTATAGAAATAGACTTCAGCCTTCAAAGGCGTCCATTTTTCTATCTGAGTTCTGCCTGGTGAGTTGCTCTGCATTTTGATTTTCAGAAACACCCACATATCCGTTTCTCCTCAAAGTAGAGGATGAGAGAACAAATGAGCCATGTGTCACTGGAGACGTCAGCGTAGCTGTGTTCTCATGTCCTGAAATAAATCACCTTATAAGGCTGAGACTCCTCATGGAGAATGTTGTGTCAGCTTTCCTAGTTAAAAGAGGGGTTAACAGATATTGTAGGCTTTCAGATGGTCTCATTAAGGGAAAAAGCAGTTTCTGATGACATCTAGTCACAATCTAATTTACTATTTTGTTTATCGCAAATTATTTCTATTATTTTATTTTAATTTACTTGGGTGAACTCAGAAATATAATTCTAGGCAATATGGTTTTATACGTTTACTCCAAGTGTGAATGAAGCCTCACGTACTCACTCAGAAAATACAGGTGTATAGGAGCCTGTATGAGCAAATATGTAATTCCTGTACAACTTTTGTTTGTGAGACGAATCCTTTGACAATCTAGTGTCCTTCCAACACTGGTAGGCAACTCTCACGCTTCGTAGAGTTTCAGTCACAGCCTAGAACAATAGTATCTATCCCTAATTTTAGCATGGGAATTGACTGACAGGTGGCATTTCTAAGACCAAAAAAAAGCAGGCAAGTGTTTTGGAGAGAACAAAACACAACAAGCATTCCTGTATGTACTCTTTGGCTTCAGCATGTAGCCAAAATAACTACCTGAAAATGTCCTCAGAGGTAAATTGTAAATGGTTTCAGCAGCAGGTTTTATACAACATTAAGAATAAGAACTGAAAAGTAGGTTAGTTCACTCTTCCTGCAGTTTTAGGGAGAGCTTAGCTCAGGATAATCTAGCTAAACTGAGTTTCATTGGTGGGCAGGTAACTAAGATATGTTTTGAATTAAGACTCAACCCTGTGTTTTGGATGATTTGGGGTTTTGACTTGTTCCTTTATGGTTCTGCCATGGCAGCTGAATAAATTATGTGAGTTTATTATGTTCTTGTGGAAGCAAAGAATGAACAACCAGAATATTTTATCTTCACAGCAGAGATTACTGTCTATTGCTTCATCTTGACATATCAAATCCTTGGGAAACTAAGCATTTCTCAGTGTAATTATGCAGTTATACATCCTGGTATCTGTATTTTGGTCCCAAAGGGAAGTACTGCAGCACCTGCTAATAGATTTGAAATTTCCTTCTCATTCTCATATTTTTTCAACATATTTTTCTTGTTTGTAAGTAGTTTCAGAAGTGTTTATTCTCCAGGTCAGGTCTTCACATTCCTATTTATCAACTTTTCCTGGTTTCATTATTGCTTTTTTAAATACAAGTGCAAAATATCTGTCTGAGGACTCCTTCTCCACATCCTTGTTTCTGCTGCTTTTCCTCTTTCACAAGGCTCTTCGATAGATTCCAGACATGCAGTAACGCAGAGGCATGAGCTTGTCATTTCTGCCCACTACATCTCTGATCACCCACTTCCATCTTCTGGTCAAACACACAATTTGCTCCCAGTAATACAATTCATTCAAGGCCTGCCCATAACATGAGGTGTTCCCGCCAGGTGGGAAGGGCACTCATCTTAATGAGAGCAAAGCACACAAGTGCCAGCTGTCCTCATTCCTACTTTCACCTACCCACCAGTGTGGAGAGCTGGCAATAGCTCTTTCACTGATTTTCCTCTGTGCCACAAACCTGCTGTCAGGTGGCCCAGTTTGAAATGCAGAAGGTCGCACCAGCCCCTTCTAGAAACAGTCTAATGTATCAACAAGCACTTACAAGTTGGATTCCAAGCTTTGACAGCTTTTCTGGTTGCTGTTATTTGCTGGTGACTTAAATAAAATATTCTCCAAGCATAAGTGTTTTGCAGCAAAAAATAAGCATCACAGTCCTTGTTTTCTTGAGATAAGTATAATTTGTGTACTAAGATGACCAGCATCATTTAGATAAAACAGACATATCTTATCAGATCAATGTTCAGTTTAATCCAGTAGACGCTGACAATAGCCAATGGTGTATTCCTAGCCAGGAGTGCAAGTACGGGACAAGGAAAGTGGGATTGAACAGTCTCTTCCACAAAATTGTCCAAACACCTTTCAGACCATGTGAACTTTTAGCACCCACAATGTTCGGTATCAGGGAATTCCACGCTTTAATTCTGTGTTGTGAGAAGAACAGCCTCTTGTCATCTGCTTTGCACTTACTATTTGGTAGTTTTCACTCCTGTGTCTTGTAGAGAAGAAAAACAAAGGACAGAGGGTTCTCCTTCTGTCTTCTTGGCACTCGTCATTTAGTAGACGTCTGTTGTGTACCCCCTCAGCCATCTCTCTAGTCTGCTCAGTGGTTCCTGCATGGCTCAGAAACCATCCCAGAGTTTTGATTGTCCTTATTACCCTCATCTGAGCCTTTTGCAGTTCTATCAATTTTTGCGATAGAGCGACCAGAAGTACACAGGGTGTTCAAGCTGTACATGCCTCAAGGATTCATCACGATCAGGTGGTGGCAGGATAATGCTAGTCTTCTCTTCTGTTTTATATTACTTTCCTCAGAATCCCTAACATTCAATTTCCTTTTATTTTTTTTTTTTGTCTGCTATTGAATGGACATCTTACGCCCATGTTTTCACAGAGCTATTCATCAAAAACCCAAGATCCTGTTTCTGGGTAGTAACAGTCAACTCATGCTACACAAAACATTAGGATTTTTGTGCCACATACATTATTTTACATTCATCTGTGGTAACTAGCATCTCCATTTGTCTAGTAATTCAGTACAGTGACATACGTCTGCACCTCTTTTACAGCTGACTTTCAGTTTCACTGCCATAAATTCTCACAAGCAAACTGTCGCCGACCTTTTCTAGATGGTTTGTAAAGAAGTAGAACAGCGTAAGCCACACCTCAGTTGCATCCATGTTCATTCCTAAGTCATCAAGTCATCCACAGAAAGTATGAAAATATATAAAATCTTTCTTTGCTTGTTTATCCTGATTGTTGCTGTGTAGGCATTATTTCTAGCTTTAAGGAGGCAAGTTGCCGGGTGGTGTGAAAGCAGGAACTGAGAAGCCCAATATTCATTCTGTTGTGACTCCTACAGGCATCTCACTTTGGTCTGGGAGGTAAAAAAATAAAGAAGATACATATAGTGAAGAAAGCAACAAAGTTCAGAAACTAGCATGGGAAGTAGAGAGCATCAGGTAACGACTTAGAGAACTGGGAGACTCAAATAGATAAACCTGAACATAGCCTGGAACTGCAGGAATGAACAAAGAACACTCCAATACCAGAAAATGGCAAAGGGCAAGTGGGGAACAAAAAGAAAACTGAAAGAAAATAAAGAGCCAGAGGGATACTCCAGAAAAATACTCAGTACCAAGGGACAGAAGAGTAAATCGCCTTCCAGAAGTAGAAGAAAACACAGGTAAGGAAAGGAGGAATTCATTTAAAGGACAACTGTCCCCAGTCTTTGCACTTTAAACTAGAAAGGGTATCATTTTGTTTTCCAAATAAGACCACTTGAGAGAAAAGTAGAGTCCTACAGGATATAAAATCACCAGTTCTTCCGTTTACCATTATAGCCTAAGACATAAATCTCACATCTGCTGGCACTGGCCTTGGTAGAAACTACAGAACAAATGCATGTGTAGCTTAGCAGTGCTTTAAGAGTTGAGAAAATAATCTGCAATTAAACAGCCTGTAAAGGAAAATGGTTACAATCTTTCCTAAATGGCCTCCAAAGGGAATTGCCTGTGTTGCATGCTGTATAGACAGTGCTTGTTAGATGACCACTTTCTCAGCGAGACCCAATGGATAGAAGATCTAATTGATACTGTCAAAAAAATCAGTTGCCACATTTCTAAACTCAGTAGTGTTTCACAAAGCACTGAAATCTGTGCATCTGGCAAAACCTCCCTCTGACCCATAAAATTGCTAGTTCAAACATCACACTTGTGAGAATCAGTTGAGGGCTGGTTTTAATAGTCTTGTTCCTATTACAGGGCTCTCTCCAAACTGCAGATGAGAAAGTCGTTCAAGAGATGGTAGACTCCAAGTTGGAGTGTGATGCACATTCTGTTTTTTATTTCTCATTAGCTGAATTGATATTTCTTGGCTAGTATTTTTGTCTGTCTAATTAGTAACGAGCACCAGAGTGACAATTCTGAAGCCTTTGCATCATTCACTGCATAGATACAGTACTGTCAGTAAAAAACAAGATTTCCAATTATGAGCTGCCAAATTCCTTTAGCCTTGTTACAGAAGATCCACTCAGAATGACGAATTAATTCATTTTCCTTGCCAATCTCGTCATTGTCCTCTCCACTGAGACTGTCAATAACTGCCAATTGTGATGCTGAAAATTGTGATGTTTTATGAGACTCTTGGCTTGTTTGCTGCTGGCAAGGGAGAAGAAGTAGGTTTGCCAAAATCACCTAGAATTTGTGCCCTAGAGAACTGTTAAATCTTACACCCAAGGAAGACTTTCATGCCTGAATGGTGAACAAAGAACCCCAAAAATGTATTTTAAGAATAGAAAAGAACTGATCAAGAAACAAAAAGATGTCTTTTAGAGGTCAGAACTATCAGGATAAAATGATAAAATCACTGACAAAAATGACACTGCATTCAATTTTGCAAAGAATATAAGAAAACAAAATTCTTTAGCTGCACAAATTTTAAAAAAATCAGCAAAAAATGAGAGAAGATAGTAAGAAGAGGAACAGGAATGCAGCAACAATGAGGTGGAGACTAATGATAGCTGAGATATGGCCCCCAAACTAAATCTATAGTCTACCTTAGTTTCTCAAAAAGTGTGAAGATTAACAATATAGAGGGACAGTGAATGGGAATGGAGTTTGTGGCAACAGAAATCACTTCATCTTAAGTGGAAGAAAAACTGGAACATTTAAATGGGGGCAAGAGTTGGGAGGGAGAAGAACTAACTTGATAATCTCCATCCCAGTATTCTGAGAAAACTGGCACTCACAACTCGCATTTACAGTATTGCAGTGTGTTTGCCATAATACCATCAGATTGAATTACAACATAGGTAATACCTATGTTTGAGGATGAAGGGGGGGAAAAAGTGCCCAGACAAGTCTATGTCCATTAATATGGTTGCCATAATACATTAGACATTAGAACAGAGTCTGAAGAAATTAGCGGTGAATAAAATGGAGATAAAGAGAAAAGAAGATAGAATGCAAAATGGATTTAGCAAATGTAGACTGTATTGCACAACTACATAGTCTTCTTTAATCAGAGACATGCTTCTTTAAAAAAGAGAATGGGAATGAAATATGCCACGGTTACTCAGATTGCTGTAAAGTGGTTGGTACAGCTTGAGAGGGGAAATTATTAGCTTAGTGGAAACAGAGAATGATGACTAGAAAAACTATAAACTGAGTAAGGTAGTAGGTAAAAGGAAGAGAGCAACAGGTAGTACTGAAAGAGGATGTGTCTGGCTAAAGTGATGACTAGTATAGGAGTTTCTTATGGATTGGGTCTAGGATTCTTTTGTATTCATTCAGCATTTTCATTAATTGTCTTGCCACAAGAAGCAGGAGTGTGCTAATTAGATGTACTGAGAACAAAATGTGGGGAAGAACTGTCAATAAAGAGAAGAATCAGGACTTTCTGTAGGAAGTATTATTTTAATAAAATCAGATGAAATTCAATAGTGGAGAGTCACAATGAGTCACCCAGTAACTAAGGCAAAGCACTTCTGCTAGGATCTGATTATTTAGAAAGGAGTGAGAGGGAGAAATGCCTGGGTGTATGGGACAATCGCCTTAGGAACACGGGGCAGTTGTATGAAAGAGAAATGCAACCACAGGATATTCTGCTACTAATGCTATTGATAAAGGCAGTGGGAAGAAAATGTGTGTCAAAGCAGAGATGTTCCAGGCAGAAGTGACTGGAATTTTGCAGTGAAATTAGGGTTTGCTAGTGAATTTTCACCCAGCTTTAGCAATGCCACAGTCCTGGAGTGTCAACAGCATTCTGTCTTGGGTAATCTCTTAGCCTTTTCATGATGCTTTTAAATGACTGGAGATAAATGACACATCCAAGCTGTACCCAATGGCAAGCTGATGGCATCATTTCACTTCCCAGAGCACACTCAGTAGCTCCTTTTTGATTGTGTTTGTTGCCATGGTTGCTTAGAGTTTTGTTAGCAAGCACAGGCTGCCAGCTCTGCATCAGGGCAATTGCTACATTTCCTTCTTACCCCTTTTCTTGGGGCTTTGTAGCACTGGCAGCTTTGAAGAGATGGGGCTGTTTGGGAAGACAACAATATCTAAGCGTTCCTTTGCATTTCCATTTGTCGGTAGTTGAATATTATTGTGGGAGTGGCTCAAAGGTTGACAGGACTTCCAATTTAAAAAATTCATAATTGTAGCTCAGTTTAATAAATCCATGGGGTTCCTTCACACCTTTTGATATGGGCACTTCCATAGTGGCTCTTAGGCTGTCTGGACCTGTCTTTCAGAAGGCAACAGCTGCTTGACAGAGGCAATATCAGTCTCCATTGGCTGCGTTTTTCTTGCATTTGGCACTCTTGCTGTCTCTTAAAGATAAGCAGAGTATTGTCTCTGAGTATTGTCTTAGAGTAAAAGCTATCAAAACCCAGGACTACACTTCCATGAGAAAGGTGCCCACCACCTCAGGCACTTTATACAAGACTGACAGCACATTACAATTTAGGGCTCAGATGAAAAAATACATGGCAGGGGAAGAGGGGGTATTGTCTCTTCCTTAAGGAAAAATTAAAACATTTGTCTCTCTTTTTTCTTGAAAGATGTGGAGCACAGAGCCATTCCAACTCCTGACAAGTCTTTGTGCTTACCTAGGACCTGAGGGCAGCTTCCCAGGCAATCCCCAAGTCTGTGTGAGCCTTGGAAGTTCCCTGGAGGCACAAGGATGGTCCTTCTGCCTCAAAGCCCTTGGCTGAGTCCCCAAGAGCTGTAGCAGCGTAGCAGCATCTGTACTTCCAGGGCAGACATCTCTCATTCACAATGGACTCTAAAGCTCTCTGCCTTCCCCCCGAGGGGTTTGACAGTATTGTCCAAAACCGGTGGGTTATCCAGTCTCAAGGGGGACTTGGATGTTCGACCAGTGGCTGAGAAGCCAGGCAGCAGTTTAATGGGACTTTGCCTTCATCCTCACAAAAGCATTTAAACATGATGTTTTGCCAAAGCCTGGTTTGCCTGGAGCTACTGGAGAGAGTCCAGCAGAGGGCTACAAGGATGATGAGGGGACTGGAGCATCTCTCCTATGAGGAAAGGCTGAGAGAGCTGGGCTTGTTCAGCCTGAAGAAGAGAAGGCTGCGAGGGGACCTAATAAATGCTTATAAATATCTGAAGGGTGGGTGTCAGGAGGATGGGGCCAAGCTCTTTTCAGTGGTGCTCAGCGACAGGACAAGGGGTGATGGGCGCAAACTGAAGCATAGGAAATTCCATCTGAACATGAGGAAGAACTTCTTCCCTCTGAGGGTGATGGAGCACTGGAACAGGTTGCCCAGAGGGATTGTGAAGTCTCCTTCTCTGGAGATATTCAAGACCCGCCTGGACAAGGTCCTGTGCAGCCTGCTGTAGGTGACCCTGCTTCGTCAGAAATGCTGGACTAGATGACCCACAG
>Ga0065711_1050187_pt1 | contig 10946 bp, 8 predicted proteins | sample Hoacrofraction12_FD_59098 | JGI IMG/M metagenome (GOLD analysis project Ga0065711, IMG submission 59098) | Hoatzin crop microbial communities from Cojedes, Venezuela - Epithelial fraction 12 v2 (version 2) | ecosystem: Host-associated > Birds > Digestive system > Esophagus > Crop | place... | reverse complement strand
GAACATGAGGAAGAACTTCTTCCCTCTGAGGGTGACAGAGCACTGGAACAGGCTGCCCAGGGAGGTTGTGGAGTCTCCTTCTCTGGAGATATTCAAGACCCGTCTGGACAAGGTCCTCTACAGCCTGCAGTAGGTGACCCTGCTTTGGCAGGGGGGTTGGACTAGATGACCCACAGAGGGACCTTCCAACCCCTACCATTCTGTGATCCTGCGATCCTGCGATTCTGTGATTCTGTGATTCTCTGATTCTGTGGTCGAGGAGAATCGTAGCATCTCAGCCCCAAGGAGCTAGCTTCACTAGTCTATCCGCAAGCACTAATTAATTGTAGAAAAATAATAGGCATATTCAAATAACATCCCCCCCCACATCCCCTGTTAAGGCACATGGCAAAATAATGCTCCAATCTTCTTTTTCATCTTACAGCATTCTCACCTACAGCCTTGGAAAACCAGTCTGACTGGAGTTCCTGGACCACCTCCATCTGTACGCTGACCTGACACATCATCCCAGGGGCACAGTCCACCAGTGAAATCCATTCACATCCACATACTTGCTACGTATGCACTGGGACATGATGAACCTCACATGTGGAAAGCAGTGCTGCAATAAGGTACCTTAAGGGAGAAAACGGTGTATTTTCATTCTGACTCACCTGTTGAAAAACATATTTAGAAAAACATAGAGGTCTGATTTTTGGACAGCCAAGTGTGCAGTGTTCTGTAATGATTTTAGGAGCCTTGGAGTACAACAGAGCAGAACCCGACAAGTGGATTACAGTGGTCAGCACACACTATAGTGTCCCGGAATTGTGTGTGTGACCCCCCAGCTGACGAAGAACTACTACACAACAAGGCAGAAAGGTTACTCCAGAGGAAGAAGCCAGAGGCCATTCCAGAGGAAAGGCAAGAGCTGTTATTGTGATTTGCAAAAAAAAAAAAAAAATCAAAGGAGACCTCCATACCTCCATAGATGCCATAATAGTAGTTGAAGACAATGGTAGTGAGCAGAAGAAAGAAGGATGTGAAGAAGTAGAACATCTTGGTGAGACTCAAGTTTCTGAAATCCATCACCACTTTTGTATCTGATGTTTTCCATATTCTCAAAGAAAATGATACATGTGACCAGAGTACTCATCAAATCTACAACCACATCTACATTTGTTTATCTGCGTGTTCAGTTTTTTGTGACTCCAGATGTTTTCATCTCACAGATCTGCACTTGGGAGTCACCATTGAAGCTACCACTACCGATTCCATACCCCATACCCTGCCCTGCCCCACCAGGCATTAGGGTGAGCAGCAGCCTGTTCTGCCCTCAGACAAACAGGGGTAAGAAAGCGCTCCCTGTTTTCCCAGTACTATTTTCCCTGCAGACGACGCCAGCTGTGAGACCAAGCACCAGCTCCTAGGATTGTTGCTACCCAGATGAGGAAAGGGCTAGCTTCCAGGCACCAAGGGCCACCTGTGACCACAGCACATGCCATCTAACCGTCGCCTGACTCTTCCTAGATGCCTCCCAGTTTGGAAGTAATTCAGACACTCCAACATTAGCAACCAGGGACACTGTAGATGCTGTTTTTGGTCTGAGACATTCAAATGGCAAATACAATAAGGAATCTACAGAAGATCTGGGCTCTTTTGGAGATGAAGAAGATATGTTATGGCATGTAAAAAAGCACTGTATGCCTATAATAGGCCCTTCCTTACGGTTGTGAAACTTCCAACACTCCTCTCTTAGAAGGAGGAAAAAATTTGTTGCACATTTATCTAACAGGATCTTGTACGTCTTCTGCAGCAAAAGCTTAGATTTAGCAAAGATGACACAGAAATTCTGTGCTGTATTCAATAAAAATGCTGATTAAAGAAAAAACAGAGGCGTGAGGGAGAACCCCCCATGGAAAATCGAAGTTTTTCAGCAGCCTGTATGTTGTTTATCCTGATATTAACTGCAATGTCTTTAATACTGCCCACGTTCTACGTTTGCAGAGTGCCACTGATTTTCTACTTGATGAGACACAATTACATCTAAATTGTCTGGTGGAAAGATGTGAGTTTGTGCAGCTGGGCTTGAGAGCACATGCAGACACAAGAGGCAGTTCGATACCATGGAATAAGATGGATGCATCTTCTAAGTGATCAAAAGTAAAATAGCTCATCACAGCTCTACTTAAATTGCTAGCTCAAAAAGCAGGAGGTAATGATCCCATTGAGATGCATGAGATTGTTCAGTTCCCAAAGCAGTGGCTTCATCCCTCCTGCACATTGGATAAGACATTATTATATTAGTTTTGCTTGATTCCCAAGTAAGCTGCAGGGAGAGAGGTGGAGCACAGCTCCATGGCAAGGGGAGAGTCACCAGAAGGTCCTCTGTGTGAAACAAGAACTGAGTAGGTGTCTCCCACTATCTATCCTGGCTGTCACAACGTGTACCGTGCCATGCCTGCCCCTGACCCACAGAGGCCCCCGCACCATTCTCCACCTCCATGTGTAAAACCTGTCCTTCAGCTGCAGCAGGCATAGACTCGCACAGCATCGCGAGCTGGGGCATAGCAAGCGCTTCCTGACGAGCAGGGCCTTTTGGCTGCCCACCACCGTGATGGGTGGAGGCTCTGGGAAAAGCCTTTCTAACCCTTTTCTGAAGCTGGAGGACTTTTTGTCACAGGCAGATTTCCTGGCTCTGAGCCCTCATGAGGGCATTTCCTGGGTCCCCAGAGACAATTACGGGTGAAATCTCATCAAACAGCTACAACATGTGTATTAACTCCATCCTGAGTCCTTGAAAGGGCCTGCTGCATGTAGCTCCTGTGCCAGTGCTGCTGCCTCACCTCACCAACACTCTGCATCATTTGAAAACACAGCTGCAGCTAAATCTGAGGTCCCTGCTGTGGTCCTCTGGATGGGTTTGTCGTGACCCTTTGTTGTTGCTGATACTGTTGGCAATTCATTTCCTCCTCCAAAGGTGACCACAAGATATCAGCTTACTGTACCTGTTAATTTACTGCCTTTACAAGGGCAAACATCCTTCTTCCTCCTCCACGTCCAAATGTCCCAGTTATGGTCCATCTGTGTGACCGATCCTCTTCAGCCAGAGTCTTATTATCTGCTCTTCCCACTACAGCATTTCTTGCTTTTTTCTACCAAGAAAAAAGTGTCTTACTGACACGTTCAGGAAGACAACTTTCTCATGTCTGCCACCTCCCCAGCTTGTACTCTCCCCGCAAAGTAAATACACTTCGCACTCCCCCAGAAGGGCACAAAAGCTGTGAAGAAATGAGTTCTTTTTCCTTAGATTTGGCAGTCAGCTACTATAAGTACTTGTGTCTGGTTTTCCCCCAGTGAGAAAACAACTACAAAGTTGAAGCTGCTGTGCTGGCTTGTTGCAGCCCATGGTTTTCCTGCATCTCCATTTTTAAATCGACATTTTTTTCTCAATGAGGTTACCGAAAAAAAAATCTGCAGAACGAAGAGGAAGTGTTCATGGTTTGAGGTGGAGGGTTTTTTTAGTCTCTTTATTTATGCCTGTTTACCTACTTTTGGTAACAGGTTGGGGCAGTCACAGCGATGGAGAGGGCAGCATGTGGCATCACCACCGTGCTCCTGGTATGTAAGCACAAGTGGTCGCTAAGCAGGTTGGAGGCTGCAGAAGGAGCTACAGCTGCCTTCTCCCCCTACGTACCTGTCCCTGCAAGTGGCAATGCAGGCAGACAACAGGGCATGTTGTTTTTTGAGGCTTCTCTAGGGAAACCCTAAGGTAAACACAAAAGTTGCGCTCTGGTCTCAACTTTGCGTCTGTCCCACCCAAAAACCTCGGTTATGTTCATCCTCTTTCTCTCCTCATGCCTGTTTTACCTGTTTGGTGTGCAAGCTCAGCAGAGAAGAGATGTGCTACAGCCTATGTCACCACTATGGTGCAAATCATCAAGAGATGATTTGAGACCCCACCTGGACTCCTGCATCCAGCTCTGGGGACCCCAGCACAAGAAGGACATGGAGCTGTTGGAGCGGGTCCAGAGGAGGACCACAAAGATGACCTGAGGGCTGGAGCACCTCTCCTATGAGGAAAGGCTGAGAGAACTGGGGTTTATTCAGCCTGGAGAAGTGAAGGCTGCGGGAAGACCTTGTCGTGGTCTTCCAGTACCTGAAGGGGGCCTATAGGAAAGATGGGGAAAATATTTTCAGCAGGGCTTGTTGCAATAGGACAAGGAGCAATGGCTTTAAACTAAGGGAGGGTAGATTTAGACTAGATAGAAGGAAGAGATTTTTTACCATGAGGGTGGTGAAACCCTGGAACAGATTGCCCAGAGAGGTGGTGGAGGCCCCATCCCTGGAAACATTCAAGGCCAGGTTGGACGGAGCTCTGAGCAACCTGGTCTAGTTGAAGGTGTCCCTGCTCACTGCAGGGGGGTTGGTCTAGATGACCTCTAAAGGTCCCTTCCAATCCAAAGCATCCTGTGATGCTATGATTCTATGATAATACTGGAAGAAGCAAGAAATCTCGAGGGATTTCCATGTCTTCATTGGTGTCCCTAACATCTGTAAAATGCAAAGGAGGTGCAGGTTCCTGCCAGGGAGTTTGGAAGCTCAGAGACGCTGAAAGATCACATCCTCTGCTCCTCTCTGAAAGGCCATGGACTGATGGAGTTAACTTTTAAGGACAAAATTGCGCTTAAAACAGGACAGAGGGAACGGTAGCTTTGATTTCCCCTGCTACACTGAGAGCTGCTGCTGGGCTCATCCTAACACTTTGCAGCCCAGATTATCAGCTGCGCCCTGGCCTGAGAGCAAGGGAGTCGATCCACGCTGCGCCTGTGGGGCTGGGACGTAGAATCTGACCTTTGTGAACCACTTGATCTCCCCTCTTCAAACGGGAGCCCACAGGCCTGCTGTAACACTTTCAATTAACTTTTTGTGCTCAGAAATTCTCAGCTGACTTTGAAGGGAATAGGCCAGTTTACACCAGTGATGAATTTGGCTCCCAGACCATAAGCAGTTATCTCAAAAATTTCAGTCTTCAGTAATTTCTCTGGACACGTCCTCACGGTGAACCAGACAACATCAGAAACGTTCTCAGCCTTTTGAATGTCAGTGTGGGTGATGAGTTAATTATCAGGAATTGTACAAGCTTTTGTTAAGCATAAAAGATTATTTACAGCAAGCTATTTTAAGTTTGAGCCTTAATGGGAACAGTCTGACTCACCTGCACTGCCTCTTATCAAATCAGTCCAAGTAACTAACATGGTCATCATCACCTTTGTAGATGTTATATATGGAGGAGGAATACTTTTTAAAACTTGGCAACAGCAGTTATTAGCTGTGAATATGATCCTTCCAGGAGTGTTTGTGTACTGAATTTATTAAGGTTATTTTAAACTCGGGTAACATCTTCATCAGCCTCCTCTGTGCTTTATCCAGGAATGCAGCTGGACTTCTCATCCTGGTCTTCAAGTCATGGTAAGTCTGCACAACCAAATGAATAAATGTAAGTGGAGTTATGATAAAGTGGTATTCGCATGATGATTCAGAATTTCAGGTATCAGCTCCTTTACTTTGATAGTACTATATTCAAAGGCCTTAGCCAAATAAAAGCCATTGTTTCAGAAGAACAAAAGACATGACTTTGCAACATTGTTCAAAGTTTTTGAGATTCACACATCAGGAAAACAACAGAGGACATTGGGTCATGGTGCAGCTTTGGCTGGTCCCTGCCTCCTGCAGATGCTGAGTACTGAAACCAGCCCGCTGCAGTCACAGGCCAGGCAGCGGCACACACCAAAGCTCACCACGGCACAGATTTCTGTATTTCCTGCTGTAAGTATGCTCAGTCAAACACATCGGGTCTGTCCCGTGAGAGAATCTATATGAGCCACCACAGAAAGGAGTCGCAATGAAAAGACACTGGCCTTTATTGTGGATGGCAATTCTACTTAGAGGAGTGTGATACAAGAGCCCTGCATGGTCCCATATTTCAAAGCGAATCTCTAAACAGGAGAAGAAGGAATTTTACAGATACAGTGTGCAGCTATAAAGCAAATTTTTTTCAATTAGCTAGAAGCAAGAGTATTAGCAGCCAAAAATACTTTTAACCCCTCCATGTTCTTTCCCAATTCTTTCTGTTATTAATCCCATAGAAAGGAAACACAGTCTTGCAAACATCTCATTTAATTCAAAACAGTATCTGCTTCCTTTTAAGGCGAAGTGAAATATGTGCTAAAGATGCAGGACTAATTTCTTCTGTTGGAAAATGTCCTTTTCCCCAGGCATGCAAGCATTTTAGTTGATAAACTTGGTTTGGGTTATTTTTTTCTGCTTCAGTATGGCATGCTTGCTCAAGTCTAATCTTCCTTCTCTGTGTAAAAAGCATTATACCCAATGTAAACAGATGACAATTCTCTCAACTAGTTTTCCTGTCAACCATTTAAAATCACTATTTTCTTTAATGACCATCTCGGTCACCCAGCAGCATGGTTCACCAGAATAGTGCTAGGTAATCATTTCCTGACAGTCATTTCTGTCTGTATGAGAGTGCTCAAATCAAGTCTGACAGGCAGCCAGATAACTTAAGACACATGTGATTTTTTTTGTTATTGTGTCCGTCTCAATAGCATTGCAAGAAAAATGCTAAACACCGGAAGCACTGCAGTCATGAGAAAGGATGACATCCCAGTCCTAAGTGGGATTCAACTGCAAGGCCTCTGCTTTATAGAAGAGTGAAATGTAGCCACAGCAGTGTTTCTCATTAAAGGCATGGCCCTGAGAACAGCTATTTAATGTAATTTATTTTGGAAAGCAAAGAGATCGATAACTCAGAAACATCAATTTACGTCTTTCATGTCAGTTTGGGAAAGTATTTACTAACATGAAACTATTTAAACAAAAAACAAAACAAAACAAACCCACAAAATTTTACCCAACTTTATTTTCAGGAATGCAGAGAAGGGTCTGTCAAGCGAAATGACATCTGTTTTGAGCTAAGGAAAGGCATGTACTGCGCACGAGAGGAGCTTGTCAGCGCCACGTGACTGAAATGCTCTGGTTCGGCTACGTGATGCTCAACAGCCCTTGAACACAACACACACGTTAGTGCATGCACACACACAGCAGGCAACTGGAGTCTCATAATGGAGAGGAGAATATATAAATATTCTTTCTTTATATCTCACGAACCACTCAGAAAAAAAAGAAAAAGAAAGGGGACTTGATAAGAGAAAAGAAAGCAGAGTAAATAGGAAGAAATTGCCAATAGAGCAGAGTTAATAGCCCAGGTTGTCCTTTCTCCTCTGGCAGTGCCGTCTTCCATTATTCACACACAGGAATCAGAACAGGCATAAAATATCATCAAGTAAGATTACTATATGCTGCGCCTGATGGTGCGAATTACACCTAAGCCTCTGGGCTGTCTCCGCTTTCCTGGTACAAGCCAGACCTTTCCTGTTTCTATTTTAAAGATACCACTGGGCCACTTACAAAAACATGAATGCTGCATGTTCTCATCTGCTACAGCCCCTCTTCTGTTACCTATAATAAAGTTTATATATCCAGGCCATCTTCTCTTTTAGCAATTGATATTTGTAGGGATAAATGCAGCAAAAAGGTGTTAGAGAGACATTTCACATTGTGCCCAGGTGTGCAATTTCTTCCTTGGATGCTGGAAACTGCGCATAGGCAACTACTGCCAGAAAAGCCACAAGCACGATAGGAAGAGAGAGAGCAGAGTAGAGGTAAGCAAAGTTCACTCCTTGTTGCTTTGCAATGACAATGAGAAATCAAAGCTGGTACCACAGGAAACCAGAGTTACTGTGGACAGGAGAGATTCCTCATAGGCACCGTGCCTGGGATGGGGAGCATCTCCCCAGAAACATGGAGTTGAACCTTGATGTAGGAGTTGAAGATGATTTTGGTCCTCAGCCGTCTGGTGATTCATCACCCTCTACCCATCTGCTCCTCCCATGGCTGGGCTGGCAGAGGTCCGCACACATCAGTGTCTCAGGCAAAATCCAGTATTAGGTTGCAGCAGCTTCCTCAGTGATTTGAGCACAGGCGCAGGATCCCATGGAAGGAGACTTCCTTTCACTGACTCCAGGACAGGGATGATCTCTGGCAGACAGGCAGAGTGGGCAGTGGGCAGGGAGTCTCTCTCAAACAGCCGCTGCAAGATTTCCCACAGATGATGGACCAATATCCAAACATACTCTCCCCAGCTCAGGCCCCGGTCTACCTGCCCTTGTTTGAAGTGAGGCCTTCTCACCCCCGTGTTTGAAGCCCACAAGTCATTCCTAAGTAAACACAGGATATTTGTTGCTCCGGTATAAACGTATCCTGAAGAGCCATGCTGCAATTCTGTCATGTTGAGCTGAGATCTCAAAAATATCAGGTCCAGTCCAAAGCCTGTGAAATAATAATTACAATAACAGAGTCTTATAGGCTTTCACTGAGTCTAGAATGAACGACATATTGTTATATATGAAAAAGGAAGGATAACTGCCCTGCGAGAACAGTCTGTCCTGGTCGTCTGGTTTCTTGGACGTTTTCAACGAGTTCAGATCAAACAGCTTGCAAAAGATGTGAGGCAAAAGGCTTCCTCCGCACAGCTCTGACCATCCCGTGGCCACAGACAAACCCTGCAGGAGCCCCCAGGGACCCCACGCAGATCCCCAGCTCTGTCGGGTGTCCAGCCGACACTGAATTGGTGTCTGCGGAGCCTTCTCAGAGCCTCTGAGTTTGGAGCAAAAACTATTCTGATTTGCCCAGTTGCTAAAATAAACATTTCCTCTCACCTCCCCAGTAAACCGCTAAAATGGAAATTGGACTGAAGCCTGATATTATGTATAATCTACAAAAGGAAAGGCAGGCTTCTGAAACTATTACACATTCTCATTTTGAAGTGTTGTGCCTTATTTCACCACACAATCAAATGCACGTTGCTGCTTCAAATTTCAAGAGTAGGCTGAACAATTTAAATACACTTGTAATCTGTATTAAGTAGGAGAAAAAAAAGGTTTTATTTTTATTTGTTTCTGTCACTTTGAGCTTATTGCTGGTGCAGCGTGACTGACTTCAGCATCTAACATGTGACTTTGTTCCAATAGGGCTGTTATTTTATTTCAGCTGTTCTCCATATTTTGACAATATTTATGATGTATTAGATGGAAAAAGATACGTACGTACATGTGTGTGTGTACACGTATCCATACTTACATTGCTTGTACGCATCCTGTTCCCCACCTATTAGTGTTCTAAACCTACAGAGAGAAAGAAAAATTGTTTGGGTTTTTTTGTGAGGGTGCAGTAATTAGAGCTATTGCAACTACAAACAAAACAGAGGATGTAGGCCTTTCACGGGTCAGACACATCTCTGGCCGTCGTATGAGCACAAAAATAGCAGCCTCTGAAAAACAATAGGCTTCTCAGCTCTGTACAAGGCTATTTTGTGTCTGGCCAGTGCTCAGCGCTCTCTGCACTACGGACAACAAAAGCTGCTTCTTCCCACAGGTTTGGACTTTCTCTGGTATCCTGATTGGCACCTTCAGGCATTTTCCTATTAAATATTGTTGTTGATGAGCACAGGCTCTCTGCGAGAATACCACTGTTGGGGATATCATTCAAGGTTGGGAGGAGAGGTGTATTTGTGCCCTCTCTACTTCTCACTTCTACTGCTTCCCCCCTTCCCTAGTGCCAGCCTGAGCTCCAACGGGACCTGGTCAGCCCAAGGTTGTGCCTCACACCCCAAAGGCTAATTAAAGAAGAAAAGGTAGATTCATGAGATATAATGGATCTGCTCCAGCTTTTGGTACAACAAAGCATACTGCTATCCCATCTGAGCTGTTCTTTGGAGTGCAAATGTAAGGGGGTAGAAATGCCCCTCTTTTTACAAGCTGGTCCTGAAAACCCGCCTGGGGGCTGTGAGCCTGTGGGAGCTGTGAGTGCGGGTGGGTTTGTAAGGGTGGGAAAGCCCCATGCCAACGCCTGCCCAGGCCACCTCGCAGCAGCTGCTGCAGGGCTGCAGGCAGCCCAGCGCCGTCCAGATCCCCGCCGGCAGGACAGAGCCGCTGGCAGGTCCCTGCAGTCCCACCCCACCTCTGCAGAAGCAGAGCAAAAGGAAGCTAAGGGAGAGAGGCTTGCCACGCACCAGTGTCTGACTGATATGAAGTCCAGCGCCAGACTCACTCCGGCAGGTCTAATTCTCCACTGTGAAGTGCAGGCAGACAGATGTGTACAACGCAGTGTGAAATGCGCCTGGGAGGAAAGACTTTGCAGCCGCTCTCACCGCCACGCATGCAGCACGGATGTATGAGCAGCACTGAGGTGACCGTCAGATTCATCGCTTTCTCGGTGTCTGCGAGGAGGTACCACGCGTGTAAACTACAACGTGCAGGGACAAACCCGCCCCAGGGGCGTAACTCTCCCAGTGGCTGGTTTCTGTGACGTGGTTTGGGTTTTTTCTTGAAAGCCCAGCTCCAGCTGTGTACAAGTAGACAAATTTCTGGTTTCATTTCTTTTAAAGTACAAGCCCTGTTTTGGTTGGGAGGTAGCTCTAGGCACAGCGTGAATGGCGGGGAGGGGAAATAAGGCAGCCAGGTACTGCAAGTGCAGGATGCAACCGCGGGCAGGACCTTCCTCTCCGGTGGTTCTTCTGGAGCACGCTGGGTCTCTGGTCTGCTCCCTTCTCCAGGGCTGCCCCTTCATGCCATGAGTAAATCCACACCTATTGTGGGAAGCAATCTGAGGGCTCTGTTATTTGCCAGCTACCAGCTCCCAGAGGAGACATCTTCTCTCCCAGAGTCTGTTCAGACCTAGGGGATAAACAGAATGGACATGCAGGGTGATGTGGCCAAGAGACCCTGCCTGCAAGTGAGAGACCGGGTTGGCTCTCGCTGGAGAAGCACAAGGTCCAGTAAAAAAGACCAGCTGGCAAAGCCAGACCCACAGCCACCGCAGCGTCCCGCAGG
>Ga0065711_1050186_pt1 | contig 10947 bp, 15 predicted proteins | sample Hoacrofraction12_FD_59098 | JGI IMG/M metagenome (GOLD analysis project Ga0065711, IMG submission 59098) | Hoatzin crop microbial communities from Cojedes, Venezuela - Epithelial fraction 12 v2 (version 2) | ecosystem: Host-associated > Birds > Digestive system > Esophagus > Crop | place... | reverse complement strand
CACCCTCAGAGGGAAGAAGTTCCTCCTCATGTTCAGACGGAACTTCCTGTGCCTCAGTTTGTGCCCATTGCCCCTTGTCCTGTCACTGGGCACCACTGAAAAGAGCTTGGAAGGGCCGCAGTGCTGGGGGTGCGCGGTGGGGAGGGCTCCCCGGGCAGGGACGGGTCGCCCGGTGCGTGCGCAGAGCGATGCTCTCGCAGAGATGGTGGCACGTTGCTGGGGAGGGGTGGGAGCAAGGAATTAACCTTGTCAAAGATCGCGCAGTCTAAGCCTTCCCTTGATTCATGTGATTTTCTTTTATGTCCTGTAATTTCAGAGTAAATGAGGGCTGGATGCAATTATTGCAGGTGCTTATTTCATCACGACGGGGCTTTGTGCACCACCATTCACTCTGCTGCCCTTTTATTGCTGTGGTGCTGAGGTTCTTTAGACATAAAACTTGGGCACTGACAAACCTATAATTGTGTTGCCGCAGTATTCTCCCTCCGCTGAAAGCAGAATTTGCTGTGGCTGGGCGGCGAGCGGTGCCGCAGGGGAGAGCAGCGCGCTCCCTTGCCGCTCTCGTGCCTTTGAAGTCTGCGAGTTGTTGGCTTCCCGAAGGGGCTGGAGGCAAAGCAGCATGCCCAGCTCCGGGCTCCCACACTCGTGGAGGATGGAGGGACCCCGGGCTGCTTTATGCAGCTGTGGGACCAGGCGTGAGGTGAAGAGCTGGGATAAGACCTCTGCAGCGAGCGGACCTGAGCTCTCCTGCGGGCAGGAGGAGGTTGCTCCCAGGCTTGGCTGCGGTGGTGGACTGTGGGGTGCCCCGGAGAGGAGCGGGGCTGAGGCTTCGAGGGGCTGCAGGGACGGAGCCTTCTCAATCCCCTGCCAGGGATGCTGCCTGCAGCCCTGGGACCTGCTGCCCGACAAGGTGGAAGCCGTGCTCTGAGCTGGGGAGTGGTGGCTGGGATCCCGTTGGATCGATGCAGCTGAGTTTCCTCGGAGCAGCCGGTTGTGTCTGAGTGGATCCAAGGGCTTTGCAGCTAAGCTTACTTTTACTGAGAACAGTCAATTGCAGGATGAAAGCCTGTTTTTTGTGGTTTCGGGGGGGTTATTTGCGTTTTGGTTTTGTGCTTGGCTTTTTTTTTTAACTTTGCCATTTTGCTTTCTAGTGATATCCTGCGGAAACCCAGGAACCCCCAGCAACGCGAGGGTTCTATTTAACGACGGCTTGATTTTCTCCAGTTCCATCATCTATCAGTGCCGGGAAGGCTATTACTCCACAGGAGTGCTGAGCAGGCACTGCACGGTGAATGGGACGTGGACTGGGACCAGTCCAGAGTGTACAGGTAAGCGCTGGGATGGATTCCTGGAAGCCGAGGTGGGCGATGCTGCCAGGCTCTGGGGACGGGTTGTCAGGGCGTGCTGGACGCTCGCTGTCGATGTGCAGGCACACGTGTGCCGTGCTGGGAAACTCGGCTAAACTGTCTGGTGGCAGCTGGGAGTGCCTAATGGAAAACTCTTGCTTTGGGTTTGTTTTTTTCCGGCTGGATGAAGGGAGCTCTGTAATAACTTTTGTGAGTAGATGTCAGCCGACGCGGAGGGGCTCTGCGGGGCTGCTTCCGAACGTGAGCGTTCCTGCCTGCCTGTGTGCCAGCACGGGGACGTGCATGGGCAGAGCCCCTGCTCGGAAGCCCACGGTGAACGCGGAGCGTTGCTTCACGGCTCCCACCCCAGGTGCCCGCAGCAGGAGCGTGGATGGTGGCAGACAGGGTCTTGCATAGGAGACAGTAACTAGGATAAGGCAGGGGGGTGTGCCGTGGGCAAACTGTCTTCCACCTAGCCCAGATTTGACCCAGATTGTCTTGAATCTTTAATGTGTGTTAATACTTCTTGCAAGGTCTTAATGTGCCATTACGATCACTGCTCACTCCACTGAGTAGAAGCAAAGTTTCCCCCACGTGCTGTAGCCCAGCCTGCTCCGTAGCTGGCACGGCTCTCCAGATCCTCTGCTCCAGACGCTCCCTGCTCCACGATTAGCAGGTTACTTCCTAGGCTGAAAAATGCTCAGGACCATCAGGTCTCCAGTTTTTGCAGCTCCAGAAAACAAGGGGTGGGCAGCCAGAGATGCTTCTTTCTTTTTTCGTTGGCAGTGATCAACTGCGGTGACCCCGGCGTGCCAGCCAACGGCGTTAGGCTGGGCGGTGATTTTACCTACAACAGGACCGTGGTGTTCCACTGCACGCCTGGCTACATGATGGAGTCGGACAGGGCGTCTGCTCTGACCTGCACGAAAGACCGAACCTGGAACGGCACCAAACCTGTCTGCAAGGGTAAGGCTGGTTGCTGTAAATATTGCAGAATGCAAGTTTTACAGGCCAGGAACTTTTTGTAACTTGTAGGCAGGAGCAGCTCCACCCGGGAGTTTCTCAGTCCGGTCATTCCGTCTGTGCCCTGCGTTTATGGCACTTCTGCAATTTTATCAACGTAGCATGAGCACCTTGCTAGGTTTGGTCTATCAGTCATCTCAGTATGCCTGGGAGGGAGGCAACTGCTATTATCCCCGTAGTAGAGAAGGAAGAGTGCACAGAGAGTTAAGTGGCTTTACACTTCAAAAACCAGAGATCAAACTGGAATGAAATATTGTGTTTTGCAAGCACGAACTTTTTGGTATCGTCTAGAAATCTGAAAAATGTTTGTTCCAACTCCTTTCATTATTTCTCAGTTCTGAGATTGCCTCTGTAGTTCAGAGATAGGAAAGAGAAATAACAGAGCAGTCGCAGGACAGGCTGGATCTCTTCTGCAAGTGTTTTACTCACCCACCAAGTGTCGATAAGGCTCGTAGCAGCCCCTGTGTACTTTTTAGCAATCTGGAAAATTCACCTGTCACGATTCTGATATAAATGCAGACCACACAGAAACTTCCAAATACACTCCAGTTCCTTCAGAGGCTGTAAAGAGCAATTCTTACGCTCCTCTCTCGTTCCCTCCACTGAGCTAATGTTGCAGGAATAATACAGAATGTGGCCAGGGTCTCGTTTGGAGGCCAGGCTGATTGCTTGAGCTTAGCATCTTTCCCAGCGCTCCCCTGAGCTGAAAAGCAAAGCACTGCAAAAATGTCGTATTAAAACACCCTAGAGTGGATGAAATACAGACTGGCTGTTGATTCAGCTGCTGAGCTGACACGCAGCCAGGTTGTCCAAAACGTATGAATCTTTCAGGGAATCTTAGATGAGTTTTCGCACTAGGTCAGGCGGGATTCTTACCTTCGGGTGGAAATGAACCAGCGCAGAAATCTGACTTTGAGATTCGGGATTTGTTTAACTCCAGACTTCAAAGTAAAATCCTGGGGTTTACAACTGCGCCCACAGCTGGAAGCGTTTGTACAGCCCCGTGCTAGGCCAGTCCCGGGAGACGCTCTGCGAAGGCGGAATGTAACTTTGATCCTGCCTGAATTTGCTTGTTGATGGAAATAACGATGCTGAGAAGTGCAGAGAACTGAGCGTGCTTTTGTTTCTCCGTCAGCTATCATCTGTAAAGCCCCACAAGCCATTCCCAACGGGAAAGTCGTGGGCTCGGATTTCAGCTGGGGCTCCAGCGTCAGCTATGCCTGCCTGGAGGGCTATCAGCTCTCGCTGCCCGCCGTGCTGACCTGCGAGGGGAACGGCACGTGGAGCGGGGAGATCCCCCAGTGCTTCCGTGAGTAGGCGGCCGTCGGCGTCTTCACGCGTGAGCTGGGGCGGCGGGGGAGCTGTGCTTAAAACCCAGTTGTCTGATGCTCTCTCTCCAACATCCTCTGGTCTCCACGTAGCTGATTCTGGTGTCAGCTCTGCCGTGCCTGGCAGTATCGTAGAGGGTACGGATGGACCGTGCTCACTAAGCGGGAAGTGAAATATCACAGAATCACAGAATGTCAGGGGTTGGAAGGGACCTCTGTGGGTCATCTAGTCCAGTCTCCTGCCGAAGCAGGGTCACCTGCAGCAGGCTGTAGAGGACCTTGTCCAGGCGGGTCTTGAATATCTCCAGAGAAGGAGACTCCACAACCTCCCTGGGCAGCCTGGGCCAGTGCTCCGTCACCCTCAGAGGGAAGAAATATCTCCTTGCTGGGCTTCCTACCCCTAAGCCCGAGGAAAGGCTTGCATTAACTGAAGTTAGTGGGAGTTTTGCACGCCAGGAGAAAAGCGTGATGATGATCCCTGGAGTGCCTGTGGCCAAAAGCCTGGATGCTCTCCCCACCTCCGCCAGCAGCCAAATGGCGGGGAGTCTCGGGTTGCCATCTCTGTAACGAGGAGGCAGGGGTGGCCGTGGGGACACAGGCAGTCACTCCGCCTCCTGTAACGGAGATGGGAGGTCACGTTTGCAACAGGTCTGAGGATCTTGCGTGTTCCTGCCCACCAGGCATCTCTAAAACTGGCTGGTTGTCCCTGTGTCTTCCCAGCGGCTCAGCCTTCTGCAGTCAGGGCTCTTCAAGCTGCCAAAGGCCATAGGGGAAAAACGTTTGGCAAAGAGCAGTGTAAGTCAGGAACGTTTTGTGAAGGCAGAGCTTTGGCTGGGTGGAAACCTGGGTGGTTGATACAATAGCTAATGCAAAAAAAATTAGTTAAATGTCTCATAATGATAAAGGCAGATTTGAGTTTCCTTTCTTGGCTGAATGGCTGGCAGCTGCACAATAGCCATTTTCATATTAAGTCGTACAAAGCCCTCAGTGTGTTCCTTGCACCTTTCCCTGGATCTTGTATAATTAGTGGGCTTTCTGTGTGACATGGAACCGTATAGCAATTTGACATCGTGCAATTAGAGATACATTTTAAAGCTAAGCATGCTGTTAGGAAAAAAAAAAAAAAAGAAAAGATGGAGGAGAAGGTGGAAGTTAATTAACAGCAATTGACAAAAAGAGAGAATTACAAGGAAAGTAGCCAGCAACGCCTTCTGCCACTACTAATTCCCTAGTCAATCACCGTGTTTGGTGGAAGGGAGTGGTAGGGTTTGGGCTGTTAATAGACCCATCTTTAGCTTACTAACTCTGCTTGCTCTTGAGGAGGCTCGTGGTAATCCCCTTGTCTCTTTGCCTGTTGCAGCTGTGTTCTGCGGTGACCCGGGGACGCCCGCTCAAGGCAGGAGGGAGGACAGAGGCTTCACGTACCGCTCCTCCGTCTCCTTCTCCTGCTTAGCCCCGCTGGTGCTGGTGGGGTCAGCCCGGAGGTTCTGCCAGTCCGACGGGACGTGGAGCGGGACCCAGCCCAGCTGCATAGGTGAGGGCAGGCTCCTCTGCCTGGCAGCTACAAGCAGAGAGCTTTGAGCTGTCACCTTGCTTTTCTGTTTGTTCCCAGTTGGTTTTCTCTGCTGAGTTTGCAGAAATGAGCACTTTGTTTCCATGAAAATCAGAATGTATAGGGATGATGCTTTTGCTCTGTGCGTACTAGCGGTTGATGAACAACCCACCTCCTTCTCCTGGGGCTTGCTGCTTTGATTCAGCGCCTGTCCCGATCGTTCCTGCCCTGAATGGTGGTCAATACATAGTGCGTCCGAGGAGGAGACTCTCCTCCCTGTTGCTGCTCCTCAGCACCATGCTGGGCTGCCAGTGGGCAGGAGGGAGATGTTCATCTGCAGAACTTCCAGGTTAACGTTTGCAACCTGGGCCGTAAGGCTTGAGGGCTGTGCGAGAGCCTGCGGAGGGTCGCACCACGCAGAGGGCCCCACCACGCAGAGGGCCCCAAGGCTGGTGCTGCCTGGGTTGCGCCCGGGGCTGGGGACTGTGGCCATGCACCGGTGCGATGCGGTGCTTGCGCTGGTGCCCTGTGCCATGCTGACGCTGCAACACCCCTGCCAGCGTCAGATCAGTTGTCTTGGCACAGTGCTGGGCTCTGTGCTGCTTCCAGGCTTCCCCGGGGACCTCCAACCCAGCACGCTGCTCTGGAGATGCACCGTGCCATCAGCAGTGGGACTGGAAATGCAGTCTGACCACAGAGAGCAGCCATGGGCTGCTGTGGAGCGTAGCTCTTCTGCTCACAGGAACTGCAGCAAAACCGAGTTCTGCCTAAAGGGTGCACAGGAGAGCTCTTATGTTCTCTACTGCCTTTGAATTATATCCAGAATGGCAGAATAGCAACTCCTAGAAGTACGAAAGTGCTGTATACAGAGATCAAAATCCTACAAATCGCTTTGCCTAGCTGCAGCGTTGGGATTCAGGCTGAAATTTCCACACGTTTTTCAGGTGCCCATTTTCTGGGGCTTCCAGAACCCTGTGAAACCTCTGGGAGGTAGATAATCACAATTAGTCCCAGCGTTCTTCACCCGTTCAAAACTCTGGCTAGATGCTTGAACTCTAGGGCTCCTGCGGTGATAAACTGCCCGGGCTGCGTGCTGTGACCGTAACTGTCTGCCTGAACACCACCATCATCGCCTTACGTGGGCATCTGGGGCAGAAACAGATCTCAGGCTCTGCTCCGCGGTTTTGAGTCGTTCCAGCTACATCTTAAATGCATCATCACCAGTTACAGTGAGTAAATATACTCGTGGCCTGAACCTCCAGGTTTCCTATTGATTTCACCGGGAGCTTTCTCGTGTACACAGAGTTGGGAGCACCCGCCTACTGTTGTAAATTTTGGCTTTAAATGCTTCGTCATCGTCTTGCGAATCCTTGCCCGGGATCCTGTCGTACACCCGTGGCACCCAGCCCTGCAGAGCCGTCTGTGGTTGAACCCAGCAAATCCAGCTTTTCCTGACCAAATGTGCTTCAGCTTCTCCCCCAAACAAACCATGGGAAGGGAGAAGACTTGTGCATCTACAAAACCTGACCCTGAAATGGCAGTTGGACTCAAGCAGCGGAACCCAAAGCGTTGTACTTATTCGGGTCTCGCCCGTTTCTGAGGTGCGTTAGGTTGCCAGCACCACAGACCCCCCGGACGCTGCCGGGAGACCGAGGCTCTGCCCTCCACCCTCCGCCATCCATCACCTGCTCCCTCGTCCAGCGACGGGGCTCCTGATTTATTTATTTTAGACACTGCGATTTATCTGGGGGCTTCCATGGAAACTGAATCCGTGATAAATGACAGAAGCTCAGCAGAACCGAATGACGGGAGATGAATTAGCGCGTGTGCCGCAGCCCCAGATCGGCCACGTTTTGTATCCCTTGTTCAGTGACTGACTGCAGCTCCAAGGACCTCGGGACAGCACCAAGCAGCGCAGAATGTTTTGGCGTGAAGAGGCCCATCAGTCAGATCCTAGGAAATGGAGGCAGAAGAATAAACAACCGTGCCGTTGGGTGCAGAAGTTGTGCTCCGTTGTCCTGCAGGCTGTAGTGACTGGCCACTTCCATCTCACTGTGCTGGGCTGTGGAGACGTGTCTGAGTTGGTTTCTTGTCTTGCACAATCCTGTTAATTAGGGCATTTCAATTAAATGTAGAGAGGGATTTTCTGTGGGGCTTATGGTCCTTCCCACAGCAGCGTTGAGCCTGCTGAAGAAAGAAGGCTGGGAATCCAGCGCAGACCCTCGACTGATGGCGCTGAGGTCTGCGATGCTCCAGCTCCCTGCTAAGGTCGCTGCCCCTGGCCGGGCACTGGAGCAGCCCTGTGGCCGCCATTGCAGCTGCGCCCGGCCCTGCCGTCCCGAGGAGCAGGGAACCTGCTGCTGCTGGGCTGCCTTCCGCGCAGGAGCTCCGGTTTGCTTCGCTCCGTTTGGGATGCTGGCATTGATGGGGTGCATCTCTGCCTCAGTTCCCTTGATGCCCAGCGACTGTGGACATGCTGGGAGCAAAAAGAAAGTGATAGAAGAAGTTGGTGGAAGAGCAGCAACAGGTATTCCTCTGAATTGTGTGTTCATCTGCGGATAGCTTGAGGCCAAACGAGGTGCAAACAGAGGTTGTGTATCTGAGACGCATGAAAATTCCCAGCCCCCGTCGATCGCTGCGACACAGCGAGGTTCCACGGTGAGCGTGCGAGCGAGGGCCGAGCTGAGCGCAGACGGACGAAGGTGCTGACCCGGGGCATGGGAGAGGACGGGCTCGGCGCAGCCCTCGCGCAGGGGCTGGCCCGTGGCACGGCACTGGCGAGGAGCCGGGTGCCTCGCTCGGCGTGTGCGGAGTCGGGGAAGGCAGGAGAGCTGGCCCTGACACGAGGTCTGTGTTGTTACGTTTTCTCCTGGGTGACAGAGTGCCTCTGGTTAGTGTGCGTTGCAGCAGTCAGGGATTTAAGAAACCAAAAACGATCTGTGTATTTCTCCTTGTTGCTGTGTACTCCCGCAGCGAAATATTTCTGTCTCGTTGCGAAGGCGCAGCTCGGTATTTCTGTGTGGAGCAGGGGAAGGCAGAGCTCGGCCGTGGCTTCCACAACCGCTCCTATAAAACGCTGCCTCTGTTCTTTCCTTGCAAGACCCCAGCCTGACGACGTGCGCGGACCCCGGCGTGCCGCTCTTCGGGATGCAGAACAACTCCCGGGGCTACCAGGTACTGCCGGGCAGCGGGGTCCCCTCGGCTGCACCCCTCGCGCTCGCGGCGCTGAGCCCGTCTCCGAGTCCTCACGCGCATTGACTTGTCCTCCCGCGAGCGGAACACCCCGGCGCGCTCCGTCAGACCTCACAGCGCGTTTGTACAGGATTAGCTAGCAATGTATTATTTATGATATTAATTACAGCACTAATTAATAGTTATTAGCCTAATTAGCATGCACATTGGAGACATAAGTTCCATTCATTTTCAGACCAATTTCTGTAGGTGGTTTTCTTAATCTTGGCTCCCATACAGATCAAAATTAGTGGAGAGAAAATACCAAAGCAATTCCCCGGGGTGCTCCGTTTCCAGCCTCCGCTGCCGGCCCCGCGGGCGCCCGTTCCCTGCTGGGGTGGAGCCGGGCGTGGGGCTGGGAGAGTTAATTCCGTGTGGCTACTCCTGCCAGAGTGGGTCTTTCATTTTTGCTGCTAATTAGTTATCTTAATCCTGGGTTTTCATGAATATTTCTAGTTTTCAATTAGTACTGAGACACCGTAAGTTTGACTGTGGTGGAGTTGTCAGTCGGGAGGGCTGCACGCTGTGGTGAAGGCACCAGAGGTGCTCGCAGGGGTGATGAGGCGGTGGCTGGAGCAGTGTCACGGGGAGATGGGTCTCAGGACGTGGTACCTGGGGGACCGCAGCAGCCAGCTGAGAGTCCAGGAGTGACCTCGTGACAAAGCCCGGCCCCAGGGCCAGCGAGGAGGTGGCCCGCGTGCTGCAGCGTTGCTAGGGAGGGTGGGAAGGGTACTCAAAGCCCGGCTTGGCAATTTTATCCCAGCGTATTCTGGTTTTAAAGCAAATCCAGTTGCAGTAGTGGGGCTTGCAGCCGACCAGCGTCGTCCTGCCAGCCCCTCTGAAGCAGGGACTGGGCTCCATCATACAGTAATGGTTTGGTTGAAATAACAACAGCGTGGTTGAAACCAGATGCAGAGAGGTGGATAGTCTGCAGGAAGTAAGCATACCTCAAAAGCGCTGAAAAGTCAGTTTTCAGGTTTTGGGATCCTTTTTGCTGTTCGCAATCCAAACTGGCGTTTATCATACGGCCGCGGGATGTTTGTTGATACTACTTATGTTGAATATCCCTTTTGGCACAAAATTCAGCCCTTTCTCATAGCCCCAATGTTTGCTGCTGGCTTTGGGTGTATGGGAAAGACAAAGCAGCCTTGCCTGTATCGCTGCAAGAAGCAGCTCCCCGCACAGCTAAAGGCCGCAGCTTCCCAGGGGCACGGAGAGCTTGCTCGACACCAGGCTCTGGCAGGGTGGGGAGGGCAGAAAGCAGGCAGCTCCCCCCTCCAGCGTGTGGAAGATGGCGAGGCACAGAAGCGCTTTTGTATGGCAAGCCTGGGTGAATCCCGCTGCGCTGGGCCGTTCAGTGGTTTCTCTCCTGTTGAAACAGGTGGGCAGCCTCATCTTTTTCAAGTGCCAGAAGGGCTACCTGCTGCAGGGCTCCACCACCAGGACCTGCCTCCCCAACCTGACCTGGAGCGGCGTGCAGCCCGACTGCGTCCGTAAGTCTGGGGGGAGGTGTTGGCAAACGAAAGCAGGGCCTTTGAGCGTGCTGTCGCCTTGTTTTGTTGCCGTGCTTCACCATGAAAATTGCTGGTATCCCTGGTATTTTGGGGGGAGAGCTCTGAAAAAACATATTCTTGAAGAAGAGGGAGATCACACAATCACTTCTCTGCTGACGTGGCTATACCAGCAGCGGCTGCTGATTGCAGCTAAGATACTTGTCCCTCAGAGATACAGTTTCAGGTGAGACTTTGTTTTGTGCTTCTGAAACCACATTTGGTGGCCGAGATGTGAGCTCGTAAGGTTAACGTTTAGCCAGAAGGGCTCTCCGGCAGAGCAGCGTTTCTCCTCACCTTTAATAAGGTGTTGCTCTTCCTTTGAAGCTGTCCATCATCTTTTCCCTGCTACACCAGAAGGAGTTTAATGCATTTAAGTGGTAAGATCCATCACGGCCTCTGTATCAGAAGCATTAAAAAGCTTTTCCCTTTCCCTTGTGAGGTGGTTTGTTGGTGAGATCTTTTTCCGCTAACGAACCCCATAGGTGCTGGTGCTGCGAGCAGCCCAGCCGGGACACCTGCCCTTAAACACGCGCACACGCAGCATCAGCGGAGGGGGGGTTGTTCTGGACGGAGCTGCCCTTCCCCGCTGCTCGCCTGGGTGGTGGGAGCGCGTCCCCGACACCGGGGTCTCACTGCCGCGGCGGGAGGCGGCAGGGATGCGGCTGTGGCTGTACGTGGGGGTTTGCTCCCGGCGCTGGGAGCATGGACGTAGAAGATGCTTTTGGCTTACAGAATCACAGAATAGTAGGGGTTGGAAGGGACCTCTGTGGTCATCTAGTCCAATCCTCCTGCTGAAGCAGGGTCACCTACAGCAGGCTGCACAGGACCTTGTCCAGGCGGGTCTTGAATATCTCCAGAGAAGGAGACTCCACAACCTCCCTGGGCAGCCTGTTCCAGTGCTCCGTCACCCTCAG
>Ga0065711_1050185_pt1 | contig 10948 bp, 6 predicted proteins | sample Hoacrofraction12_FD_59098 | JGI IMG/M metagenome (GOLD analysis project Ga0065711, IMG submission 59098) | Hoatzin crop microbial communities from Cojedes, Venezuela - Epithelial fraction 12 v2 (version 2) | ecosystem: Host-associated > Birds > Digestive system > Esophagus > Crop | place... | reverse complement strand
CGGTGCTGTGCCCCCTGCTCTGGGTGACCCTGCTTGGGCAGGGGGTTGGGCTGGGTGACCCACAGAGGGCCCTGCCAACCCCTGCCATGCTGTGATTCTGTGATGGCCTCGCCAGCGCTGCCCTTACCTGTGACTAATGACACCAGCATCTGCCAACAGCTCAAATATTCGTACTAGTTGTACTCGTAAAATATCTCGACGCCTGCGCCGTTTCATGTTCTGTTCAACAGAGGAAACATGAAATTCAACGAAGCAGAGGAAAAACGAAGTATAAAACCAGCGTGCCATATAAATGCATTCTTATATCTGCACCACAACTGGCATCAATTAGCAGGGGTGCCAACCTTTAAAGACGAGTTACCAAAGCTGCCAGCGATTTTAATAAACCAGATAATGAACAAAATTTTTCCCTGCTGCAACTCCAAGATATACTGGGTTTGCCACTACAAGTATTATCAAAATAATATGGTTTTATCAGTCTCCTGTCGCAAAGAGCAACGTGTAAAACGATGAGCTGAAATACAAATGCCTGTCTTTCTACGTCTCTGCACGCTAGGCTGACTGAACACCCTACAGCCCAGCAGCATTCTGAAACAGAAGCGATGTTCCTTCCCATCATCTGTACCTAGTTACAAATTCATTACTAATAAGAATATGACAGTTATCACAAAAAATACTGAGTAATCCCCTCCAGGTTTGTGTTTGCAGAGATTATTATTTCTATGAATATCTACAGAGGCTTCTAAACCCTGCTGCACAGTATGCTCTCTCCTATCAGAAAATGTTTAGTCATAGCAGTCAGTCAAGTCAGCTTACAGCCTTTTTTCATTTAAAAAAAAGATAAAGTTGGTAGCAGAGCTCTGTTCTGTGTCTTAGGTACTACCAATTGCAGGCACGTTACTGATGACACAAAGAAGCAACAACTGTGTAAAACCATGCTTAGGTAAAAGGAATTAAAAGAATGCGGAAAAGGTTACAGTCACTTTTTCATCCTTTGAAACAAAGCGTCTCTGATACAGGAATAATACAGAGCTCAAAACAAACACAAAGCTTTTCTAATGGAAACACCTCACAATCATTTAAAAAAGTAACATCTCGCCTTTTTCTCTGCTATACTGACAGTTTTTAGGTGCAGAAATTAAACAACAAAACTAACATTTATTTATCACCATTTGTGAGCAGACAGTTAAAACTGTGTACTGAATATAGTGAAAAATACGTAATTACCTCTGGCCTTCTTTCAAGTGCTTCCTTAATTATAGGATGTAATTCTTCTATTAGTTCCCTGAATTCAAAGAAATTAAAATGATAAAAACAAGCATTAAATTAACATCTCAACTGAAAGATGTTTCGCAGCAGTAAGTCTTCCAATATAACTTAAAACACCCTCAGGTTTTCCTTCTTTACCTGTAGGGTTCTGAAATAAATCAGCACTTGAAAGAAATGTTTTCCTGAAAGGTATGCTCTTGATTTAAAGACACACTACCAAAGGGGTCTCTCCATCATTACCACTACATTTGCCTTCGCCAAGTATCACGGCGTATTTCTGTCACAGATGCTTTTCATTTCTGTCCACATTCAGGGTTTAACCAAGCCTTCTGGTGCAAACAGACACTAGCAGAAAAAAACAGATTTTGGCAGCTTATGGTACAACGCTCTTTCAGTTGCCGTGATGCATTTAGCGGTTAATAAAGATCATTTCTTTCTTAAGGTAATGCTAAGCTGACAGAAGTCAGAGCAGTCTCTATGAAAACCAGAAAGCCACGTGCTCCGACGCTGTGGTTACATCCCCGCGTCGCCCTGAAGCTCCCCAGTCTTCGTCACCGCTCGGCTCCTCCCGCCAAGCTGCGACGCCCTCGCGACTCCAGACAGCGGGCAGGGACAGGGGCAGGAGATCGGCACCGTGGGTCCACGCAGACAAACCACCACCGTCAGAACCACGCTGGGTTTTCACGGTGAGTGACTGGCTCCTCCACCACACCGCCCAAAGGTCCTCCTTCCGAGAATGGGCCCAGGCCATCAGCAAGATGCACAAACTCTGGCGGTACGCTCAGTTCCAGGAGACTTCAGCGTGATGAGGGATTGTTTTACACTTTCTTTCAAACGGTGAAAACACAGAAAAGAATTTGGAAGAAGCTTTATTTGTGCTAAAACATAGTGAAGGGTCTGCTTCCAGTGGAGAGCAGGAGTCACCCGGACAAGTTCATACGATCAGTATCAGAAAAGAAAAGAGAAAAAGAATATTCTACCAAGTTTAAGTGGACTGCATATACATATAATCTATAATGAAAAAAGTTCCCGAGTAAAACACGCCAAGTGGTGAGGAACACTGCTCAAAAAGACAAAACCAAAGCAACAAAGCAGAGCAGAGCTGCACGGGTGAAGGGTGGGCTCCGGCGAGCCCCTGGTCTGAGTGGGCACACTGGCCAGAGGAAAAAAGCTAGAGGTCAGAAATCAAACGTGAAGCGGAACAAAGAAATCACAAAACTGGTGAGCATCACATCTATCTTCTTTTAAGTTTGCTAAATGAGTTGTTTCTGATTTAGAAAACAAGGATTTCTGGTGAAATCCTTTCTGAAAGCATTTCTAGACTTGTAGAAGACTATTGTAATTTAAACAGTTCAGTAGATATTCAGGGTCATGGGACAAATTCTTGCTTTACTCCTGGTAGGCGAGTAAAGTCAGATATGATATACAATCAGAAGATTACCAAAGGAGTAAAACAGAATACTGTAACTGAGGACTTGGCATTCTGGTTTCAAATCTATCTTTGGCTCCTCATCAGCTGTAACATGGGACCTGTGACTGGAGAGAAGCAGCACCTCAATGAAAAGCAAGAGCAGTAGGGATCCCTGGTTTCTTCTGCAGAAGCAAGCTGGTTGCTAGAGCACGGTACAGCTTCCTAACTCTGCATTACAGGAGGCTGGCTGCTGGCAGAGAACATCTGGTGCTGAGCACTGGCCTTCCCAGAAAGCTTTCTTCCCCTCGGATGTTCTCCATACCCATCCTCCATAAAGCAGAGAGCCGTCAGCGGAGGGCAGCGGCACAGAGATGAACTTTAAAGCTCACGGCTTCCTGGTGGAGAGCGGCCTTTTCACCGCAGGGGATTTGTACCACACCTTGGCAGTACGTTAGGATCTGCAGAGAAGTAAATTTCAGCTGAGGCAGCAATGCCACAATGGCTAGATAGACCCTTTTGAATTCGACATTTATATAAAGATTTGTCACAGTACGGGTAACCCAAAGTTTCGGGTGGGGAGCAGGATGTGCCACGAACTTCAGAAGCTTCAGCGCCAGTCAGAAAACAACTGTAACTGGTATCATCTTCCAGCTTCATCAAAAAAATCTCTTTCTGAATGCAGTTATCATGTGTCTCCTACACACAAAAGGCTCAGTAACACATGTTTGTTGGAAATACCGACACAGAGAGTTTAGTAACTCTTACAAATTTGATTACAATTAACATTTCAACTGTTTGTAGTCCACACAGTCTGTTCTCTCATGTACAGGCAGCCTTTAATATCTGTAAAAGGCATCTGTTTATTGTTTCAGTGAACTTCTTTTTCTTTATGCAGACATGACCTCTCTATACAATTATTTCAACCTCTAATAAATCTTTATCACACCACTAAACGCTAGAAAACACAATGGTAATCGGTTTTCACAGCTTTTTTAAAATTCTTACCAGAAAAGCAAAGCAAACCTTGTTTTCTGAGCTCCGATTCCCCAGCTCTGTAATCAATTAGCATAAAAACAGATGAAACACAGCCGTTACCTAAAAGCTCCTGGGTTGGTCCTGCCAAGTCCCAGCACAAGGGATTCTGTAATTTCCAGGCTCTCGGAGCGCATCATTGGAACGATCTGCTTAAAGAGGGAGGAGGGGGATGGAATGCCAATAACCTAACAAGAAAAGCAGAATAAACCAGAATGAAGTAGTTACCAAACAATCAGGCAGTTTGACGTCAAAATATCTGCTGTAACTTTACAGGCTGCTCACACTGATCAGTGACTTCAAATGATAAAAATGAGCTTTCTTATTGTTGACATGGAAAAAGGCTTTCTGAAATAGTAAAGCAGTACTAACTACTTCTCCATTCCTCGTGCAATTGAATTTTCATTGGCAGATGACCACGAAGGGCTCAACACGATGAACAGATGCTTTGCACACTCAGTGTATCCACGCTCCTCAGGGTGGACTGCTGGTGTCCAACTCCTTAGACTCTGTCCTGGCTCTCAACGAGGACAAAGCTCTCAGTCCACAGATTCTCAGATTTGGGGAAAGGATCTTGGCAACAAACAAGGGGGATAGACTGTTTCTGCCCCAAATCTGCTGCATAGTCCATGAGCTACCTTCACCTCTACTGGACCTTCTACAGGAAGCCAAGAAGGAGAGAAGCAAAAAGAAGCAAAGATGCAGCAAAAAAAAAAAACCCCATACCCAAGCCCTGCAGGTGAAACAAAGCAAGGCAGGCAGAAAACTGCGGCTGGGAAAAATGATACCAAGAACATCACGCCCAAACAGGTCACTGTTCCAGTTATCAAAGTGGGAGGCCGTTTGCTTAGAATTGCTGGAGTCTCCTGACAGCAAAAAAACCCCTTAATGGGAAACAAAACATTTACCACTACAGAAGACTTTAAGACTGGGTTAACGTTTTCATGACACGATTAGATTCTGTGTTAAAAAACATCAGCAGAAAAGCCTCTACAGCATGGACTGGGAGAAGTGAACAGACACACCACCCTAAAGAAATCAAACACAAATGTACACTAAAACATGTTGTCAGGCAAATTACACCAGTTTCTAAGAATCATGACGGTTATTATGTGCTTCTGTTTCCAATAACACACAGACTTCTTCACAGTAAGCATGAGAAGAACCTACTCTCGAATCAATGCTATAACCACTGTCCGGAGTCGACGCCAGCGTCTCGGGAGGGGAACATCTCACAGAGCCCGTGGAGGTGGAGGAGGTTGAAGAAGATGCTGCACTGCAGCAAAGAATCAGGTAGTTTCTCCAGAGCCCAATGTAGGAGTCGCTGCTTGTAGTAGTATTCACTTTCTTTGCATTGATAGGGCTGCTATTGGAAAAAAAATTAAGAAAAAGGAAATGCTCAGTATAGTAAATAAAGATTATGAGGTTTCCCCTTGTTTTCCTATTGAATTTATTTTTCAATTATGTATCTACCATTGCTTCCAAAACTGTTAACATAGTAAACTCTGAATAAATTATTCAGAGTTATTCATTATACTGAATAAATTATTCAGAATAGTTTTGTACAACAACTATAAAAGCATACATCTATAAAAGCATTATATTAAAATAAAATATATACATATATAAAAGCATCTGTCGAACTACGATATAGCTGCAGGCATGCACTGATTGATTAATCTTTACAGCAGGTAACTTTTTTCCAGATAGAACTGCTTTCATCTTTTGTTCCATAAAGCTGAATTAAACACACCAAAAATATTAACGCTGCATATGTCACCTCACTGAAACATAATGACATTACAACGATGACAAACCTTGAAAAAATTCTGAGTATAATATATTATATTTACTTTAGAAATTAACTTACTTTATATCCACTTGTGGAGACAGCAGCTGGAGTCTGGTATAAGCAAACGTCCAAGCGTAGCTTACGGCTGTTGGGCAGTGTTTGGGGAGATTTTCCTGCTTCATAAAACTCGAGAGGCTTATAATCCAGGGATCTTGGCCTTGAGTCACGTGTGCAAATATCCAAATATGTGATGGACTGACCACATCAAACTGGTGGCTGATGGGGGAGGAATTCCAGTCAGCCAGAGTCTGTAAATCTATTGAACTGGGGCAGTACAGTAAAGTAGTCTGTGTGCATAAAAAAGAGAACAAGGCAATATTTAATACCCGTGCATATTAAATAACAGTACCTTCACTGTAATAAAGCATCAGTGTCAAAACCACATTTGGAATAGACAGAAGACATTACTTCATTTATGTTTTTTTCCAGAGGTTTCTAATGTAGACAGCTACATAAACGTGCTGTTTGGGAAGGAATTGGTATTAGGAAATACTCTAGAAAAAAAAAAAAAATATATATATATATATTCTAGAAAAAGGCCTTTTCACTCATGATGACTTAATTCTTCCAAAAGACTCCAGACTTCAAAAGCCTTACTGCCAAATTCCAACTTGTTTCCTAAACCTAAAACCAGAAGAGTTTCCCTTGATACTTAAGAGATAATGATAAATACATAAATATGGATTTCCTTTGTTATTCATTGACAGTTATTGTAGCTTTCATCGCGGATCAAGGACGCTGACTGTTCCACACTGCATCACTGCAGAAAAGGCAGTGGTCTTTGCTTCAAAGAAATTGTCACCTATGAGCAAGAGGAGAAAAACAAGGTACAGAGAGAGCTGCCTGTGCGTACGCGGTGGTGATAACGACACACTACTGAGCAGAAAGTGTATGTCAGCCTCACAACGCTCCTCAAGGCTTTATTTTGGTTTTAGGTTGTTTGGTTTTTTTGGTTGGTTGGGTTTGGTTTTTTAAGATGATAAACTGGGGGTAAAGTTAGCGTGAACATAGTGGCGCTGTAATTTAATCCCAGTTTATCTGGGACAGTTTTGCAGAGTTACCTCAACTTACACCCAACTTAACATAAAAATTCTCCTACCTGGTCAGCCCCAGTGAGATGTATGAAGCTCTCCAGGATAGTAGCACTTAGCCTGTCCATTACATCTATCGCCAGCTCATCGTCACTCTGCAAAAGAAAACACACAAAGCATAAAAAGCTCCAAGAAAGCCAAGAGAAAAGCAGTTTCATCAAGCAGTCACCAGACCGGGCCATCGACTCGTACCTTAGAAATCTCCAGAAGTGTGAACAAGGCCCTGATCTCTCTGAGAACGCTGACAGCTAATCGCCTGGTGGCAGGCCGCGTGCTGCAAAGGATGACCAAGGCAAAGCCTTCCACCACGTGAAACACGCTGGAGTAGAGAGCCCTCTCCAGAGGCAGGGTATGGGCAGCCCCGTTGGCTGCACCACGCTACAGAAAAGAACGCAGAAGTTCAGCAAATTCAGAAAAAAGTAAACATAGCCAAGCTAAAGTTCCATTACTGGCAAGGGCAGAATTAATCACAAGGTATTTAGCTCTTTTTTGGCTACCAGTCCAATTGTGCTTTATGGGAATGGCACAATAGCAGCTACTTGGGCTTTTTAGTATCTCTCTGAATTCAGTCCAAACAATTCTCACAAGAAAGTCTTTCTTATTTCACTTTCTCACAACAACGATGCAGCGAGGGCAAAATAAAAATAAACAAGTAACACATAGGATTGTATAAAATTAAAATGCTTGTATCCTTTCTGTTTGCTAATAAAACATGATGCTTTTTTTTTTAGTTCTACTGTTTAACTACTACTTTATGTATTTCCAGTTACACAAGATGACTTTCGATGTTAAGCAAAAACATAGCCATAAATTAGTGTTTAGGGAACACTTAATAGTGTTAATTTTTTGGCAAAAAGGCTGATTTAAAATAATAGGTCCAAAAATCTTCAAGCGCTGGAAGAAAGTAAGCTGAATTTTTATTACTTAACAAAAACAATAAAGCCTACTGGTAAAATTGTGTGTGGGTTCAAACAACGTTTTAACATCAAAGGACCTTATTTAGAAATACCTGAGAATCTTGGTTTTTATGGTGCATTTGGGCTGCTTGCTTCCACTGATTTATGAGCTGCACTAACATTTTTACTGCATTGTCAAGAAGCGTTGGGTGGACATCAGTCACTTCGCGCACAATAAAATATACAAATCCTGAAAGAACATCTTCCCGCCAATCTGGAAAATCAAGCATTAATGCCTGGAGAGTATTGAAAGCCAAGGCACGAAGTTCTTCGTCCATGTGAATTGTCAGCCTGTTTAGAGAAAATACGGGTATCATCACCCCAGATCGGCACACCCTTCACCAGCCTCTACCCGTTACAGCTCGCCGCTAACGCTTCCGCCGTTACTGCGCGATGCAGAATGCTTCTGCACGCCTGTATTTTCTGCCCTGAATCTATCTCAGACCAGCTACCAACAGCAGGCACTACTGCTATAGCCAAATAATGCAAGGCTTCAGAAAATGTTGTATAAAGAAGTTATTTTCAAGAGAGAGGACAAGTCTTTCATCACTTCTTTGCGTGCATCGGAGCGACCACCTTAGAGCTCAGCAGGCAGCCACCCTGTGATGCACAGGTGGTTTTCTTCAAATTCAACTTGAAAAGAACAGATTATTTTTAAGGATAAAGCAGCTTTACGTTGGATATGAGAAAAAATTTGCAAAAATCCAGTTTGCCTATATACTTAAAAATACCTCTCAGTCTGCTACGATAGAAACTTCTCCAGTACTGTGTTATTATTTAATATTTTATGTCTTTTATGCCACTTACATCACTGGAGAAAAAGTGTTAGAAAAACCTTCGTCTCTAACATTATCACTCATTTCTATATGTATGTATCTCAACACACTACCTGAAAATGAATTTATAATTTCAAAGCTAAAAGCTATCCTTTATTTCTGCACCAAGATCATTCTTGTATTAAACTGGGAGAAGATAATATTAAAAAAAGGAAGGTTTATCACTCTAGTAATACGTAAAGGCTGTCTGCACACCCCACAACTATGTGTTCTGACTGAGTCCTCAGTTTACCCACCTGCACACACCCGGTTGTCCAGCTGTCTCAACTACTTATCAGTACTGATTACGCACATTCAGTTTAAATTGAGATAAAAGATGGGAGAATACGGGTAGTGTTGAATCAAAAAAAATGGAAGAAGGAAGCAGGATTAGTAGGGAAGAAGGAAAGAAGTTTCTTGTAGGTGCCTGTCTGACATTTTGGTAATGACAAACAAGAACGCCGTTGTGGTAATTTACAGCATTAGCAACAGGAAGGAGAAAAAAAAAGGGAAAAAAAGGATAATACCAGTGACAAAAAGATAAGGCAAGGTTAAACACCAAAGCAACAGAAATAAACTCCTACTTTTGAAAAATCCTCTCTAAAAAGAAGGGCAAGGTGCCCAGGATGAATCCACCCCCCCGCTGTGGCTGGCAGCCCTTGCCCAGCTGCAGCGGGCCGAGGAAGCTCGGATCCGGCGCGCAGCGGCCTCGCGCCACGCAGCACGCTGACCGGCTCCCGGAGCATGTCAACAGGAATGTCCAGGAGAGCAGAATTCTGTATCCCTCACCTCGCCAGCAGCTCAATGAGGTCAGTCCTGCTCATGCCGTCTGGGATCAGCCTCGGGATAGCAGCAATACAGGTCCTGAACAGATCTATCTTCGGTTTCCTCTCGCCCCTACAAAAACAGTTTGTAACCAACTCAACAACAGGAAAATCTACTTCAGTGCACCACAAATATTTCCAAATTCACGTCAAAACTAACAAAAACTTTTATCGTCAATTAATGAAATCAGCCTTCGTTTAGGAGTCAACAAATGCAATGCATGAATGACGGCGTCTGCAACATGACAGCACCCAACTGATACGACATTACTGCAACTCCGTACGCACGTGATCATGTCTTCGGGCTCTTTGTTGGACATCTGGACGCTGGTCATGCACATGGGCCTTCCAACTTCTTTGTCCAAATGCCTAAGAATGCTATCCAGCGCTTTTCTGACTTGAGGGTAGTAGATGGACATTCCTGAAAAGCCAAAGAGTTCCGATCACCTCTTTCATTCGTTCTCATTTAATTTTCACTATTATTAAAATATTTGCTACTTCCTCAGCTCAGGACAAACTTCTTGTACAGAAGATGACATGAAACACACACTTGAAGTGTCAAAAGAAATGCACTTTAAATGAGTAGTAGGAGATATTCTATGAAAGTAGAAGTTTCTTTCAGAAAGAACATCAGCAATGAAGCAACCATCAGTTCCTCCTCTGTTTTCTCAAAGCTGAGAATTTTAGTTCTAGTTTAAATTTTACACGTCGAAACAGTCCTTTAGAGATGATGACTACCTCACCCACAGAAGATCAACAGAGCACAGAGAGCGGAACTGTCCTACTCCACTTCAGCTGTGGGACATGTGGGACATTCTAGAGCAGCACTGAGGGAACAGAAATAGCAATGCTATTTACCCCACTCATCGAACTCGGGCTCCTTTGTGCCATCCCAGCTCAAAAAGAACTTAGCTGATGCTGATTGTATGTTCCTACTCTGTGTCACTGTTCTAACTGAAAATATTGGTGAGGAAGCGCTCAGAGGAAGCTTTGCGTGTTGCTGCTGCCATGGGTTATTGGTAAAGCCATCTGTACACCCTGCTGTAACGGGGTACGTAGTCAAACGAGCCAGATTCCACGCAAGGCTGCGTGTGGTCCATCCACCATCGGGTTTCTTCTCTTGTGTTTTAATAGATCGTCATTCCTGCACATCTGAACTATGTTTTGTCTTCTCCATTCCTAGAGTGTGGAGAAGCGGTGTGTTTTTCAGAACAGTTTCTGTCTAGAAAAAGTACTAGCAAGTGCTGCATTGTAAGAGAAAATAAATAACGTGTAATGTTCAATGTTATATATGAGACTGCATGGTTGCGAAATTTTATCAGTACAACACTTACCATATAACTGTCACGCAAGATCTGCTGCATGACAAAGAACGTGAGCTCATTTTGGGTAGGGGATAATTGGGATTTGGAGAAAGCTTTCAAATGCGTGTTGAACATGCTCTAGAAGTTGACCCTAGCTATAACTGAATTCAAAACTCCAAGTCAAGCACTACACAGCAAAGGAGGTACTCTTGGAAGTCATTTCAAAAGAGATTAAGATGAACCTGTTCATAATTCTCAGGTATTTGTGCACGTCTTGCCAACTTTCACACAGAATGACACAGAATCACAGAATGGTGGGGGTTGGCAGGGCCCTCTGTGGGTCCCCCAGCCCAACCCCCTGCCCAAGCAGGGTCACCCAGAGCAGGCTGCACAG
>Ga0065711_1050184_pt1 | contig 10949 bp, 5 predicted proteins | sample Hoacrofraction12_FD_59098 | JGI IMG/M metagenome (GOLD analysis project Ga0065711, IMG submission 59098) | Hoatzin crop microbial communities from Cojedes, Venezuela - Epithelial fraction 12 v2 (version 2) | ecosystem: Host-associated > Birds > Digestive system > Esophagus > Crop | place... | reverse complement strand
CGCAGTCGCGGGGCGGCCTCAGCCCTGCTTGGAGGACGTGGGCCGAGACGGAGCCGAGCGACACCACGGCCCGGGGGCGGGGAGGGCCGAGGGGAGGAGGGCCGGGCCCCCGCTGGTCCCGCCCCGGCCGCGCTGGAGGCTCCCCGCCGCCCTCCCCCCCTGGCTTTTGCCAGCTTCTCACACTGTTGCATGTCACATGTCAGATATATATAAAGAAAAGATACATATAAAGAAAACGAATTATTTGATTACAAATAATTGTACTGCACAGTTTTGTGAAAACTTCCCTTCCAGAACAAACGCAGCTGGTGTGTAATGTTATTATCTTGTTCTAATTTTCACTATTTCCCTCTTGTACAAAGATTCAAAGCCAAGTGGCTGTCATGCTTTGATACGCAACATGCCAGCAGGCTGAAAGGACTGCAAGAGCCCCACTGAGAGAATCTGTCAGCTTTTCTTTGACCTATAAAGTTATGTTTCGGTAGATGACAGGGATTTAATCTTTTATATAATTATTATACAGTAGATAAACAAAACTGAATTTAGTTAGATTGAACTTTCAACTCTTGTATTTTAGATTCAGCTAAGTTTGTACTTAGTTTAAACCATCTCTTCATGTCCTGGTTTCAGCTGGGATAGAGTTAATTTTCCTCCCAGTAGCTGCTGTGTTTTGGATTTAGTATGAGAAGAATGTTGATAACACTGATGTTTTCAGTTCTTTCTAGGAAATCAAGGACTTTTTTCAGTTTCCCATGTTTGGCTAAAGAGCAGGTGTGCAGGAGCTGGGAGGGAGCACAGCCAGGCAGCCAGCCCAAGCTGGCCAGTGGAAATATTCCATATTGTAGACATCATGCTCAGTATACAAATGGAGGTTGGCTGGGGGTCAGGAACTGGTCCATGAGTTGGACCTTTTTTATGAGTTTGACCTTTTTTGTGAGTTCGGCGACATCCGCAAGCTCTGCGAAATCTGCAAGTGCCGCAAAATCTGAGACTGCTGCACAACTGGTTGTTGGGTGGTGAGAAAAATTGTATTGTGTATAGCTTATTTTGCATATTCATCATTATTATTATTCCTTTCTTTGTTGTCTTATTAAGCTGTCTTTATCTCAAACCACGAGCTTTACTTTTTGTCCATTCCCCTCCCCATCCCTCTGTGGGGGAGAAGAGTGAGTAAGTGGCTGTGTGGTCCTAGTTGCTGGCTGCCAGGTTAAGCCACGACACTTCATTTTACTTTTTCCTTCTTTCCGTCATCGTTTATCTACTCCAGGTTTCTTTCACTATATGAAGTGCGGAATTTTTCTGAGTTGCAAGTTACTTTAGAAAGTTTTAGTCTGCAAAAGGAACATCTAAATTAAAAGAGGATACTATGTTGGGCTTCAAGGCCTCACAGACTCTAAGCCTGAAAAATCTACTCAAATTTAAAAGTACAGCTTATGTCAGTTAAAGCAAAATTGATCCCTTTGTATTCTTTTGGTCTGAAATTCTTGGTATTATTTGAGTCCTTCTGATTTCAGGAGGTTTCATGTGAGAAAGGCCCTACTTTTTCAAACATATTGCTGTAAGCAATTCTCTAGTGATAAAATAAATTAAATTACTGGAGTCTACAATAATCAATCCTCTGTGTAGCAGTGCATTGTAAAAAGAATTCCACATTTGTGGAATCTGGAATGTTTTCTGGAGTGAAAAATGCTGACATAAAAATGCTAAAAATATAAAGTATCACCCTGATCACAATGTTGTGCTGTGTTGAAAATACTTACACAATATATTAATTTGACTCAAAGGTAGGAACCCAATTAAAACATTAACAATGCATCAACAATTTCAAAATACAAGTTTACATAGAACTAAAATACTTTCAGTTATCACACCCCATAATGGTCATTCAGATAATCTAGTACTCCTGAGGTACTTGATAAAACATTAAAAACTTTCTTGTCTTGTTTTGAAGTTATCCGTTCCATCATGTACATTAAGTGGTGGTGAAAACATGTAAAAGGAGTTCCATGCTCAAGAGCAATGTCAACCCAGTCCTGGATGCACTTCAAAGGTGTCTCTTCGTATCCTGCAAACATAGCCGGATTTGCTAAGAGTCCTCTAGCCACCATTACACCTTCAAATTGGAAATTAAAGCAGTAAGTTAGACTACAGTTTAAATTTTACATAAAATCTTCCTGTAGATTCTGTATAGCACAGCTTTGGACAACCACCCAAAGCCTACAGACAAGTAATGGGAGAACAACAGGGATGAGCCTTACAGCTATATCAGAGAAAGCCATTTAACAATCCTAACCTCGGAGTACCTACAACACACACATTCAACTCCATGACTTACCCTTCCAGAAATTCTGAAATGAAACACAGGACACAGAAGCCTTTCTTCCCTACTTTTTAAACTGCAAGTCAATAGTATTTTGTTTTTATTTGCCACACACATACAAGCCTGTCTTTTTAACATAAAAACATGATGGAAAGACACAAGAGTAGCAACTTGCTAAATTTAGTCATTTTTAGTGCAACTCATCTGATTCACTGACCTAGCACCTTTCTTCCAGGAAGAGCTCAATGTCTCATTTATACAAATCTCAGGGCTCTTGCTCTGTAGTAAATCTTTCTGAACAAGCCAGTGTATTTGCAATTATAATCCCAAATTGTCAGATAAACCCATACAAGTTCTACAGTAATTTTTCTGCAATTAAGGGATTCTGTTTTCCTGCACTGTCAACATATACTCTATCGCATGTAGTCTCTTCTTAAAACATAGGATGATCAAATATGACAAATTTCTTTCACTATTGCAAATGACAGAGAAAAACTGATGCTTTATATTTTTGCTATTGAAGAAGGTCAGCTGGGCTACAAGAATATTTTCTGTTATGTATTTCCTTCCTGCTTTGTATTAAGGGGGAAAGTCGCTTGTAGCAGCATGGCAGTTCAAAAGAAACCTAGAAACCAACTAGGTTTCTTTTGTTGCTATTAAACATCAATAGTGTCAAAAGAAACCTGCCACATGAACTGTTCCTTATGACACTAGCTAGTGTTCTCTGCCCTCTTATTCTCTAGCTGTAAGATCCAAAGTGTGTAGATCACCTCTTCAAAACATATTGTGCTGAAACCGTAGACAGCTGCAGGAATCTGTGGTGACTGAATAACTGCAGGGCAATCCTCTACCCCAAAATTTTACCACTGATGTGTAAGACAAGGTAAATACATACAAATATGAGAGTGCAATGCCTCACTGTGTCTCTGAAGTTAACCATCTTAACTGTTAAGTATCTCGCTTAAGAATACTTCCTTTTTCAGCCTTATTCTTACTAGAAGAAATCTGCTCCTGTGTGCAGGAAGTAGAGATCTCCAAGTGGAAGTTTACAGTTCTTTAAAAGATGATCATCTCCATAAAGGGATGGAATGCATGTCTGAAGGTCCCCCTGAACTCCACTACTAAGCGATGAGATAGCATAATTAAGCAAAAAGCTTTTGTAATTTGCCTCAGAAATCATCATTTGTGGCTTTGAATTAACAGTGCTCTAGTGCTCCGGTGATTACAAGTGATTCTGTTTATGAGTTTATAAGGCATCTAAAACATCCTCTTTCATTTGTCTCCTCAAAGAGTAAAATGCACTCAAATCATGTCCTACTTACAGCCAGAGTAAGTACTTTGAAATCTGATTTGTAAGTTTACTTAGAAAACAGAGTATGTTTAATCTTACCATCTGCTTCTGTCAAGTGATGAACATTTTCAGCATCTTTTAAAGTTTTAATGTCTCCGTTAGCCACAACAGGTATAGACAAGCTTTGTTTAATTATTTTAATTGCATCATAATGTACAGGCTGATGTCTTTCTTCTACACTTCTCCCATGTACTGTAATCCATGAAACTCCAGTTGCTTCAGCTTTTTGACACAGGTCAACTGTTCTTTTTAAGTCCTCATGGATCCTAAAATTCCAAGGAATGAAAACATTAGATTGTAAGTTGCCTGAAACTGTATGAAAAGCCCCCCTTCATAAGGAGGAGTTACCACAGATTTGTGTAAGTAACAGTATAAATGAATAAAATGTTACTGTTGGAAGACAAAGAGGCTTTTTTTTTTAATAAAGACATATGAGTTTAATGTATTGAAACCACTATTTAATTTAGCATTTCCCAATTATATCGCATCTCTGAAATATACATGGTAAATTTTACAGAGATTGATCAAGGGTGCCCAAAAGATTCTGAAATAAGCATCATCGTTTTGCATATTTTGTGGAAAAAAATCTGATTTATAATAGTTCCGCTTTCCTGAAGGACTGCAAACTGAAACTTAACTGACAAATATGCAAAAGCGACATGGGATATGTGGATAAATAGTGGATGAAGTGGTACAAAGCCATGCAAAGCAACAGTTTACAGAAGTTGAGAAAGCAATGAAGAGAAGCAGGATGTGTTCCTTGCAGCAGCTATGAGGACCAGTTCCCAGTTTTGTCACCCTTCCCTTTACAGCCAACAGCAACTGTGGCTCTGGCCTCCAACAGCTCACAAAGTAATTATTTGTGATGATACAGACTATGCATTGCTTTTCTTTTAAGGATCCCTACACCTTTTAACTTGTACTTTCATGTCATTTGGATTGCAAGAAAACTCCAGCATCCCGTATGCTATCTGGGTAAGTAGTCAAAGGCTGTGCTGGTTCTACTAGCTAAGTTTGGGATTACTTGCCCCAGACATTCTTTCACCATCTAGGGTCAAAAAATTGAAGCAGTCTTCACATGTAAGGAAATTATAATAAAGTGCAATATTACATTAACAAAATTACATATATTAAAGTATAGTGTAACTATTACACTAACATGCTTCTTTAAAAAAATTAAAAGGACTCTTCCACGTACCACAAACAGCATTTAAGTTAGACTTACCTTATTTTAATAGATACTGAAAATCTAGGGTTATCGATCTGGTTCCGTACATGTCTCACCATATCTTGAACTAGTTCTGGTTTATTTACTAAGCAAGCACCATAACCTTCTGCCATCGCCCATCTTTAAAAGAAAAAGAACAGTTGTATTCCACATTTGAAAAAACGCAGATCAATTTCAGTCAGTTACATCAGTGTAACAACAGGGATAGTACTGGCTGTAGATCAATGATTCCTTTGCAGTTTGACACCAGCTTTTAGATCCTGGTTCAGTCTCCATGGTGTGGTTAGAACTTTGGACAAGTTACTGATCTCTTCCAGTTCAATTTTTTGTCCACAAAATGGACTCACAAGGAAGATAAATTAACATTTAATCTACAATAGTTTACAGCATACATAAAAGAGTTTGATGTTTCCCCTTTCATTGGGTCATGGATTTCTTCTTAACAGAAGTTGACTTTGGATTGAAAAGGAAGATTTTTGAAGTGCAATTAAGGATATGATTTTGTAATGCTCTGTTTTCCCTCAACTGCAAAACACTTTATTCCGATCGGCAGGAAATAACCTTTGCTTCCACAGCAGTTTTTTTCTTAAACAATTTTTCTTAAAAAGGCAGATTAAGTGCACAAAGTTTTGTTATTTTGAAACCAGCAAGCACAAGAAACAAAGGATTCAAATGTGAGCGTATATTTTTGGCCTAAAAGGAACTTACAGTTTGGCATACTTAACTGTAGTTAGCTTAGAAAAAAAAAATACACTTCCATTCTGAAGTCTCAAATCTCTCCAGAAAAGAGTTTTCTCAAACACTATAATTTTAAGTCAAGACAACCTAATTAGAATAGACAAATTAAGTACTTGCACCATAATATTATCTTTTTGCTTTCTTACATTTATTTTTGAGGTCTTCACTTATAAAAAGACTGCCTAACAACATGTAATAAATGGTTCTCAATTGAACCAGTTAGCAAAAATCTTCATTTGTTCATTAATGTTCTACTTCACTGTCAAGACAAAATCTTTTATCAGTTTAAGTGAGAAGCAGATCACTAATTCACTGTACTTATCAACGTAATAAAAGATGGAAGAAATTCTTTTCAGCACTTCCTGAATAATATCATCTGTATAATTGTATTTTACAGACTATCCTTCACTTGCAGAAGTCTAAGACATCAGAGACTTGCCTCGTTAGTTTGGGAATTGACGCATTATTTCTCAAAACACTCTCCAAATTATTTGCAGCAAGCTCCTTTTGGTAATACATATTTAACAGCTGTTGAGAAGGGATGGACACTTCACTGCTGAACCAACACTCAATACCTCAGAAACGAGGAAAGGCAAGTGGGCAAATACACCTGGTTTTCGCAGTCTCACCATGGAGACAGACATCTCGGAACATTCAGAACAGTGTCTTGCCACACAGACATTTCTGACAGGTTAAAAAGCTGTTGCTCTCTCAAAGTCTATTTTTAAGTTAAAACCAAAATTACTATGAAAATGAAGACCAGCATTCTTCAGTCTCAAATTATTTCATCATTATTTCGCCAACATTTTCAAAACTTTACCTCTGAGGACAGCCACAGTTTAGGTCTATTCCATCTGCAAAAGGACAGACGATACGGGCAGCATCACACAAAACCTGAGCTTCTTTAGCAGCAAACTGAACAATCAATGGATGATCACCTACTCCAATGAAAAGATATATAAAGATTAAAAAAAAAACAGACCAGAAAATAAAAGAAGAAATTCAAAATTTTGAATGTGTCTTTTATATTCAAAAGCTGTCTGCCCATGGTCCTGGGCAACCAGCTCTAGATGACCCTGCTTGAGCGGGGCAGGGCTGGATAACATGACCTACAGAGGTCCTTCCAAACTCAACTATTTTGTGATCCTGTGAACCCTAGATCATAAATAAAGGTAGCTGACCAGTGGTTACTAAATGAGTATGTCTATCAAGAGAGGCGGGAATTCAGACATACGTATGTATCCTAGATGGTTGCTGGCTCAACATATACTTCTTCTGACTGAAATTGGTCAGATGCTTATCCTTCACAAAGGTGATATATGAAACTAAGTATTCTCTACTTTTTATCGACCTTCACGCTTTACCTCCTAGCCTGCCCCTTCTCGTCTGCATGCTGTCCCTTTGGTGTGCTGACATGGCTGTCTGTCTTGCCAGGTGGGAAACTTGCTTACACAACCAACCCTTCAGCAAGGAGCTAAATAACCCCCAAGCTTTGCCCTTCCTTATCCCAGCCTTCCTTTTTCATCTTCTGTGCCAGCACGGCTGGTTTTTATCCACAATGCAATATGCAAAGTTGGAATGAGAACACACGGGCAGAGGCAGCTTCAGCAGCTTTGTCTCAAGTGGGAAACCAACGTGTCGGTGCTCCTCAACTTGGGTCTGCTGAACTACCTGTGATTTACTAAGCCCCTGCAGAGAGCCAGATGGTCATTTGGAACATGCTTTCCTCTCTTACAGCTACTGCATTACATTAAATGAATCTAAAAATATCTCAAACAGTCTTAGCATTCACTTCCCATATAAACAATTGCTGCAGTTAAGAGGAGGATATCGGAGCACTGATGGAAAGGAATGATCCAACAAATGCACAAAGCAAGTGCACTTCTAGTACTGAAAAGACTGCAAGTGCTTCTGAAGATTTTTCTATTGTAGTGGAAAATAAGTAGTTCTTGAAGAAGCGTAGCTCAGATCAGGGAGAGCAGCAGTACCCTCTCAACGAAGTTGAGACACTTCTAGAAGTTACCTAAAAATCCAGCAAGCAAAAAAAGAATCCCTTGCATATTTTCAAAACAGTGTCCATGTAAGACAGTGCTCTAGCTGAAGAGATTTATATTACTGCAGTTAATACTTTGGAATAATCCCATGCTCCTAATTTTTGGTTGAGTATTAAGTAATAAAAATACTGAGTCTAGCCATATTAAATTTTTTAGCAGCAGCCACAAAGAACATCTACATTTATTTCAGAAATACACAAGAAAGAAACGTCAATGCCAAAGAAAATGGAAAACAGAAATTGCAATTGTAGGCTCCAAACCCACTCCACTAATTAGAAGACAAAATCCCCAAAAAGCCAGGAATTTAAACATAAAACCACAGTAAAAATTCACAACCCGTTGTGGAGCAACTTGTTAAAAGCATAAATGCTAATAATGCACATACTATAACCTTGGCAAAGCTGTCTGCAGCAGATGTTTTAGAGGCCTATAAAATTAAGGCCAGCATGAGAGAGGTGAATAGTGGAAACATATTGTTTACAACTCTAGAACATTTCATTTTGTACCCCTTGTTATCAGGCAGCAAAGTTACAGCATAAAGGAGAATTTCCTCTTTCTCTGTCCTTGCACCCCCCAGAATATACTACATATCTGATCTGTGGAACTGCAATGCCACAGAACATTGTGCAGAACAGAAGTGTAAGTAAGTTGAAAGGGAACAAAAATAGTGGCTCTGTGGACCTTTGAGCCATATATTTTGTCAGTTATGTTCTTACTCATTTGTTTTTTTACACACAAAGAATTATTTATGCTTTTTTAAAGTTGAATTCCAGTAGTAACAGAGTCTACCTGTGCTTCTCAACAGGACATTTCTCTCTAACTGCTCTATTTGAGTAATGCACCATAGTAAACAATCAGTGCTAAAATAATGAAATATACTTCCCCTGCTATTCTATATACACTATGAAACCACCAATTTAGTGGTCTGAACAGATGAAATCATCACAGTTCATAGATCCTACACGCTGATCTTACTAACCCATTAGCAGTGCTCTCTTCATTCCTCCAGCTGCAGCCTGGGCTTGTATGTTCCTCATTACACTCTTCCACTGCAGCCACTTCATGCCAGCAGATCCATATCATTATTGTCACCTCTTCCTACATATTTGATACCACTTTTCTCTTTGCTTTACAGCCAGGACTCTGTACAGCTCCTTACACTCCTTTTTTTTTTTTTTGTATGTATTCTGGTTATGTTTCTGCACCATGCCTGAAGCCTTGCTTCTCCCCACCAACCCTAACCATGCTTCAACTTCCTGGTCTCCTCTTGCTCCTTTTTATCACCTTCTCAATATCTCAAGGAGTCCACAGACAGCCCCTTCCACATTCCACTCCAGCTAATCTGAAACCCTGCTTCTTTTATCAGTCCTTGATTCCACTGTACCAATGTCCGATCTATTAATTTTTTCGCCTTTAGCAACCCTCTTATTTTTGTTAGTAACCAGAACACTTTTCCCAGCAATGAGTTACGTCTTCGTCTCTGAAACACACAAGAAACAGCAATTGCCAGGAAAAGAATCTTACTACCATCTCATACTGGGTCTGCCTGGGATGCTGTTAATTTTTAAATTTATTTAAAGTGTATTTATAGAAGCCCGCATGGTGCTGTGTTTTGGATTTTGTAACAAAAAGTGTTGATAATGCACCAATGTTTTGGCTATTGCTGCACAGTACTGGCACAGTATCAAAACTTTCTTTTTTTCTTGCTCTGTTTCGCTCTGCCCCCAGCAAACAGATTGGGGTGGGCAAGAAACTGGGAGTGGACACAGCTGGGACAGCTGACGCAAACTGGGCCAAGGAATATTCCATACCTTATAACATCAAGCTTAGTAATAAAACTGCAGTAGTAGGGGAAGAGAAAAGTGGGCTGAGGTGTGGAAATTGTGTTCCAGGGTGGCTGTTGCTTGGAGGCTGGCTGGGTATTGGTCAGCTGGTGTGAGGTGGGAACTGATTGCCTTTGCATCACATGTCTTTTTTCTCCTTCTTTCCTTCACTCATTAAGCTGTTTTCACCTTGACCCGTGAGTTTTTCCTGCTTTTGCTCTCCCTGTTCTCTCCCTGTGTTGCTGGGGGTGGAGGAGGAGTGAGTAAGCAGCCGCATGGGTGCACAGCCACTGTCCAGTGATGTGTGGTCAACCCACCACACACCTCAATCAGTTTGGAGGCCCTGATTTCAGCTGGGGACAAAGTTTTCCAGTATTTCGTTTGACCCACTACCACTGGAATGTGCTTACTCTCCTGTGAAATATTTCTGTGGTTTTACAATCAATCAGATACAGTATACCACGATTCTAAATGGCTGTCAAGTTGTGTGACAGACTTCATTCACTTGGCCAATTTGGTTTATCACCACATACAACATTCTGACAAGGGGGTGGTTTATTACCAAAAAATACCTTTGTTTGTTGTGAATTCGCTGTCTCTAGCTTTTGCAGATCTCACAAAATCAGCTGCCACGATCATCGGCGTGTAACACAAATCGCAGCTGTACTTCCTAACCAAGGTTCTGAAAGCCAACCTGCAAACACATGAAAATGAAGAGATGAATAGTAAAGACGCTTTTCATACATGCAGTACTGCGGGGATGGTCCAAGTATAATCACAAGATAAAACATGTCCCACATCTATCTCCGTCTCAAATGATTAAAGGAGAAAAAGGTAATCACCCCCGTCTTCACAGGCGAGAGAAACTTCCTCAGAGAAAACAGACAGAAAGCACGGCTGGCGTGCCAGTTACTCACTTTGAATAGCGGACCATGGGGGCACATATTTTCACAACTCGCCCAGAACGAAACAAATCCAGGGGATCTTCTCGCTGGCCTTCTTCGGCTTCGACGTCGCCAACCATGTGCGGTCACCAACCCTTCCAGCATCCGGACACGCACGGCGCCTGCCGCACGAGCGATTCAGCCGGTCCTCAGGGGCCGCGCAGCAAGGCGGCAGAGCTCACACCGGGCCTGCTGCTCGCAGAGCGCCCCGCAAGCGGCCCCTCGCTTGCACCGCGGCCAGGAGCAGCCTTGCGCCACCGCCCGCCACGCACGCCGGCCCGTTCTCCCGCCTCACCGCGTTCGGGCGGGCCGGCGGCTCTCCAGCCCAGCCCAGCCCCTCCGCGCAGCCCCGGCCCTGCCCCGCAGCCCTCACGGAGAAAGCTCTTCCTCGTCCCCGGCGAGGGCCGCCCCCGCTCCGGCCTGGGCCCCCCTCCCCGGCCCCGCACTGCCCCGTTCCGTCGCGCCTTCGCCATCATCGCCGCGCGCCGCCG
>Ga0065711_1050183_pt1 | contig 10949 bp, 7 predicted proteins | sample Hoacrofraction12_FD_59098 | JGI IMG/M metagenome (GOLD analysis project Ga0065711, IMG submission 59098) | Hoatzin crop microbial communities from Cojedes, Venezuela - Epithelial fraction 12 v2 (version 2) | ecosystem: Host-associated > Birds > Digestive system > Esophagus > Crop | place... | reverse complement strand
CCCCCCCCCCCTTCCCGTTCCCTTTTCCTTTCCCTTTCGTTTTCTCTTTCCCTTTCCCTTTCTAGGCCATATAAAGCAATTGTTGAAAATGTTTCCATGACTGCATTACAGCAATCAAAAGTCCTGAGGGAGATACAATGACAAACAATGCACCATCATCAACAGCCACAAAGCAAAACGACTCGCTCTCAAATTGGTTGACTATTAGAGCTTTGTTTAAATTCAGTTCTGTCTGGGACTTGGAAAATATTAGTCCTGCTTTTTCATTCAACATGCAGCAACACATAAAGCCTGCCCTCTGTCCTCTATCAAATGCTTGGGTACCACATTGTCCTTTGTGTGAAATCTCTTGTAAATAAATTAAATCAGTTGAAGAAAAATTTAAGAATAAGCAATATTAACTCTAAGGTGGCAAGAGGAAAGGGGTGCAACTGTATGTTTTCGGCCTTTTAATATCTCTATCTTAATTCTAATAAAAAGAGAAAAAACATTGGAGGAAATAATAAGATAAGGCATTCAAAATATAAATTGGCACATGATGAAGATATGTACACATACAGCTGGAGGTGTGCAAGTTCTACCTGTGTTGGCTTTACAGTGGTGTGTTTGAGACTCACTGAACACATTTCTTTACTTAGCATAAAGTACTTTTTATATAGCACCAAATCATCTTGGAAAGGAATAAAATGAGCTAATGATCTCATTTTTTCATGTTATTTTTACAGACTGTAGGGCAGTGACATTGTGCAGCATTCATAACATAGCATTTCAGTAGAGTTATTTTGTCCTGGAGGACATGAACAAAGAAAAAGCCCCTGAGTAAGGTTTAGCCTTTAGTATGAGGACTCTGTTCTTGCTGGGTAAATTACAAACCTAAGAACCCTAAGGCCTTGAGCATAAAACAGCAGTCTTCCATTTCTGGAAGAATTTTTCATTAGCATGTTTTCCCAATATTTTAATCTATTACTAGGCTTCAGAATAGTGTGAAGTGATGAATAATTTTGTAATGAAATGCTTGACATCTGACTGTGCTTTGATTTGTATTGGAAGCCCATCAGCGTTAGCACAAAATGCCCAGCTCAATAAATTGCTGTAAATCAGCATTAAATCTATGACAGTCGATGCATTTACACCAGTAGAAACACAATCAATAGTTGCCCCCATATTAAAAAATGCTTTACATTCCTTAGATTATTAGCAAATCAAATACTGCTTATAATATATATTATCTATATAATATATATTTATGCAAAGTGGAAATCTGAGTTTTCACTTATCTTGCATGTTTTAGTGCCTGAATTGGACTGACTTTGAGAAACTGATAAAATGAAAGTAATAAAATGGCAAAAAGATTCCCAAGTATTCATTGCTGAGATTTTGTTTTTGAACACATTACACAAAAATCTGAATTTGGAGCCAAAGTCCCTTGCAAGTTCCAGGTGGTGTGACATTTAGCCTTGCTGTGTCCCCCAACTGTGTTCACTGACATTGAAGGTGTGGATCTAGAAACAACAGTTTATCGTACAGTACAATAGCAAAAATAGAAATAAATGTCATTTATTTTTAAATGGTGTGGCAGTTTTTTAACAGAATTTTACTTGGTTCAGGGTCTATTTTATTCTCTGTTTCATGCTTTTTTCTGAAAACTAGTCTGGGAGTGTATTAAACTGCTTCAATGCAAGATGCGTCACTTTTCATTCCACTAAAGGCTTATTTTTACTGTAAGAATCCCTAGAGCTCATCTTCTGAGCTTTATTTGAATGTAGTTTCATATGTCCTCAGAGCAAAACATTGCAAATGGAATGACACAGTTGTGATTAATACGCTGTGTATAGGGGTGTCAGAAATAACATGTTAAGAGTTTTCAGATTTCCTTCTGCAAAAAAATCCAAAATGCACTGGTTAGTGACTACAGAGGTATTTTACGATCAGTCGGGGTTTGCTTTGGGGGTTTGTTTGTTTGTTTTTTAAAAAAGACAGAAAGAAAATTTCCTGGGTACTCAAAAATAGTTATAGGAGCTTGGATAATACAAATTAATCTGATAGCATACATGATAGTACAAGCTGTAGTATACGAGAGTCCTTCCCCTACCAACAGCTTTTCAAAACTTGTTCTTATAGCTCAGCAATTGTGTTGTCCTTGTATCATCATGTCTTGGCAACTTCTAAAAACAAAAGCAGTGTCAGAAATAAAAATGTGCATTTTCCATGTAACTAAACCTAGCAATTTATATCTATAGGTGCTACTATTCTGCATGCAATTCACACAAGGCTGTCCAATGTACAAAAGAATGCCTGCTACAGACTTCTACCATTTCACACAGCCAGAACGTTGACATAGAAAAATAATACCTATATATGCCTGAGCCTGGGACATGCCAGCACTATGGAAAATTCTGTCTCTATCAAAAATATAGAACAGTGGCAAGTAAAAGACCAAAGAACTGGAATTTAAATGTCTGGACTCCTTTTAAGCAGAGTGCCAATGGCAAAGTAGAGGGAAAGAGTGTGGTTGGCCTCAGTGGTTTTGTTCAGGTGAATATTTCAGCAGTATTTCAGCCAGCAGAAAAGAAGCTGAAACCATGGCAGACTAGAATGAAGCACTTTCCATATTTGTTACTTGCAAGTCACCAGCCATTAGACTTCAAATTCAGCTTTTTCTATTTACTAACTGATTGCAAATTTTCCTATTCATTTTTAACACACTTTTCTAAAAGTCACAAGAGGTATCTGAGGTAAGGGCTTTTGTGGACACTTAGCTCTATTAAATAGCCATTACATTAAATAATTCCAATGAGTTAGCAGTCCTAAAAGATGCACCTTAAGGAGACATCTCTTCACTACACTATTCATTGTCCCATAGTGACAACTTCTCCTTTGACTTTAGCAAGAGCACAGGATTACTGTTTTAGACACTACACTAAAATGTAGAAGTTTGCACTCGGCTTTGTTAAATTGCATTCTGTTATTTCAAGCCATTCCCCCAGTACGTCAGCAAAGTTTCGAATTCTCATCCTATCATCATCATGCAGTATTATGTACAAATTTAAACAGGGATTTTCTCCAGTCAGTCACTCAGATATAACATACTCGACAAGACAGGTGACATTCACACACTACTTCCTACCATTTTGTACAGACAACATTCATAACGACTGCGAGGGCCCCGAGGGCAGCAACAGGCCTAACAGCACAGACGAGAGACACCAGCCTCACCCCGGGCATCCCCACAGCTCCTCCTGCCCATGGGCCCCGGGTAAGCTCAGCCTGGGGCCTTCAGCCTTGCCTGAGCTATGGCGGAGGGTTGTTGGCCTCTAGCTGAGGCACAGCTGTGCCGGGCAACGCCATTTCTGACCTGCGGCCTGACTTTTTGGCCCTGCACAGTCATCACTGGGCTGAGGCTGATCCTGGCCACCCTCACTGGACCTGACCTGTGGGTTGACTCCCCGGCTTGGCCTTGGGCCCGCCGCCATACTGCAGCCATGCCTGCTGATCCGGGCTCTTGGCTGAACCCGGGTGCTGCGGGGCTGGCTCCTGGCTGGCGAGGGCCTGCCCTGCCGGCTGCGGTACCGTGCTTGGCTCCCCTTCCCGTGGGGAGCAGCTGGTTCTCTAGCTATGTTTTTCTAATTGGATACTCACTCATACAGTAGTTCACTATGGAAGATGTTTTTGTGGACTATCTAGGAGCCGTATGGGATTGTCAGAGCTACCACTGAAGTCTAGCTCTGTAAATTCTGGTACTTTTCTCTTACCCTTAAAGCCTTCTATCTTGTTAGAGAATGTGCATAAGTAGATGTGATTTAATGTAATCATGACAGGCCTGCTAGCTGTCACTCATCTCCAGACCAAAATTCCAATGTTCATTAATACTATTTTTTGATTACTTCTTCAAGTACTTTAGGAACTTGAGAGTAAGCTGCTGGCTGTATCCCAAGGCTTGCCTTTTTCTTGCTCAAAGATGTGTCCTTTCTAGGCTTCTGATGCCTTATTTGTCTTGCATGAGTTATCAAAGATAATAGTTTAAAATCTGAGGCTGTTTCAGCCCACTCCAACTTATTTATTGTGAAATTCAACAGGATGAGACAACTTCAACTCCCAAAGAGAAAACCAAAAAACACCAAACATAAAATTGTATTGCCTTTATATTACCTTTCATTTAGATTTCAGTCTGAGGTGGTGCAGACCCACACGGAGTTTCTTGAAGTTTGTTGTTTTATTTTGTTTTCCATCCTTCCCTTGTGTCTTGCAAATGCTATATCTTTTTCACTCGGGCTTATTCCCACCTTCCCATATCCCTTCCTTTCTTGACAAACCATGGTTAGAAGAGTTTAAGAAGTTGTTGAATCACTTGTATGGGAGAAAGATGGACAAAACAGTAAGAATATCCCTAACTGAGGTGTTATGAATAGTCCTGGGAAGAAGTCTGTTATTAATTTGGGGTGAATAGCCTACCTCCATCCTCTGTCCTGCCATTTTTCTTTCCCAGCACAAATCTGTATTTGGAATTCCTTCTTAATATATAGTCTTGTGCTAAAGATTACCTGTTAGGTACTCACAAAAGGCCTCATCTATAATACTATCCTGGTTTATTGATCTATCGGATCTCACTGTGGCAAGGCCCTTTTGTTTTCATCTCCTAAAAATATTTATCATGTCTCCAGTAAGCACCCTTGACATACAAGGCAAAATTCCTCCCTTTTCTGTATCCACGCCTTACTAATCAGTCATTATCTTTGCATTAATACTGCAGCTTGCCAATTACTCTGTCAAATACCTTCTTTCTAAAAGAAGTGGTAGCATTGATCATATCTTAAGAATACCAGTTCTTTGTCCCTTGTATCAGTTGAAGACATCTTCAACCGAGTCGTAATTTCTCCTGCTGTTTTATGATCTGTTATCAGCAGCTGCACCTCTATTTCTCAGTCTCCCCCAAACACATATTATAAATTTTTTTCAAGGTCATTTGTGGGCATCTATCACAAAACTCTTCCCATATTACCTTAGAGTCCTTTTTAGTTGATCAACAATTCTTTTTTTAATGCTGATTTCAGCATGCATATTTCAAATCTTTCTCTATATGTAATGAAACTTAGATTTAAAACATGCCTATGGGGAAGGTATCTATTTAACACCATTTACATCCTGAGAAACAAAGGATGATTTACTCCAGGTTTCACTGGGATCTGGCTTTACTCTTGGTTACAGCAGTTGAGTACTAATGAAACCCTGTAGGGGAATATATGATTGTACATTGTGATGGTGGTAAACTGTGAGTAAGTGTTGAAATAAATAGATTTGATTTGCATGCACAGACTGAAATGCATAAAATACTACATTGATTTCAGTACACTAGCTTCATAATTATGCCAGTAAACAGGAGATCAAATATCAAAGGGAAAGCTGGTGGTGTGGACAATACAGCCAAGATCTCTTGAAATATAACCTCTTTCTAAATGCAGATCTTCCTTTACTGAAAAGAAGTAAGGTGAGGCGATTCTTTTTACTCAAATAGAACTAAAGACATTTTATGGTTTTTTAATATGCACCGTATGGAAAGAGTTTGGCCCCTTACTGTTTTAAACTTAGCCAGCTTTCCTTTATCTGAATTCCTTTACTTCTCAAAGGGTTGCTGCTTAATAGGTCTCATTTACTGTCCGTTTGAAGAAAAGTAGGATAATGGTATCCCAAAAGTGTTAAGTAAGGAAATCAGGAAGCAGCCCTCAAATTATATAAAACCATTGAGACAATTCTTCACATTCATCAAAATCACCATGAAGCACACTGAGGTATGCAATAGAGAAAATTTATATTCATGGTGGTGAAAGATGTAAACCTTGCTAAATGCAAAACTTCATTCAATTTCTTCTGGGTTTTCCACTAAAAAAAAGTAGACTGCTCCTATCTGATGTATTTTTCCTGCATGATGAAGACTAAATGTTCTTTTTCTTCCCTCCAATCATGTTCCTCCCCAAGGATTTAGGTTTGGGCTTATTCTTTCTCTGTAAGAATAGAACAATGACTGTAAACATAATTCACTCTAGAGGTTCTTCAGCTATTGTAGAAACAACTTGCCAACTGTCAAAGGTAGAAATGAAATGGATTTATTCGCATTGTCAAGGAGCCTGATATTTGCATTGTCAAGGAAGGGAACAGTAACATCACATGCATATCTATTCTATGGCATTAAGTAGGTTCAAGCATGCATTTCCTAACAGGGCTAGTAATCAAAAGGCAGAGAAAGACTAAGCAGGAAACAGCAGAATTTTGCCCACATACATTGTTTGACGGGGTTCTGAATGAGCGACCAGTATAAAAGAATATAGATTTCTTTCAATTGTTTGAGAACATCAAAGTGCTTTATAAGCTGCTTAGTAGCAAGGTACCATGAAATGAAGATGTAGAATTTATCTTTGAAGAAACAGATTAGTATTAGCTGTAAAATGAAATGAGTTGAGTAGTCTTACTATAGTATGTTCAAAGCATGAGTTTAGGGGGATTGCCTTTTGGAGAAAATTTAGTAGACTTCGCCCTGTACCTGCATCTCTTCCTGTTTATTTTCTGTAAAGTAAAATACAGAACATGTCTATTTATAAAATAGCTTTGCCGTTTCTACAGCTCTTTGAAAACAGAGGAAAGGATATACCTTTGGGCCTCTTAATTTATTAAATTCCTGGCCTACATGTCATTAATACCATTGTCTAAAAGTTGCAGCTGACAGCAAAAGTGAGTGAAGTCCCCAAGAGCAATAGAACTGTAGCGAGGGAGAGAGGGGAAAAGGTTTTCATTGTGCCATTTTCTTTAACTCAGTTTAATAAAACAAAAAAAAGAGATGCCAATTTTACTGATTTACTCAGCAAAGCCAAAGTTTGGAGAACAAAAGAAAGTAGCGTCAGTGCTTCAAACAGTATTTACAAGAAACCAATTTTGAATTATACAGAGCACCAGTAACTTGCTAGAGATAAGGAAAGAAAGCTAGTTTAGGTATTAGAGCCTCTAGTCAGTGGCCATGTGGGAAACAAGTGTATTTTGGCTTGCTTTGCTTTTGTAGTGTATGACTTTGAAAGCAGTGCTGACTGTGTTCACTGGAGCATCTTTCTCTACTGTCACTTGTTAAAGGGTCTTCTGACCATTTCCTTTTCCTCTAGACAGCACCAAAAGCATAATCTGATGCTACATCATGTTTCCAGTCATGTCTGGAAAACTTAATTCACCATGATATGGAACTTCTTAATTGGACAAAACTGAGTAATGCAGGGTAGACCATTCACTTCTGTTAATTCTCAGCTGGGAAATTCACACTTGTAGTTTTTAAGCTTATCAGATCAAAACTACAATCTGCTCTGAGAAGACACTAGTACCCATATTTCCACCATCTTCAGGATGGTAACCCTCGCTTTGGTGGGGGATCCACAGCAAAAGCATTGTGCTGTGCTGCAGATGACAAAGAATGCTGACATCAAAATGTAATTATCTTTCGGTAATTCCCGGCTCCTGGATCAGGGCTTGCTTTTCTTTACCAGGATTTCCCAGTAAATTTCAGCAGATGTACAAATTGAAATAAATGGCACACTGACAGTGCAAAATTTTCTCTAAATCTCTTAATTAGAAGCACAGAAGCTGATCCCTCCCTCCTCAGAAAAGAGAAGGAAAAAAGCATTGATTTCTCCAAATCCTATCCAGCCCATCTTCCTTCCAGTTCAGAAGAATAGCCCCATCCCAAGACTGAATCCAAACATTATCCTTGGAGACACTGTCTTCCTACGAGTGTAATCTCTATAGGACTTCATTGGAGTATGAACCTTAATGAGTATCCAATCCGATATATGGAAGACATGGAGATTAGTGGCAATCCAGTAATGCGACAGCAGGGTTAGCTTTGCAAACGTTTAGTTATCATTCAGTTACAGGTTGTGCAAAGTGAATCAGAAAACCAATTTAGCAAATGCATGAGCAGCACATAAACGATAGTAAAACTATAGGAACTTACATAAGAGACTGAGACCTAATAATCAATACTAAAAGCAGAAAGTGGACACTATGGAAAAAGTCATTACTTTGTTTTCCTGCTTCTGTGTCATGGGAGATTTATTCCCCCTCTCAACCATCACTGCAGGTTTCCTCCTTTTTTTCCTTCATGTGGTCCTTTCAGTTTAAGTCTCTGGACCGTGTTTCAGGTAAACATTTATTGCTGGAAGTCAGCAAATTATGGCAGCTGCTCTGACAGTCTTTCAGCTCATGTCCGTCATATCAATTTACAGTGCGGATACAGTGCAAGAATTAGGTTTAGAATGGAATAAAAAGTGATTATATTTTCCCTGAAGGAAATGTACCCACAGCTTCTTTAACAGCTAGGTTCGTTGCACTGATAAAAGCCTTTGGAAGTAATTACACACAGGACACAGTCCACAGGATTTTACTTTCATATGCTATAAATAACCCAGGATCAATTGTAAGTCATAACAAAAAAGGCAGCATGCATTAATTTTACATAGTATAATAAATTTCAGGAGATGTGCAAGCTGATAACAAACTCATTGGTCTGCAGGGGGGAAAAGCTTCTTGCTACAGTGACTCATGAATCATACAATATCCTAGGAAGTGGTATTCTCTGTGCGTACGTCAATGGTGCTTCCCTGACAGTTTCTCTCTTCGTAGAAACTGCTGGGTTTAATTGTGCATCTTTGGAAAGAAATCTTGACCTTCGTTTCCCACAGCCTCATGAACTAATCTTTCTTCCTACTCAGTGGCCAACTGACTCTCAGTAATAAGTCCCAACTGCTAGGTAACTGATTCAGTCCCCAAAGGCTCAAGTACCTGATGCAGAAAAGCAAGGCTCTTCATTCTTGCCTTTTACAGATGAGAAGCCAGAGGCCCAGGTAAATTAAATGCCGTCAGACCTCATCAGCAAGTAATTCAAAAGGCCAAATGAATATTGTAAGCCTAAGTTAAGCAAGACTGAAATGGGATTTTATTTTAAACGAGCTATGTCTTTGTGGAAGAGTACTGCTTCAGCATGTGAAAGCAGCATTGAAGGTCATGTAGATTTCACAGCTTCCTAAATATATGCATGCAGGTATGCATGCGTACATACATACAGGGACACACAATATGCCTTATTTATACGATGACCTCCAAGTTGAATCATGGTCTATATTTAAAGAAGCTGTAAACAGTTATCCTGAGGTTATCAAGCCACGCTGATAAGTTTAATAACTAAAATGTTAGGGCTGGGGGAGAGAATTCTGGCTCATTTAATCCTGAAATTCATTGAAGGTCATTTGAAAAAATCAGACAAACAGAAACAGAAACCACCAGAAGTCTCTATCTAGGGAAACTCAAAGCTATGCTTCATTAAGACAGTATAGCAACGTAAGGAAGAGGAAGGGTTTATAAAGCATAAAGAGCCTGTGGTCCAAATCAGAAAAGAGAATTTATCAACAATATGTCTTTGTATTTACACAACGTGTTTCATTGATCTCACATCTGAGAACTGCACGCCCTTGTCCCTAGATTCAGATTTAGTTACCTTCAGCTGAGTGTTCATTCCTTCCCCCAACCCTGGGTTAACTGCTGTAGGTCCCTCCTGCACACGGGTTTGAAATCACAGACCTTAAAAGTTCACCAGCGCCACCTACTCAGTCATTGAAACAGGACATGAAAACTTCCTCACTGTTTTCACTGGACACAGGAAGCACAGTTTTCCCCCACAAACCTCTGCCCCAGCAGGTTGCTCTCACAAGGAAGTTACCTCCTCAGACACAGCAAAATAGTTTTTCAGTGACTGGGTCATCAAAGTTTACTCTCAGAAAAGATCAGAGTGATGACAAATGCTGACCTGACAGAACTGCAACATGCTTCTTGGACTGTGACCTGTTACAAATCACCCCCAGAGCTGCTTAGTGGTGGCAAGCGAGTGAGAGAGGAAGCAATTGTCTTTATGCCAATGCACGGTAACTGGCATTGTCCCAGGACCAGTGCTCTGTTGAAAAGTTGGTAAGACGGGCTCTTTGCAGCCAAAATAATGTGCAGAAGCCTTGCTTGTATCTTTGTTACCTTTAATATGCACATATTTTCAAATCTCAGTTGAAAGGGCATCCTTTCTATTCTAAATATAATCTCTTAATATTTCCTTCTACAAATACGCTGAACTGTGTGATTTTAGTTCATCATTCGGGATTAATTCTACAGGACCAAGTAAGGCTATCGACAACAGAATCCAGTAAGAACCAAAGTGCTTAAGAAGAGGGGAAGGCAGGAAGAGGCTCCAGAACACAGGAACTGTGAGAGTTAATAGTTTCATACCAGCATGCACGTGAAGGTGCAAGCGGTCAGAGCAGACTTTTTACTTGCTGTATTGAGGAACAGTGAAATATTAAATTCCCAGGAGAGCAATTGCAGATGTAGTAAGGGGTAAATGTACTTTGCATCATACAAGCAGAGGTATTTATATGTCAGTAAAAGCAGTCTTTTCCTACCATACAGCTTCACTCAGTACTTCTTTCTCATCGACTGATTGCCCAGGTACTCCAGTGGTATTTGTTGGGTGTTCCTACAGCTGCTAAAATCTGTCTCCAGTGGGGGAAGCGGCTCTCTTCAGTGGCAGAGGCTGAAATTTTCAAAGGAAGATCTGTGACTGCAAGGACCTCACTCATGGTTGAGGCGGTAAAACTCATTACCTTGTGAGGACAACAAGACGTCCTCTCAAAAGAAAACAAACACCATATTACCGTATTAAAAAGGCATTAGAATAGGGGTTTGCCTCTTGTTTCTCTAAGGAACGGGTCCCGTTAGGCGTCCATCAAACTGGCTGGAAAAACACTCAGGTGAAACATCCGAGCCGGACGCGAAGGAGTTCAGCAAAGCTCTGGGCCCCGACTGCCCGGGGCCGGGCGGGCGGCTCGGCGGGCCCCGCGCCCTCCCTGAGGGGGGGCCGCCTGCCGCCGGGACAG
>Ga0065711_1050182_pt1 | contig 10950 bp, 6 predicted proteins | sample Hoacrofraction12_FD_59098 | JGI IMG/M metagenome (GOLD analysis project Ga0065711, IMG submission 59098) | Hoatzin crop microbial communities from Cojedes, Venezuela - Epithelial fraction 12 v2 (version 2) | ecosystem: Host-associated > Birds > Digestive system > Esophagus > Crop | place... | reverse complement strand
TCAATTTAAGATCAAGAGGAAAGTTTCTGGAGCTATATGGCTTTTAGCAATTTTAAGCAGAACTATTATGATAGAGCTTTGTTCTAACCATTCACAAGTATATTGTATTAGTCTCATCTGTGTTCGTGGAGTTGAAGTTTAATTTAATTTTTCTGTCTTCAGTGAGTGCAGATGAAAAAGAACAAAATCAATTAAAGGGTGACTTAGTTCTGGGAATAGAGGAGGTGTCTCTGTTTAGTTTTAAGGAGGTGAATCAGCGTCCAAGACATTCATCTTCACAGTATGTGTAATATTCAAAATACATAGTTTAGAAACAAAAGAAGTTACTGCACTTTAATGATCTTAAATAACTCAGTTCTACCCTTTTCTCATCAGCCCAGTTGTTGATCTCCATTCCAGCCAGTGTGTTTTGGTTTGTAGTCCTACATAGCTGATAATCCCCCCTGGGGTTTCTTTTGCTGTGAAGTATTATACCTCTGGGCAGGGAACTAGCTCCAGCTCATCCCAGCCAGCGTATCTCTTGCTTCAAGTTCCCAGTTTGGTTTCCAGTCTGTTTAAATGCAAGAGACTAGCCAAGCTTTATTACAGTAAATAAACCGGGTTAATATTTTTAGTTTTATTCTTTGATTGCTTTTTGTGTGTGTGCTGTCATTGTTTCTATGGAATACTGACTGCATCATCTTTATCATGGAATGAGCGCACTGGGACACTTGGCAGGACAAGCCATTCTTTGCCAGCTTGACTGACCATCTTCTTTAGTGGCAACAGGGAAATGGAATAGCACTTTGAATAAGAAATTAGTGCAATAAGCAGCCTGACAGCACTGGGTGACTTGGGATTCTCAGAATTCTCAGTGGATCTCTTACATACCAGGACAGGAATTTTCTTCTGGCCTGTGAGACCAGTCTGGAAACTAGCTCAAGTAATAGTGGTGAAGCAATTAGCGGATTGCAGAGGAGAAGGGAAGAGATGCAGCATGAAGGTGCATAGATCCCTGAAGGCAAGGAGGGAGGATTTCATCTGGTACAGCAGAGCTGAGACTGGGAGTGTGGACAGCAGTCGTTAGGTGAGGAGGTGAAACAGCTGATGTTTGTGGTAACTGCACTCTGGACAAGCTCGTTCAGTTCAAGCAGTCACTGCTCATTCCAAATGACTGCTTTTGCACTTCGTACTAAATAACTTTATCCATGATTTATTTGCACATACACCTTGAAGATGAACACAATGTTAATATTCTAGGAGAAGCAGTAAATTACTCAACGGTGTTTGAGCACAGACTTTAGCACAAGTTAAATCAATTACAGTAGGGTGTTTATCCTAGCCAGAGACTGTAGTAGAAGTTCTGGAGTGGATTTATGGCACAAGACCAAACAAACAACAAAAACCAGCAGCAGCAAAAACTCTGCAAAGAATGAAAAAATCTTCTTTTGGAATATTGCTGAGAAATCAACACAAAGTTAAAAATAAATGCATAAAAATAGATGGCAAAGGGTATATTCTAAAAAAAATCATGCTACTTTTGTCATACCATGAACCATTGTTTTGCTCCTTTTATCTATCTCTGAAAAAGTCTGAAATGAAATAATTTTGAAATTGCCTTGATTGTCTAACTTGTAATGTATCTTTAAATCTTACAGAGCAGCTGCTGTTACTATTTCATTGTGTTATAAAACTGTCCTATATTTTCCTGTCTGGTAGTCTGCTGTTTTTATAGTTGTATATCCTTTCGGCTAAATCATATGAATGTTAAGGAAACAGTAGAACAAGCTAAAACAACCCAGCATGTTTTCAGTCAGAAATCAAAAGCTGTCAGTGAGATGTAGAAACAGGAGCTTTTGTTCAGTCAGCTATAAAAGATAAGAAGACAGAACCAATTAACTATATGAATGTATAAATGGGTAATTAAAAACTCAGACCTAAGAGTAGATGAATCTGTTGTTGTAAATTAATAATTAGTAAGATGCACTCATTGGCAAGCTACAAGAAGTCGGTGTGGATTAGAAGCTATTCAGATGTACTCTACACATCTGATGAATACTCTCGGTTGTTGCATAGCAGCCTATTCTAATGTTTACGTTTTTGTGCTTTTACAGCTAGAAATGGTACGGTTTAGGACAGTGCCTTCATTGGCAGTGACATCCTATTTCTGGAGAACAAACAGAACTACATTAGCAACTCACTTCAAATTCTGCTTATTTTTCATTTCAGAGTGCCGTTGTTTAGTGCTTGCATAATACAATAAAGATGTCTGTGCTACCCTCTACATATGCCACAGTTCCCAAGGTTTAGTGTGGTTTTCTGAGGAACTGTGACTTCAAACCACTGTGGTTCTTCATGGCATCACATAGAATCATAGAATCATTGGTTGGAAAAGACCTCTAAAATCACCAAGTCCAACCATCCACCCAACACCACCATTCCTACTAAACCATATCCTGAAGTGCCACATCTACACGTTTTTTAAACACCTCCAGGGGGGACTCCACCAGCTCCCTGGGCAGCCTATTCCAATGACTGACCACTCATTCAGTAAAGAAATTTTTCCTAATATCCAATCTAAACCTCCCCTGGTAGAACTTGAGGCCATTTCCTCTCGTCCTATCGCTAGTTACTTGGGAGAAGAGACCAACATCTGCCTCACTACAACCTCCTTTTAGGTAGTAGGTCACCCCTCAGCCTTCTCTTCTCCAGACTGAACAGCCCCCGTTCCCTCAGTCGCTTCTCGTAGGACTTGTTCTCCAGACCCCTCTCACCAGGCTTGTTGCCCGTCTCTGGACACGCTCCAGCCCCTCAATGTCCTTCTTGTTGTGAGGAGCCCAAAGCTGAACACGGTACTCGAGGTGTGGCCTCACCAGTGCCAAGTAGAGGGGGACCATCACCTCCCTACTCCTGCTGACCACACCATTCCTGACACAAGCCAGGATGCCGTTGGCCTTCTTGGCCACCCGGGCACTTTTCTGGTATTTATGTTGCTCTTTAGTTCATGACACTAAACATGTGCAATGACTCAATAATTCTGTGAAAAAAGTATATTGGGAAGCCTTCTCAATTATGTGCTTATGCTACAACCTAAATATTGATAACTTGTAACATTAGATTGAAACAGTTGATTGGTTAGATTAACATATTAATCACTTCTGCTCCAGAAAGATTTTTGCACTTGTTTCAGAAAAAGAGAGAACCGTTTGGCCTGTAGAAGTTCTTGGTCACCCTTTTTATGTGTACCATTTTTACAATTGCTGCCACTGATATACAATGAGTGTTGAAACTTCTGGCTTAACATCGTGAAAGGGAATTCAGGATTAAATCTAATCTATGTAGTATGGTAGCTTCATACACCACAAAAATGTTGGATCTTCTGGATAAGATTTTTTTCACACTACAAAAAACTGTGTGTTAATCAAATGTAAATCTTCGTTAGTGAATATAGGGTTACAGATTATGATGGTGATATGTAAAGGAGTCTTCTTACCTTACATTCATTGTGAGGGTAAGTAAAATGAGCACTTAAAACATCCAGTGTTCTGCTAAAAAGGGAATATAAGAATAACTACATTGTCTTTGGCTTTCAGAAGTCTTTGAATTGTTAGGAATTATTCATGTTTCTGTTTTGTGTGCTTTTTAATGATGTGTATATTTACACCTGAGCTCTATGTCAATAAAACACTGTGTTAGTGAGGATAAAATGTTACTTCAGTGCCTATGTGAAATAAATATCCTCCTTAGTCCTTCCAGAAGTCCACCTGCATGAAGATTACCCACCCTACAGCCACCGAAATACTTCTGCCAGATTAGAATCAAAGTGTAGCTTCATTCTGTGTTATTTCTGTTGCTGTTTGGTTTTTCAGTGCATTTGCTTTACTTATTCTTGTGGTGCTAGTATTATTTGAAGTTACTACGGCAACCTGTCACCATCTGCTATTATAAAGTATGCTGGGGTTTAGTTGCTAGGTGTTGAAGTTTGTCATCTTACTCATATGACCCGAATGCTTTTCAGATGTTTCTTTTCCTGTACATGTTGCATCCACAGCTAATGTGCACTGTAATAACAGTGGAAAAGATTCCGCGTTCTTTCCCCCTGACCTTAGAAAGCTCTATTTGTTTTACAGAGTACATCTGTGATCCCTTTTGATGTACTTTGTTATATACTCCACCGAAACAGCATTTCTTTTACCTTGGCCACTGTTTTGCAGTATTTATACTGAAGCCAGCCAGCATTATAGTTCATTTAAATTTGACACTAATTATGTTTTTCTTAAGTGGACAGGGAGTTTGAATCTTCCCCGAGACATTTTCTTCTCTGTCTTATTTTCATTTGACTACTTATTTGCTTGTGTTCCTGCTCCCAGTAGAAGTGCAATGCTCATACTATTGATTTCCTTATTTCTTTACCCATTTTTTGAAAGGCTGTCAGCCAATCGGTTAATTCAAAAATTAGAATTCAGTGCTGTTTCTGTTCTGGGTTCTTCTACATTTAAATGGAAATTAATGTTTTTAAGTTGGTAATCATACATTTTATTCAATCTCTTTATAGTAGTGCAGTGCATTCAGAATTATTTCTGTTAGTATTCTCTCATCAGTAAAGTGTTTACTGTGATACATTTATTTTTTATATATTTGACCTAGTTCTAAACAACATTTTCTGCTGTAATTGACAGGATAAATCCAAATAAGCCTAAGCATAGCTGAAATTACTTGTTAGGATTCTGTCTGAAGAACTGCACCTTCACTGCCACAATCATTTTTGTACTGTTTAATCCCTATGTGTAGTGCTTGACTTAATGAAATAAATTTTTGAATCATAAGTGTTAGACTATTGTGTTTATGGGTGGTGCTTGATTCTGAGCTTTTTCTGTCCATCCTGTGAGCATGCAGTCTGCATGCAAAGTGTAATAGATCGTTCTTGTGCAGAACTTACTCTGTTTTCAAGCAGTTCATGCTCTTTGCACATTCTAGTAGGAGGTACTTAAACAGCATGGGAGAATTTCAGTGAATAGAGAGAGATATTTGCAGATTTGGTCACAGCTCTTTATAGTCCTGTATTACACTTAAGTTCTGCCAGTGAGAATGGTGGTGTTGAGAGTGCGTGAGTACTTCAAAGATCCGAGGCTGCACCTGAGAAGTGCATCTTTATTGCTGGCATTTGGGGATTAGGAAGGAGGGGCAAACTTTTAACCTATGAAGAAGCTAGCAGTTCATTTCTTATAGTTGAGATCACTGGCAAGAAAATTATCAAAGATCGAACAGTGTGTATTTTCCTGCTTTACAGTTACATGGAAATGATGGAGGAAGTTTTTGTAGCAAGCCAGTTTTACTGTCACCTTTTTTTTGTAACATTCAGTCCCCCTGATGTCAATTTGACAGGTTTAGTGCAAGGTACTGGCCAGCAATACGTGATCCTTGCTTATGGCTCTTTTCAGTAATCAAGGTGTATCATCTGTTAATTTTAAAATCACCGTACACGGTTACTAAGAATAGGCATTTGTGCTGTACCGTAATCACAGATATAGCTAGACACATTTTAGAAGTTAGTTTTAACAAAAGAGATAACCTTAAAGTCTTTATGCCTTTAAGAAACATAATGCATCTATTCAATGCCTGTGAAGAAATGCTGCTTATTTCAAGAAGTGATTATTTAACATGAGCATGGAAAGGCATTCTGTGGCAAATGTTTAAGTACTAAAAATACAAGCTGTTATTCATGCAGAATTCTCTAACTTCTGTCAGTAATTTTTTCCAAAATCAAGACATGGGAATTAGACCCCCACACAATTTCATTACTGAATCCTTTCCAATTCATTATTACTTTCAGTTGTATGTTTAACATCACAGAAAAGATTTGTCTGATCCATAACTGTAAAAGTGAACTAGTACAGAAGGAAGACCAGCATTTCTTTTTAGAAGAGCATCAGTACCCGAGAACACGCGATTCCTTACCTGAAAGCTTTTGGTCTAGCTGCAGAAAATGTGTCTTCTTAGCCTTAAAAAGTAGGCAAGCCTCTCACTAGCACTAATGTTAGTCCAAAAGAAGGTATAATAGCTCCTTTATGTTGTCATTTTCACTGTTTATATGCAAGAAGTGTGCTGGGTCTGCTCACGTAGGAATAAATAAATAAAAAAAAGGCAGTACAAACTGAACAGCCTCTAACATATGAAAGTAAAAGACCTCTAGTGGCCATAACATGAAGTTAAAGAAGGCTTCCCTGCTCGAAGGGGTGGACAAAATGGTTGGGTACGACAAACTGCTGCTGATACTTTCGTAATGTGTGCCTTTGTTGCCTTTCTGCTGTAACAGAAGTGTAAAGTGAATCGGAGATAAACAGAGAATCTGATCAGTACCAGGTGGAAATTAAATTCTGGTCAGAGGGGCTGGGGAGTCCCTTTTATCAATTCTTAAAGCAGTATGATAAAAAGATCCAAGTAAATCCCGAAAGTTATTTTTGCATGCTCATTACTTCATAGTCTCTATTTTAATAAAATGAAAAACTTTAAAGCAGGTTCACTGTTAAAACAGTAATTAAAACTTTAGCAAATTATAAGGCATCAGTAAGGAGGATTCTTCAGGGGCTTGAAAGAAAACTGCAAGTCATTAGGCTCACTATTATTGCTTGAGAGATAAATGTCTTTGTGACTTTTGGTAAATTACAGTGAAAACCTAGGCTTATAAATAATTTTACATTTTTCAGCATTTCTGCTTTAGGAATTGAGAGAAATAAAATATTTCTTTTTCAGGAAGTTTGAAAAGTTTTGAGAGAAGAAGGTAGTAGTATTCTATAGAAGTTTTACGCAGTTCTGCAGTAGCTACTTAGATGCCTGCAGAATGTAAAAAATAACCTTTCTTGCAGTATTTCTTCCTATGAATAGCCTATGTTTCTAGAATTATTTGAACATTTTGATGCTAATATATGTTCTTCCTTGTGAATTTGGAAGAGAGGAGTCCTGGGCAACATTACATGACTTTTAGGTGTCTTAAGGTGGTATTGAGTTGTACTTTATATATAAAGTTTTCTTGCCACAATGTGTGTTTCTGTGCAGCATTTTATAAATAATGCAGCTTTCTCACCAGAGCCTACCCCTCGTCAGTGTAGCTTTTGTATTATCTTTTTCAAGTTCTTAGTGTGTTTCTTTCAGCTGGGCTTTCAAAAGCTTGAATATTATTTTATTTTTACATACATAAAAGGATTTATTAGGCTTTTAGAGTAGTTCAACTTCAGAAATGATACAATCCATTATCTTAAGTAACCTGGATATGTTGATTTCTGTCTGGTTTTCTTTCAGAGTCATTTTGTGGCGTGCATGACAGCAATCTTAAACCAGATGAACAACCAGCATTATTCAGTTTACATTGAAACATTTCAGACAAGTTCAGAACTAGTGGTGAGTACAAAATAATCATGGAGGTGATAAATAATTCTAAGTATTTTATTTCCTGTGAAATATCAGTCATATTGTTTCAGTGCATCTTGTCTGGTTCTTCCTAGAATGAAGTCTGTTTCTGTATGTTTTCTACCTCTCTGTCACTGTGTTGCCTCCCTCTTCTAACGGTGACTTTGGACAATACAGTAATCAGAAATTTGAAAGATGTGTAAATGTCAATGTTGTTGACCCTAGCACCGAGGTGGTAATGTAATAATCAAGAAAAAGTAGTGGGATCTTTGTGTTATACTGTTCTGAGGAGAAAAAAACCTCACCACAAAACAACAAAAAAACCAACCCTCAACTAATTGAACCCTCCCTCCCGACTTTGTACATGGTGATCTATTTCCACTTTGCGCTTTCACTATTGAGTCTACTCTTGGTCCAGAAAATGTTGTATGCTAAGAGCAGTAAATGCCTTATTATTGCAATGCATGGTATAATTTAACAATACTTGGGGTATATTCTAATTTGTACCAGTGGCCACTATGTTCTAGAAGGTTTCAGTAGTCCTGTCCTTTTATACTCCTGGCATAACTCTGATATAAGTCTGGGTGTTGGGAAAGGTTTTGATTACACCATCTACAGTTTGTCCACAGCGGTAATATTTTCAATTGGCAAGATTTGTCCATTTTCCCTCTTTTCATAAAGTCAGAGTGGTGCCTTAACTGAAATGCTAACAGATCAAATCTTAGGTAGCTTTTGCAATTCTTCATGTGCTTTAGTTTACTTGAAAAGGTAACTGTACTTCAACATAATTTCGGCTTCCGAGCAGATTGAGTACTTGGTATTTGAAATTTTAGGAATGCTTAAACTACTTCAGCTGTTCTGCAGAGGAAAATAAAAAAATTAAAAAGACAAGACATCAATATATTCGATGGGTTTTGCTTTTTGTAAAGGCATTGGTTTGTTGTCTTCTTGTATTTTTCCGTACTGTAAGTACATGTCACTGAAGATGACAAAGATTTGGTTTTGAATAATGCTGTTGAGAACTATTCTCTGTAGGTAATATGGCAAGAAAGAGAACAAACTTCACAGAGAGTTGTTTGTGAGGTATTGTTAGTAAATGATGACATTTCAGCTTGCTAGTCTTGCAGACTTCTAGGTGACTTCCTTAGAAGTTCAAGGGTAAAACTGTGTATATGTGCTATACATGAAATATATCTGAAATGATTACATTCATTTTATTTAAGTTTATTATACAGTCATCTCTAAATACTTCTCGGAAGAGAAATAGTGTTTGTTTTGTTTGAAAACTTTGTGCCTTCAATTTTTAATTCAGAATACTAAATTTGGACTAAATGGACTAAATAATAGGTTTGAAAAATATAGGATTTTTTAATTCTTTTTAATTCTGCATAGTGAGACTGTTTTGCTAATTAATAAAAATTCAACAGCTTTACTCCAAAGTACTGTAACTTGTCATTTCCATTCATTTATGGCTTATCTTTTCTTAAGAGCCCGAAGTAATGACTTTTAGCTTTCATTTGGAATCGGAGGCTGCTGTTTTAGAGGACTTCAGTTCCACTCTGGGGCTTACTGATACCACCAGGAATTTTTCCATTGACTTTGCTGGGAGCGAAGTGGAGCCCTCCAACTTAGTTCTTTAGTCGCAGTAGGAGCACTTAAACTTTCTGTTACACAGTCACAGACTCAGTGTATTTTGTTGTTCTAGGACTTCTTGATGGAAACGTTCATAATGTTCAAAGATCTCATTGGAAAGAATGTTTACCCTTCAGACTGGATGGCAATGAGCATGGTGCAGAACAGGTAAAATGGGGCTGGAGGTTCAGCGCTCGTGTTCCATGTGCTCGTGAAAAGCAAACTTGTTTCATGTCTGTCTACAGAAATTTTTGCTATGCAGTCTAAGACGATTGTATCATTCCAGTTTGGTTAATGCCAAGAAGGTCATCTGAAATAATTTGCTGACAACACGTTAAATAGCTAGCTGCCTGTGCTTAAAGTCCACTTACAATGGCAAGGGAAGAAAAGGTGTTTTTAACAGTGAAGTGGAAGTACATAGTTGGTCTCTGTGTTGACAGTCAACAGAAGCCAAACTGTGAAAGGCATGTGGAATCTCAAATGTACGATTTCAGCACAGGGTTAGAATGTCCTTACTAATATGTCAGTAAGTTTATTGTGATGCAGGAGTTATCAAACACAATTTTCTTTCTGAGACAATATGGTTGTTTGGATTGCTAAGAAGTCTGATGATAAAGACCAAAGCTTGGAGCGCAATACACTATTTGTAGAAGGAGTTTGGATCCACAGTGCTTACTGTAGCTCATATAATTGAGGAAATGTGTTGCTGTACTATAGAGCATTTGGGATTTCATCATGACCAATTACTTCAGACTCAGGTATATTGCCTCTAGATCAAGACGCCATCTAAGCAAAAGTTTGTATAATCAAATTTATCATGCTCCCTAGTGTTTTCTCTATGAGAGCTTGCTATTAATAAGAAAGCTTTACATAGTCTTATAAAATTGGCTGAAAGAAATATCTTGTGGACATACACTGTGCAGATTGTATAATTTTACCCACAGCTATAATCTGTCTGTTTCGGTGTCACCATAAATGATGGTGGGATAATCAAAGTATTGCTTTGTCTCTATTAAGCCACAGGACCACTCTTGTCTTGGTTTTAGGATTGCAAGTACCCTAAGTGAAATTTCACATCATATGGATTTTGCTGCCACATGAGCTGTTTTCAGTTCATCATTTCCATATCATGTGCTACTGAATTGGACAGAAAAAGAATTGCACCTTTGTGCACCTCCACCATTGATAAGGGTTAGACAGCTGGCTTGGGCCAGCATGTCACAGATGTATTCCTTAAGAGTATCTTTGAAATATTGCTTGTTTGAAGAGGAAGGAAATGTTCTTCCCTTGAGGTGTGAATTGTGTTGTTTATTATGGGCATCAGTTAGAAATGAATGTTTTTGGCAACAAGGAAAGGCCAGTATATAGGGTACAGGGTGGGCTCTGTAAAGATTTATTTCCTAATAATTGTTCTAGCCTTTCTGAGTTACTGACTGACATTTGTGTCTCTAGTCTACAACAGAGGAAAGCAAGGGAGAGTTGGACTGAGAATGCCAAGTAAAACACATGGCTACTCTAAACAAAGTTAGTTGGTCCAATTTTTTTATTTGTGGCACTTGCAGGTGAGGAAGAGTTTCCTCAAAATTTGAACACAGAGGTTTTACAAGCATCTGCATATGTAGAAGAAACTGAACAAAAAAAGTAGCTGTGAGCCTGCGACCACCTCACCTTGTGGATTTTTCTTTTTTTGTTTGCTGGATTTCCTCGTCATACTGAGTGGTAATGACAGCTAAATATCTCACCAAAAGGGATCTCGATTTGGGAAAAAAAGAACTTCATTTACATTTTTTTATTTATTTGGCTGTAACCTTGAGGGCTGAGCTTTATCTTGCTGCTTCTTCTCAAAGAAGCACTTTGAGTTTATGTGCTGGACTGGATTATGAAGTGGATATACTTTTTTTTTTTTTTTTTTGAGCAAGACGTCTGCTGTTG
>Ga0065711_1050180_pt1 | contig 10950 bp, 10 predicted proteins | sample Hoacrofraction12_FD_59098 | JGI IMG/M metagenome (GOLD analysis project Ga0065711, IMG submission 59098) | Hoatzin crop microbial communities from Cojedes, Venezuela - Epithelial fraction 12 v2 (version 2) | ecosystem: Host-associated > Birds > Digestive system > Esophagus > Crop | place... | reverse complement strand
CCCCCCCCCAGTTTCAGGCACTTTTCTATTCTTCAGTGTTGTGTTATGCCTAAAATGTGTTCTATGGCAAAGGATGTGTGGGTGTGGAAACTGAGCATTTGTGCCATATTCAGCAGATTATATGCATTATATATATGATTGAAACACTGTACAGTTAGATTTTTAAATATATCATGTACAGAAGGTATATCAGGTAACTAACTTATGAGTATTTTTGAAAGACCGGTACCTCACAAAAATATCAATTGGCTTCCTGCATGGAAAATGATACAGAATTTTCTCATGGTGCGTTTTAATGTAGTTATTCAGTTATCTTAAACATCTGTAGGATATTTGAACTTTTAGGCACTAATGATTTTATTTATTCTATTGTTCAAAAAGCAAGTTGAAAGAGTAATGAAAAATTTTTACAGGAAAATTCATTTTATTTATCATACATAAGAAGAGTTTTAAAGTGTAGCAGCTGATTTGATTTTTGTGGGGTAAGCTTTTACTCATTACTAATTTACTATTAATTTAAAAAAGTCTCTATGCATTTCTTTACAAAGGCATCATTTTGTTTCTTGTCAGCACTCCTACATCAGTAGATCATAAAAATTTAAAAAACAAACTCTAAGGTTTTACACTATGCATGCAAAGATGAATCACATGCGAGATAGTAATCAGTGAGTGTAAACAGGTTAAAAAATGAAAACCATCTTTGTTTAGTAGTTGCATTAGACCGGAGTTTATAAGGTTATTTACAGTTTACTTAAACGAAATTAGCTTCATAATTGAATTTCCTGGTTAATTTTTCACAAAAATGTAAATTTAGTGGAAAAATAATTTGCATATAGCTACAAAAAAAAACCTACTTAAATGTTCGAGGTGAGATGATGTTGCACCACCTGCCAGAAAACTTGCACAGAATCGCTGTCTCCTTGCTGTTCCTAGCAACGTGTCATTGCGGCGCAAGGAACTCTTGACTTTTACTTAATCGAGTAGCTTTGACATTTCTTACAGGTTAAAGAGTATCTTAATACTTATTTGTGATTTCCTCGTAGGCAGCAGAGTAAGGTTTCATTTGTTTTTTCCAAAGCTTATTTTCCCCATTTAAAGGGGCCAATGTCAAGTTTTGCACGCTGGTTTTGCCCTCCCTTCCTCATTGGTATAATGGGAGTCGTCCCTTGGAATTGGGAATCTCCCTTCAAAAGTAAAATCTATTCCCCTCGTTGGTTTACTCCAAAAAAAAAAAAAAAATCAAAAGGAGCAAAACAGGCTTCATTTATATCCCATTGTAGTACTATGTGGCCTTGCTGCTGTAGGTTCAGCAGGCACCACTCTGGGAGCTCTGTGGACATCATTGATTATTGTGGTAAACAAACAGAAGTAAAAGGCCATGTTCCACTAGGTTCTCTGTAAAAAACAAACCCAAATCCCTTTCCCAAGTGACATGATGTGCATGCTATTGTATGAAAAGCATACGCAAACACTGGGAAGTCAGGCGAACAATGGGAAGATTATATATATTTTTTTAATGTCCTTGACATTCACCCCTTTAATGATGTTCAGATGGCATCTTCGCAAGTTGTATTTCCTTTTCTCTCTGTTTCTCCCTAAGCTGTGCTACATTTTAACGTGTGGCAGCATCCTAATATACCGATGTTACGGTAGACTACGTAGTTAATCTTCCTGGTCGATTCAAGGATGTGATACGTGAAAGAACTTTCTTTGCTTTCCTGATTGTAGGATGCACTCTCTTTACAACCTTCAGCCTCGCTATATGCAATGCGGTAATACGGGCTGTGGAGCAGGATCTCTGCAGGTCGCTGTAGAGGTCTACGCTGCGTATGTTAAAAAAATGGGAGCTGCTTTTAGGCAGGGGAAATGGGGAAATGTTGTTTGTAATGCAACTTTCTTATGGCACTCCTCAAATTACCTCAGTACAGGACAACTGATCAATTGTCTTTGTATAGTTAATTTTTTTTTTAAATGACCACCAAAGAGTTTAACTTTGATTGTCCTAAGCAGAAGGTTATTTTAAAAGTGCAAGTCGAAAAAAAATTGCAAGCATCATTTATGCTGTATTTATTAGACGCCCAGGAGAGCAAATTTTATGCAACTCTATGCCTTAGACTAGTGTTGGCTATCAAATCCAAATGTGTCTGACAAGGAGGCTCAAAATATTTTATGGAGTTTCTCTGCCGAGGTCATGGGTCGTAACTGTGTTTACTGATGTGTTTTTCCTAAAGAAAGACTTTTGAACACAGTGTTACTATCTCATGATTATTGTAATTCCCAACTATGGTGGTTTTTTTCCTTACTGCTGTTAAAGTCCCAGCTCATAGAACTAAGGACATATGTAGCTAGTATAGTCATAGTTTTTAATGACCTGAGTTCTTTATAATTTAATCCTAATTTTTAACATGCTTCAAAGCATGCATCCCAGCATTTCCACAAAAAAAAGGTAAGCACATCCCCTAGAAGTAGTTAGTCTTTTGGAAAACAAGTTGTCCCAGTAGATCTGGTGCACCGCAATTCAACATGCTAGATTGACCAAGACAAAAAATCACTATACAAAGTCTACTGGATGATTCCCCCGCGCCCCCCTCCCCCAGCCGAATGCAATTAATTTCCATGGTCAGTCAGCATACCTTGAAATCTGGAAGGAATACAGAACAATCGGCGTATTTTTGAAGTGGCTGTATTCATATAGCTGCAAAGCCCTACGCCTCAGGAAGAAGAAGAGGAGAAATGCATATTTGAGAATGGCAGCAGATTGCTACGTGCACGGTTCTGTTCTGTCATTTCCAAATAGGAATTTTCCCGCTTTCTGTATTCAGCTGCTGTAGCAACCTCTGATTTGGGTCACCCAAGTACTGCCTTTATAATGCCTAATGCCTTCTTCTTAGAAACCGAATGAAATCAGGCAAACATATGGTTGTAGGGATTTTTTACAATACTTTAAAGAAAAACATTCCTCAAAAATGAAATTTTTTTTATGATGGCAATTGCAAATTTTCTTTATGCTACATTTTTATGTATTTCCCCTTTACCATTATTTTTTTCTCCTGAACATCTCGTTCTTTCAAAGAAAAATCTTTTAAACTTGGAAGAACAGTAAAAAGTAAAGCGTGTGATCAAAAACCCTCCCAGACTATTTCAATTCCGTATTTCTTACTTTGGGACTGGAGTAAATGTACTTGGTCCTGTAAATAATAAACAGAAATCATCTGTCTCTCTCCGTCCCTGCCCAAAGAAATTCGTCCTTCAGTGTTGTATGACTGTAATCCAAACAAGAGGAATTGATTTTTATTTTTTTTTTTAAATAATGGCCCGTTTCATATTTTCTCCTGCTTTTTGTAGAGAAATAGATAACCTGCCCGTTTTGACTTCTTAATTGAACTCAGTGATGCTAATTCACTTAATGAAAATTTCATAATGCCTTGATAATGAACAGATCTTATTTCAAGAGTAAAATTATCAGTATTTTCCAATGCAACTAATCTTCCTTTCCGGAAGACTGGCAGGAGACCTTTTTCACATGTAATGAAAAACTAATATATAAAGAAAATGAGAGAGGATGTTCCATAGTCCTACTTTGAAAGCAGATGTAAAAGTACACATTATACCTAGATAATTCCACAATGGACCTGCAAGACAAAAACCCCCACAGTAATTCCATTTTGCTTGATGCTCCCTATTAACGATTTCATTACTAATGTTTACTGCTGTTTCTCCATTGCTCTCTCTGTGCCCTGAAGTTTCAAGTTCTTGCATGTAAGTTTGACAGCTCTGGCAACTAATAATTAGCAGTGCCAAAAGTCTTTGTGAAAGGTAAAGTCACAAGTGATGTATATTGTTGAGGATAACCGAGCTGGAGCAATACATTTAACTTACAACCAGGAAATCATCTTGTGACTCGTGTGAGTAAGTGACAGCCACAGCAAATTAAATGAGTAATTACAGATTTAATTTTTTACCCCAATAACATAAGTACCTCTCAACTGCAGCGTCCCGAGTGTTACATTTATACCCTGGGCTCTCCCATTTTTTGATTCTGTTTTTGTAGATTGTATGTTTTTGCGGTATGATTTTCATATCATCCAGGTGTGATGCTGCTTATTCTAACTGCGAAGATTTGATGTTTTCAGGAACTGTACGTGCTGTCTTGAGTAAAAAGAGGAGTTTTTGATGACTTGAGGATGCTGAGGAGTTTGGACAGGACTTAAAATATCTCTGCTGCCTCTTCAGAGATGCATGGTAACGGCAGCAGGATTGATAAAGCATCATTTGGTAGTTGTCAATAGAAGATCTTTATTGGTTGTATAAATTCCTGTATTTATATATAGAATATAGTGTGGAAATTGATCTTTTCTAAAAAAAGAAAAAATTTTCTAGTTCTTTTCTACTACTGTTGTATTAGGTTTAATAGCTCTGTTAATGGTTAGCTTGTGTACTTGAAATGCTCGTTTCTGCCATACAGAAGCCCAGTCTGTTTCTCAGAAAGTATATTCCATTTGGAAGCCATCTGGAGACTTCCAGGAGACTATTCCTGTAGTCAGTTGGAGCTAACACCAAAATCCATAGCACCTTTTGTAGGCTTAATAGTGATTGTCCTCAATATTTTAACTGAAAAAAAATTTTTGAAAGTTTTTTTTCAACCTGTAGAATTAAACTTAAAACATCATCTCCTCATCAACTGTAAAAAATAAAATGTTAGGACTGTTAACACTTTGGCAGTCTAACAAAATGCTGGCAGTTACAGACCTGAGAGTATCCCTGGACAAGCTGTAGAGAGTTCAGCTGCAGCGGTTAAAACCCTACCACCTTCAGAGCAGTCAGCGCGAAATGCATCTGTTTGCTTGGTGGTAGAATTATAAACATCAGTGTTAAATAACTGAAGACCTTGTCTTCCAGTTGAAACAATTACTTATTTTATATAAGCTCTTTGATGGGATTTTGAGTTCATATAACCTGTTGCTGATATTGGCAAAGGCAGAAGCAGCTGGTGCGTAACTTATGTTTAACACAGGTCACGTCTCCACTAATGTTCTCGCAGTGCTTCCCAGCTCCTGTGTCTGGACGACATCCCAGCTGCTTGGCCAGATGAGACCCTCGCATGTCTCCCCCCCCCATTTCTGTTCAGAAGAGCTGGACAGGCAGGCTAGGAAAAAGCTGTCAGATGCTCCAGGAGATCTAGACTGACCAGGGCTTAAGGCTCCGAAGACTAGCGTAGCCATGGTGGACTAAAATCCTTTGAGTTATACTCTTGCAATCCCCACTGAAGGCTGTATTTAGCTTGCCATACCACTAGCAATGAACATTAGCTCCTGGAATGCTTTTGGCTAACTCCACCAGCTGTGTAAGACTTTTGAAAATACCGGAAATTATGGCAGCTGTTAGTAGGACAGATATGCAAGTGGCTAATCTGTATTTATTTTCTGGAATAAACACTTTGGAAAAATATATTTGCAGTATGATTGAAAGATTAGTGTTAGGATTGAAAAGATACTGAAGGTAAAAGCAATTTTAAAATAATCTGAAATTATTTTTTTTCCAAATTCATTGGAAACAGTTCTTTTAGGAAGCTGTGTTTGATCCAGGTATATACTGGATATATATATCTCTAATATATATGTATATGAGAGATATATATACTGGATATATATACACATATATATATGAGAGATATATATCACTCACTAGAGCATGTGAACTGGAAGATGCAACCAGGAAGAAATGAACTACAAGTAAACCTGGGTAGTTTGTTTTCAAGATGGAAACGGTGTGAAAAAAACAAAAATAAAATCCCCACAGTGCCCCAAATCCTTACTATGAATATTTAAAACAAATTCGCATTTTCAGCCCTACTTTTATTAAACTAAAGTATGAATTGGATAGAAAACATTTCGGTTTAATTAATAACCTGATTATGTCATTAACAGGGAAAGCATTACAGGTGTGACTGTTTTTCTCCCCGCATTAGTTGAGTTAAGCTGTATTTGGGACTAATTCTCTCTGCAGTTACAGTCAATGATTACGTGGATGGGGAGGCTGGGGAAAGCCGTTCGAAGCTGCTTGGTCTTGCTTTTCAGGGAGGGAGAGCGCGTGCGCTGACAAATAGGGCCTAGGGGCTCTTAATGAGAATATTAAGAGTATCAGATTTTCTGCTTGGACAGTTTGTGAAGGTTTACCACAGGCACATGGGCATGCGGATGCTCGCCGAGGAGGTTTCTTGGCACTGTCCTCTCACAAGATGCCACCTCCGTGTATTGAAGTAGGCATTTGGACTGTACGGCTTAGCCAGGTTTCAGAGGATTTCTGCAGGCATCTGTCACTTGTGGTGTCCGTACTGGCTGTCCTGGGTTTCTGTCTCCTTAAAACGCGCACTTCGAGAAATGCGGTCATCCATATATGACAGAAATGACCATTTCTCCCCTTAAGGAGTACAGCTTGTGAACCTGTCCTGAAATAATAATGTTTTGTTAGCCACTCTCTTACATCGTGTCCTTTCAATCCTAAAAGAGCTGACAGGTGGGACCTCCCTAGAACTACCAGTTGTATACCTAGTCATTTAGTTTGCTGAACCTTGTCTGCTGAGGGGATCATCAAAGGGGAAGATAATATTCACAGCAGAAGGCGAAATGTGCAAAGGGTGGGATTTGTACGTAGAAGAGCACCAGCCACTGAGTAGCTCCGGTGAGGTAATGAGAGTCTGATCTCTGCAGCAGAGATCCAGTCCTCCTTCGTCGCCGTGATCACACACAAACCATTTAATGACATCTAATGCTAGCAGCTTTGTGTCTTCATTCACAGGGACAGCAAGCATATCAGTACTAACAAAGCTTCTCGCTGTCACAACTGCATGGCCAGAGCAGGTATCTGAGCGCTCCTAATCACATGAATTTACTTGTAGTGGATGTTCTGGCATTTAAAAAAGCAAATTTCATCTTAAGGTATCTTCAAGGTCCTGAGAGGATCCCAGACCAATGCGGGTTGTTTCTCTTATTAGCCAGGCCTGTCACGTAAACTAGTATTCCAGTGGAGTATAGCTGTTGGTTAATTCTGTAGTGACATCCACTTTTCTACCTGAGTGAATACGTGAAGTGCACATGGAAGCGCTGCAGAGATGTGACACTGTCCATTCTTTTGCATAACTCGTATATTTGGGTCTGAATTGCATTTTGTAGAAAAAAAGCCAAAACACACGATTTCCATTCAAGTCAAAAACATATTCAACAGCAAACAAAAACATCTAGTAGGATTCGTACTGGCTTAGGTAAAAATTTCTGCATACTCAGTGGTTTCTGCACTGGTTTCCCCTGGGTTCTGTTCGCTCCACAGGAAAATTCATCATCTTTGCAAACATACAGATCTGTTGGGACTTGGGCATGTGCTTAGCTTCAAACGGCACTTTAGCCCCTCTTGAAGATTGCTCACGTATTTTTTTAGCATCTATGTGTAAGCCTGCAGAGGATTTGGGTAGGTGGAAATCGCTCCTAATGCAGAAGTCATCATCGGATTGATCAGCGGTAGCCTTTTGAACGCCGTACCTATGAATGTTGCTCTCTTGCCAGTATTTGCGTGCGCATGCGTGTATATCTGTAGTATCTAGCTTGTAGTGTGTGTATGTGTGCACACCTGTACATATGTATATGTATATACATAACCTGGTTTTGCCCAATATAATGACGCCAACTTGCGTGTAGAGCCAAAAAAACTTCAAACTATACAATGCTTGGGATGCTGCATTGTTTTTATTCTAGTATTTTTTATATCAGATGAATTGCAGGATGTTTACAAATGCTTATTAATATTTAACTTATACAGTGGAGTGGCAGGATGTTTCTGATTGTTGTCAGCTAAAGAATTGTATACGATTCCGGGTGAAATTTTGGCTTTGTTGAAATCCTTGGCAAAACTCCAGCTGATCTCACTGGGGCCAAGATTAAACCCCTCTGTATCTATTGTTTACTGGCTATTTTCCTACTGTGATCGTTTTTTTAAATGAGTGAAAGGTATTTATTTTTTCCCAATGTGAAATCTGCAGTTGCTATTTGGATTTTTCTACAGAACCTGCAAACTACAACACAGGTGGGAATATTTGCCTCAGAGAATCTACAGGATTTTTCCTTGGTCTGGTCCTTGAATATGTTGAAGAAAATACCTTCTGAAAGAACTTTTGTAAGATTTAGTACAGAATCTTCTAAAAACAGATTACCTTTCATACCTCTCTCCCCAAAGAGGACACGCGGCGTGGCAGGTGAAAATGAAGAATTACTTATTGATGAATAAAAAGTAGTCCCGTCTGTTTTGCGCACCTGCTGATTTCCTACAGCTCGCCTGGCTCTGCAGATCTGGAACGAGACCCTTGAAGGGCCTTATCCAAAAGTACATTACTGAAAAAAAAATCATTACATAGTATATGGCTTTAAACTTCTCACCAAGACATGGAGGTATCTTCAGAGCCGGTCTGTAGAACGATTCTTTTAGTATTTCACAGATGAATAAAATTATGGAAATATTGGGTGGTAAGGCAAATCGGACAACTGCTTGGCGGTAGAGAAATCCCTAGTTCAGAGTCAGAAGGATCAGCTCTGCAGTAGCACCAGGGAGGAGAAATGTTGTAACGCCGCGCTTCCTAAATCCCTTTCCAGGGTGTCTTTTAATTGTGTGTGCTTGAAGTATATTCTTCCTGTAAAAAGACAGAAGGCTGCGAAACAGCTAAATAGATGCGTCTGAATTTCTTCAGCTAAGGCTAAAAGTATCATTTTCAAACAAGAGCTGTCATGCACTTTGAAACGTATGTGTTGGGAACAGGTAAGTGTGCGTTCATCGCAGGCAGGTGTCCCAGGGACACAGCAGGGTTTGTAAAACCAGGTAGTTACGCCAACCTTACATCAGCGGCTCAAGAAGTAGCGAGCCAGCTGTATTCCCCCCGTGAGGCTCTTTCTGAAGACATCTGTGCAGATTCCCCACCGCTCCCAGGAGCCTTTTGCGGTAATTTTGTTTAGGAAAGTATCATTTTCAGCTTCCCACTCTTCCCCTTGCTAACAAGGAAGGAAGCGTGCGCCTTGGTTGAACTTCCGAGGAGTTTGTTGGCCACAGAAACGGAGAACAAAGAGTCGAGGCAATCGGTAGGCTCGTGGAGGAGACGCTGGGCTCTGCTGCAGTTCAGGGCTCGCCATAATGTGTCCGAAAGGCCAGGACGAGCGGAGGGCACGCGAGGAAATGAGGAGGAAGGGGCTGGAGGTCCGGATTCTGCCTCTGATTTCCTGCTGGTGTGTGACTGGGGAGGACTCGGTTACCCGTTGTGTGCCTCGCCTTCTGCGCCCGTGGGAGTAGGGATGCGCCTGTGGGAGCAGGGATGCTTACCACATTTTTACAGCCGCTCCTCCGAGACCCACAGGAGAGCAGTGGTATAGAAGAGGCTAAGTTGTACTGACACTAGCATGTTGTGGTATGAATAAATGACTTCTGTCCGTAACACTGCAAAAATGGCTTTTCCTAGTTGCAGTTCTGACTCTCTGACGACCCGTTACGTTCTGGGTGGCCGGGTTTGAAGCTCAGCGGTCGCTGCAGTGCTTACGCTGACGCACGTAGCGGGCTCTGTTTGCTGCAGAAAAGGGTCGAACTTCAAACTGCCTGACAAAACTTGCCAATGTATCTAACAGAGCAGGGGTGTAACTTTTGGCTTTATTTACTTGTAATAATGGTAAGGAACAGTGAATTTTGTTTGTTTACATACTGTTTACAATGGCACAGTTTTATTTTTAATATATAAAAAACAATTGAGGTATTTATTGCATATACTATTTTAAAGATGTTTTATGTGTTTTCACCTTTGGAATATATTGTTACATTTCCTTGTACAGATAATTTGGGTGGCTTTGTTAATATAGTTAGTAATTTTTATGACTACTAAGTGACCAGTTTTCCGTGCCTTTTTATTGTTGGATGCATGAATACATATTTATTATTGTATGGAAGTCACTGAGATGTGTATTTTTGTATTCTGCTGGAAGCAATGGTTGATTTTATTGTACATGATAAGAGATGCCTTCCATAACGGGCACTCGTATGAGATCTTCCTTCTCAAATAAACAGAATGCATTCAATGTATACAAGTCCTTGAATTTTTTCTGTGTCTGGAAATCAGTGGAAATCCTTGAACATGACGACACCGAATTTTAGATATTACCCACTCAAAATGTGGATGGCTACCAATGTCATGGAATCTTAAAAAAATTCCCCATTGAGAAAAATACAATGGCAAGTCCTTGGCACAATGTAAGCCTTTTACAAGAAATGTAAGCCTTTTACAAGAAATCTTTGTATGTTAAAACTAAATAAAATTTGGATGGGTGACTACCAAGCATCATTTCTATTCAGTCTGCCACACACTGCCTGAAAATTGTTTCAAATTAGAGGCTTTGAATACAGCTTTTAAACGTACTTTATATGGCTACGCGTAACTGCTAAGTAGGTCACTGTGCATGTAGGTGTTTACATTTGCAGGGATCTTCCGCTAGATCTTGCTGGCATACGGCGTATGAAGTGTAAAAATAGATTCACGTTTGCATCCGTAGTAACAACAGTCGTTAAGACAGAGTGCACAGTAGTGCCTGTTTTTCCAAGGTACGTGGCAGTAAAACAAACACCTTTTTGCTTAGCAGGATATACGGAACCTCTCTAACACCAACCCAGAGAAGTGCTCATTTGAACTGACTCCGTGCCAGGACCTGAAGACGGAGGGCAATTCTGCAGGCCATCATCAACTACTGTGTTGTAGGTCGGTGAGCTACTGGGCTAGTGCTTAGCACCAAACGTGATGTGAAAGTACCTACAATCCATGGCATATACAGAATCACAGAATGGTAGGGGTTGGAAGGGACCTCTGTGGGTCATCTAGTCCAACCCCCCTGCCGAAGCAGGGTCACCTACAGCAGGCTGCACAGGACCTTGTCC
>Ga0065711_1050179_pt1 | contig 10950 bp, 6 predicted proteins | sample Hoacrofraction12_FD_59098 | JGI IMG/M metagenome (GOLD analysis project Ga0065711, IMG submission 59098) | Hoatzin crop microbial communities from Cojedes, Venezuela - Epithelial fraction 12 v2 (version 2) | ecosystem: Host-associated > Birds > Digestive system > Esophagus > Crop | place... | reverse complement strand
GTCCTGTGCAGCCTGCTGTAGGTGACCCTGCTTTGGCAGTGGGGTTGGACTAGATGACCCACAGAGGTCCCTTCCAACCCCTACTATTCTGTGATTCTGTGATTCTGTGACCTCTAAAGGTCACTTCCAACCCATACTATTCTATGATTCTATGATTCCATGAGAACTTGGAGGAAAGTCATCCAAAGAAAACACAAAGTTTGTGAAACATGGTGTTTGACACCAGATTCTGTTTTTCCCTAGTGGTTGATGTGAGAATGATCCCATCACACTTCTGTCTTCTTAATAAACTTCTGTTGAAATACGACATCCGTGGAACAATTTGGGGCAGACCTGTTACTGCAGAAGAGCTCATGTTAGCAGATATAGATTCTTTTTACTTCCTCCAAAGCTCTTTCAACAGTGCACTACAAAGGCAACTGCAACTTTCTTGGGGTGAAAGACTAATTTTGCAATTATGTAATCTGATTTACAACTTAATCTTCAATCACTGAAATACCTGACTGCCTAGGGTTTTTTTTTAGGTGATTTCTTTAAGTTAAAAGGAAAAGCAAGGCACTGGGTACCTGCATATCATTACATTTTAAAACTACCCTATGCAAAATGATCATTATAGGCTACTATTTATCCAGTATCTCAGTGTCCTCCGATTTCAATTAGAAGTGATGTGACTCTGTGTATACAGATCCAAACAACTTATAGTGTTACTGTTTTAAATATTTGCGATGTTTCAATCAGAAATTTTCTGCAGAAGGCATGTCATTTTAATACCGTGTTTGGGTGCTTCAGGCTGAAAAGAGTAAGTATATGATAGGATATGAAGTATTTTAATTCTTTCTACATAATCTTCATCTAGTATTCAGAGACATCGTGAGGTATCCATATTCTGTAAATCATTGCTTTTTATTACTCTTATAACAAGCGATAGCTGTGATTAGCAAACTCATTTTTCATCTATTGGATTACTCAAACACAGCAGAGCTTTTATGCCCTCAAATATGCATATTTTAAAAATTACATTCTGTGAAAAAGTAAGTGTTTAACATAGTTTATGGAACAAAATATGGATTATCATCTTAGCATTTACGTTTGAACTAAATATGATATTGATTCTTTCATGAGCTAACATTTTCATGCCAAAGAGCTATCTTGGACTGAATATATTTATTACCTGTGTCATGCCATAACACAGTAAACATTAATAATTTTGATTACTAATGGGAAATCATACCATGAGCCTCCTCCATCATTTCTCAATGAACTTGTTATGTCTTGAGAAATCAGCAAGCTTGTAAATGATGTTATAGAGCAGTGGGAACACAGGCAATTTCATCATAACCTGCTTAACTTAGGTAAAAGTACATAATAGCTACCAATTAGCCATATACCTGAATTTGTTTCTGAGAATTAAGAACAAAGTACTTTGCTACAACATTTCAAACACAGAGGGAAAAAGGCATATTACAAAGATAAAAGTACAAAATGCTATTAGAAGGACTTGGTGATGTAGATGAATAGCAAACTATGCTCTTCGTATGGCTTTAACATAAAAAATTAAGTACAGGTCCTACTATCACTGATATTGATCTTAATATTAAGCATTGCAAAAGTATGTAAAAAAATGGAGCTATAGAAAAATAGTGGCAATTCACATTCAACTTAATAACAGGCTGTGACTGTTGTTTTAAGTGTGAGTCCAGAGAAACTGTTTGACCTTGATTATATAATCTTTGTGCATGTCACACATAGAGAGTGCAGCCTGCTGTACGAGACCCTGCTTTGACAGGGGGGTTGGACTAGACAACCCACAGAGGTCCCTTCCAACCCCTACCATTCTGTGATTCTGTGATTCTGTGATTCTGTGATTAGCTATTTAAACGTAAATGTTATAAATTTTTACCTCACACATCTGTTAATGCACACACACACAAACACATAAAGGTATTGAGATACATTTTCATCACTTTTGTATATCTTAGCAAAATTCTCCTGAATGTGGAAAACAAAGATATGTTGCAAACGGCATTACTTGTGCATTCAATCTTTATTTGATGTTAGAAATAACATGACATTTTTCTCACTGTCAGAATGATCTAAAAAGAATAGCTTGGTAACAATGCATCAAAATAACTTTTTAAATAATGCTGGACTAGTGACTTTTCAATTTTAATTTTGTGGTGATCATGCTTCAAAACTTTGCCATCCTTATTTTCACTGAATTATTCCTTATTGTCTATTTCTGTGTAGACTACTACGAAGAGTATATTCAGCTCCAACTGGTCAGCAAAAAATCCTGACTCATACATTAATTACATGGCTCCAGTAGAGTGTGATATAAAGGACAAGAGATGAAAGATTATACTGTGTAAAACACCATCACCAAGGCAGTGAAAGGAAAATACAGGAGTTTGAAAGAAGGATCTTTAATTCCTGAAAGGCTAGTTTAGTTGTATAACATTGAGTAAGATGCTGGCAAATGCTTCTGAGCCTGCAAAACAAGATAAAGGTGTTCTAAGACCATTTTTCTATTTGTAGAGATAGTTTGGGTATTATTAGAGGGGGTAAAACAGGGAAGAAAAAAGGAACAAAAAACAAATGGAAGCTTTAGGTGTTCCTGCATGGGCTCCTCTCCATGGGCTGCAGCTCCTGTCAGGAGCCTGCTCCTGCGTGGGCTCTGTATAGGCTTCAGCTTCTTTCAGGGCATGGCCACCTGCTCTGGCATGGGGTCCTCCATGGGCTGCAGCAGACACTCTTCTCCAGCACCTAGGGAACCTTCTCCTCCTACTTTTTCACTAACTTTGATGTCTGCAAGGCAGTTTCACATTTTTCTCACTCCTCTCTCTCACAGCTGTTGCACAACATTTTTTACCCTTTCTTGAATATGTTATCTTGGAGATGTCACCAGCATTGTTGATGGTCTCAGCTTTGGGTCCTATTTGGAGCTGTCTGGAACTGGTGGTGAAGGCCAGGGAGAAGCACCTAACCTAGTCTCACAGATGCCACCTCTGCAACCCTCCTGTTGCCAGAACCTTGCCACACCAGTCAGTCACCACAACGCAGCATGCTGTGGCATCTATAGCCTTTTGAACGATTTAGCTCAAGGTCTTAATTTTATCGTATTTACAACTATGTTCTGCAACTTCAGCTAAAAGTGAGTTAGAAGAGTGTGAAATTACTGTTACTACCTATATAGGTAGGCCTAGAGTCACTGGGCAGGTTAGAGATGATCATTACATCCAGAAAAGAGAGACATTTTTCAGTCTTGCAAAGCCTCTCTTTTTTCTACATAAAAATCCTTGAAAAAGGATCAATACCTCAGGTGCCAAAAAAAAAAAAAGCAAACTAAAGAAGAAAAAAGGGTTATTGTTGATTCTATACTACATGCTATGATACTGTTTAATTTCTGTTGTTTTAGAAATACTTCTGTTTGCATTGTATTTAAGATGATTATCTATTGAAAATATTTTTTATTACTTATCTATTTCTTTTAAATTACATAAAATAATAAAAATGTGCTGCATGTAACGAACTGATTTCTAGTTCTTCTTGTTGATTGTGGCAACAGAGTTATAGAACAGTTCCTTGACTAGTGAAGGCAGAGTTTTGGTCACAAAATCACCTTACTGTTAGAACTGTATAATAAAGCATAAAAAACAGGCCAAGTACACAGCTGCCAAACAGTAGCTCCCATGTTTCTTTTCAGGATATTCTGAACTAGATACTGCCTCTAAATATTTGTTTCATAGCCATTGATAGATTTTTCTCCATGAACGTGCATAACATTTTTCTGGATGTAAGTATGTGGCAATGAGTTCCGCAGTTCCATTATTTGGTTTGTTCTTTTTGTTCCTTCTGATAGATTTTATCTAATGCTTTTGACTTCTTTCATGAGGAAGCACAGTAAAAAGTCTTGCCTCATTTCCCATCTCCATGACATTTATGATTTAAAAAATCCCTGTTGTCTTTGCTCCAGGCCAAAAAATCTTTTCGAGTTTAATCTTTTTGTACTTAGAAGACACTGTATATTCCTGATCATCCTTATCAGCTTTCTGGAGTGTTTTATAGTCCTACTATGTTCAATGTGTAATGAGAAAACCAAGATTGCATAGAGTGGCTGAGACACATGTACACTGTGGATATATGTGGTAGCACAATCAACTCTTTTAAAGAAAGTTATGGACTATGCAGTAGATTGCTTACAGTAGAACAGAAAAAAGGTCGCAAAAACCTGACCAGTCAGTGCTTCCAATGAAAAATCAAGTTAGGAGGCTAGTATTATAATACAGTTCTTTACCTGTCTTTGCTAGCTGTAGCTTACAAAACTGGAGTCTGTGTGGTAGAGCTGGGACCAATATTAAAATATAAGATCCAGATCTTTTGAGTGCTACTGTCATGCAAGCCTAGAATCTCTAATTACAAAGTTCAGCTGATCCAGCAATTAGTATCCAATGATACTGAATGCTTATACAATTAACATGTATGTCTTTTTGATAGGCAAGCGCCACATGACACATATTTAACTGGTAAAGTAAATCGTTCAGTTCCACCTCATTTTACCCTATTGTAAACATTATTCAGATTTCTTGTTTCTACATATGTTCTTTTAAGCCAACAAAGGGTAGTTAGAGCTAATTATCACATAAGAATTACAATAGGCTTCCATAGTTGTCATATTTCAGTTATTTTTATATTTCAGCTGCAATCACAGAACTTCCATGCCCCACTCTTTCCCATTTGTTCTTAAAGAATGGATCACAGAAATGACAGGCATCCTATTACCTAAAGAAGTGACAGTACTCAAAAACATTAAAAACTGCCATCCTGTGTCCTTTACAACTACACAGTATGAACTCATTTTCAGGAGGAAGGAAACTGCTATTATCTTCAGATTAAAAGAGGCTCTCATTGATTGTTTACCTTGAACACAAAACCTTTCCAAAGCAATTAGCAAAATATAAGTAGTATCAGAAGAAAATTCAATGGCTGTGTTAGAAATGTCACACACAAGCTGGCTCATTTCTAAACTGTGCCTCTATTTGAATCTCACAAAGAAAAATGTGAGAAAAATGAAGTCATTAAATTTTTAAGAATTTAACTTAACTTAAAATATGTGATTTTTAATTAGCAAATTAATTTGTTTTTTTAAGTGAAGTATCTACAGGGAGGAGTATCTAGGTAATTAAACAAAAGTATTAGTATGATTGAAATTGTACTTCTTCACTAATATTTCATGCTAATTGATGTCTTCATGAGTAAGTCACTTCACCTAGATAATGCGCTGTCTACCATAAATAGCTACTCTCTCCCTAGTATGGTATTTGATGCACATCCTGAACTTGAAAGGTAGATTAAAGCAGAGATTAAAAAGAACCCAAAACTTCAAATTAAAAAAAAAAGAAAATACTTAAAGACCCAGGAAAGAAGTTCCACTCTGGATTAAAAAATGTACATGCATGCATATACATATGGGTTTCTATAGAACAAGAGAGATCTTGGGCTCGACTGAGTTCCTCCACAGAGTTGAACATCGTCATTTCAGATATTTTCAGGTATTGGAGACACAGGTGGCAGATATGAGCAAGAACTATGGGATTTCTACAGCTTTCTGGGAACTTGATGGCATTTCAAACAGCTTTAAATATGTGACAACTTTGACTTACACCCATAGTCAATGCAGTCAGTGAAATTTAACTGACCAGCTGCAAATCATGGAACCATAGAACATCTCAAGGTCAAAGGGACCCATAAGGAAAGGATCAATAATGTTGTTTAAACGAGTGTCTAAGCTATTCTGTCCCTTCAGTGCCCTAGTTTCCACCTTCCTCTTCCAAAGTGAGCAGATTTTCCACAGTTCCTGTGTTATGTCTGCCAGCCCTGAATGGCCGTAATAGATACATAAAGCAACTCAAGCAGTATTAGAAACCAGTGTTTACGCAACTGAATCCTGCCCCAGGTATCTTTACTAGCATGAGCTGAATCTCAGGCTCCACAGACAGTTCTGACTAGATCTCTGTAGATTGTAGTAGGACTTTACACATATAATGCTCATGTAGGCACTTCCATTTAGACAAATTTTTATGATAATTTTAACTGAAGGAAAATAAATGTTTAACTATAGTGCTTCCTTTCTTTAATTCAGTGTGGTTTTAAGCCACTGTTAAGGATCTGAACAGACTTCTATAGCTTCTTAGCAGGAATGACTTGTATTTTGAAGAAACTAATAGTTTCCAAACTTCATCATTTTATATATTCTCACATTTTAAAAAGTTGGAAAAAATAAAGACCTTAGATCAATTTAGGAAACTTTTCACTGGAATTTGCTGTATGAAATCTCCTGGTAAACCACCCTTTGCAGAAAATCTTCACAAAATCTGATAGGCAGCTGCTCCAATGTTTGTGAGTGTTATAAGCACAATGAGCACAAACTGGAAACAAACACAGCTGCAATTCCTCTTTTCTGCTTCTCTCTAGTGAGGTGTTCAACAAGTTGGGACAAATGAAGAATTCATTATCCATATCTGCAAAAAAGCAGGTTTAATTCCTAATCACTCATGATCCAGTTCCAACAGACAAGCGTGGGCATTTAACTTCTTTTTCACAGTAAGAAAAACGCTTAAGGTCAAGGCTCAATTGCATAGACTGCAACGGAGAAAATGATTTTGACATCTAAACTGTGTTCCTTTCAGCTGTTCTGCTCAGTTTAGGTAGTTTAGTAAGACTTTTCTTACTTCTGATGGTGCAAGAAGTCAATTTCTGACAGTCACAAACCACAGAGATTAGACATGCATGAAAGCTATTCAAATATGTCTTTCAGTCAAATGTAGAAAAAAATAGAGAAAACTATCTCTATTTTCTCATACCAATAAGCTATTCAGTGGCCTTCAAAAAAACCCACAAACAAACAAAATAAGCCCACTGAAAAGTGACTTCATGAAATGTGTAAATGAAGAAAGACTTTAAAATCCAAAACCATCAAGGGTTTTGGTTAAAATCCTAAATCGTCAATAACGATCAACGTTAACTTACAAGGACATTGTTGATTTTTCTAGCAGAGGCTGGGAGATAAACAGCTTAATTACCAGTCATGCTGAGAAAGACTGTGGTTTTGAGGAGTCTTAGAAGCGTATGAGCCACTCTGGTGGCTCACTCCTGGGAGTCTGGTGCTGTAGGGTGTACTGGGCTACCCAGGATGCTGAGCTACATAAGGAACACTGTGTCCAGTGTTCAACTTCCCAAGTCGTGGTATGGATGAGGAGAAACTGAAGAGATTTCAAAGGCTATCAAGTGTAGTGTTTAAGGCCTCAACCATAGCTAACAAGTAGAGTCTGAGAATACTAGGTTTAATCTGATGACGAGGAAACGAAATGCTATCTATCTTCAGCACCTGGAAGGGGAGATATAAAGAAGACAATGTCAAACCTCTCCCAGCAGTGCTAGAACCTGTCAGAGGGGACACAGGGTACAAGCTGTATTTGGGGAGGTTTCGGTTTATCAGTGGGATAACTTTCTCCCTGGGAGGGTACTGCAGCACTGGAACTGTTTGCTTGTCTTTGCTTGGAGTTTTACTGGCCTGGACTAGAAAAAGCAAAGGCTGAGTCGGAGTGGTGTTGCTGATAGTACTGCTCTGAGTGGGAGGCCAGATTAGACAATCTCGGGAGGCTACTTCCAAACAGCCCATCTATGCTTGTATGAAAACATCAGATTTATATTTCCTATTCCATTTCCAGATACTAAAATGTTATGCTTTGATATTTTAATATTTGTTTTTAAAACATTTATTTGAACAAATAAAAAATATGGGACAACCATTATGTTATTTTTCTATTTTCCAGAAATGTGGAATCCACTTTTCACAGAACGAAAGACCCCAGAAAAATATTACTTACATTTGCCAAAACCAAAATATGTCAGCATTTCTGAATGAAAATATTTTAGGTTCCAAATCTAAGCCAACGGGTGCTTTTTTCTTTTTCTTGCCACGCAAGTGACTCTAGAATACTTCTATACACAATGAAATCTGCCTTTTAAAAAAGGACTAGAATGAATGGCATCAGTGCCAATTCCAAACACAGCTATTCTGGAAGGGAAGATTACTCTTCAACTGACACAAAACTGAATGTTTGATTCAGTCTGGCAGCCAGAAAGATTTTTGATTCACAACAAACCAACATAAGTGGAAATACTTTTTTAAGACATAGAAAATAAAAAATTTCATCTGGAAAACTCAGTTATGCAGATATTGGATCTTTCATTAAAAAAAAAAAAAGAAAACAAATTCCTGACTCTTTCTGTGGACTACTTTTAAATTGTATAATGACAAATCTTTCCACAATTTCAGAATGATATATTTGTAGTGTTAAAAATTTACTGAGCAAACAAAGAAAGCTTTAAAGAAAGTAAAGTTAAAACAAGTGCTATGTCTCTTTATTAAAATGGACATCTGAGAATGAATCATAACATCATAGAACAGCCCAGGCTGAAAGGGACTTTGAAAGATCATCTTGTCCAACATTTCATGGGAGAGGAAGCCTAGATGAGATGATTGAACACTCTGTCCAATCACTTCTTGAAAACCTCAAGCGAAGGAGAATTTAAAACATCCATGGACAGGTTGTTTCAGTGATTGATTGTTCTTACTACAAAACATTTTTTATCCCATATCAAGATGAAATTTCTCCCAATGCAACTTGTACCCATTACCCTTTGTCTTCTCCACGTGGCTGCTTGTGAAGAGAGAGTCTCTGTCCTCTTTGTAGCAACCTTTTAAGTGAAAAATTAAAGAAAAGAGTGGAACATTAAAAATGAGGAAAATATAAACAGTCATACTAGAAAACATAACAGTACTGTCACAATTGAACATGTTCTTTTACTTTTCTGTCTCACGTCTCTACCATTTGGACAGTGTCTTCTGAGGACACAGAAAGTTTCTCAGAAATTAGTTATTAACTCATCAACAAAGCACCTCACAAACTTCACCTAGCAGGAGAAATGTGTCAGAAATTACATACTATTTGATTAGTATAGCTTCTGAAATGAACACGACCCAAATATCCATAGATTCTCATCTGTGATGAGCTAATCTGGTTCTGAAAATCATTTTTTAAAACAAAATTTTCTAGTGTTGTCCATGAGAAGGACATGTGAATAGAAAGAAGCCAAATATCTCCTTAGACGGAACCTTATGCAAAGCAGTCTTGATTCCCAAGAAAGCAGAAAGATGTGTGTTTTGAAATATAGGCTATGTACTTTTGTATGTTGCCCCGTTATAGGGTCCTTTTATTATGTATGGATGGCAGATTTTGAGTACTGTAATAGATCCCAAAGTCTGCTTTAACTTTGCTTATCACTTTTCAAATTTCCTGATCTTTCAATAAGAGGAAAAGGATTGTGCTCCTTTGTTAAAGCCAATATAAATCTACATTTTGTTAAAAAGAATTGTTCCTTTAGTGGTCAAGACAGATAAAATTGCATGTGAATAGGGAGGTCTCCCTTCCTCACTTATTTTAAGCCTCAGGATAAGACAGGGCAAGCCCACATACATTGGATGCTCTTCATTCTGCAGCATCTTTCTGATTCTTCAGCAGTGCAGTCAGTGAGAAATGGCATTGAGAACATGTGAGGCACATCAGAGATAGCCTCTTCACTTCTTAATAAATCTACAGCTGACTGAATGAAAATAGGCTTGACGATTTTATGATTGATGATCTGCCTCAAACACTACACCAGCATTTACATCGTCTTCATAGCAACAGTGTCTGAGAACCTTATCTTGTTTTGTTTTTTCTTTTGAAGGATATGGCAAGAGAATAACAAAGAGTTGAATTACTTAAGCTTAGTAAGGTAGATCTATTAACTGTGCTTTGTAACTGAGGCAAGTAAAATTCCCAACTGTCGCAAATATCAGGCTAAATTGTCATGTGTATTTAGTACATGGCAACAGCTAGAAATTTCGCACATACAAAATCTATCTTGTAAAATAGAAAAAATTATCTATTTCATAAAGATTTGATCTTCCTGAGCAAGGAATGTTTCTTTCCTCTGTCCAAAAATAGCTATTTCTTTACAGAGATGGGCAACCCAAACCTCATGATGACTTCTTTCACATTTTCTGTGGATGAGAGAGGGAGTTTTGTAGCTCTGTTGATACAACATAACTCATTAAGCCATGTTAAATTGATTGCTTCCAATCATCTACTCATATTTTGGTAATGTGCGGTTGTTCGGCAACAGAATTTTATATGTAGCTTATGTGCATCAGAAAGTAAAATTAAAACTTACTCACCTGAAAGCAGTATGTTCAAACTCATTCAACTCATTTCAAAACACACACATACACCAATGCACACATACATACACAAATATACATACAGTAGTATGCACAGTAAAAGAAAGAAATTGGTATACTGAAGGAGGTCCAGTAAGGGACAGAAAAACGGTTTAGGGGGCTGGAGTACTAGACATGTAATAGCAGCTGCAGAATCAGAATTGTTCAGCCTGAAAAAATGTGTGCTAAGGAAAGGTCTTCTTGCTCCTCAGCTGCCTCGTGTAGCTACTATACAGATAGGTTGGAGCCGGATGCTGAGAAGTGCAGAGCAATTGTACAAGAGGCAAAAGTCATAAGTTACAACAAGGGAAATACCAATGTAAGAAAATTAAACCAAACAGTCATCACATATGGGTAGTCAAACACTCGAATACTGGATCATCTCTCCTACAAGGAAAGGCTGAGGGAGCTGGTCTTCTTTAGCCTGGAGAAGAGAAGGCTGAGAGGGGACCTTATAAATTCTTATGAATATCTTAAGGTTGGGTGTCAAGAGGATGGGGCCAGACTCTTATCAGTGGTGCCCAGTGACAGGACAAGGGGCAACGGGCACAAACTGAAGCAGAGGAAGTTCCAGCTGAACATGAGGAAGAACTTCTTCCCTCTGAGGGTGACGGAGCACTGGAACA